>Ga0307995_1000312_pt1 | contig 34507 bp, 35 predicted proteins | sample EllFjometagen262_FD_203132 | JGI IMG/M metagenome (GOLD analysis project Ga0307995, IMG submission 203132) | Marine microbial communities from Ellis Fjord, Antarctic Ocean - #262 | ecosystem: Environmental > Aquatic > Marine > Unclassified | place: Southern Ocean | collected 2014-11-02 | reverse complement strand
TGCCTTCCCTTCTTTGGTGCCTAATTCAATTTTTCGTTTTTTATCATAAAAACTACTCTCATCATTATGAGCGAGTAAGTTTTTAATTAAAAGACGTTTATTAATCAATGTTTTATTTTTTATTTACGATGGTACTTGAAGCTTGATCTAATGCCATAACTGTTAAATCTGCAATATTTACATGAGCAGGTCGGGTGACTGTAAACAAAATAATTTCTGCGATATCGTTAGCTTGTAAAGGAGTAAACCCCTGGTATACTTTAGAAGCCTTTTCGACATCACCTTTAAACCGAACTTCACTAAATTCAGTGGCTACCATTCCCGGATTGATGGCTCCTACTTTTATTCCTTTCCCATTTAAATCAATTCTCATTCCTTGATTAATAGCGTCAACCGCATATTTACTAGCGCAATATACATTTCCTTTTGGATACACTTCTTTTCCAGCAGTAGATCCAATATTGATGATGTGTCCTTTTTCTTTTACTAACATTTTTGGGAGTACCGCTTTACTAACATAAAGCAATCCTTTTACATTAATATCAATCATGGCTTCCCAATCTTCAATTTTTCCATCTTGAAAAGAATCCAACCCATGAGCATTCCCAGCATTGTTTATTAAAAAATCTATTTCTGAAAAAGCCTCGGGAAGTTCATTAATTTTTGAAAAAACACCTTCTTTATCACGAACATCAAAATTTAAAGTGTGAATTTCACAAAAGGAATTCAATTCTTTTTCTAATTCATCTAAGCGGTTTTGTCTTCTTCCACAAAGGATTAAATTAATTCCATTTTTCGCAAATATTTTTGCTGTTGCTTTTCCAATTCCAGAGGACGCACCTGTTATCAGCGCTATTTTATTTTTCATAATCATAAAGTTTTCAAAAAGGGGATTTATTTACCAATTAAATTCCGTTATTTCGACTAGAAAAGTACGTATTTATAGAATTTAAAAACGTTATTTTTTTTATCTAATTTTTAACCAATTATTAACAAGGATTTAAAAGTTAAATTTTCAATTTAGCAATCCTTAATTTAAAAAGTATTTTTTATTAAAATAAGAATATGGAACAAACAAATTCAACTCTTGATATTGGAGCTTTAAACGAAAAAATAGAGAAAGAATCGGCATTTATTGATATTCTTTCCATGGAAATGAACAAAGTGATTGTGGGTCAAAAACATATGATCGAACGTTTACTTATCGGTTTGTTAGGAGGAGGGCATATATTGCTTGAAGGTGTGCCAGGATTGGCAAAAACACTAGCGATTAATACCTTGGCAAAAGCGGTACATGGAGATTTTAGTAGAATTCAATTTACTCCAGATTTACTTCCTGCCGATGTTGTTGGTACCATGATTTATAATATGAAGGACAACGATTTTAGCATTAAAAAGGGCCCTATTTTTGCCAATTTTGTATTAGCAGATGAGATTAATCGTGCTCCAGCTAAAGTTCAGTCTGCATTGTTAGAGGCCATGCAAGAGAAACAAGTGACCATTGGAGATGAAACTTTTATTTTGGACAAGCCATTTTTAGTGATGGCAACTCAAAATCCAATTGAGCAGGAAGGAACTTATCCTTTACCAGAGGCACAAGTGGATCGTTTTATGTTAAAAACAGTAATTAAATATCCTCAACTAGCAGAAGAACAATTAATCGTTCGTCAAAACTTAAAAGGTAGTTTTGAGCAAGTAAATCAAGTAGTTACTTTAGAGCAGATTTTGAGAGCTCAACAATCGGTTCGGGAAGTTTATATGGATGAGAAAATTGAAAAATATATCTTAGATATCATCTTTGCAACACGGACACCAGAGAATTATAACTTACCAGATTTAAATCCATTAATCAGTTTTGGGTCTTCTCCAAGGGGAAGTATTAACTTAGCAATTGCTTCAAAATGTTACGCATTTATCAAGCGGAGAGGTTATGTGATACCAGAAGATGTTAGAGCGGTTGTTCATGATGTGCTGCGTCATCGTATAGGAATTACTTATGAAGCTGAAGCCGAAAATGTAACTTCAGAAGACATTATCAATAAGATTGTAAACGAAATTGAAGTACCTTAAAAACGTTTGCATTTCCTGCGAAGGCAGGAATCTCATTCTCATTAAGTTTAATTTAAAAAAATTCCTGTTTTCACAGGAATAAAAAATGGATACTAAAGAACTCCTTAAAAAAGTACGGAAAATCGAAATCAAGACACGTCGCTTAAGCGATCATATGTTTGGTGGTGAGTATCACAGTACTTTTAAAGGACGAGGGATGACATTTAGTGAAGTTCGTCAATATCAATTTGGTGATGATGTTCGTTCCATCGACTGGAATGTAACTGCACGTTACAACGAGCCTTATATAAAAGTTTTTGAAGAAGAACGAGAATTAACTTTAATGCTAATTGTAGACATTAGTGGTTCAGAGTTATTTGGAACTGATGGTCAATTTAAAAATGAAATTGTAACAGAAATAGCAGCCACACTAGCTTTTTCTGCATTACAAAATAATGATAAAATAGGATTGATATTATTTTCAGATGAAATAGAATTGTTTATACCGCCTAAAAAAGGAAAATCACACGTTCTGCGAATTATTAGAGAACTAATAGAGCACAAGCTAAAGAGTAAAGAAACAGATATTGCTACGGCCTTAAAGTATTTTTCGAAAGTAATAAAGAAGAAAGCGATCGTTTTTGTGCTTTCCGATTTTATTACAGATGAATATAGAGAAACTTTAAAAATTGTTTCTGGAAAACATGATGTTACTGGAATAAGAGTCTACGATAAAAATGAAGAACAAATTCCTAACCTTGGGATGGTCCAAATGGAAGACCAAGAAACAGGTGAATTAGTATTGGTAAATACTTCCTCTAAAAGTGTTCGAAATCATTACAAGGCTACTTATTTAGAGAGAGCAGCTTATTTTAAAGAGTCTTTTCAAAAAAGTGGAGCAGGTGCATTGACCTGTTGCGTGGACGAAAGTTATGTAAAGAAGTTACTGGGTTATTTTAAAAATCGATAATAAATAGAAAATAGCGCAGCGCATATAGATGAAAGAAAATAGATCATATAAAGCAAAAATGTCATTCCTAGAATTAACTAGGAATCTCTTTATGTGGTCTTTATTTTTTATAGGATGTCTTTCTCAAGCTCAAGTTTCTTCATCTATCGACACTACACAAATAAGAGTTGGAGAAGAGATTATATACTCAATTCAAGTGGAGGCAGATTCTACTGCCTTGGTTTTATTTCCCGAAGGACAATCATTTAACCCTTTAGAAGTGATTGAGTCTTATGATATTGATACTATAAGGCTTCAAGATAAAATTAGACTTATAAAAAAGTATGGTTTAACTCAATTTGATTCAGGAAGCTATATGCTTCCGTCTCAAAGAATAGTTATTAATAATAAACCATTCAATACAGACTCTGTTAATGTAGAAGTGGCCAATGTGGTGGTTGATACCACAAAGCAAAAAATGTTTCACATCAAACCAGCTTTTGAAGTTGAAGAGCCTGGTTTCGATTTTAAAAGATTGCGCTATTGGATCATTCCTATACTTTTAATTATGGGAGTTACTGCTTTTATATTCTTCAGAAGAAGAAAAAGAAAAAAAGAAGAATCAGCAAAACAACTTCCGCCATATGAAGAAGCAATTGAGGCTTTAAAAGAATTGGATCATTCTCATTTTTTGGAAAATGATAATTCTAAAAGGTATTACTCTTCTTTAATTGAAATTTTAAAACGATATATTGGAAGAGAAGTAGATGATGCTGCTTTAGAGAGCACGAGTAATGAATTAATCGAACGATTGATATTACATAAAGACGCTGGAAGTTTTGATTTTGATGCAGAAACGATCAATAAGATTGATAAAATTTTAAAACGAGCAGATTTAATCAAGTTTGCTAAGATGAAGGAACAAGAGGGTCAAGCAAAAGTAGACAGAACTGTTGTTGAAGATATTATCAATGAAACTAAAGAAATAATTCCGGAACCTACTGAAGAAGAGTTACTTAAAGATAAATTATATTTAGAAGAGCTTCGTAAAAAACAATTAAAAAGAAAACGAATTAAAATTGCTTTGGCTGCCGTTGCAACGGTTATTATTGCTGCTGTTATTTTTGGAAGTATTAAAGGATTTAACGAATTAAAGGATAAAACACTTGGTAATGAAATGCGAAGTCTTTCGGAAGGAAGATGGATAAAGAGTGAGTATGGATCGCCTTCAATTATTGTTGAAACACCTAAAGTTTTAGTAAGAACTGTAGATTCTTTAGTCCCTAAAAGTGTGGTGATCAAAAGAAAAAGTCTTTTTACTTATGGGCACATCAACGACCCGATTTATATAAGAGTTAGCACTATAAAATTTAGTCAAGAACAACAATTAGAATTGGAATCTTCATTGGATATGTCACTTGCATTATTAGAAAAAGCAGGTGCTAAAAATTTAGTGGTAAAAAGAGATGATTTTGAAACTGAAAGCGGAATAAAAGGAATTAAAGCATCTGGTGATTTTCATGTTCAAGTTTCAGAAAACAAAATATTGAAAAAGAAGAGTTCTTATGAGCTATTATTATTTGCTCAAGAAAATGGCTTGCAAGAAGTATTGGTAGTTTATCAAGGCGATGGTCGTTTTGCAGAAGCTATAAAAGACCGTATTATCAATTCTATTGAGTTAGAGATTACTCAAGAAAAAAAGAAAAAGAATGAGCAGTAATTTCGAATTTGTAAATCCACAATTATTTTGGTTGTTATTATTACTTCCATTGTTATTGTTATGGTTTTTTTGGAAACGAAAACAACAGACTGCTGTCTTAAAAATATCCAGTTTAAAAGGGTTTGATACTTCTAAAAACTGGTTAGCAAAATTGCGCCCTTTATTATTTGTTTTGCGATTAATCGCATTAGCTTTAATAATAGTTGCGATGGCACGACCTAGAACAATTGATGAATCTACACGGATTAAAACCACTAAAGGAATCGATATTGTAATTGCGATAGATGTATCTGCAAGTATGCTGGCAAGAGACTTAAAGCCTAATAGACTAGAAGCCTTAAAAGTAGTAGCTTCTAGGTTTATTCAAGCACGACCAAATGATCGGCTTGGATTGGTGGAATATGCTGGAGAGAGTTATACTAAAACACCTTTAACGAGTGATAAAAACATTGTTTTATCATCATTAAAAAGCATAAAATACAATACAACAATTACTGGTGGCACAGCAATTGGAATGGGATTGGCAACCGCTGTAAATCGATTAAAAGAGAGCCGTGCTAAAGGGAAAGTAATTATTCTTTTAACGGATGGTGTAAATAATTCTGGGTTTATAGATCCAAAGATTGCTAGCGAATTAGCTGTAGAATTTGGCATTAAGGTATATACCATTGGAATTGGATCTAATGGAATGGCCTTATCACCAATTGGGATTTTACCAAATGGATCTTTTCAATATGGAAATATTCAAGTAGAAATTGATGAAGGTTTACTAAAACAAATTGCTGAAACTACAGGAGGTAAGTATTTTAGAGCTACAAGTAACAGTAAGTTAGAAGAGATTTATGAAGAGATTAATAAATTAGAAAAAACTGAAATAGAAGAGACAAAATATAAAAGCTACGACGAATTATTTAGACCTTTAGTACTTGCTGCTTTTGGTTTATTATTATTTGAACTGTTGTTAAGATATACCGTATTTAGAAGTTTTGTTTAATAATTTAAAAGATTCCTGTTTGTGCAGGAAATTTATATGTATCAATTAGAAAAACCGATATTTTTTTATTTACTATTTGCCATCGTTGGGCTTATGGTAGTATTCTTATTGGTTTTTATATGGAAAAAACATACTCAAAAGAAATTTGCACATTCAAAGGCATTAATATTACTTAGTCCAAATCGATCTTTTTTTAAATCTTGGATTAAAGTTATCATACTATCACTTGCCATAGCAAGTCTTACATTGGCATTAGCGAATCCTAAAATAGGGACTAAAATAGAAACTATTTCTAGAGCAGGAGTGGATGTGGTTTTTGCATTGGACGTTTCAAAAAGTATGCTGGCGGAAGATATTGCTCCAAATCGTTTAGACAAATCGAAGCAATTAATTACTCAAATCATCAACAGTTTAGGTGGTGATCGGGTTGGAATTATAGGTTATGCAGGAAGTGCTTTTCCTCAAGTACCAATTACTACCGACTTTTCCACAACAAAACTATTTTTGAATAGTATGGATACCGATATGGTTTCGTCGCAAGGAACCGCGATTACAGAAGCCATTAAAATGGCAGAAACCTACTATAATGATGAGGATCAGGTAAACAAAGTATTGTTTATTATTTCAGATGGTGAGGATCACGAAGGGAATATTTCTGAAATAGTTAATGAAGCTGCAAATTTAGGGATTCGTATTTATACAATTGGCGTAGGAACCAAAAAAGGCGGGCCAATACCTATTAAGCGAAATGGAATTTTACAATATTACAAACGAGATCAAAACAATCAGCAAGTTATAACACGTTTGGATGCAGAAAAATTAATTGAAATTACCACAAAAGGGAATGGAAAATATATAGATGGGAGTAATACAAATGAAGTTGTCGAACAAGTAACAACCATTTTAAATGGTATGAATCAGAAGGAGTTTGAAGCCAAACAATTTACAGATTTTAAAGATCGATTTCAGTGGTTTTTAGGCTTGGCAATCCTTTTGTTAGTTGTTGAATTATTGTTGTTGGAAAGAAAAACTGCTTGGATTAAAAAATTAAATCTGTTTAATGAAGATTAATTATAACATATTTAAAAATAGTGTTTTGCTAAAGAATATGACTTTTCTTATACTTCTTTTAGTGACTACATTTTCTATTGTAGCTCAAGACGTAGCTAAAGAAAAACAAAATACACTTAAAGAGTCAAGAGCATTATTAAGTGATGCAAGTTATGAAATGGCTAATGATAATTTCACTATTGGAGAGGCAGCATATCGCGAAGCTATTGCATTAAATCCTAAAGATGACACCGGAAAATATAATTTGGGAAATGCATATTATAATAAAGAAATGAATGAAGTAGCAATGTCACGTTTTAAACAAGCTGCTGCTGTTGCAGACACAAAATCAGATAAACACCGTGCTTTTCATAATTTAGGGAATACCTATATGAATGATAAAAAATATCAGGAAGCAGTTGAGTCTTATAAAAATGCCTTGCGGAATAACCCTAAAGATGAAGAGACACGTTACAATTATGCGTTGGCAAAAGAACTTCTAGAAGATCAAGAAAAAAATGGAGGAGGTGATGATGACAAGGAGAATGAAGAGGATGAAAAAGACGAAGAAAAGAAAGAGAACCAGGATAATGAGAATAATAAAAAGGATGGAGAAGATGGTGATCAGAAAGACGAAAATGATAAAGGAGAGGAAGAGCAAGATAAAAAAGAAGGCGATGAGAATGAGGATAAGGGAAAGCCTGACGAACCAAAAGAACCGAAAGAAGAAAAACAACAACAACCACCAACAGAACCTGGAAAACTTTCGCCTCAACAAGTTAGGAACTTATTAGAAGCAATGAATAATGAAGAGAAAAAGGTTCAAGATAAAATCAATGCTAAAAAGCAAAAAGGAACAAAAGTAAAATCTGAAAAAGATTGGTAATGAGATTTAAATCCGTTTTAATATTAGTTTTTATGTTGAGCATTGGATTTGTTCAGGCTCAAGTTTCTTTTGTTGCTAAAGTGAGTAAAAAAAACTTAGGAATTAATGAACGGTTACGGGTAGATTTTGAAATGAATCAGGATGGTGATAATTTCGTTCCTCCTAGCTTTAAAGGCTTCAATGTTGTTGGGGGACCTAATCAATCCATTAGTAATTCTTGGGTAAATGGAAAAAGAAGTTATTCAAAAACCTACTCTTATTTTTTAGCACCCAAATCTCAAGGGAAGTTTATTATCAATCAAGCAACGATTGAAATTGATGACCAAATTTATAAAACAATTTCTTTAAATATTGTAGTAACTGCAGCGGTAACTAAACCAAAAGACGGGAATAATGCAGATTATTTAGCAAGTGAAAACGTTCATTTAATAGCAGAAGTTTCAAAAACCAATCCCTATTTAAATGAAGCCATTACAGTTGTCTATAAGTTATACGTATCAAATGACGTTAGTATTACAAGAAGTTGGCAGGAAATAGATAATCCAAAATTCGAAGACTTTTGGAGCCAGAATATTGCAGACAAAGGGAAACAGCAAATTTTTGAAGGAACCTTTAAAGGGAAGCCTTATCGATATGTAATCTTAAGAAAAGTAGTATTATATCCTCAAAAAACAGGAGCGTTAATTATTGAGCCCTTAACGCTAGATATTCCTATAGATGTTCAAGGAAATTCAAGAGACATATTTGGCCGTAGAAGAATGACTCGTGTCAATAGAACAATTTCTGCAGGAAAAAGAACAATTACTGTAAAACCATTACCAATAGAAGGAAAGCCAGATAATTTTTCTGGAGCCGTGGGTGTATTTAATTTTAACGTCTCAACAAATAAATCAACTTTAGATGCCAACGAAGCTTTAGAATTAAAAATAAGAGTAAAAGGAACGGGAAATTTAAAATTATTTAACTTACCATCTTTAAGCTTACCTAGTTCTTTAGAAGTATACGAACCTGTTAGGGATAATAAAATTGCTGTTAATATAAAAGGGATGAATGGTTTTATAAACGATACTTATACTGTCATTCCTCAATACAAAGGAAGTTACCCAATACGACCTATATCATTTTCTTATTTTGATCCTGCTTCAAAAAGCTATAAAACGGTTTCATCTGACGAAATAATTATACAAGTTGAAAATGGTCCTATACCCAATCAGCCTAATAATGTAAATGATGATGCGAGTAATGAAAACTCGATTTCATTAGCTAATGATCAATTTAAATATATAAAGACTTCTACTAAATTAATTTCCATAAATCGCCCTGTATTTTTTAAAACTTCCCTTTTTTGGTGCTTAACTGGGATCCCTTTTTTATTAATTCCATTAATTATATTAATAGGAACTACAAGAAGAAAAAGATTAAGTGATGTAGAAGGGAAGCGGTTTAGAAAAGCAACAAAATTGGCTAAAAAATATTTATCGGCAGCAAAGAAGAACTTAGGAAAACAAGAAGCGTTTTATGAAGCTTTAGAACGTGCTTTACATAATTATTTAAGAGCTAAACTAGATATCGTTACTTCGGAGTTTTCAAAAGAAAAAATAACAATTTTATTGGCCGAAAGAAAAGTTGAAGAAGAAGTGGTTTCAGATTTTGTGGGTCTGCTTAAAAGTTGTGAGTTTGCTCGTTATACTCCAACATCTGATGTTACGATTAAACAGGATTACGAAAAAGCAGTTGGGGTTATTTCTAATATTGATAAACAGATTCAATAATGAAAGTCACTATTTTAAATAGAATAGGTTATGTAAAAAAAGCATTTTTAGTTGTTTTAATGCTTTTTACTGTTTTAAGTTTTGCTCAGAACGGACCTCTTTTCGAGCAAGGAAAATCATTGTATAAAGCGGAGAAATACCAAGAAGCAGTTACTTCTTGGATGAAGATTATAGCTAATAAACAACATGCTTCCGAATTATATTTTAATTTAGGGAATGCACATTATAAACTTAATAATATTGGACCAAGCATCTATTATTATGAAAAATCTTTATTGCTAGCACCTAATGATGGTGATATAAAGAACAATTTAGCTTTTGCTGAAAACGCAAAAGTAGATGCGATTGAGCCCTTACCAAAAACCATATTTTATAAATGGTATTATACCGTATCTGATGTACTTACTTTTGATGGATGGGCATATTCAACAGTCGTATTTTCAATAAGTTTTATGCTGGTTTTTTTAATATACTATTTTTCATATTCAGAACGCAGAAAACGACTGTTCTTTGCTGCTGCTACCTTTTCTGTTTTATTATTAGGAATGTCACTTTCTATGGCTTATTCAACGTATGATGATGCGATTAAAAATCAGCCCGCAATTATTTTTGCCGAAAGTATTGCAGTTAGAGAAGCACCAAATCTAGGTAGCGAAATATCATTTACGCTTCATGAAGGTACCAAAGTTCAAATAGTTGAGAAAGATACTGACTGGGCACTTATTGAAATTGCAAATGGCAAAGAAGGATGGATTCCATATTCAGACCTTAAAGAACTATAAAGATTATTCTTCTTTTTCAGATTTATTGATATCCAAAATGTCTTTTGGAATATCAATGTTCTCAATTTCTTCTACTAAATTAGGCAATACCATCGGAGCTAAATTTGCAACAGGCTCATATAGATAAGAGTTATTTTTTTTTTCTTCTGAAATTACATATGCAGTAGCATTCCATTCATTAAAAAACATAAAAATAACACTTACAATAAATGCGGAGATAATCATATTAAAAACACCTCCGAGAATTTTATTAAAAACACCTAAAAAAGCAAAATCTGCTATTTTGGTTAAGAATTTTCCAGCCCAATTTACAATAATAACAATAGCTATAAAGGTAACTGCCATTGCAACAAAGCCAGTCGTCTGTTCTTTCCAAGAAAACCATTCATTGATATAGCTAGCCGCATAATCGGAAAAATAAATAGCCCCAATAATACCTAAAACCAACCCTATTAAGGAAGCTAAAGTTACAAAAAGGCCTTTTTTCATTCCTTGAAAGAAAGAGAAAATTAAAATGATACCTAAAATAATGTCTAATAAGTTCATGTAATGAATTTAGGGTAAAGATACATTATCTTTGCGATGTTTTAAAAAGGGAGGTAATTATTTGAAACCCTTATTTATTCAAAAATTAATATGGCAAGAGACGAAGAATTAAAAAAGCAATGGGAAGAATTGGTCCTGCTTTTAAGCAACCAATTTGCTGATGGAGATACCTTAGACTTAGACGCAATTATATATATTATTGGATTGCAAGAAAAAGGAAACTTAAACACCAAATACAGTAAAGACGATAAACTAAATTTAATGCATATTGCTATTTGTAGACTTTTAGAACCTTTTGGTTATTACGCTTTCGATTATTTTGATGAAGAAGGTTGGCCCCATTATAAAATATTAGAAGAATTACCATCATTAAAAGCTGGAGAGCAAAGTGTATTAATGAAAGAAGCAATTGTAAATTATTTTTTAGAAAAAGAGCTTATTAAATAACACAACAAATTAACTAGAATCGATACGCTTTTCTATTTAATTTGTTGTGCTAGACCTAAAAAAATGTAATTTTGTAAAATTGAAAGATTTTAATTATGATTCAGAAAATAAAAGAACATATAGCAGCAGTTGAGGCTTTTAATACAAAGTCACAAGAGGAGGTAGAGCAATTTCGAATTAAATATTTAGGAAAAAAAGGATTGCTAAATGATTTCTTTGCTGAATTTAAAAACGTGCCAAACGATCAAAAAAAGGAATTTGGACAAACTATCAATCAGCTTAAAACAAAAGCTACCGAAAAAGTAGCTTCCTTAAAAGTATCTTTAACAAGTAATGATGATATAAAAGGAGTTTATGGTGATTTAACACGTCCAGGAGAAGCTGTTGAATTGGGTTCTAGACATCCTATTTCTATTGTTAAAAATAAAATTATAGATATATTCTCTCGCATCGGTTTTAATGTTTCTGAAGGACCAGAAATTGAAGATGACTGGCATAATTTTACAGCATTAAATCTTCCTGAATACCACCCGGCGCGTGATATGCAGGATACCTTTTTTATTGAAAAAGATCCAGATGTATTATTAAGAACACATACTTCTTCAGTTCAAGTTCGTTATATGGAAAACAACAAACCTCCTATACGAACCATCTCACCTGGAAGAGTATATCGAAATGAAGCAATTTCAGCAAGATCGCATTGTTTCTTTCATCAAGTGGAAGGATTGTATGTAGATAAAGGAGTGAGTTTTGCAGATTTAAAACAAACACTTCAATATTTCACAACCGAAATGTTTGGTAAATCTAAAATACGTTTACGCCCTTCGTACTTTCCATTTACAGAACCAAGTGCTGAGGTTGATGTGTATTGGGGACTGGAAACAGAAGCAGATTATAAAATGACCAAAGGTACGGGTTGGTTAGAAATTATGGGTTGTGGTATGGTAGACCCTAATGTGTTAAAAAACTGTAATATTGATCCTGAAATTTATTCAGGATTTGCTTTTGGAATGGGGATAGACCGAATCGCTTTATTACTTCACCAGATTCCAGACATTCGTATGTTTAGTGAAAACGATGTTCGTTTTTTAGAGCAGTTTAAAAGTTTATAATATGGCATTCAGAGCGAAGCGAAGAATCTCTATGATTCTTTATTCGTTTCCTTCTTCTGAATGAAAACTATAAAATATTATGAAGAAAGACATCATCATCCCAATTGTTAAAAACATTCAGGTTGTTGCAACCCAAGAATGGGATGTAGATTTTTTAGCTAAAACTTGGATTGTATATTTAATTAATAATCGCGAGGATATTATTGAGTCTGTTTTAGTCATGTCCAGAGGAAATAATAAAAACAAAAAAACGTCCACCTTACGCCATGGCTTAGGTGATTTGCTGCCGCATACAGGAGCAAAAGTAGAATTGATTTCTGAAGAAGTATTAGGCTTTACCAACGAATATATGGTAACCTTCTTTGCTGAAGGAAAACTTTTTGATAGAATATTTACTTTTAAGCCTTATAATGTAAAAGAAAGTAATACCGTTTTTATTGACTTAATGGGTCAAGATTGTGTTTTGGCGGTGTAATTAATCCAACTTATCTGTAAGTGCTTTAAAAACTTTTTTAGCATTTTTATTTTCATATAATATGCTGTAAACAGCATTTATAATGGGTGTTTTAGCATTTTTTTTCTGAGCTTTATTAAGCTGGTAAGCGCTTTTTGAAGCATAATAACCTTCGGCAATCATACTCATCTCCATTTGAGCACTTTTAACAGTATATCCTTTTCCAATCATATTGCCAAACATTCGATTGCGACTAAAGGTAGAATATCCCGTCACTAATAAATCTCCAAGGTATGCTGAGCCGTTAATGTCCCTTTTCATTTTATAAACTTTCTTTATATACCGTTTCATTTCACGAATAGCATTACTCATCAACACACTTTGAAAGTTATCGCCATAACCTAAACCGTGAGCAATTCCTGCAGCTATTGCATAAATGTTTTTGAGCATAGCTGCATATTCTGTGCCAATAATATCTTCACTGGTTTTACATTTTATATAATCACAACTAAGATGATCCGCAACCGTTTGTGCTTTTTTATCATCTGCACAGGCAATGGTTAAATATGAAAGCCGTTCTAATGCAACTTCTTCTGCATGACAAGGCCCTGTAATTACACCAATATCTTTAAAAGGTATGTTTAAATTTGTAAAGAAATGATCTCCTACTATTAAACTTGTTTCTGGAACAATTCCTTTAATTGCAGAAAAAACAATTTTTCCTTTTAACGATGCTGTTAATTTTTTCAACTCATCATATAAGAAAGCAGAAGGAATCACAAAAATGAGATAATCGGCATAAGTTACCATTTCATTAATGTCGTTACTTAGCTTTAATTTAGATACATCAAATTCAACAGAGCTTAAATAATTTGGATTGTGCTTGTCTTTTTTAATGTGTTCTAATGCGGTTTCATTTCGCATATACCAACCAACTTCTTCTAGGTTCTCACAAAGCATTTTCACAATAGCGGTTGCCCAACTTCCTCCTCCAAAAACAGTAAACTTTGGTTTATTTGACATAAATAAAAAGTATTAAATTCAAAAATACGGAATATTAAGAGGCTCTACAAGCTAAGTTAATCATTGCTTTTTTTATAAAAATTCATCTCATCAATATAGTGCCAAACATTTTTGCTTAGCATTGGTTGAATATTTTTATTTAGCGCAATATTATTTCTAATAAATGTAGATGATAGCTCAATTATTGGAGCGTTAATAACCGTTACTGAATTGTTTTTTTCTAGATTTGAATTGCTTTCGAAATTTTTAGAAATTCGTGGATAAATAAATATAGGATGCCTTTCTAAAATCACTTCATAATTCTTCCATTTATGAAGGTTCTTTAAATTGTCCTCACCCATTATTAAACAAAATTCTTTATTTGGGTGTTTTTCCTCTAAAACCGCTAAGGTATTAACTGTATAATTTGGTTGCGGAAGATCAAATTCTATAGTACTGGCTTTTAGTTTTGGATACGCTTCAGTTGCAATTCGAACCATAGCCAATCGATGGGTATCTTCTAACAAGGTATTCTTTTTTTTATGCGGATTGTGAGGAGTTACTACCAACCAAACCTCATCTAGTTCAGAAAATTCTGCCATATGGTTGGCAATTATTAAATGGCCTATGTGAATAGGATTAAAGGTACCAAAAAATAAGCCGACCTTTTTACTCATCGAATTTTTTTATATAGTTTTCAACTAATACTTCAGCTTCTTTTAAAGCAACATCCAAATCAATATTTTCAATTATAAAATCAAATTGAGGAGCAGTTGCTAATTCTACTGAAGCTTTTGCAATTCGCATATTAATTTTTTCATCACTTTCAGTTTTTCGTTTTTTTAACCTTATTTTAAGTTCATCTACACTTGGTGGCTTCACAAACACGGATAAAGTTTCCGCTGGAAATTTCTTTTTAATTCGCAATCCACCAACCACATCAATATCAAAAATAACGTTTTTACCCTTCGCCCAAATACGCTCGATTTCCGTTTTTAAAGTTCCGTAAAAATTATCTCGGTACACTTCTTCCCATTCTAAAAAATCACTATTCTTTATGTGTTGTTTAAATTGTTTTAAACTAATATAATAGTAATCTTTACCATGAATTTCGCCCTTTCTAGGCTCTCTTGAAGTAGCAGAAATAGAAAAGTTTAAATTTAATTCCTCTTGTTTAAGTAAATGTTGAACGATGGTTGTTTTTCCACTTCCAGATGGCGCTGAAAAAATGATTAATTTTCCTCCTTTCATTATAAAACGTTTAAAGCTTGTTCTTTTATTTTTTCTAATTCATCTTTCATTTGCACCACCAATTGTTGCATAGGAGCGTGATTTGATTTTGATCCAATAGTGTTGATTTCTCTACCAATTTCTTGACAAATAAAACCAATTTTTTTTCCATTCGAGTCAGAAGAGTCTAAAGCTTCCTTAAAGTAGTTTAAATGATTTTTTAAACGCACTTTTTCTTCAGTAATGTCATATTTCTCTAGATAATAAATCAACTCTTGTTCAAAGCGATTTTCATCTACAGCTTCTTTTAAATCTCCTACAGCTTTGCGAAGGCGGTCTTTAACGATTTCAATCCTATCAGAATCAATATCAGTTACTTCTATTAATAATTCTGAAATGCTATTAATTCGCATTTTAAAATCATCTTCAAGCACTTTGCCTTCATCAGATCGATATAGATTAATAGCTATTAAGGCATCATTAACTGCTTCCAAAATAGTTTTAAACTCATCTGCATCAATTTCTTCTCGTTCCGTTTTCATAGTGTCTGGCATTTTTATAGCCATTTTTAAAAGCTCTACATCGTCAACAGAAACAACATTTTTAAGTTGATTCATATATTGCCTTACCACTACTTCATTCACTTTCGCACTTGTTTTTTCTCCAGTGATTTCAACATAAAGATTGAAATCTACTTTCCCTCTAACCAACGATTTTGAAATACTTTTACGAATCTCCAATTCCTTTTCTCTATAGAATGAAGGAACTCTAGTGTTTAAATCGATGCTTTTACTATTTAGCGATTTTATTTCGACGGTAATATTTTTGGTAGGTAACTGGATTACCGATTTACCATACCCGGTCATTGACTGAATCATAAACTGATTTTTTGTAAGAGGCAAAGGTACTAAATTAGTGTGGGAGTGTAAAAACTTAGATTACTATGAATCCCCTCTTTATTGTATTTGTTATTTTAAATAAAGCATATTGTTGAAGCAACTAAAATCGAATGCATTATGAAGGTAATAAATAACTTATTTTTATGGATTATTTTATGTTTTTTAAAAACACTACCGTTCTTTTTTCACTATAATAAGTGTCGTTAGATACATGAAATCCAACATGTCCACCGTATAATGGAGTTTCTAAAAATATATATTTTGAGCTTTTTGCAATATCAAAAGGGAAACAATCTGGATTTAAAAAACTATCGTTTTTTGCGTTTAAAATCAACACAGGGATTTTGATGTTGGGTAAAAATTGATTGCTGCTGTTTTTTTGATAATAATCATAAGCATCTTTAAAACCATGTGCTTTGGAAGTGTAGATGTCATCAAAATCCTTTAAGGTTTTTATATTTTTTAAATCTGAAGCAAACATTTTATCGGGATGTTGCTTCATTTTTAGTTGGTATTTATTGCGCAAACTTATTAAAAAAACAGTCCTGTATGGCCAATTTTCGGGTTTATTTAAGCGCTCTAAAGAACCCCTTAAGCATGTAGGTACTGAAATCGCAACTCCTTTTTTTATTTCCTTTGGTATATTTTCTCGTTCACCTAAATATTTTAAAAGCAAATTTGCTCCTAAACTAAATCCTACTAAAACGATTTCTTGATAGCGATCCTTTTCTAGAATGTGATTAATAATCGATTCTAAATCATCTGTTTTTCCAGAATGATAGGATTGATACTTTGTATTATCCTCTCCGCTACAACCTCTAAAATTCATGGCAGCAATATCCCAATGATCCTCTAATAAATCTTTGGCAGCACCTTTTATGTAAATTCTTTGAGCATTCCCTTCTAATCCGTGAAGTAAAATAGCTACTTTTTTGGTAGGTTTTTTAGCATAAGACCAATCAATATCAATAAAATCATTATCAGGCAATGTAACGCGTTCTCTTTTCTGAATTAGGGTAGGAGAAATTCTCAGTTTTGCAGAATATATCGTAGAAAAATGCCCATTTTTAAAAATAAAGGCAGGTTGGTAATCACTTTGTATAAGGGGCATCTTTTTTTTGCAAAGTAAGAAATTACTATAAACCGTTGTGCATTTTGATGAAATTACACCTAATACTATCAATTTTTTTCGATTTTTATCTCAATCCTAAAGGAAGAGTCGAAAATTTTATAGATATTTCCTTGATGATTAGGGTAAAATTAATAAAAATATTCAAATTGAACAACGAGTTTCTAGAGATACTTCAAAAAGTATTTTATTTTTGAAAAAAATTAAAAAATGTATTTAAAAGAATTTGAAGTTCGTTGGAACGACCTTGACGCTAATCGTCACTTAGCAAATAGTAGTTATATAAATTTTATGAGTCATACCCGTCTTAGTTTTATGATGGAGAAAGGTTTTGGACAAGGTAATATGGTAAAAAATCACATTGGTCCAGTAGTTTTTTATGAACATATGTTTTATTTTAAGGAGATTTTTCCTGGAAAACCAGTTCGTGTTTCTTTGCGATTAAAAGGAATTTCTGAAGGAGGTATGTATTTTGAATTTCAGCATAATTTTTATAATGCAGAAGGTGTAAACATGGCTCGATGCAATATGATGGGAGGCTGGATTGATCTACAAACTCGAAAGTTACGCGATGTACCTGAACTACTTTTTTCTGCCTTAAATAGTTTAGATAAAACAGATGATTTTAAAATTTTAACCAAGGAGGATACTCGGAAGTACAAGCAATTCCCAGAGGACCTATAAGTTAGTGCTGTAATTAACAAGTTCCAATCGTTAAAATTATTTCTTTTTCACCCTGATTTCATTTTTCGTCGCTCTGGTTGTTAAGGTATCATCGCTCCTCTTGCTTCATAAGCGCAAAAAATATTTTAATTTTCGCCAATCGTTACTTATAAATCACGACACGATGCGTTTTTTGGTTTCCTAGTGGATAGAAATACCCCCACAAATATTAATGCAGCTGCACCAATTCTAATCGGAGTTATCGAATCTGAACCTACAATAATTGCAAATAAAACTGCTATAACGGGTTGTAAATAAATAAAAGCTCCAATGGTTGAGGGTTGCAATTGCTTTAAAGCGTAGATGTTAAAAAGATAGGTAAAAAAGGTGGTTCCTATTACAACGAATGTTAATTTACTTATAATATCTAAGGGTAATTGAGACCATTCAACTTCAATAAATTCATTGATTCCAATAGGAAAATTAATAATAAAAGCAATTAAGAAAAACCATTTCATTAATGTGATAGAATTGTATTTTTCAACTAAGGGTTTAACAATAATTAAATAGATAGAATAGGAAGTAGCATTCACTAAAAATAAAACGTTTCCTAATGGAATATTAGGAGCGTTATTTTGGGTTTTCATTCCGAAGAAAATTAAAAATAAAGCTCCAAGAAGCCCCAAACCAATTCCAACATATTTACGCCAAGTAATTTTTTCTTTTAAAAATATGCCTGACAATATTAAAAGAATGACAGGTACTAAAGTAATTACAACTGAACTATTGATAGGTGTTGATAAGCTTAATCCCTTAAAAAACATCAACATGTTGATGGTCATACCAAATAAGCCACAAGCCAAAAATCGAAGCCAATCTTTTCGTTCAACTTTTTCAAAAGGAAAAAACCAACTCAATAACCAAAAAAGAACTGCAGCGCCACTAATTCGTAAAAAAATAAACCCATAAGGTTGGATTATTTCTGGCATTAAGTTTTTAGCAATCGTATGATTAATACCATAAATTACGCTAGCAGATGTTGCTGCAAGAAGGGCAAGGGTTCGTTGATTCATAAAAAATAATCATATTAATGATTCTTTTGCAGCGGCAACAATTTTTTTACTATTACCGATAAAGATTTCATTTTCATTAATTAAAACAGGGCGTTTTAAAAAAGTATAATGCTCTAATAAAAGCTTTTTATAATTTGATTCTTTAAGAGTTTTGTTTTTTAAATTACGCTCATTATACAATCTTGCTCGCTTATTAATTAGTACCTCGTAACTTTTAGAAAAATGATAAAGTTCTTCTACTTCTTTTTCAGAGATTGGATTTGTTTTTAAATCTTGCATCATAAAACCTTTAGGAAGGTTTAACTCTTTTAAAATTCTTTTGTTGGTATCACAAGTAGAGAGGTAGTATATTTTTTTCATTCGCTATTTTATTATAATCAGGATATTTATCAAGTAAATAGATACTACAAAGTAATCTAAAAAAGTATTAAGAATAGTTTATTTTTACCTTAAAATACAATTCCATGGATTATACTTTTGATATTGCTTTAAAAACAAGAACCCTATTTTATAAAATTTTAGAAACCTTAACCTTAGATCACCTCAACAAAAAACCTGAAGGATTTAATAACACTATTTTTTGGAATATAAAACATGTGGTGATTACGCAACAATTATTAACCTATAGACTATCTGGATTACCTGTTTTAGTGTCTGAAGTAGAGATTGAAACGTATAAAAAAGGAACAAAATCGGAAGGTAAAGCAACAATTGAAGATCTAGAATTATTAAAATATCAACTCTTTTCAACACTTGAAAAAACAAAAGAAGATTATCAAAAAGGGCTATTTAAAAAATATACTGAATACACAGTTTCTACTAAATCAACCTTAACAAATATTGATGAAGCGTTAGCGTTTAATAACTTCCATGAAGGAATTCATTTTGGATATATTTTAGCAATGAAAAAAATACGCTAAAGATTAAGATAGGGCTTTGCTTTAGTTATAGGGGTTCTTATTCCGATTGGGCCTTCTGCATAACTAGCTGTTGCTGAATATTTAGAAAATCATCCTAAGATTGAAAAAGTATATTGGCCAGGTTTTAAACATCATGCTAACCATGAAGTTGCTAAATCTCAAATGAAATATTTTGGAGGGATGGTATCTTTTACAACAAAAGGGAATGGTTATGAAGAAGCAATAAAAATTGTTGAGAATATGAAAATTTTCACGCTAGCGGAAAGCTTAGGTGGAGTGAAAAGTCCTGCGAGTATAACTCATGCAAGTATCCATAAAGAAACACGAGAAAAAACAGGTATTGAAGATTCCTTAATAAGACTTAGTATTGAAGATATAGATAATTTAATTGACGATCTTAAACAGCAATAGGATAATTTAGGAAATAATTTAATAAAGATAAATATAACCCTAAAATTTAATAGCAATTTTTCGTTTATTTATTAAAAAATAACATTCAGTTTTTAGATAACTCTTATATTTGCAAAAAAATTAATCTTAAAGTTTCAATAAATTAAATTTTATGAAAGATAGCATAAAAGAATTCATTTCAAAAGTTGAAAAAATGAATCCTAACGAGCCTGAATTTATGCAGGCAATTACCGAAGTAGCTGAAGTTATAATTCCTTTTATAGAGGAAAATAAAGAGTATCAAGGTAAAAAATTATTAGAACGAATGGCTGAGCCAGAACGGACTATAATGTTTAGAGTTTCTTGGACTGATGACAGTGGTGAAATTCAAGTAAATAGGGGTTATAGAGTAGAGTTTAATTCTGCAATAGGACCTTATAAAGGTGGTTTGCGTTTTCATCCATCTGTAAATCTTAGTATTTTGAAATTTTTAGGTTTTGAACAAGTGTTTAAAAATAGCTTAACTACACTTCCGATGGGAGGTGGTAAAGGAGGATCTGACTTTAATCCAAAAGGAAAAACAGATGCTGAAGTGATGCGTTTTTGTCAAAGTTTTATGACTGAACTATCAAGACATATAGGGCCAAATACCGATGTTCCTGCTGGAGATATTGGTGTAGGAGGAAGAGAAATAGGTTTCTTATTTGGACAATACAAACGCCTAAGAAATGAGTTTACAGGTGTGTTAACTGGTAAAGGTCTTTCTTATGGCGGTTCATTAATCCGTCCTGAAGCTACTGGATATGGGAATGTTTATTTTGCTAAAAATATGTTAGCAACAAGAAGTGATTCATTTGAAGGAAAAACAGTTACTATTTCTGGTTCAGGAAATGTAGCTCAATATGCAGCAGAAAAAGTGATTGAATTTGGAGGTACTGTAGTAACATTATCAGATTCTGGAGGATATATTTATGATGCAGACGGAATTAATACTGAAAAACTAGCTTTTGTAATGGAGCTAAAAAATGTAAAACGTGCTCGTATAAGTGAATATGTTTCACAATATCCCTCAGCTAAATATATAGCTGGTGAGCGCCCTTGGAATATTAAATGTGATATTGCTTTACCTTGTGCAACTCAAAATGAAGTTAATAAAGAAGAAGCTCAAGCATTAGTAAATAATGGGTGTTTCTGTGTGGGAGAAGGCGCTAATATGCCTTGTACTCCAGAAGCAATTGAAGTTTTTACAGCGAATAAATTATTATTTTCTCCAGGGAAAGCATCTAATGCAGGTGGTGTAGCTACTTCAGGTTTAGAAATGTCTCAAAATTCTCTTCGCTTAAGTTGGACAGCAAAAGAAGTAGATGATAAATTACATGCTATTATGAATGATATTCATGATGCTTGTGTAACCTATGGAACCGATGAATCAGGATATATTGATTATGTAAAAGGAGCTAATATTGCAGGTTTTGTTAAGTTAGCAGATGCAATGATGGCACAAGGTGTTGTTTAATAAATAGTTTATTAAAAAGAAAAAGGTTGCCTTTTAAAAGGCAACCTTTTTCTTTTTAATCATAAATCAAAATAAATAGTACTTTAGCCTGTTATACTTATAGAAATTATTTACCATGAAGCAATTAGTAAGCGTTGTATTACTATTACAAATCTTTTTTTTACAAGCCCAGAATTTTGAAAATAGGTGGACTGGTTATTTTTCATATGTCTCCGTTAAAAGCATTTCACAAGGGAATGATAAAATTTATGCTGCTGCAGAAAATGCTATTTTTACTTACGACCTATCAACGCAAGAAATAGCTACTATTTCTACCATAAATGGATTATCTGGTAAAACAATAACAACAGCACACTATAGTGATGTTTACGGCTTATATATTATAGGTTACGAAAATGGTTTGATAGAAATAGCTATAGACGGTGAAGACAACATCTTAAAGGTAGTAGATATTTTAGATAAACCGACCATCCCACCAAACAATAAAAAAATAAATCATTTTAATGAATATAATGGAAGTTTATACATTTCTACAGGATATGGAATTTCCGTATATAATTTAGATGCTTTAGAATTTGGAGACACTTATTTCATTGGAGACTTAGGAAGTCAAATTAATATTACTCAAACTACAGTACAAGGAGTTTTAATTTATGCATCAAGCTCTGGAAATGGAATTAAAAGTGCTTTGGTTGCTGATGATAATATTATAGATTACCAACAATGGACCACAGTTATTGGAGGAGGATATAAAGGGATTCAATCTCTAGGATCCGAATTATACACGGTTAATAATAGTAATACTATTTTAAAATTTGATTTGGATGTTGGTTTTTTACAAATAGATACATTTCTATCTCCTATAGTAGATTTTGAAGTTGCTTCTGAAATATTAACGATTACAACAGAAAGTTCTATTTATGCATATACGGAAGGATACAGTTTGTTAGAAGAAGTAAATAATTTAATTGATTTCGATTATAAATTACAATCTGGATATACATTTAACAACACTTTTTATTTAGGAACTACAGATTTAGGAATGTTACTGGTTCCTTTTGGTACAAGTCAAGCTGAACAAATATTACCAGATGGGCCTCTTTTTAATCAAGCCTTTGCAATTGACGCTTCTCCTGGTCAACTTTGGGTAGCTTTTGGTGAAATTGATTTATTTTTTAATCCTTACCCTTTAACAAAAAGAGGAATTAGTAATTTTAGGAATGATGATTGGCTTAGTATTAAGTATGATGACCTTAAAGATGAAGTAAATGTTAATGATATAAATGATTTGTCATATGTAAAGATAAATCCTAATAATACGAATGAAGTTTATATGAGTTCATACCAAAAGGGACTACTTAAAATAAACAATCAAACCCCAACGATATTATATAATGAAACAAATAGCCCTATGGATATTCCAGGGGGAAATGAAGCTTTGGGAATTAGACTGTATGGCTCTGATTTTGATCGTGAAGAAAACCTTTGGTTTGTTCAATCTAGAACAGATAATGGGCTTATAAAACTAACACCTGAAGGACAATTTCAATTAATTGATGTGTCCAATATTATTGATGCTGAAAATGAATCAGCACTTAGTGATGTAAAAGTTAGCAGGGAAGGATATGTTTTTTTTGGGGCTGTAGATAATGGCTTAGTTGGATATAACCCTACAAATAACGAATTTAATAAAATATCAGAAGAAATAGGTAATGGTAATTTACCTACTAATAATATAAGAACTTTAGCGTTTGACAATCAAAATAGATTATGGATAGGTACTCTTAAAGGGTTAAGGGTTTTATATAGTATTGGAAGTTTTTTTGAAAGTGGAGCAAATATTGATGCTCAACCCATTATTATTTTAGAAGACGGAGTAGCTCAAGAGCTTCTTTTTGAACAGTCAATTACAGATATTGAAGTAGATGGATCCAATAATAAATGGGTGTCTACTGCAACTTCAGGAGTGTTTTATTTATCACCTAACGGACAAGAAACCTTATTAAGATTTACAGCAGATAATTCTCCGTTACCATCAGATAATGTGCTTGATATTGCCATAGATGATAGTGATGGAACTGTTTATTTTGCAACTAAAGATGGTTTAGTAGCCTATGATGGAACCTCAACAGCTCCAGGAGAAGATTTAGAAGGTGTTTATGCATATCCAAATCCAGTGCGACCGACCTATTTTGGGAATGTTACTATTGATGGACTTACCGCGAAGGCAAATGTAAAAATAACAGACATCACAGGTAACCTTGTTTTTGAAACGACTTCAGAAGGGGGTAGTGTTCAATGGGATACTACAGCTTTTGGAAAGTATAGAGTAGCTTCCGGGGTTTATTTAGTTTTAATAACATCAGATGATAACCTGTTAACTAAAGTTGCAAAAATCATGGTTATTAGATAATGGTTATAACTACAAAAGCCATTGTTTTATCTTCTTTAAAATATGGAGAGTCCGACCTAATTGTTAAACTGTTTACGGAATCTTCAGGATTAAAAACTTATTTGTTACGGAATGTCTTGAAGTCTAAAAAAGGAAAATTAAGATCTTCTTATTTTCAATCATTATCATTACTAGAAATAGAGGCATCTCATAAAAACAAGGGTACTTTAGAACGGATTAATGAAGCAAAAATATTTTATCCCTACCAATCTTTACATACTAATGTGGTAAAAAGTAGCTTGGTGATTTTTTTAGCTGAAATTTTAAGTAATACTATAAATGAAGAAGCTGAAGATAAAATACTCTTTCACTTTATAGAAAATTCCCTGCGCTGGCTTGATAATTCTAAGGATATAGCAAACTTTCACATTTCATTTTTATTGAAATTAAGTTTGCATTTAGGTTTCTATCCAGATACTTCTACCATAGCAAAACCATATTTTAATTTATTAGAAGGATTTTTTCAAGACTTTAACACCGGGAAATATAATGAAAAAGGCTTAACAGTCGATAACTTTAAAATGTTTTTCGGCATAGATTTTGATGAAATAAACGGAATAAAACTCACAAAAAACGAACGTTCCGAATTGTTGACTTTACTATTGCAATATTATCAATTACATTTGCACGGTTTTAAAAAACCCAAGTCACTTTCAGTCCTAAATCAAATATTCGAATGAGCATTAAGCTACCCTCAATTATATTATTTTTTATTTTATCTATTTCTTCAAATTTTGCTCAAAATATTAAAGTATTAGACAAAAAATATCAAGAGCCTATTTCTGGAGTGGCTGTTTTTAATAATGATAAATCGATCACGGGAGTTACTGATTTTGATGGAAATGTTGATGTTTCAAACTTTTCTAATATTGAAAAAATAACATTTCAACATATTTCACATATCAATTTAGTGTTAACTAAAGAGGAAATAATAGCTGGAGGAAATAAAGTGAAATTAGGTGTAGATGCTAGTGCCTTAGAAGAAGTAGTTTTATCAGTTTCAAAATTTGAACAGAAAAAAGGTGAAATACCTCAAAAAATCACAAGTATCACTAGTGAAGACATTATGTTTTCTAACCCTCAAACTTCAGCAGATTTATTAGAAAGTAGCGGTAATGTTTTTATTCAAAAAAGTCAATTAGGTGGAGGAAGTCCTGTTATTCGTGGTTTTTCAACAAATAGACTGCTAATTGCTGTTGATGGTATTCGTTTTAATACGGCTATATTTAGAGGCGGAAACGTTCAAAGTGTGATATCAATCGATCCTTTTACAGTAGATCGTACAGAAGTTATATTAGGGCCAGGGTCTGTTATTTATGGGAGTGATGCGATTGGTGGAGTTATGAATTTCTTTACTAAAAACGCAAAATTTTCCTTTAAAGAAGGAACCTCTTTTTCTGGAAATGCAACTGTAAGATATGCAACTGCAAGTGAAGAAAAAACAGGACATATAGACTTTAATGTAGGACTAAAAGAATGGGCATTTTTAACAAGTGTTTCTTATACCGATTTTGGTGATTTAAGAATGGGAAAATATGGTCCCGATGATTATTTAAGACCTGAATATGTTGAGACCATCAATGGAGAGGATGTTATAGTGACTAACGATGACCCTAGATTACAAGTGCCAACAGGTTACGACCAAATTAATGCAATGCAAAAAATAAGGTTTATGCCTTCCGATAATTGGGATTTTAACTTGGGGTTATTTTATACGACCACTAGCGATTATCCTAGATACGATCGTTTAATTAGAGAGAGAAATGGACAATTAAGAAGTGCAGTTTGGGATTATACTCCACAAGAATGGATGAATGGAAACCTTAGAATTACGAATAAAGGAACCTCTTTTTATGATAAAAGTATTTTGACCCTTTCTTATCAAAACTTTAAAGAAGGAAGAAAAGATAGAAACTTTGGAGATGATATATTATACGAAACTAATGAGAAAGTAGATGCCTACACTTCAGCATTAGATTTCATTAAAAAGTTTGGTAAAAGCAAATTTTTTTACGGATTAGAGTATGTATATAATAAAGTAAACTCTAAGGGGAAACAAACCAATGTTAACAATGGTGATGCGGATATAACAGCTTCTCGTTATCCAGATGGCTCCACTTGGCAATCAATCGCAGCTTACATTAGTTTGCAATTTAAGTTAGCAGAAAACCTCTCTTTTCAAGCAGGGTTTCGTTATAACCGCATTCTTTTATATGCTAATTTTGATACTCTATTTTACGACTTTCCTTTTGCCACAGCTACTATAAACACAGGAGCTTTAACAGGAAGTGCAGGAATAAATTGGCAAGCGAGTGATATTTTAAATTGGAGGGTTAATTTCTCAACTGCTTTTAGAGCACCAAACATTGACGATGTAGGTAAAATATTTGATAGTGAACCAGGTTCTGTTGTAGTACCTAATCCAGACTTAAAACCGGAGTATGCTTATAATGGTGAATTGGGGGCAACATTAAATTTTGAAAATGCAGTAAGGATAGACATTACGGGTTACATGACCTTTTTGGAAGATGCCTTAGTTAGAAGAGATTTTAGTATCAATGGTCAAACCGAAATAATTTACCAAGGAGAATTGAGTACTATTCAAGCCATACAAAATGGTGGTAAAGCGGAGATTTATGGTTTTGAAGCTGGACTAGAAATTAATTTTACTAAAAACCTGCAATTTACTTCTCAATATAATTATACCGGCGGATATCAATTAGAAGAAGATGGTAGTAAGGTTGCGGTAAGACATGTAGCTCCTCAATTTGGAAATGGCCATTTAATATGGATATATAAAAAATTGAAATTAGATGCTTATGCTAATTATAACGGCCAATTTGATTATGAAGACCTCGCTCCAGAAGAGCAAAACAAAGCATATTTGTATGCCTTAGATAAAAACGGGAATCCATATTCACCCTCTTGGTATACGTTGAATTTTGGAGCACAGTATAAAATCACCAAAGCTTTTCAAATAAATACTACCTTAGAAAATATTACGAACCAACGTTATAGAACGTATTCTTCAGGAATTACTGCTGCAGGGCTTAATTTAATTATCGCAGTTAGTTACCGGTTTTAAAATATTTAACCCATATAAACAGAGGCAGAAACATCCCAACCTTTGTGGATGAACGTATAATTCTGATCGTGAAATAAACGTTTCAAACGACTACAAATATTTGTAAACAACTATAAACGAAAGTAAGTAGGTAACTACCAACTATTATTTTGATGTGGTTATATGTTTGCACTGTTGAATTACTACATCGATGATTAAAAAAAATTAGATTCAATAAAAGATCCCCGGGACGAACCCGAGGAATAATTCTTAACTGTTTAACATTAAAATTAAAAATCATGAACACACTTAGAAACAAAGTACAGTTGATTGGAAACTTAGGAAATGATCCAGAAATCATCAATTTAGATTCTGGAAGTAAATTGGCAAAATTTAGTATTGCAACCAATGAATCTTATAAAAACGCAGAAGGCGAAAAAGTAACAGATACCCAATGGCATAATGTAATTGCTTGGGGAAAAACAGCTGATATTATCGAAAATTATGTAACAAAAGGAAAAGAAGTAGCCATTGAAGGTAAACTAACTACCAGTTCTTGGGAAGATAAAGAAGGCATCAAACATTATACGACTGAAGTAGTTTGTAATGAGTTGTTGATGTTGGGAAACAAATAAAACTTCCTAATTAAATAAATTAAGACTGTTTAAATAACGTCTTTTTAACCCAAAATAGTTTGAGGATAAAAGACATGGGGAGTTATTTTTAAGCAGTCTTATTTTTATTAAAAAAAATATAAAAAGAATACTTCTTATTGATTATTTAAAATCACGTAATCCAATACCTTTTTCATTAAATGCGCTCGGTCTAAACCTCTAACATTATGCGGGTGCATAGGATAACTTAAAAAATCTACTTGCACTTTATTTTTCACAAATTCTTGAAGTAAAGTCATCGTGTGTTGAGGTACCACAACAGGATCTACACTGCCAATAATTTCTAATAATTTACCATCAAGGTTTTTTACATAATTATGAACTCTTGCTTTTTCGAAGCCTGCCTCATTGTCTTGCCAACGATCCATATAACGTTCTCCATACATGATTTCATAGTATTTCCAATCGGTTACAGGACCACCTGCAACAGCTGTGGTAAACACACCAGGATGTCGTAACATCAATGAATTTGTCATAAACCCACCATAACTCCAACCGAAAACAGATAATCTATTTTCGTCTACATAAGCTAAGGATTTTAAATAGTCCACTCCTGTCAATTGATCTTCCATCTCCGCTTCACCTGCTTTTCTGTGTATAACACTTTCAAATGCAAACCCTCTATTTTCAGAACCTCGATTGTCTACTGTAAAAACTATATAATCTTCCTCAGCAGCCATCCATTGCATCCAAAGATTGGAACCTCCTAACCATGAGTTGGTCACCATTTGAGCATGCGGACCACCATAAACATAAACTAAAACTGGATATTTTTTAGTTTCATCAAAGTTTGCTGGTTTTAAAATACGACCGAATAAATCACTACCATCTTTAGATGTTAAAGTAACAAATTCTGTAGTACCTAATTGGTAACCTTCAATTGGGTTTTTAGAAGTATAAATAGTTACTTCCTTACCGGTTTCAAGTGATTTTCTTTTAACTACTCTAGGAATATCCATACTAGTGTAACTATCTATAATATATTTTCCATCAGAACTTATTTGTGCTGAATGACTTCCTGCTTCTTCGGTTAAAGTTTCAATCGTTCCATTTTTTACATTTATTTTATAAGCTTTTGTTTCTCTTGCATCGTTTCCAGTACCCAATACAATTACATTTTTTCCACTTTCATCAAAACCAATAATTTTTTTTATAACCCAATTAAATTGCGTTATCTGTTTTTCGTTTTTATTGTTGATATCATATTTATAAAGGTTCATAAATCCATCACGCTCACTTAGCCATAAAAATTCGGTATTGCTATTTGGTAAGAAAACTGCAGTATGTTCTGGCTCTACCCATTTGTCATTTTTCTCTTCAAAAAGTATTTTTACTTTCTTTCCTGAAGTAGCATCATACATCGCAAACCACATATGGTTTTGATCTCTGTTTACTTCTGCTAAAAAAACATATTTCTCATCTGGAGACCAAGAAAGATTGGTTAGATAATGCTCATCTGAACTATCTATATCTAAATAAATAAGGCTTTGAGTTTTCATTGAAAACACACCTGCTTTTGCAATTTCAGACCCCATTCCATTCATGGGGTATTTTATATTATTTAAAGTAGCAGGAGTTGTTGTAACATCTACTAAAGGATAATCCGTCACGTTACTTTCGTCTTTTTGATAGAAAGCTAAAAAATTCCCTTTTGGACTCCAAAAAATTCCTTTGGTAATTCCCATTTCGGAACGTGCAATTGATTGTCCGGAAACGATGTTTTTATCTTCTATAGCAGTTACTACAATTTTAGGGTTATTTGCTGTTGCTACATACAAGTTATTTTTAATAGTATATGCTATTGCATTTGCCGAAGTGTCTAATTCATTGTTTTCAGCTTCTAAAGGATATTTAATATCCCCTGAAACCTTTTTGTTAATATAATTGTACTGAACAATTGCATTGTTATGATTAAAAAAGACCTCTTCTGGAGTAATTTTTAAAAACGAATTTGGCATTCTTTTTAAATCAGGATAAGCATTTTGTAAGTCACTTAATGTGAAAATTGCAGGACGTTTTTCAAGATTGTAATTGACTAAAACCGAATTGTTTTCTATAACAATAAAATCATCGGCATCATCGATCCATTGCATAGATTTTTGCTCAGGATACAAGCCTTTATAATATCCTAATACCGCATCTTCAAGGTTTAAATGTTTTACCTCCTGAGCGTTTAAAATAGTTACAAATAAAAGTAATAAAATGCCAATCGATTTTTTCATGATAATAAATATTTATAGCTCAAATTTAAGGTAAATAATACGATATCATTCTATATTTTATTATAGAAGACGTATCCGTCTCTTTTTCATATCTTTGTATACCTAAAAAGAAAAAAATCATGTTATCAAACGCTTGTCAATATGCTATAAGATCAGTATTGTATTTGTCAATTCATTCAAATATAAAAACAAGAATTGGTGTTAAAAAAGTAGCAGAAGAACTGGAAACACCACAACCTTTTTTAGCTAAATTATTGCAACAACTTGCGAAAAATGACCTAATTTCTTCAATCAAAGGGCCTAATGGAGGTTTTTATTTAACAGAAAAAGATTCAGAAAATTCACTTTGGGATGTTGTAAAATGTATTGATGGTGTCGATAAATTTGAAAATTGTTTTTTAGGTTTATCTTCTTGTAGTGATAAAAATCCCTGTCCAGTTCATTTTATAGTTGCTCCTTTTAAAGATAAACTTCTCAACGATTTTAGAGATAAGACGATTGCTCAATTTACTGAAGAAATCAAACTTACAGATAGAGTGCTTTCTCTCAAAAATTTTAATGCGCTAGATTATAAATAATTGATGCCATTACGTTATTAGTCCAAAATACAATCAAGTTCTGGGTCTAGGTGACTAACCTCCAATAGTAATCATACTCCTGTTTTTAGAATGTAAATCGGGTTCTTTAAGTTTTTCCAGCGTGTCCATTCCACCCCGAATTTTAAATTTACCAAGCACTGCTTTTTGAATAATGGGTTCAATAGATTTTCCTTCCCGAAACGCAGTGAGTAAATCTGATTCTGAAGCTGAAAACAAACAGTTTTTTAGTTTTCCATCTGCTGTTAATCGCAATCGATTACAAGAATCACAAAATGGATTGGTAACAGAACTAATGATGGCAAAACTACCTTTGTAACCTTTTATTCTATAGTTTTTAGAAGTGTCATTTTCGGCATCTTTAATTCGTTCTACATTTTCAATGGGAAAATGATTATTAACTCGTTCTAAAACCTCAGCATAGGACACCATCTTCTTTAAATCCCATTTGTTACCATCAAAAGGCATAAACTCAATAAATCGAAATGAAATAGGAAAATCTTTAGTTAAATTGATAAAGTCTATAATCTCATCATCATTAAACCCTTTTATTAACACTGCATTTATCTTTACATTAAATCCATTTTCAATAAGTAATAGAATGTTTTTATAAACTTTCTCAAACTGATTTCGCCGAGTGATTTCTTTAAATTTAGTTTCAGATAAGGTATCTAAACTAACATTGATATTAAGAATATTATTTTCTTTTAACACATTAATGTATCTATCTATGGTAATTCCGTTGGTAGTAATAGCAAGCTCTATTGGGAGGGAAGCTAATTTTTTTAGTATTACAGAAATATCCTTTCGAACGAAAGGCTCTCCACCGGTCAATCTAATTTTAGAAACCCCATGTGCAACAAAGGTTTTAGCGATGGTAAAGATCTCTTCAAAAGTCATTATATGTGACTTAGGCGATAGTGGAACTCCTTCTGCTGGCATACAATAGGTACAGCGAAGATTACATCGCTCGGTTAATGAAATGCGTAAGTAGGTATGCTTCCTCTTAAAAGTATCGGTTAATATGTTTTTTTGCTCTTTCATGTGTCTTTAATATTTAAAAATTTGGTCACTGCGGTTCGCTATTAACCATTCCTTTAGGGATAAAAATTTTTAACATGCTCGTTTCATTAATCGTGACGTGCACCTTTTAAAATTCTGAAAATATGTAATACAGCAGGAAAAATAGCATCCATTGATTCTTTTGCGCCATTAGTAGATCCCGGTAGTGCTATAATTAAAGTGTTTCCTATGGTTCCTGCAACACTTCTAGATAACATGGAATATGGAGTTCGATCTTGCCCATAGGTTCGAATTGCTTCTTCAATTCCTGGTATTCTACGTTCAAGTAAAGGTAATAATGCCTCCGGAGTTACATCTCTTTTAGAAAGTCCTGTTCCGCCTGTATAGATGATTAAATCAATATCTTGTTTATGATACTGAATTACTTTTTCTTGTATAATTTCATTTTCATCTGGAATGATAACATACTCAGTTATTGATACCTCACATTCTTCTAATTTTTTAATAATCGCTTTTCCTGCTTTATCTTCTTTATGTCCTGCTGAAATAGTATCGGAACAAACAATTACCGCAGCATTTAAATCTTTTCTAAAACGATCTTTAAAGTCAGATTTACCTCCTTTTTTTTCTAATAATTTAATTTGATGAATTTCAATTCCTTTATCAATTGGCTTTAACATATCGTACATGTTTAAAGCCACCACACTGGCTCCATGCATTGCCTCTACTTCAACACCAGTTTTATAAATGGTTTTAACTGTAAATAAAACTGTAATCTCTAAACCGTTGATTTCATATTCAATTCCAGAAAATTCAATAGGCATTGGATGACAGTCAGGTAGGAGTTCAGGAGTTTTTTTGACTCCTAATAATCCAGCTGCTTTACTCATAGCAAATACATTCCCTTTTGGAACGGTATTATTTTTTATAGCCTCGATTGTTTCGGATTTACTCACTTTTACAATTGCTTGTGCGGTAGCAATTCTTAAGGTGCTGCTTTTATGTGTGATATCTACCATGTTTAAAAATTGTTTATTTGTTTACTTTCCATTGATGGGTTTCATCTTCAAAAATCTCTTTTCCAAAAACAGGAACTTTTGCTTTTATTTCTTCAACGATAAATTCTATTGCTGGAAATACTTCTTTGCGTCTTTTTGACGATACAAAAACAAACAAACAAATCTCTCCAGAATTTACCTTTCCTAAACTATGATAAATATGCATACAGCTTAAATCGAATTTTGTAAAGGTTGCTTCTCTTATTTCATGAAATTTCAGGTTTGCCATTTCTTCGTGTGCAGTATAGTCAATTGCAGCAACCACTTTATTATTAATTTCGTCTGCTCTTACCTGACCTAAAAAAATGTTATGAGCACCAATACCAGTTTTCACTTGATGTTTGGCTATAGAATTTGCTATAAAATCTGTTGATATAGCACCTACTTTAAATACATTTTTTGGTTTTTTATCTCTCATAATTTTTTTATTAAAATATTCCAACACTTCATAAGCTCCATTTTTTAAGCTGAAAGAAGTATAAATTTGATGGTTTTGTAAAATAGAAGCTGCTTTTTTGCTTTTAATTCCAGCTTGACAAAATAGTATCTGCTCTTTATCTACCTCAATTTTGTTTAAATTTTGTTCTAAATTATTCAATGGAATTTGAAGAACTTCTGAGTGATTGATTTCAGGATTTATATTAGTATCACGAACATCAATCCATTGGATATTCTTTTTATTAATTGCATCTTGAATTGAAATAACTTTAATTGGTATTTCACAATTTATTTCTTCATCTAGTGTTTCAAAAATAGTTTTTGTTTCCATTACTTTTTGAATCTCTTTTTCAGAACGATTCACTTTAATGAAATTGATCTGATGATTTAAAGAATTATAATAAAGAACTTTGCCGGAAAGAATTTTTCCAATTTCTAAGATAAGTTTGATAACTTCATTGGCTTGTAATGTCCCAATAATTCCGGGCAGTACCCCTAAGACGCCAATTTCAGAGCAATTTGGGATAGAGCCATTTTCAGGTTGTTTTGGAAATAGACATCGATAGCTTGGTCCTTTTTTATAATTAAACACAGAAACTTGACCTTCAAACTTATAAATACCAGCGTATACCAATGGTTTATTTGTTAAAATGGAAGCGTCATTAACTATATATCGAGTAGAGAAATTATCGGTTCCATCTACAATAATATCATAATTTTGAAAGATAGTTAAAGCATTTTTATGAGTTAATTTTTCAGGATACGCTTTTATTAATATGGTATTATTTAAATCTTCTAACCTAGCTTTTGCTGCAATTGCTTTATTAATTCCTAAGGTAGAAGAGCCAAATAATATTTGCCTTTGCAAGTTAGATTCTGATACGGCATCAAAATCAATAATTCCAATAGTACCTATTCCTGCTGCAGTAAGGTATTGTAGTACAGGACAACCTAATCCACCAGCTCCTATTACTAAGACTTTGGATTTAGAAAGTTTATCTTGACCTTCTTGACCTATTTCCGGTAAAATTATATGCCTGTTATACCTATTCATAATTTCCTGCTTTAGCTGGTTTTTTTATCATTCAGAACGATTTAAAAATCTTAAAAAAGAGACTTCTCGTTCCTATTGGAATGATATTAAGCGCTTCAACCTCCTGCAAAAGGAGGTAATAATGCGATTTCTGTTGCTGTCACCGTTGTTTCATTAGCTGTTAATTCATTGTTCTGAGCAATTTGAAAATCTTTATTTTTTAATTCCTTATATTTTTGAAATAAAATAGTTTTTAAATCTGAAATAGATTTCCCTGAAAATTCAATTTTCTCCTCTGAACGTCCTGTTACTTCAGCAAGTAATCCAAAATATTTTATTGATAGTATCATTTTTTTATTCTAAA
>Ga0307995_1000311_pt1 | contig 34510 bp, 43 predicted proteins | sample EllFjometagen262_FD_203132 | JGI IMG/M metagenome (GOLD analysis project Ga0307995, IMG submission 203132) | Marine microbial communities from Ellis Fjord, Antarctic Ocean - #262 | ecosystem: Environmental > Aquatic > Marine > Unclassified | place: Southern Ocean | collected 2014-11-02 | reverse complement strand
CAAGCTCTAATACCTCATGCTTGAGATTGGTGGTTTCTTTTAACCACTTTAACTTCTCTACCTTTGCTTGATACTTCTTTGCACCGACCTCCTCAAGGGCTACAGCGCGTAGTCTTCCTTCAAGAAAGCCGTTAAGTGTTTTTATCTTAGCCCAAGCAGTCTCACCCTCAACTTGGGTGCGATAGTTAAACTCAGAATTCATTACAACGGGCATTCTATACTCCTTAAGATGTGCTATATCCAGCGGCGGCTAAATAGGCTCTACCTGTACCAACTCCAGTAGTATCAGTTGACACAACTCCTGTGTTAGAGACTAAGTTTGTTATTGATTGGTAGGAAACAGCAAGCCCATAACCAAATATGGCTTTATCCCCACCGTATCCAGCGGCGGCTGGGCCGCTTCTACCTGTTCCAACACCCGTAGTGTCAGTGGACACAACTCCTGTGTTAGAGACTAGGTTTGTCATTGATTTGTTGCTTGGAGAACCATAACCAAATATGGCTTTATCCCCACCGTATCCAGTAGCCGATAGATAATATCTTGCCGTACCAACTCCAGTGGTGTCAGTAGAAACAACTCCTGTATTAGAGACTAGGTTTGTTATTGAAGTGGTGACTCCATAGCCAAACAGTGCTTTATCACCACCATAGCCAGCGGCGGCTAGGCCGTATCTAGCCGTACCAACTCCAGTGGTGTCAATTGATACCACCCCCGTGTTAGAAACTAAGTTTGTTATTGATTGGTAGGCACCACTAAATCCATAGCCAAACAGTGCTTTATCACCACCATAGCCAGCGGCGGCTAGATAATATCTAGTTGTACCAACACCTGAAGTATCAGTAGAAACAACGCCTGTGTTAGAGACTAGGTTTGTCATTGATACGTAGCCTGCTCCTGTCTGCCCATAACCAAAAATGGCTTTATCTGTACCATATCCAGCAGCGGCTAGGCCGTTTCTAGCTGTGCCTACTCCAGTGGTGTTAGAAGATACCACCCCCGTATTAGAGACTAGATTTGTCATTGATTGGGCAGAATAGTTCTTCCCATACCCAAATATAGCTTTCTGAGTACCTGTAAACGCTGTGAATACTTCAGTTCCATTCAGGAAGGCATCGTCAAGAGTAACCCCATTGAAGACGACAGCATCACAGACAACACCATTTAGCGTGAAAGGCATTATGCAACTGTCCCATCGTATGTCAGATACGCCGTTGTCCCATTAAGCCGCGCCCTCATAAGGCCGTCAGTGGACGTGCCTGCGCGAGGAAGGGTTGCATCTGTACCTGTACTGCTAGCAATCACGCGGGTAGCGTCTGTGTAGGTGAGATCGGTAGCAGGAGCACTGGTAATGTAACCTGAGTCATTCGTCCACTGACTTATAGCACCACTCTTATTAGTGAATGTGTCTGTTGAGCTAGGGGTTACTGTACCTGTAGTGGTTGAGTAACCAGAGTCATTCGTCCATTGGCTGATTGCCCCACTTTTATTTGTTAGGGTTTCTGTACTGGACGCAGTAATAAAACCTGTTGTTAATGCGCTTATATCTACAGTGTTGCCGCCTGATATGCTCAGGTTTGGTGTAACGAAAGAAAGTGTCTGACTGTCTGTCTCAGAAGTAAGATACCCAGAGTCGTTAGTCCATTGGGAAATAGCACCCGATTTGTTGGTAAAGGTATCTGTTGAGCTAGGCGTAACAGTACCTGTTGTTGTGGAGTAACCTGAATCATTCGTCCACTGAGAAATTGCTCCAGTTTTGTTAGTAAATGCTGTGGCACTAGCAGCCGTAACGTAGGTCGTTAAGTCAGGGGGCGTGTAAGTGAACACACCAGTGGTGTTGTCATAGCTCAGGTTTGCTGTGCCAACTGCGGTTACGACTGCACTTAGATCAGTGAGCGCAATACCTCCGCCAGATGCCCAAGGTACGTTGACTACAGAGCGACCAGAGCTATCTAGTTGAACACCGTAAGTCTTACTCGCTGTAGCTGTTACCGCATTGGCCGCAACAGACTGAACTACATCACTGAATATCTCGACACCACCCAGTACGGTGGAGGACGCAACAGGAAGTACATAAGCTGTAGTCAGATAACCAGAATCATTTGTCCATTGGCTGATGGCTCCAGACTTATTGGTGAACGTGTCAGTAGAAGAGGGAGTCACGGTTCCGGTAGTAGTTGAATACCCCGAATCATTAGTCCACTGACTGATAGCCCCAGACTTATTGGTAAACGTATCTGTGGAAGAAGGAGTTACTGTACCAGCAGTGGTCGAGTACCCTGCATCATTAGTCCACTGTAAGTTGGAACCTGACTTATTGGTGAACGTGTCAGTAGAGGAGGGCGTTACTGTACCCGTGGTAGTGGATAGTGCATCCCATGCGAGTGACACAGTATTCCAGACGTACACACCTCCTTCAAATATTCGAAATGTGTCCCCGTAGGTTTTAGTAACGAAGCGTAGATCTCCAGTAGAACCGGCAACGTGGTACATTCCCGTGTTTGGCTCCTGAGTAAAGGCAGCCCCAGGAGCAGACTCTGTGCCGTCAGCAAACTGTAGGGGGCTGCTCATGCCTCCACTGCCTGATCGACTAAGGCTGTCGGTAAGCATCAGCGCAATGTCGTCCATCATAAAATTCGCCCAGTTGGACGTTATGACCGTACCCTGTACCTGAGGATTGCCGTCTACTGTGCAGAGACCGCTAACTTGACGAGGCATGTGTTACTCCTTCCACCATTCTTTCAATTTGTTTTTGGCCTTGTTCAGCCCGCGTTTGTTGACAGGGTGTGCTAGCTGTTCAGACAAGCTTCCCAGCCTGTGGCTTCCTGTGAGCTTGCTAACGGCCTTCCTGAGCACTTTGCGCCCAATGGGGGTAGCTACAGCCGCGCCCAGCGCAGCACCCGCAGGGCCAGCTACAGCGCCTCCTACTGTGGCTCCGGCCGCGCCTTTGGCTACCTTACCGAGTATGCCAGTCTTTGGTGCCTTAGCCGCAGGTTCTGGAGCCTTTTCCATACGCCCAGTCTTTGGGTTTCTAACAGGCGGTCTTCCAGAGGGCTTAGGCTTCGGTGTTCGGCTAGCTAAACTGGATGCCTTGTCCTTAGAGGCACTAGTAAGAGCTTTCTTCCCCAGGGTCTTTGCCAACCCTAAGCCGCCGGTTAGAGCCGCAGCGTACGGAGCTGCGGCAGCTATCTCAGGCTCCTCCGTTTGAAATATATTCCTATCCTCTTCTATTTGTTCACGAGCATCGCCGTACCCCATGCTGAATTCGTCAACCACACCCTCAAGCGGGTTCCAGCTTGGAGCCTTTCCAAGACGCTTACCGTAGTCTTCTAAGGCTTTGTCGTGTCGTTTGCTAAGAGCTTGTGGAAGAGCCATAGTAGCACGAGCTCCGGCTTCCATGTGGTTGCCGAGCCCTAGAAGAGCCGCATCTGCGCCTTCACGAACAGCCCCTATAATTCCCTCTCCCAGATCAAGACCTTGCTTCCTTTCAGTAGTAGGGTTCTCCCTGTACTTCTCTATACTAGCCCAGAAGTCCGCAGACTTACCGCCTTCAGTTACGGTCTTGTCAGCGCTTCCAGTTATCTCAGGTGCCTTGGCATCCTTCCGGCGTGCTATCTCCGTCAGTGCTCTTTCTTTGGCGCTCATTCTTCCCCCTCCGCTATTCTCTCAAGGTCTTCATCAGACATAGAGCCGTAGTCGGCTGTGCTTATTATGTCAATGGACAACGCCTGCTCTCTATCACGATACCCGTCAGGGTCCTGCCAGAATTCTACTGGTAGGTCGTTGAACAGAGCCTGTAGGGTGTCTAGGTCGCGTCCCAGCTTTATCTCAACATTGGCGTCGGCTGCTCTGGATGCGTTTGCGATCTGCTGGCGGATTCCTAGATACTTAGATATCTGCTCTCCCGTCATGTTCTCATTGATTGTGGCCGCGCTCCAAGCTGCCTTCTCTGTGGCCGTAAGAGCTGAACCAAAGATGTCATTACGTAGCTGGTTCTCAGTGCGTTTAAACTCTTTCCACCACGATATCTGCTCCTCCCACTCTTGAGGGGCCATAGCAGGCGCGTTGTCTACTGTCCACTGTCGTACAGTTCCTGCTAGGGGGATGCCGCTGGAGCCGTAGGCCTCTTGGAAGCCAGCCTGCTGCATGTTGGTCAGCGTTGCGTTCGCCATGCCTTTCTTTAGCTTCGTGATGTACGAACCGCTCATCTTGTGAGCGCCTGAGGCCTTTGATATAGCAGCGTTACGTTCCTTTGCAATTCTCTCAGCGCTATTCCGGTCCTTTTCACCGGCCATTAAGCTCATGGCGCGGTATCTAGACAGCCCCTCTGCTTCACCGGATTGTTGGGCCAGCTTCTGCATGAGCTGTCCTTGGTCAGCCACCTGGGATATAGAACTAGTACTGAGTGCTGCGCCCTCTGGACTAGCACCTCGTACAGAGCCTATCATCTGCTGCATCATGATCTGTTCTTCTGGTGTCATCTGCCTATCCCCAGTTTCTTAAGTAGCGCCTCTAGCTTTCCACCTTCGATGCCCATTTTGGCTAGGTCTGATACGGACATACCAGTGGCTGACTTAACAGCAGAGTCTACACCTCCGGTAACAGCCGCCGCTGGTGTCATTCCCACCAGATCTCCGGCCACTTCTTTGAACTTGTCAAACCCTGACTGCTTGTCGAATCCTGCCAGAGCATTGGCTTGTCGCATCTCAGGGCTGATCTTTTCTGGAAACAGGCTAAGGTCTATATTTCCGGGTTTAGTGCTCTCCATCAGGCTGTCCATGTACTGCCCAGGAGGAGGGCTAGGAGGTGCCCCCGCAGATGCCATTGGAGGTCCCCCTGCGGGTGGGTTAGCTGAACTCCTGGTAACACCGAACCCTTCTCCCTCACCTGCGACTGGTAGAGGCGGTGGCTGAGTGGCCCGCTTGGGTACTGCCCCGCCGCCCGCACCAGGAGCGCTCGGTGTGGGGGCTTTTGGAGCGTTACTTTTGGACATGAGGTCGATAAGTCGGTTACTCATCCTATCCTGCTTATCTTCAATGCGGCGTGCGTCGGTCTGAGCAACCTCCCCTGCCGCCTGCGCCCCTGACTGTCTCTGTTCGCTTAGCTTTGCCAAACGCTCATCAGCCTTGTCCTGCTTACGCCTTCCCGCCCACTTGTTTGCTAGAACAGACACAGCGTTTCCCATGCCCCGACCAACGTAGACGTTACCCGCCATAATACCATCGCCTAGCTCAGTATTACGCTGTGATTCACCAGAAGCATACTTAGCGTTCGCTACATCACGTTCGCCTGCATAGTCGCGGTACATGTTCTCCTTTTCTTCAGGAGTAAGGTCTTCCCACTTACGACCGAACTTACGCTCGGCTGTGACCTTTATCTCTTGTAGCTTTTCTTCTTCTTCAATTGCCATGTGTCACTCCTACATTGCCGCGCCAGCGATGCCTGTCACAGCGTCAGTCATCATCTGTTGTGAGGCTTGGTCGAAGTTGCCTTGGTCTACCGCACCTTGGTAGATTGGAGCCGCCTCAGCCGCCGCAGCCCCAGTAAAGTTCGGCATACTAGGCGCTTGAACTTGCTGACCGCTAAGAAGCGCGTTGATTTCATTGAGGCTAAAGCCGCGTTTCTGCATTGCTTCGCTGAGCTGCTGCTGCCTGATTTGGTTGCTGTACGCTGAACCTTTCATCTGTTGCTGGAAGTTCTGCTCGTTAGCCGCAGCAGACTGACCATAAACCTGCTGACCAGACCTGTTGTAGAAGTCTGAACGCCGGTCAATTTCACCTGTGTACTGGTTTCTTTGTCCCAGGTTCTGGTTGTAGAGCTGATTCTGCTCACCCATGCCCTGATCGATAGCAGAAGCCTGTAGATTGTTGTAGGCGTCACCTTCACTCTGCCCTATACTAAGCATCTGTGTCTTCCAAGCCTGATCCTCAGGACCAAGACCTTGGTTACGCATCTTGTTTTCCATGGCTCGGCGTTGCTCAGTGTACTGGGAGCCCAAGCGAGCCGCGCCTTTGTCGTATATTGAATCCTCTGCCCGTTGGCGTAGCGCCGCAGGGTCCTGCATACCAGGAGCACCAGAGTAGTCTACCACGCGCTGGGTTTCCTCAGGCATTGTAAACTGGGAAGTTGGCACTTGCCCCATAGGATTTAAGCCGCGCCAGTCCATTCCTTGGCTAAATTCATTACCCATACGGTTTATGAGCATACCAGCTACGTCACTTCGACCGCCTTGAATAGCTACCTGCTTGTCGTATATTGACTGTAGTTCAGGACTCAGCTTAGTGACCTGATCCCACGCTGTGGTGGCTTCTCCCGTAGCTGGATCTACTGTCTGGTACGGGTTCCACTGTGTGCTTCCAGTGTAGGAATACTGGTCAGGTCTATTGGCGAAGGTTTGGTCTCTAACCACACCTCGGTTAGCTTCACCTTGAGCTATAGCTGCGCCTTCATAATCTGGACTTTTTGATTTACCACCCATTACGCGTACCCTCTTCCCCAGCCGTTTCCGTTTGGTCCGCTTGCCCCGCCATCGTAGGATGGATTAGTGACATACATACTTTCCTTTCCACGTGTAGGATTGAGTATGTACTTAGGAACATCTGTAGAGTACCCGAACCCTTCTTCTTCAGTAGTGGCCCCGTACGGCTGTCGGAACGGGTCAGGTAGCCCACCGTCCAGCCAAGCCCAGTCAGGTGACACCGTGTCTACAGGGTTGTTCTCTGCATACTCACGAGCAGCGTAGGAATCTCTTTGCTGCTCACTGAACCCCTGCTCTTCTCTTAGAAGATTTAGAAACTGGTTGCGGTAGAAGTCTTTGTTACCACCCTCAACTTCAGGTACTCCCCAAGGAGATTCCTGCCCTGGGACGTATCGCTCAAAAGCGTAGTCGTTGGGGTCGTACCCTCCGCCCCCATCTAACCCAGTAGCTCCTGGTTGAAGATCTGTCCAGTTCCAGTCGTAAGCCCCGCCCGCGCCGATAGGTTCTATGCGGGCTTTTCTTCCTACGTCCCATCTGCGGTCATTGTCTCCAACCTGTTCGCTTCCGTCATCCTCATATTCAAGTACACCGCTTCCTCCCGTGGGGGGAATGTCGCTGTAGGGAACATCCCCAAGAGATAGAGGACCAGTGTGCGGTTCCACGGGGTCAGCTTTACCCACAACCATGACCTCTTTTGTGCTGTCGTAGTGTAGGTCATCTGGCCGTAGCCCGTACACGTAATCCCCATTGACATTTTCGTAGTATCCTAGATTTAAAGCCTCACGAGTCGCTACGGGGTCTTCCCCTGCGCCAACGAACTGTATAGTTCGTGAGTTAGGATCCCAGAAAGAAAACCCAGACGCGTCATCATGGAACCCTGTTGTTTGCTCTGGGTTAGAAAACGGTGAAAACTGGTCAAACTGTGGTTGTTGCTGTCCGTCGCCTTTAGGCATTACGCAGCCTCCTCTTCTTTAGTTTTGTGGTGGAGCCATCTACAGTCTTCCTTGTCCATTCTGAGGACGATGTAGTCAACACCGCTTGATACAGCGTCAGGTATCCTTGTGACCTCCTTCCAACCCAAGTGACTATTGAGTTTGATCGCCTTAGAATTGTTTGAAGGAACAAGCCCGAAGACACGTTCTCGGCTACACGTGATAAACAGGTGCTTAGCGATCTCATCAAGAAAGCCGTAACGTAGAGCCATAGGACTAAGCATAGCGAGGTGAACACTGCAAGCATCCACAGTAAAGCTGTCAAAAACCGCTCCACACTTGATAATGCCCTTTTCATCATAGCCAATAATACCTTGAGAATCTTCACACTTGATCATATGGCAAAGAGCGTGCATCCAATTCCATTCGGGTTGGGTGCTGAGTGCCTTAAAGTATATCACAGCAGCCCGCCCCGTGTAAAGGTTAAATCCCATCCCACGACGTTTAATCTTGTGGACGAGTTGCCAGACATCGCCACAGCGAATGCTCGGCCAATGCCTAGAGCTCCAGTTGGAAAGCTCACGCCTTGTATGTCATAATCCCAAGTGTCCGAGTCAAAGCTAGCCTGATCCCACACGTTAACTCCTGTGTCTGGTAGGACATTAGGCGGTGGAATCCTAGCCGCGATCTTATAGTCGTACACAGCGTCAACGTTTATGGCCGCTGTTCCTGCTAGGATTCCTATCGTTCTAATTATGCCAACTCTCTTGTATGTGGCGTGATTCTCAGGGGCTTGGAAGCTTGTCAGAGTGCGAAAGTTTACTGCGGCTCCGTTTTCAGCCAGTTTAAATATTGTCACGTTAGATATTGTTCCAACAAAGTCAGCATCACCAAACACGTACCCGAGCTGAAGAGTGCTGGTCGGTGTAATGACTCCGTTAAATACCCCGTCACCTGTAGAGGGAACGGAAGTGCTTGTTAGACTACCATACCCAACGTAGTGATTTCCAGACACATAGTTACTGACCTCGTATGTGACTCGGTAGTACTTGTCTGACTCAGCTGGAAGTGAGCTCACTATAGAAGTGTATGACACAGCAACCTGAGTTCCGTCACACGTAAATGTGTTGACCCCTGGATGAGTCCACCCAGTACCCAAAGTCTGAACAACGTCAGTCCACTCTTCTACCCCGACTAAAAGGGTTCCGTCGTAGGCACCATCGTATATCCACACCACTCCTTCCTTATCACCTATGTAGTACTCCGCGTTCCATGTTTCAGCACAGTTTACAGGAACCCCCTCCCACGCGCCCCAAGAACGGGTTAGTAGGTTCTGGCTATACTGGACTGCAGAGCTCACCTTAGAGTATGGAGCGATTATCTGCAAGAACCCGTCAGCAGGGTGGACTTTCATAGCCCAGTTAACTCCGGCTATTCCTTCATTAACTTGATCGCGTAGAAATCTGGATATCTTGGCAGAAGGGCTTCTAGATAGGTCGTCAACCGTAACCCCCTGTAGAAGATCACGAATCGAGGTTAGACCGTAGGTAGACAAAATGTACAGCTCACCCCCGTAGGCGACGGCAAAATTTCTAGAGTTAGTAAGAGCCCCGATGAAGTAGCTGCCGACTAAGCTCATGGCGTTTGGATCAGTTGGGGGTAAGTCTGGATCTACACCTTTGTAGACTAGAACATCACCGCCCCTCCCGACAGCGATGAGCAGGTCGTCAACACCGTCACCTCCATCAACTGTCCAGGTGTACAGCCCGAGTAGATCACCTCCGTGTTTGAACTTAGATCCAAATGTAAACTTCGTGCATGTTCCAGAATTAGCGTCAGCCGGTAAGTACCACGCGTCTCCTGCCGACTCTTCAACAAACCACAGACGGTTCTTCCAAGTTGTGACGAAGGCCACGTTAGTCACCACAGGTCCGACTAGTGTTGGCACACTCCAGGTGTCCAGAGCCTCACTGTACTGGTGTAGCCCTGCCTCATTGTCTGCGTACTGTAGATACCTAGCCGTAGCGTCATTGGTAAACTCTGTCCAGCTTCCGTACCCTTGCATGTCAGTCTGAGCAGTTGCAAACGACACTTCAGCTACGGGGTTTCTTGTGTTGAACTGAGTTACGTTAAATATTCCGTCTTCTGTTACGCCCCATAGACGGTCAGCGCTGGCGTTTCTAGCCTGTCCTTCAAATGGTATAACAGTTCGAACTTCTCCACCAAGACCGACAGCCCACTGACGATACCCTTTTCTCAGGCGTAGGCCGTACTCAGAAGGCATGATGTTGTACGTGTAGATACAGTCAGTGGGTGGCATCTGCATCACGCTGTCACGTGAGTTAATGCCCCCCACGGGGGCTGGAACGCTAGTAGACTGTACGGTTGGCTGAAATGCTGCCCCGAGCGTGCCTAAGTTACGTCTGTATACCATTACTATCCACCGAACCCAGTGTCTGATGTGTTGCCGTACGGGCTTAGGTAGGGGAACCCTCTTGTGTTGCTAGAAGCGGATAGTATGGGTGCGCCCTCATCTTTACCTGTGCGGCTGTTGAACATGTTTTCAAACTCAAGGCGGGCGCTACTTGCATCAAACCCTTTGGCCTCTAAGAACTTGGCCTTTAAGAATTTGATTATCATAATAGGGCTGAATAGAACAACATCATTGCCAGATCCTATCTGGTCTTTGTACGTCGTACCGTTGGATTCAAGAACCCAGTTACGGCTGATGTACATGAAGTTAATGTCTAGAGCAGCCGGGACAGGATCTTGCGGGTATATCTCAAACTTGTTGTCAGACAATCTAAAGCTGGCATATATTGACTCACTAACTAAGTCTCTACCTTCTAGGTACGACCAGTCCTGTGGTGACAGCGGCCCCCCCATAGCGACACGGTTAGAACGTTCCCAACCTGTCTGATCAATCATGTAGCTAAAGTCATCAGGTAAGTCGTACACACCCGTGTCAAGAGCCGTTGTTACTACTTTGAAGTTTCTCTGTAGAACCTGCCAAGCGTGTAGCTCTACTAGCTCCTGCCCCGCGCTGTTTAGTAGCTGCTCCATCTGAACGAAGGTTTCGTCCCCAGAAGCTACAGGGTCTGTAGAAGCGAACAATCCTACTTCTACAGCAGCGCGGTTTATTATTACATTGGCAGTCGCTAGGCGGCCCATACGTTAGTCCTCTTCAGCTTCCATGGCGTCAATACGAGCGCCCATATTGGCAACTAGTTCTTCAAGTTCTTCATTGCGTCTTGTAGCGGCCGCAAGAGCTTCTGAACCGGCGTTTTCCTTAGCCATGTCTAGGAAGGCTTGGGCTCTGCGTCTTAGCTCGCTCATTCCCCTGAATCCCTGAGCGTTGGTGTCGCTCATTCCTGCCAACTGCTCTACGCTTGACACGTTGTAGAACTTCAGTTCTTCAGCTTGGCTTCGGGTAATCCCAGGCCATTCAATGAGAGGAGTTCCCTCAGTGATGTCTTGGTCTTCCCGAGCGTTAAACTTTCTAAAGTGCTCAGCGAACCGCTGCTTGTCTTGGTCAGTAGCTCTGCGGTGGATTATGCTTTCCTTATTCCCAGGCTGCATAATGTGAACGTAGGGAACCTCTTTAAATATCGGTCGGCCCTCTTCTTCACTTGCTGCCTGATCCTGCTTCGGGTGCATGTAGAACCGCACCAGTAAACTTTCGTCGCCCTGATATCGACCGCTAGGGCCGTTCATTGCCATTGATGTCATACCCATATCTGCTTCTTGCATTATATTACTCCAGCCCTCTTTGGGGCGTTAGTGAAAAAACCCCCCCGAAGGGGGATCGTTAAGCTACTATTACTGGTCCCCAAACTAGGTCACCAATGGCTAGCGTGACGCCAGTGTTGTTGATGGCACCTGTTGCGACGTTCATTTCAGCGCCAGCTACAGCGGCCGAGTCAGCCACTACAAAGTTAGCAGTGTCATTGATGTCAGCACCATCAGTAAAGGTGACCGGAATTACGCCTGCCTGAGCAGGAGTAGGGTAAGGAACACCCGCGTAAGAAGGAGCCGCGCTAACGATTCCGCCAATAGTCTGACTGTCCTGTGGAGTACGTGCTGCTCCAGCCTGATCTAGCGTAGTCCAGCCATCATAACGAGGGCCATTTGCTGCCAAATCAACAGCGGTTTGATAGATACTGCCAGTATTTATCCCAACTCCAGGGTTAGATCCACCTGCGCGGTTCATTCCTAGATAGGGTGTGGCATAAGTTCCGTCGCCAGCAACATCTGTGAAAGGAGTCCCTGTGTACTCAGCATTACGCGCTGTAATAGCGGCTGCACTGGCTCCATTGGTTGGTTTATTTGTAGACATTTTGATTCTCCTGTCGTACCAAAAAGGGGGCAGCTATGATAGCCTACCCCAAGCGGGCATTCTATTAGCCGTTGGCGTCAAATCGACCTTGATACTGACGACCAGAGGTAGTCAGGTTTCCGGCCCATGCAAGGATCTGCACTTCAGCATCCTGGTTGGTTGCGTAGCGTCGGTTAGGCGACAGCGGAACCATGTTACGGCTTGCGTGTGGACGGTAGTGGATGTAGTCACAGTTCAGGAAGAACGCTGTTCCTGTAGGACAGAATCCACCGATACCACCATCAAAGCAGACATCAGCGTCCATGTACTTCAGAGTGGGGAACCCAAGGTTTCCTACTTCTGGAGAATTGAACCTCTGTTGCGCCTGGAGGGAAGCTGTGTACGCTGCCCAGACAGTGTTGTCGCAGACGATTAAGTCTGGACGATCAGTACCACGAACCTGGGACGCCCAAAGGTCATTCCAGTAACCCTGGATCTTGGTGATGTCCAGACCGTTTGCAGCAGTTTGATCACTAAACTGGTTGCGCCAGAAGGGGAACGCTACCTGATCAATTCCGCCGTAAGTTCCAGCAGCGGTAGGATCAACCAGAACGGCTGCGCCTAGCCCGTCAATTTCCTTGCCGCCAGCACCAGTGCCGTCAGAGTACAAGCCACCTGAGATCAGGTTAGCCAGTGTAGACTCAGCCACTGAAAGGCGGCTTTCCAACAGGTCAATCATTTTTTCTTTGCCGGCATTCTGGAGCATTTCTAAGCCGGAGATAACAACTGGAACAGCAGCCTGTTTGATGTTATATTCAGCAGCAGAAATGACGTCACTAACGCCAACAGGTAGGATGTCGTAGCCAGAGTACCAACCTGCGTTGGAGTTCTCAGCAAACGAGAGTTCTTGTAGAATTTTGTAGCCGCCAGAGAAAGGCTTGATTTTGCCCTTTGCTTCCAGCTTCATGAGGATCACGTTGTTCTTTGTGACGTTGTCCGCTATTTTACGAGTGCGGGACTCAATTGTAGTAGCGAGTATGTCGCTAATGTTTGGAAAGGCCATTGCCATTCTCCTGAGTTAAGTGAGTTTATGCCTGTTGGAATGAGGCCTATGCCTTTCCTTAACCCTAGAGACCGCCTGCTGAGTAGCTGGGGAGACCCGTAGTTAATCTAACTGTAGCATAGGCCAACATATAGCGCAAGCGGTTATTGCCGTCCTGAGTTGTCCCAGGCGTCAGCAATGGCGCTGTGAAGGCTACCGCCGCCAGCACTGTCGGTTACGCCCCCAGGACTCCCAACCACGGACGATGCAGCCCTTCGCTTATTCTGCACGGACGCATTACCCACCCTAGAAGCCATGATGCGGCTTATTTCAGGGTTCATTCGGCACGCTCTATCGTAGGAATCTTGCATCGTAAGGTTGATGCCTCTAGCCTGTGCCATGTCCATAAGGTCTGCCATGTCCATCTTAACGTCGTGGTAGAATTCATTCTTGCGGTCGTTAGAAAAGCTTCCCACCTCATCCACAGCATTCTGTCTAATCTGCTGCTGTTCATACTCTTGGCGTTGAGCCATCTGGGTCATCTGCTGCTGGTACGGCGCTACCGCTTGTTGAACGGCTTGCTGAACGCTGTACTGCTGTTGCGACTCTTGAGAAGGAGCCTCCCCCACCAGCATAGAATCTAGAGCATCTATGTCAACCCCAAACTGCTGTATGAGGTTAGCTACAGTTTGAGCCCGTTGTTGCGGGGTGCCCATCTGAAGAGTGCTAGCGGTTTCGAGCGCGGTCTTAATACTTTGTCCTGCGCCCCCGTTCATGGCGAAGTATTGCTGATATGGCTGTAGCTGGTGATCCATCCCTGCCGCACGCTTCGCACCTTCTGCGTTCTTCTGCATACCGACGCTAAAGTCACGTTCCCGCTTCGCTATCTCATCACGCATCGCTTTTGGAGTGTTCTTCCACTCTTCACGAGCACCGAGAGACAAGCCTACAGGCGCTTTATCTTCTTCTTCCTCTAGTGTCGGGGGCTCTACATCAGAAGCTGTGTCAGCCTCCAACACAGGCGTCTCCACCTCTTCTTCTACCTCTAATTCAGGTTCTGTTGACGTATACTCTTCTACCTCACCTTCAGCCTCTATAGGCTCTTCTAGTGTGTCTTCTTCCGAAGAGTCCCATGCTGCTTCCAGCTCTTCCATCGCATTATCGCCCATATCGTTCTGCCCTTGTCATAGTTTCGTAAATCTCTTGTTTACGTTTTAAAGACTCTTGTCGAGAGTGGTTCCCCTCGTAGAAGTCTGCCCGCTCTTGCGCCTTCCGCGCGTAGAACTCTGGTGAGAACTCGTCAGCTTGCACGACGTTGTTTCTCTTATTGTGCTCTCTCAATTGCTTATTAGTTGCGATTTCTGTTCCATCGACCATGGAGACAAAAGGATCGAATGTTCCATGGATCGCGTGGCCGTCATACTTCCTAGCCGACTTGTCAACCGGAATAAACTCCCCTGTTACCTTGTCCTGCCTCCACCGCATTACGACGCCCTCATGGCTGACGCCATAGCGTTCATAGGAGCCTGACCCATTGGTCCCATTGGTGGCTGACCCATTGGTGGCTGACCCATTGGTGGCTGACCCATTGGTGGCTGACCCATTGGTGGCTGACCCATTGGTGGCTGGGCCATTGGTGGCTGGGCCATTGGTGGCTGGGCCATCTGCTGAGGTGGGCGGCTCACCGCCTGTTGACCAATGGATGGCTGACCCATCGGTGGTTGTGTGGGGCGGCTGATCGGTTGCTGTCCCATTGGTTGTTGCGGCTTAGGTGTCGCAACAGGCTGTTGAAGCCCCGGAATTCTAGTCTCGCTCTGTGGATATCCCATCGTTACGCTTCTCCGTCATGTTGTTTTCGTGTGATAGTTCTTCTTCTGCCATTGCAAAGCCAGACTGTGCTTGCTCTACCTGTACATCAGCGTTGAGGTTCTCCTTCACCAGTATCATGTCAGCCTTAAACTCTTCTGTAATCTTCTGCATTTCATTTCTATGCTCTGAAGATTCTTGAGACATTTTATTCTGGTGATCTAGCATTTCTTGCTGCATCTGCGCTTGAGCTTTTGCTTGTGCTGCCTGACCGTCAGACATAGCTTTGGCCTGTATGGCCTCAAGAGAGTTCTGGTGTTCTATCTGTATGCGCTGCATTTCCATCTGCTGCCTCTGCCTCTCAGCCTCTTGCTGAGCTTGCTGAGCCTGAGCTGCTGGGTCTTCCTGCGGAGGTGCAGGCTGGCTCGCAAGCTCTATCGCTTGGTCCATCATACCCTCAAGGTAGTTAGCGCCCTTAAATCCGGCCATCGCCCACTTCAGCATTTCAAGCATTATAGGCATACTTTCCGGAACCTGCTGAGCCATACCTGTAGCTGACTGTATGTACTGCGCCATGGACATTAAGAACTCTGTACGTTCTGCCTTCAGTTGTGCGTAGTCGACCATCGCTATACTTTCGGGCTTTATGTCCACGCGCCATCTAAGGTCGGTTGACTTCATAAGCTGTAGGGCTGGTTGAATCTTATCCTGGTCAGCCTGCGGCATGAACTGAGCATTTGACTGTGAAGCGATAGTGGCGATGTCAAAGTGCTTGCTTATCACTTCTGCTTTAAGGCTGTCTAGATCACTTGCGAATCTAGCGAAGTCATCCTGCAGCGCCTGTACCCTGATAGAGCCAAACTTTGCTTTGAGCTCCTGTGTGCCTCCCGCTGTGTACTGATCGGTGTTGGCCCCCCTCAGTATGTCCGACATACCGGTGACTTGGTACAGAAGTTCAATTGTTTGGTCCCTCACACCTATTAGAGTGTTAAGAACCCCCACGACATCTTGCACTGGAAACCAGTCGATTGACCCCTTTAGACCTCCCTTCTCAGCAAACATAGCCCAGTTGTCAACAGGTATCATGTCATTCTCAACACCCTCCTTCAACATGCGCCCAACGCTTGCCACCTCGCTTTTGTCGTAAACCCCGACTACCTTTATCGCTCGTGTAATTGTAGAGACACGACTCTGTAGCTCATCAATTTCGTTGTACAGGTCTTGTGACATGGCAAAGTCTGCACGAGGAACAAACAGCGTTGTGGTCAGATTTGCCATCATTGGCATGGGGCATGGGAAGAAGCCCTCAAGTCCTAGAGGATCATCAGCTGCGTCCAGTATTTTATCTACTCCAGGAGAGTACCAGTACACCCTGCGGTCATTTTTCTGCCAAAACTCCCATATTTCAGCTTTCATGACGTTGTTTTTCTGTTCTGATTCGTAAATGTCGTCTTTGTTACTGCCACCGGTCGGTAACTGGCTTTTATACTCAAGATCGTCTGCAATCTTAGCTCCAAACCGTTCCTTAGCCTCAGTTTTTGTCAGCCATGCGCGAAAGGAGACCCAAGGCACTTCAGTCCACGTCCTGGCCCAGCCCCACTTGAAATCCTGCCAGTGAACATACTGAGGTTTTGCCGTTTCGCTGTCAAGGACCTCACTTACCACTATTTCCATAGTTTGTGGGTCTAGTTCTTCTGATTCATGCGACTCTACGTCGTACGTGATGCGGCCTGTTCCTATTCCCGGAAGCAGGCGGTCTTGTAGAGTGGCTTTCAACACGGTGCTGAGGTCATCGCCAGAAGACGCCACGTCTGTTTCAAGTATTCGCTGAAATAGAGTGCTCGCCACCCGCGCAATGTCGTCATCAGGGTCGTGGTGCTCTCTCGAAACGTCAATCTTTGGTGTAGATCCGTTAAGCATGCTCTGTAGAGTACTTACGTTCGTGTGGAATAGATTAAGACGCGCCTGATTGTTTCCTCTACTCTGGTCGAGGTCACTGTTGTCACGTTCGTCAACGTAGCGGCGGACAATGGCGTTGCCCGACTTCGTAAACTTTCGTAGGCGCTTGTCAGCAGCGGTTAACTCTTTCTCCCAGAACTTCGCCCATCCTTGTGGGGTCTTTTCTGCGGGCTTCTCACCTTCTTCACTATAGTCTAACGATCCCGCTTCGCCAGTTGTCTTGCTCATCCTGTTCTCTCCATAGGTCATCTAGGGTGTACGGCTCTGGTTGAAGGAGCGCCAGCCTATCTTGTTTAGTATCTTCTTCTAGATCTGGAAGCTCGTCTAGAACCACTAGAGCCAAGTACCGAAAAGCATCAGCTCCGTTGCTCGCCCAGTCATGCTGGGGAGTTTCGCTGTAGCACTTTAGCATCTCATTGTATCTTCTCTTGTATGCTCGGAGCGCGTTAATCCCAGCGTGGCACTTAACTTCGTCAAACCACGACTGCTTTAAAACCTTTCTCGTTGCATCTATTCCGTGCTGTACTCCCAGCTTGGGAACTTTCTTCACGTACCAACGTCCATCAACCCACTCAATAAACTGCTCTATCGTACTCTTCTTGGATTGTAACGTCTTGGCTACAGCGTCGTGCGGCAGCCATATAGTTTCGTAAGCGTAGGGCTTGGACTCAAACATCATAAAGTAGTGGTCTAGGTCTTTTCCATCAGCTTCGTAGTAGTCAATTATCTGAAGCCCTGTGTGGTGCGTCTGCTGGAAAAACCAAAAGGCAGTTGAGTCGCTCTTTCCCAGGTCACTAGCAACGCTCACCTTGTAGGCTGGGTCGTATGGCGCGGTACCGACAATGTCGTTTTCCACAAACATGTCATTGTAGTAGGCACCTTTAACACTGGCGTCAAAGCTGCACTCAAACTCTTGAAGATAGCTAGCCTCTTCTTGTAGAGCTCTGACTTCTTCCAGGTCTTCCTCGCTTATTATACCAGACTCGCTAGCCTTCAGCATCATGCTGAACCACTTGGCGTCCTTTATACTTCTCTCGTATATGTCAAAGAAGTGGTTCTTTCCCTTGGGTGTACCAATGAATACCGCCCACCCGCTTCTGTCAACTAGTGTAGGGAGTATGACGTCGGACCACAAGGAAGGACGCATATCCCCAGCTTCGTCGAGTATAATACCGTCCAAATATAGTCCTCGTAGAGCATCTGGGTTGTCAGCTCCATATAGAGTGATCCATGCCCCGTTAAACAGCTCAACTCTGAGCTGGGACTCGCGGATCTTAGTAATGGCGCTTCCTCCAAACTCTTTGAGGTATTCCCAAGCGACGTCTTTGGCTTGTCTGTAGAAAGGTGCAACATAGGCGTACCTCGCATTCTTCTTAGATGTGTAGGATGCTCGTGCGATTACGTCGTTGATTGTTGCTACCGTCTTACCGGCCCGCCTGTGGCAGACTAAAGAGGCAAACCTGGAATCACGTTGGTGGAATGGCAGAAACTGCTCGCGTGGTTCATAGGCGAACGTTATCTCCATTACAGGTACTTGTCTCCGCCTTCAACTGCTCGGCCCTGCTTCGTCAGCCAGTCCACGTGCGCCACCTGTCTAGAGCTGCTGACGTACTGCGCTTCCCCACGCTGCTTGCTCGCAGCTATGGCCTTGGCCTTACACTCTCGGCTCTTGTATTGAGCTCGTCCGCACCCCCGCACACCTTTCGCGGTGGTCCACCCAAGATTCACGGCAGCGGATTGAGTTATAAATCTTCCCGCCTCATTTCGAAATGGTGTGACTGCTCCTCGAAGTGCCATTATACGTCCAGCCCTGTTTTCGGAACTACGTGCTTTACGGTTATCTCACCGTCGTGTGTGGTGAGCGTTTCTTTGGGCAGCAAGCGCCCGAATACCTTCACAAATTCGCTGTAGTGGCTGTCCGCCCAAGAAGCCAAACGGGGGACTCCTCCAATCATTTCAAATGAAACCAGAAAGGCGTTGGCGATCTCTTCTCGATTGACGCGCTTCCCTGCCAGTGTCTTCGGGAGGCGTATTTGGGTTGCGCTCGTTTCTAGCGCGAGCTCATTCAGACGGCTCTCCCATTCTGCGATGGAGATGACCTCACCTTCGATAGCTTGTTCTGCATTATCACTCATATGCGTATAGTACACCCCGTAGAGTTCTATGTACAGGGTATTCTACACTCAGGTTGTAGCGGGTTGACCCAGGTGCTCCCTGCTCCGTACGATGGAAAATGTGGGGACAGGTTGGACGCCATACAAAAAAATTTTTTTAAAAAAGTCGGACGGGGTACTTGCTACCCCGTCCGAAGTGTGCTAGCTAGTTGGTTGCCAAGCTATAAGCTGCGCACGTACGGCGCGGCGTAGTACGCGGCGTGGGGTGTGCGGGTGCACGCCTACCAGTGCGGCTACCAGCACGTTGCACGCTGTGGCGTGGGCAATGCCAGTACCACCGGCGGCCTGCACAAGCGCGCTATGGTAGCTTTGCGCCTGCGCAGTAAGGCCTACCGGCTGCGGTAGTATGCATACAAGCTGCGTGCCCTGTGGGTAGCCTGTGGCCGCCGTGTACCCTGCGGCCTGTATACCCGCCTTAACTTGCGCTGCTGGGCTTAACAGGCTGGCCGGTACTACGTAGCCTGCCTTCGGGCTAACGGCCAGTACAGGTGCTGCTGGCTTGGCGGCTTGGCCCTTCTTGGTTTTGGTGCTGGTTGTGGCTACTGCTTTTGCTTTTGCATTTAACATGGTGTGGTGCCTTTTTTTAGCTAAGCAAAATTGCTTAACTGGTACCCATTGTACGGTGTTGCTAACAGTTAGCAACAGTTAATTTAGTTTTCTTAGTTTTATTTAAACTTGCTTTTTGGTTTTACCTGTGCTTGCGTTGTGCTGTGTCCTGTCCCTCGCGTCCCGTCCCTCGCGTCCCGTCCCTCGCGTCCCGTCCAGGCTGCGGCCTGACATCTAAGACATCTAAGACATCAAAGCTATCTCGGCCATCACAGAGTTCTTGGTTTCCCCGGATATCAATGCTATCTCGGTACTCCGTGTGCTCCAGGAGGGCACGGAGTGCTTGGTACTCCGTACTCAGGACTCCGTATGTAACTAGGAGTCCGGTAACGGGGGGCTACTACGAGTTCCCTGGGTTCTTAGATACAATGCTATCTCTGCCGTCCGGAGAACCCAGTACTCGGGGCGGTTAAGACTATGTCACCACTGAGTTACTCGTAACCTATAGCCCCATTAAACGGTACTCCGTACACATTATATATTCCTAACAATAAAAGTGTTTGAGTTTAATAGGCTACAATAGGTTACACCACAAAAGACTTCTTACAAAACAACCACTTACACGACAGCCCTGAACTCCTTAATGGGCTACTCAATAGGTTACCAATAGGCTACTCAATAGGTTACAAAAGACAGTTGCGCCCCGCTTGCAATCAGCACACTCACGGGTTACAATAATTAATAGGTTACACCCGCAATCCAGCAGGTAGCCTAATTGGAGTGTAGTAAATGGACAGCACCACTCACCTAGAGGTAAACCACGTATGAAATCTATAACATTCGGACCAGTAACCCACAAGGACAAGCCGTACGCCTACGCCCTAGGATACGGAGCCTACCAAATGGGCTGGAGGCGGGGTGACAACCCGTACAACAGCGTAGAGTCCAACCGCAACAACAGCGAGTGGTACGGTGGCTATGACGCCAGCGTTACCGCCACGGACGCGGCACTAAGCAAGTTTATCCAGGAGCATAGCTAATGGCACACGTTAAAGACTTACTAGATAACAAAACCGTAGAGGAGGTAGCGCACACGCGCTACACGTTCCCCGTACCGTATGTCCACTACACAGAGGATGAGACGCCCCCGCAGTGCATACTGGTCTACCCACATGCAGATGTAGGCTATGTTCTACAGTATGAGTATGACGGAGAGGCGTTTGGGTGCAAGTTCTACACCCACCTGGAGGCGGCGCTAATAGCCGCTAGACACGTTATGGCTCTGTGCTGTATACAGGGGGATCCTAACAAAATCAGCTCCTACGTTAAGTCCCTCTAGGGGGTTCAATCCGGGTGCCTTCGGGCATCCACAGCCAAGCTGTCATATTAGGATTCAATACCCTATCTCAGCTAGCACTCTATCTCAGCTAGCACTCTATCTCAGCTAGCAGGCTAGTCGGGCAACACCAGACCTTACTACAGGGCTTTGAGCGTATCCGCATAGAGCCTTTTTCTACCCACCCCATAGACCTAAGCAGATTGTTAAACGGCGCACCCTGACGTCCACGTGGCTGGGACATCCCTGCTGCTTCACGCCACTTCCCAAGCGGAGCACATAGATACTCAGTACCATCAATGGTCTTAACCTCCCCAATAGAGGCGGGGTATCCAGGCTTTTCAGTCGTACCCTGCACCTCATAGTCATTAAGCACCACGTCCAACAACTGGTAGTACTCTGTACCCTTATCAACGTATAGAGTTCCCTGCGACTTGGCCGCTTCAACCATGCTGTAGTCTATCTCGCCGCTGTTGTACAGATGCGTGGCCTCCGCCCATAGCTGGTCACAATCAGCCTCTAACTTCTTGAACTCTACCTGCCCGCACTCAACAATAACGTACCTACGCTGACCTGTGTCATCAGCAAGTAAGAACTGAGGTGTGTTGGTAGAGCCATACAGCACGAAGTCCCGTGGCCTACGCTCTTCATCACGACTATACTTGCGTCGGTACGTGTCAGTGGTGTCAGATATCATGGTTTTCAGATGTGTAAGCTCTTTCCCGTACATAGCACCGAGCTCTTCAAAGTTTGCACAGTGAGAAGAGTGCATGGCTGTGTACAGGTCAGTGTCCTTGAGGTGACCACCAATGCTAGTGACTATGCCTTGCTTCCACAGCATCTTAGGTATGCTTGACTTGCCTATACCCTGAGCACCAATGGTGATGAGCATGTAGTCAACGGCGCATCCAGGCTCAAAGATACGGGCGACTGCCCCGACAAGCCATTTAAGGGGACCTTCCAAGGCCATAGGTGTGGACGTGGCGTTGCAATAGTCAACCATCCAGCTTTTAAGCCGCTCAGTGCCGTCCCATTCAAGACCCATAAGGTATTCTTTCCAGGGTGACCGCCCCCTATCCTCACGTGCAACGTGTTCTAGCACGTCACGCAATGTTCCACGTCTGCACATCGCCATACTAAACGACCGCTGCACAAGACCAAGCACCCCAGTGAGTATACTATCCGTAAGCTCCTTGTCGCCCATAAAAATACGCTGCGTATCAATGTTATACCAAAGGTCTTCAAAGACGGGGTGGTTTTGCACTAGGAGCGTAAGGTTAGATTCGTTTATAGGGACACGTGGTGGGTCGCCTACAGTTTGGAGGTTGTACACGTCACGCAAGCGTGCCACCGTTTCCACGTAAGCAGTGACGGGGTTGCACCGTTCAAGCTCTTCAAGTACGTTTAAGTCCAGCCACTTCCCGTTTATTAGGTCGTCTATCTTGTCATCTTGGTGTGGAAGCAGTGGCATGTGGACCTTGTGCCCCTCACCCATTAAGAGCCGCGCTAAACTCCCGAAAGACTGCTCAATATGAAACTTGCGTACGTCACCATCAGGTATTACCATGATAATATCAGGGTTTAAGCTCTCTATAACCTCTGATATCCAGGGGTGCAGCTTGGTCTGCTCGCCCTTCTTGTGCCACATGTCCTTGCCGCCTATACCAATGGCCGCAATGTCCGCGTACTTCATTAAACTAACCGCTTTCTTCTCACCTTCACATATGGCAAGTATCTTATGCGAGCTAGCAGCAAAGACCTCCCCCATGCGCGGGTGTATGTAAGGTATGCCGCTGAGTTCTTGCACCTGCTCCCGACCAGGACTGGTGTACTTGCCCCTCTTTTCACTCCTGCCTTTGGCGGTCAGCTCCCCACGTAGCCTAAACATCTTAATCGTGCCGTCTTGATCAACTATAACTTGACCATCAGGTGCAAAGTAAGGGAGGTAGTACTGGGATGAGTAGTTTGCGTCTTGATGTAGTGCTGGCTTGATGCCCATATCTTCTAGGTCAAGCCTACTGCGTTCCATATCTAACTGTGTGAATTCTACGGCTTCTGACCTATCGCTGATAGTTATGAAGCCGCCGCTACCGCTCTCTAGCGGAATAGCGTAAACTGGGTTGATTCTTAGATCTGCCACATTTGATACCCTCTTGTTATTTGAAACGTAGAGTGCTACACTGTGTTCTTGCAGTGTTACCCTCTTTCACTGCATTCCCCTTAAAGTCTGGCCTATTAACGTAGGCCAGACTTTTTCACAGGGGTAATGCCTATATATAGTACCCACAAACTATAAAGATTGAAAGCAACGACCGTATAAACTACGGCTTGCTATCTACACGCTCCATAGTAACATGTGTAGTGTGCCAATTCGGGCACGCACTAGGAGTTTACCATGTCAACACCTGATAAATATGCGGACGCAACCCTCGGTAACGTGGTGGGGGAAACTATGCAGCACGTGATCAACCAAGCAGAAGATGAGTTCAACACGGCAACAGGGGACCTACAGTACGCACGTGACAGCCTGAAAATGCTTCTACGGGCTGAGGAAGAAATAAGGCAAGCCATTGTAGACTCTGGGCTTGACAAAAGCCACACGACACGGAGCATGAAGCCATGAGCACCGTATACTCTAACAACATAACTGACCTCACACGCAAAGCCCTCCGCAATGGTGGGTATGAAGATGACAGCTTGGAGCTTATAAAGGCGGATGTCATTAGCGTAGGGCAAGAGTCGCACCACCTTGTCGTACTGGCCCACTTTGAAGAGGGAAACGGTCGTGTGTATCTGGAACTTGACAGCCACGACCAGTGGATAGCGGAATACTAAGGGCTTGCATCAGTACATTCACGGGTGTATAATGTGTATTCGGTGGCAAGGGGCTGCCGTTCAATTTTAACTAAAGAGGCTAGACAATTATGTCAAATATTCACACAGTAACCAAGCACATCTATCTCACTAAGTGGGGCATTCAAGACGTTCACAACGGAAAGGAACTAACCGCGTGTGACGTACATCTAGATGACAGCGCAGAATCAAGCAGTGACTATCGGTATCACGTGTGCCCTGTCGAAATCAACGTTGAAATACCTGACAGTGACACGTACCAACTCATGCAACTGGCTGGCCTAGAAGGTGAGTTGGCACGTGTACGTGAGCAAAGCCTAGCCCGCATGAAAAACCTAACAGAAAGAATACAGGAGCTAAAGGCGCTCGCCGCACCAGTGAGCATGTCAACTGAAAATCCATACGCAAACGTAGAGGTGTAGCATGGGATACATAGCAGCCATTAGACTGGAAAGCCTTAAAGACTTAGCCCTCCTTCCGGAGGGCACTGACCTTATTGACGTCAAGCCAGACCTGGGGGCCATCACCGGCCCCGCACGTTGGCATGGAGGTTCAGTAGTAGAGGTGTCCAACCCTGACGAGCCCTATACAGGACTGTACCAAACAGAAATCGACTGGTTTCTAACCCACCACGCTGGAACTACTATGAACTACAGGGACGTGTCTACTCTTCTACAGGCAGAGTTTTCTGGACACAACAAAGTCGCACAAGTACGTGCAACCCTCAAGAACCACAACTTACTGGAGCGTTTATAATGCGAAGCAATCTAGCACCTATGGGCATGGATGAAGTGCGGGCTAACTGTCCCGCAGCATTCCAGACAGAGGCCCACCCAGATCGTACTGAAAAGTACGTACACATCTCAACCGAACCTGTAATAGCGGCCATGCGCGCCGCCGGTTACGGGGTTTCTCGAGCCCAGCAGACACACAGCAGAGCAGCGGACGCCCGTGGCTTTGCTAGGCACCTACTTAGCTTTAGACCCCTTGAGGGGTTTAGCAAGCCCTCAGTAGGGGGAGCAGTGCCAGAGGTAGTGCTGCTTAATTCACATGATGGAAACTGCGCCTACCGTCTACACGTTGGCCTCTACCGCTTTGTGTGTGAAAACGGGCTTATGACTGGCGAGCACTTTGAAAGCATCAGCGTACGCCACCGTGGAAGCCCAGCCTTCACCGTTGTGGAAGAAAGTGAAAAGATATTTAAAGAGTACGTACCACGTCTAAAGGAGTGGGTTGCCAACGCAGAGTCCACCATACTTACCAAGCGTGATCAGCAGAACTTTGCGCAAGAAGCCGCTGAAATCCGCTTTGGTAAGGGGGAACCTCCCTTTGACCCAAACCTGTTACTCAACGTGCGTAGGGAGGCTGATGCTGGTGACAACGTGTGGTCTATCTACAACAGGGTGCAAGAGAACGTGATGCGAGGGGGCATTGAGTTCCAAAACATCAACGGGCGGAGGTGCGTGACCAAGCCCATTAACCGTGTGACGAAGGATGTCATATACAATCAAAAGCTGTGGACTGCGGCTAACGACTACATGGCACAGGCTGCGTAGTCGTTGGTTGCTATCTAAACGCCCCTGTGGTACTATTATCAGGCTGCATGGGGCGGCACACAAGAGGGAATAATATGTCTAACATTGCAGAATTGCAGTTGAAGCTAGACGCTTTTAAATCTATGCGTGATCTACGTCTAGAAGAGCAGCGTAAAGTTGACACTCTAAAGAAGCAGGAACTAGAGCTACAGTACGAGCTCATCACAGCGTTGGACGATGATAAGACACTTAACGGTATCATCGGGTCTACACACAAGGCGCTTCTTAAAGAATCCACCGTACCCATCATTACTGACTATTCGCTGTTCTCAGCGTACATTGTCGACAATGGTGCGTGGGATCTTGCACAAACTCTTAAGGTGTCCGCACCTGGAGTGCGCTGCCGTTGGGAAGATGACATTCAAATTCCCGGTATCGGTAGTGTCGTAGAAACTAAACTCTCAGTAACTAAACTCTAAAGGTAACAACATGACTAAAAAAGAAGTGGAGACCACCACAGGTGGCGAAGTTGGGCAAGTAGTAGATTGGCAAGCAGAAATGGCAGCCGCAGCAACAGCTTCAGCCGCCAACGTGCGTCCCGTGAGCAGCACTATAAGCCTGAAGTCCGGCATTGTAAGCTATCAAGGTACGCCAGCCCCAGATAACAAGTTGGACGTGGTAATCATAGGGTTTGCACAGGAGCACGCCCTGTATCGTAGCAAGTATGACGCAGACAACGTAACACCCCCTGACTGCTATGCGTTGGCTGACGGAGGTGTTGCCATTGCGGACATTACTCCAGCTGACAACGTGGCATCTCCCGAATCCCCCAGTTGCGGGGGGTGTCCTATGTTGGAGTGGGGCAGCAGCCTGAACGGTGGTAGAGGCAAGGCCTGTCAACAGAGGTACAAGCTGATCGCCGTACCAGCCTCAGCAATGGAAAGCCCTGACGCGCTGCTGGCTGCAGAGGTAGCTACCATCAAGCTACCAGTCACCAGCGGTAAGATTTGGGGGCAGTACATCCAAACCGTAGCCAGTATTCACAGCCGCCCTGAGTGGGGAGTTGTAACTACTATCGGTGCAAAGCCTGACGCTAAAACACAGTTCAAGGCCGTGTTTGAAGTAAGCGCCCTTATTGACTTTGACCACAGCCCTGAGCTTTTTACTGCTCTACGTAAGAAGCAAACTATGGCACGTGATGTGTTGATGCAAGGGTACGACTTATCTACCAAGGCTGACGACGGCGTAAATGAAAACAGTAAAGCCGGTAGATAGTGTATACACTAGACTACGAGACCGTGGGTATTGACTCACGGCCTCACTACCCACCAAAGCCAGTGGGTGTCGGCATTAAACACGACGATGAAGCTGGCTATTATCTTGGATGGGGGCACCCAGAAGATAATAACTGCACCGAGCAGGAGGCTGTAACGGCACTCCAACAGATATGGGCTAGCGGTGAGCCTCTCCTTTTCCAAAACGGCAAGTTTGATCTAGACGTAGCCGAAGTACACCACGATCTACCGTTCCCCTCATGGGAGAGAATACATGATACTCAGTTCCTTCTTTACTTGGAAAACCCTCACGCTAGGCAGCTTGGTCTTAAGCCTAGCGCTGAACGCATACTTGATTGGCCGCCTGAAGAGCAAGACCGACTCAAGCAATGGATCCTGGGGCACGTACCAGAAGCAAGGCCATCCACATGGGGAGCCTACATTTGTAGATCACCAGGAACGCTTTGTGGAGAGTACTGTATTGGCGACGTTGATCGTACTCGGGCTTTATACAATCACCTTTATCCACACATAGTAGAGGGCGGAATGGAAGGTGCTTACGACAGGGAGCGGAGGCTTATGCCTATACTCCTGGGGGCGGAGCGCTTTGGTATGCGGGTAGACATAGGTAAGCTAGAGCAAGACGCGCTGGTATTTGAGTCAGCCTTTGTGAAGGCTAACGAGGCCATCTACACAGCCTGTGGTAGCGACAGCATTAACCTAGACTCCCCTGCACAGGTGGGGCCAGCTCTAATCAAGCAGGGGCACATTGTAGAAAGCCGCCTACTACTAACCCCAACCGGCAAGCTCAGCCTAGCTAAGGACAGCCTAGCTGGTGCAGTAGACAACATTGACCTGCTACATATGCTAAGGTATAGGGGCGCTCTTAAAACCTGCCTGAGCACGTTTATAAGGCCATGGGCTGTCATGGGTAACGAGGCTGGTGGTAGGCTTCACACAACATGGCACCAGACTAGGGGCGCACAGGAGAAGGGCGGTACACGGACAGGGAGGCTATCCAGTAGCCACCCTAACCTGACCAACGTACCTAACGACCTAGCCCGCAATACGACACCACCTACAGGGTTCCCTAGTCTACCTCTTATGCGAAGTTATCTACTACCAGAGGAGGGGCATGTCTGGCTTAAACGTGACTACAGCAGCCAAGAAATCCGGGTGCTGGCACACTTTGAAGACGGGGCATTGATGCGGCAGTACATAGACAACCCCAACCTTGATCCCCACCAGTTTGCGGCAGACCTAATTGAACAGCTTACTGGACACGGGCTGGACAGGGCTGACACCAAGCGTATCGCCTTCAGTATTCTGTACGGTAGTGGGATCAAAGCGTTGGCAGCAGATCTCATGGTGGAGTTCTATCTCGCCAAGCAGTTTAAAGAACTGTACAACGCAGCGTTTCCTGATGTTGCTGAGCTTAACGCTGACATCAAAAAGCGTGGGGATCAAGGACTACCTGTTCGTACTGTGGGCGGCAGACTTATATTTGCAGAGTCAGGAAAGAACGGTAGAAGCTTCAGCTACAAACTTCTTAACCACCTCATCCAAGGAAGCGCCAGTGACATCACCAAGCAGGGTGTCATCAACTACGCTGAAGCGGGGGGGTGTCAAATGCTTGCGCTGGTTCATGACGAAAACAACGTGAGCTGCCCCGCTGATCAGGTGGACGCACAGGCCAAGCTGATGGGTGAGTGTATGGCGGACGTGCCTGGATTTGACGTACCGCTAACAAGTGACCTGTACTTAGGAACCAACTGGGAAACTGCCCAGAAAATAATTAAAAAGGACGTAGCAGCATGAGCAACTTTATAGATGTAAAGGACATAGGAATTAACGCCGTGTCACACAGCCGCATGAAGACACATGAGGGCTGCCCACGGAAGGCCATGTTTAAGTTTGTTCAGAAACTTAAAGAGCCTGGGAACGAGGCCATGAACCGTGGGCTAGCTATGCACAAAGAGCTGGAGGACTGGGTAAACCTGACGCTTCACAACAAGCACGAAGAAGGGGACACAGTAAGCATCCCCCGCACAAAGATATACGATAAGATACGTTCAGACCTTGCTGAAGTTATGGAGTGGGCCATCAACAGGTGGGGTAAGATGAGCAACGAACGGGAGTACCTAATATTCCCCGAGCAGCAGGTAGCCTTTGACAAGGAATGGTTACAGTGTGACTGGTTTGGGGCCAATGCTTGGATGCGTGTGGTGTATGACCTAACAGCGTACAGCCCCGATAAAAAGCGTTGGGAACTGTGGGACTACAAGTCTGGCAAGGTGTACGATGACCATGACCAGCAAGCTGACCTCTACGCCCTGTCTGCGTTCAAGCAAGGAGCAGAGCAGGTAACAGTCAAATTCTACTATCTTGACAAGGACATGGTTCAGCCGTACCACTACGATGTATCAGAAGTGGCGGGCCTCTTGGACACCATACTATCTCGGGCGGCTGCCGTGACAGAAGATAGGACGTGGGCAACCAACCCCTCGTGGAAGTGCAAGTGGTGCCATTTTCAAAAGGCGAAGGGTGGCCCCTGTGTCCACTAAAGTACTGGAGGTATCAGTTGAAAGATCAATCAAAAGATGGACAGCCCAGCACAAAGACAACCTCATATACTGGAAGTTCACAGTGCCTGGAATGCGGGGCGTGCCCGACCGTGTCTGTTTATTTCGAGGAGGTAGGTGCGTGTTCTTTGAACTTAAACGTCCAGGCGCTAAACCACGGAAGCTGCAAATATACGTCATTAAAAAGCTGCGAGCATTTGGTTTCGGCTGTCACGTATTCGATTCAGCAGATGGAGCCATAGCCTGCTTAGAGGAGTATCTCAATGGACAACCCATTTCTACCAACGAAGGTTAGCTGGACGCCCCACGACTACCAGAAGAAGGGCATTGAAATGATGCTCACAATGGGGGCGGCGGGGCTGTTTCTTGATCCTGGCCTTGGCAAGACCTCCATTAGCTTGGCAGCGTTCAACATACTTCAGAAGCAGGAGTACGTTTCGCGTATGCTGGTAATAGCCCCGATGCGAGTGTGCTTCAATGTGTGGCCCGCTGAGGTTAAGAAGTGGGCTGAATTCAGCCACCTTAAAGTCGTAGTACTACACGGGAAGGATAAGGATGAACTCATTAACGAGCCAGCAGATATCTATGTTATTAACCCTGAGGGACTCCCTTGGTTGGCAGAACGACAACGACTTAAACGCATTAGCCCTGAAATGCTGGTGGTTGATGAGTCTACCAAGTTCAAGAAGCCAAGTAGTAAAAGATTTAAAATTCTTAAGAAAATGCTCGGGCAGTTTACCAGACGGTACATTCTCACGGGCACCCCCACCTCCCAGGGGCTGGAAGATCTCTTTGGGCAAATATTCATTCTCGATAACGGTGACGCGCTAGGTAAGTACATCACCCACTACCGGCGTAACTACTTCTACCAAACAGGGTTCGGCGGGTACAAGTATGAGGTAAGGGACGGGGCGGAGGCTGAAATAGCTCAGAAGATAGCGCCGTTCACACTGCGTCTAAAGGCGGAGGACTACCTTGACATGCCTGAGTTAGTATTCAATGAAGTCAAGGTAACCCTACCACCAGAGGTGATGAAGGTGTACAAAGAGCTAGAACGGGAGTTCATTGCCACCATCGAGACTGAAGAAATAACTGCCCCGAGTGCCGCTGCTGTATCAACGAAGCTGAGGCAGCTAGTGAACGGAGGCGTGTACAACGAGGACCACGAGGTAATCGAGGTACATAACGCGAAGGTAGTCGCCCTTACTGAGCTAGTAGAAAGTTTGGGCGGGGCTAGTATACTGGTGCTGTATCAGTTTAAACACGACATACTCAGGGTTAAGGAGGCATTTCCTGACGCCCCCCACATTGGTTCGGGCGTGTCAAATAGCGTTGCAGAAGGGTTGTGTAGACAATTTAACTGTGGTACACTGAAGGTGTTGTTAGCGCACCCAGCCTCAGTAGGGCATGGGCTCAATCTACAGGGGGTTAGTAATCATGTGGCATTCTTTGGTTTACCCTGGGACTATGAGCTACGTGAACAAGCAATTCGTCGTGTGTATAGACAGGGCAACCCAAACACCCACGTCTTTATACATGACATAGTAGCCCAAGGCACTGTCGATCTGTCAGTGCGGCGGGCATTAAATCGCAAAGAAGGCAATCAGAATTCCTTCTTGCGGGCATTAAAACTTTACTCAGGAGAGTAAGAAAATGGCAAAAGCTCAAGCAGAAACAGTTACACAAGCGGGCGAAACGAAGCGCCCATCCAAAGCAGCCGCTGAAGGCGTTAAGCCTAAGATGGATGCTGATGGTAATCCCGTTGAAGGTAACACCGGTGCTCCCCGTCCACGTAAGTGGAACTACGGCATCTCCAATGAAAACACGGTGAACGTAGTTAAGCGCACCGAAGAAGAAGGCGAACCAAAGCTGAAGGCACAAGAAGCTGAAGGTTATGCAATGGCCGTGAAGGGTCCTACTGTTGAAGCGTTTCTAGTTGACAGTGACCGTGGCATCTTGCGTCGTCTGTCCCGTAAGGGGCTCATAAACGTAACCGGTAAGGATGGCACTGTCTATCCTATTGAGTACGTGGCACCACCTAAGCCTGCCAAAGCAGAGAAGCAGGAAGCGGGCACAAAAGCAGCGTAAGACTGCGTAAGTTGAAGGGTGGCCCTAGTCGGGCTGCCCTTTTTTAGATCACGTCAAAAGTCTAAAGAGGTAACACCATGTTTAAGTCATTACAAATCTGTGGTACATCTGGCAGCGGAAAGACTACTGTAGTCCGCGCACTGATGGAAGACTGCGGGGCAGAACCAATACGAATGAACGACAAGGGGACTAAGCCCATAATCTACGCCGGTGACCACCCAGATGGATATCGTATGTACTTCCTTGGAAGCTACGAAACGGTATGCGGAGGGTGTGATACCATCAACGGAGTGGCCGTGGTTGCACAGCTACTGCAGGACCTACACGACGAAGAGGTAGAAGACATCTGCATCTTTGAAGGGTTAATGCACAGTCACATGGTGGGAACCATTGGGGCTAAACAGAAGGAGCTTGGCGTTGAAAATCATCACAGAGCATTCCTCGACACGCCGCTACAAGTCTGCTTGGATAGAGTCGTACAAAGGCGAAGGGAGCGAGGCCAGTCTAAGCCTTTCAATCCATCTAACACGCAGAAGGACTGGCCGAGGGTTCAGCAGTGCCAATTTAATTGTGAGAACCAAGGGATGCGTACTCATACTATTTTTCACACGGACGCCACTGAAGGTGTCTACCAAATTATTGAGGAGATGCTAGATGTTAGACTTCCCACTCGCGCATGAGTTAATAAAGTTCATACAGCTACGGGAACGCGCCCGTACCAACCCAGAAGGGTGTGGAGACCCCCGAGTAGACAACTACAGATACTGCAATGTCCGTCGTGAAGATGACAAAGTTACTAAACAGATAAAGGAGTGGCTTACACCACATCAGGGGCATGAACTGTTCATACCAAACGTGATTATGGCGCGTCTATTCAACAACCCCGATACGCTTGACAACATCGGATATCTAGAAGAATGGGACATGGAGCGCGTGGTGGCTATCACCAGTGCTATGAAGGCGCAGGGCCAGCGTGTGTTCAACGCAGCGTACATAGTCAGCACCAACGGTCGTAAGATGGATAAGGTTGAGTACCTGTGTACAGAAGTCTTGCCGTGGGCTTTTAGATACGGTCCTAACCTAGGAGGTGCTGAGCTGCAGGACATTTGCCAGAACCTACTAAACCTCAATGGTATGGGCAGTTTCATGTCAGCACAGGTGGTGGCAGATCTTAAAATGTTTGATGAGTGGGAAGGCTGTACGGACTACTGGAGTTTCGTTAGCCCAGGACCTGGGAGTATGCGCGGGCTGAATAGACTAAGGGGGCTGGACGCAAAGGCACAGAAGTACAATCAACGTGCGTTTAGTATGTACATCCACCCTCTCCGTAGTATAATTAGTAGTGGTACAGGGCTTGACCTATGTGCCCAAAATACTCAAAATTGCCTATGCGAGTTTGATAAGTTCATGCGCCTCACCACTGGGGAAGGGCGTCCAAAGCAGAAATACAAGAGGGCTACATAATGGAAATATCAGGAAGTAACGTGCCGGACACGCTACATGAAACTATGATGCGAATGAAGGTAGCGGCCACCCCCGCTGAAAGCCGTAACGGGCCAATGGAGGTGATAGAGCAGCCCGTAATAATAACAATAGAAGACCCTACGGAACGGGTGCTGTTTGACCCAGTACGTGACGCCAACCCATTCTTCCACCTAGCTGAAGCAGTATGGATGCTAGGGGGTGGTCAGGGGTTGGAGTTTGTGTCTAACTACAACTCAGGTATGGCAAGGTACTCAGATGACGGGGCCATACTCCACGGGGCGTACGGTCACCGTTGGCGTAAGCACTTCTACCGTGACCAGATACTTGAAACCATGGACCTACTTGATGAAGACCCCAACACACGGCGGGCGTACATCGCTATGTTTGATGCTGAGGTTGATCACGGTGACAAGCTAGACATACCGTGTAACGTCGGAATAGCTCTTAGGGTGGTTAAGGGGGCGCTGGACATGACCGTGTTTAACAGGAGCAACGATGTTATATGGGGGGCGTTAGGGGCGAATGCAGTACACATGACCGTTTTGCAAGAGGTTATGGCACATGGTATAGGACGCCCTGTAGGGCGCTATAGAGTGGTTACAAATTGCCTGCATGGTTATACCGAAGCTAGCCAGTACAGTGCTCTGCGTAACTCAACAGGGGCCGTAGACTACTACAGACACCAAGGCGTACGGCCCACTGCCCTGCTAATGTCAGGAGAAACAAGTTACGACTTACTCGAAGCATGTAAGCGAGCGGTGGCTTTTCCCTGGGAGGCCAGCTATCGCGTCAGGTGGTTGGACAAGGTGTGGGTTCCAGCACGAGACGCGTATCAGGCACGAAAAGAAGGTAAGCCCTACGCAAAGCAGCTAGAACAAATACAAGCAGCTGACTGGCGAATAGCCTGTCAGGAATGGTGCGCCCGCCGTGATAGTTGAAATAAGAAACGGACTGCACGTTAAGAGGTTCCATACCACGTTCCGTACGCAGGAGGAGACCGTAGGCCACCACAGCGCGAACGTGGCAAGCATCATACTACGTCTTGACCCTGAATGTAGCCGTGAGCTTCTTATTGCTGCGCTGATGCACGACGTAGCCGAGGTGTACACAGGCGATGTGCCAGCACCATTCAAGTGGGACAACCCCCACATAAAGAGCGGTCTTGACAAGGGCGAGCAAGACTACCGGATAAACAACAACATACAGAACCCAACCCTAACGATAGAAGAGCGGCAACTACTCAAGCTAGCAGACATGCTTGACTTAGTACTGAGTTCTTTGGAAGAGTGTGGGCGGGGCAATGCTTCAGCCTGGGAACTCGTTCTTAACGGATCTGACTACATAGGTAAGATGGGGCTAAGCAACGAACTACTACAGGAGTGTGACACTATGGTAACGGAGGTCAAGAAGCAATGGCGGCTAATGACAAGCAAGTAGGCGGGGAGCACTACCAGCACGAGGGGGCTCAGCAACACTGGGACTATGCTTGGGAGCATGGGTACGACCAGTTCCAGTATTGCATAACGAAGTACGTTGACCGACATAAAAATAAGAATGGCCTAGAAGATTTGTACAAGGCGCAGCACCATCTGGCTAAGTACATTGAACTGCTAGAGAGCGTGAGTAAAGGCTCTCGTAATACTCACCGTAAACTCGTCAGGTAATCTAGCCAGCAACTTCCTCAAAGTGGGGAGGCTGCTGGTCACGTCAAGAACACTATCTTCATCCAAGTACTTAATACTGTTCCCCACTAAAATACACCCCTGAACATCGCGGGTGTAGTTTCCTGCGTGGATCTGAATATAGGATCTATCTGGCACATCATATAGCATTATGACCGCGCCATTCTTATAGGAATTGTACTTTGATGCCTTGTACTTCCCTTCAGGTATGCAGGAGATGTTTCGTTCGTTGTCCTGCCAAGGTAACTCAAGAGTCAGGCAGCGGAACAACCCAAAGTCCAAAGTGCCTATCGTGCTGGTGTCAGTACACCAAGTGTTGATGTGCAGGGTGTTCAAAAGCCTGTTGTATCCACAGGTAGGCCAAGCCTGCCATGTGTGGAACGGAGCATTAGGACACCGCCCATAGGATGCATGTCATCTACGAA
>Ga0307995_1000309_pt1 | contig 34662 bp, 32 predicted proteins | sample EllFjometagen262_FD_203132 | JGI IMG/M metagenome (GOLD analysis project Ga0307995, IMG submission 203132) | Marine microbial communities from Ellis Fjord, Antarctic Ocean - #262 | ecosystem: Environmental > Aquatic > Marine > Unclassified | place: Southern Ocean | collected 2014-11-02 | reverse complement strand
CGAGCTTGCGACTTCGACAGGCGAGATGCAGCTCACGCTAAGCGAGATTTATGGCAGCGGGAGCTCGACCCTCGAAGACGCAACGTCGCAGAGCGAGCACACTTTCGAGAATACACAGCTACACTGCGCATCCTTCACAAGTTGCGATATGCAAAGCGATTGGCAAAGCAATCTCATCAACTGGCGCTACGGCGACTATCTTGGGGAAAATACTAGCGTGTCCGCACCGCTTAGGTTCAACTATTCCAACGATGAGATGCGCTTGGCAGCAGACTTAGTACAAGTTTTCGTGCCTTCAGTTAGGGCCTCCTCCGAATCTGCGATTACAGAACTAGCGACGACTTTGCAGCTGGATGAGATGGAATTTCGTGTGGGCGATGTAACCAGCGGTGGGTTCAACTTCAGCAGTAGCGAATTTCGCCTAGACAACAGCATCGCTGAGTTTAGTAACCCAGCCTATTCCGGCAAGCTACAGCTCGAAGAAGATATCCTGACGGGGATATTAGAGGTCGACTTAGATCAACGCCTCCGCCTTGGCATTGGCCTGCAACACTTCTTTCTACGTGACACTGGCGATGTCGTCCTGCAACTGGGCGCCTACGAATTCACAGAGACAGAGCCTCTTTCTGCATTGATAAGCCCGAAGCAACTAGAGGCTGATGTCGTCGCGGGTCAGATCGAGGGGTTGGCAAATATTTCGTGGAGTAAACAGCTAGATGACTCATGGCGTTTCGGCGGACCCATTGCCCTCAAGATCGACCAGCTAAGCGGCTACTACGCAGACTATTTCTTCGTTGACCTGAATACTGATTTATTCGCTGAAGCCACCACACCGCTTGGAATACAGGTTACGAATCCGGCTGGCGCCTCCCTAAGCCGCATTGATATAGGCCTGCCGCTCGAGGACCTAACCTGGCAATACCGTTTCGACACGCTAGCCGGCGAGGTACAGATCATCGACTTCGATACCGCTCTGCTGGGCGGCAAACTGAGCATCCCGGCCGCGCTTTACAATTCTACCGGCGATCGCCAGCAGGTAGACGTGGTGCTCGCCGATCTGCGAGTGGACTCTCTAGTGAGTCTAGCGGAATACCCCGGACTCCTGGCCGACGGTCTAATTAGCGGCTATATCCCCTTCATAATCGAAGGCGATACCATCAGCATAGAGAAGGGCTTAATCGGAGCGCTAAAGCCAGGAGGCAGCATTCGCTACACGCCAGCCGATGCAGCACCCAGCAGCAACCCAAGCCTGCAACTAGTCAACGATGCGCTTTCCAATTATCAGTATCAAACCATGAATACCGAAGTTTTCTACGATGAAGATGGCGAGTTGTTGCTGAACGTGCAGCTTCAGGGCAGCAACCCGGATATGAACAACGGACAGGCGATAAACCTCAATGTGAATATCACAGACAACATTCCCTCGCTACTTAAGAGCTTGCAGGCTAGCCGAATCATAACAGACGAATTAGAGCGCTTAGTCAGCGAGCCGTAACTAAATGCGAATTCAGCGGTCTAATTAGGCAGAAACGCCAAATCTTAAGCAAAGATTCATGTTTGGCCGATATAATGGCTACAAGATTGAAGATAAAACCATTGGATAAAATGATGCAGAGCAATAAGCCTATTAGATCGCTACGCGTAGGAAGTATCTTCGCACTATTAGCATTCGCGGCTTGCACCCCCACGATTCAGATTGCGGTGCCGAATGAACCAATAACGATTAACCTTAATGTCAGGATCGAACACGAGATTCGCGTTCAGGTTGAAGAAGAATTGGATGGAATTTTCACCCTAGACAGCGGTTTGTTCTGATGGGAATACACACTATGAAGAATGCAATTTCTAGAACGCTACTATTAGCCTGCATGTTGCTTTTAATACCTATGAGTTTCGCCCTAACCCTCCAGGAAGCAAAGAGCGAGGGATTGGTAGGCGAGCAAAGAAATGGCTATGTTGGCCTAGTAGCGGAATCCGCTCCTGCCGAGGTAATGGCCTTGACACGTGATGTAAATAACCAGCGCCGCGAATTATATCAACAGATCGCGAGCCAGAATGGCATCAGCGTAGAACAGGTGGCTGCCCTAGCCTTTGAAAAGGCAGTCGAAGCAACTCCAGCCGGACAGTATCTGCAAGATGCATCTGGCTCCTGGACAAAGAAGTAACAGCGACCCCCTAGTTGCAACACCTAACACCGGTTCGGTGCTAGGTGTTGCAACCCCTTACGATAAGCACGTTTAGCTCTAGCATTCCTAACTGTTCTGAATCAAAATCACTAGCACTTCGATACGGCTCAATGAACGCTAAAGAATTAAGGTGGAAATGCGAAGTGGACGCTGCGATTGACCCTCTTATAGATCAAATTACCGATCCTGCTCTCTGGACTGACTGGCTAGAGGCGTCACAGTCGTGGTTCATGTCTGACGTTTTCGTCAGCGACACACTTATCTGCCTCGGTATAATCGCGTTGGCCGCCGCAATCACCCGGCCCCTCGCAACTCGCCTGCGCAGAAAGATCGAATTGCTCATTGAGCAGCAGTCCCGCTTTCCCATCTTCGTCCGAATTGGGGGAACCGCGCTAGACATTTCGTTTCCAGCGATCTGGTTGTTTTTACAATCGGTCTCGGTCCTAATTACCGAACAGTGGGGTGTTTCCAATGCCTCCCTGGTAATCACCACCAGCCTGCTCACTGCTTGGGTAATTATCCAAACCGCTACCATCTTCGTCCGCAGCTACTTCTGGTCACGCACTATTGCCATCAGCACGTGGGTTATCGCGGCGCTGAATATCCTAGGCATCCTCACTCCAGCGATTCAGTTCCTCGACGAGATCTCGTTTAGCCTCGGGCAAGCAACAATTTCTGTTCTTACTATCATACAGGCGGCGGTGACACTCGGCATCCTGCTCTGGATCTCGGCAATAGCCGGCCAGATTACCGAGAGTAAGCTGAAGTCAGCACAGAACCTCTCTCCCTCGATTCAAGTCCTCACCATTAAATTTATGCGCATATCGTTAGGTGCAGTGGCGTTCATCATGGCTCTCGCGATCGTCGGTGTGGACCTAACTGCATTTGCAGTTGTTGGCGGCGCGGTAGGTGTCGGTATCGGCTTCGGCCTACAAAGAATTTTTGCCAACCTCATTAGCGGTTTCATCTTACTAATGGATAGGTCTATAAAACCTGGCGATGTGATTGTGGTTGCAGACTCTTACGGCAGAGTCGATGCATTGACGGCGCGCTACGTCTCGGTCACCACAAGAGACGGCGTCGAGCATCTGATTCCCAATGAAGAACTGATCATCAACCGAGTGGAAAATTGGTCCCACTCGCAAACACTCCTGCGCTTACGACAGATTGTCGGTGTCCACTATAAAGCTGATCTACACAAGGCCATAGCACTCTGCAAAGAGGCTGCCAACGAGACAGACAGGATACTGAGCGAGCCCGCACCTAATTGCCTGGTGAAGGAATTCGGAGATAATTCAGTAAACCTCGAAATGCGCGTCTGGATAAACGACCCCATGAATGGGCGCGCGAATGTAACTAGCGATTTATTACTCTGTATCTGGGACAAATTCCTCGAGCACGATATTGAAATACCTTACCCGCAACGCGACCTACACATACGGTCATCTGATATCGGAGAACTATCACAGAAGGATGATTGAAGCATTTGCCATCAAGATGATGGCTTTACTCAGGCAGGTCGCTTGAAAAGCACTCACATCAGATCAATATCGAATCGACGAAGTATCAGGGCGAATGCAACGAAGAGCAGCACGCTGATCAGAACAGAAAATGCCATTGCACCCCAGAATCCGAAGCGCTGATACAGCGAGGGAAACGCGGCGAACATCGGCAAAGTCGGGATAACATACCAAAACGTGTACCAGGCATGATTAGCTATCTTCTCCGCTGACTGCCCCTCGAAGTACAACCAAAATAATGTCAGTAGAGTCACCGTCGGCAGCGCGGCGATAAGCGCACCCGCCTTGTCGAGATTCTTGGCGACTTCAGAAACCAGCACTACGATACCTGCTGTAATAAGATACTTCAGAACGAGAAATTGCATGATGCTCTCCTAACTGAGACTGCTGTGCAAAGAGAATGCCCTAACACCTGCCAATGTGAAATTACAGATTACTGTAATCGAGTTTTTCTAGATGCCGGAGAATTTAGCGACCTGAAATACGAGACCTTCAGCGACAAGATAAAGAGCTTACTCTGAGGCCGACGTTAACAAACAGCCTTAGCCTTCCACCTCTAAAAGCTCTACGCTTACATCCTGCGAGATATGGTACACCGAAGGACCAAACTGATTGTAGACCGCTACATCCGCTGCATCTCGACCGTAACCGATCGCAACATAGCCCGGCGTCATTTTCTCTTGAGTAGCATCGAAGGCATACCAACGGCCACCAACATAGGCCTCGAACCAGGCATGCATATCCATGGGCACAAGGCCGTAGTTGTAGCCAACTACCAATCTGGCTGGAATACTAATTGAGCGACACAGTGCGATACCCAAGTGTGCAAGATCTCGGCAAACACCAGACTGTTTCTGATTCACCGCTATCGCCGATATAGGATTGTCGCTGCTTCCGGGAATATAGCTAATTGTCTCGCGCAGCCAAGTCTCGATAGTAGAAACCTGGTCATAGCCTAGCAGTTGGCCTGCCGTGATCTCGACAGCCATCTGATTGAAACTTTCCGACTCACAATATCTGCTAGGCAATAGAAAACTTAAAACCTCATCGGGCAACCTATGTATATCGACGAAGGGAGCACCTGGCGCCTTGTCGATAACATCGCTAGTCATCACCTGAGCCGCAGTGTGTATTTTGAAACGCCCGGGCGGCGCCACCAGTCGCTGACATAGATTGCCATAGCTGTCGGTAAACTCCACCACGGGGACGCTGGGGGTGAGCTTGTATTCCTCGCGACTAATCCACTGCTGTGCGCCGCTACGCGGACGCAGCATTAATATGAACGGCGTTGGCACCGAAATCTCAAATTCGAAGTCGCAACTTGTAGCTAACCACATGGTTCAGATTCCGCAGTATCTAATTCAGTATTTGTGTAGTAATGGCGAGGCTTCATGACTAGAGGGCTTGCCGAATCGAAGTGTCGACTGATTCGTTTCTTTCAATCATACAAGTTTTTACTTCCATAGCTAGGGCTTTCGATAGCGCTACACACTAGTCGATCATGCTCTGATGAACCATCGCCTTGAACTTCGAGGCGATATTGTAAGCGTCAGAAGGCTGAATCTGCAGCATGATAACTACACTGGTTCCTGATACAGGGTCTGCCCAGGAAAATGTACCGAGCGAACCACTCCAGCCAAATTCACCGTTGTTAGTGCCATAGGCACTCATGGTTTCATCCACCACAACTGCCATACCATAGCCCCACCCCCGATCTAGCATCGGTTTATTCGGATTCGTACCAAACGGCATAAGTCCCTCTGGTATATGATTCTGAGTCATGACCTCTACAGTGCCGGCTTGCAGAATTCGTTCTCCATCAAGCTCACCGCCATTGAGCAGCGCCTGTAGGAAGCGAAGATAGTCGGGCACGCTGCTGACGATGCCCGCGGCACCTTCGAGTAGCGGCGGGTCCTGAGTAATAGGGATAGCCATTTGTGGCAGCAGGCTCAGGCTTCTGTCTTCAGACGACACACGATAGGCACGCGCCAGGCGCTGTGCTTTTTCTTCGGACACGTAGAATGCCGTATCCGTCATCTTAAGCGGGCCATAGACATGTTCATCTAGGTAGGCATCGAATTTCTGCCCAGACACTAATTCGATGACTCGCCCCAGTACCGTTATCGAGATACTGTATACCCATTGCTCGCCCGGATCGCCAATTAGTGGCACCGAAGTGACCTTCTCTACAAGCTCCTCCAAGGTATCCCCTCGAGAGCGAACTTCGTTCTGTCTATACAGTGCGCCGAAACGATGACTGAGGCCTGCGGTGTTCAGCAGCAGATCTTCGATCGTCATCTCGTGTCTAGCAGAACGAGTCTGACTAAAATCAGCGGCTGCTGGATCAAGGAAGACCTGCATTTCAGCGAAGCTGGGAATGTATTTGGAGACTGGATCGTCAAGCTTCATCTTTCCCTGCTCGACCAGCTGCATTGCAGCTGCGGCGGTAATCGGTTTACTCATCGAGCGGATCTGGAAGAGAGAATTTTCCAGCATCGAGTTGTCTTCTTCGATCTGATTCCATCCCATGCTTTCCAGATAGACGACTTTCCCGTGGCGCGCCACTCCAGCGACTAAACCCGCCACTCGCCCATCTTCCACATGCTGCGCTAGCATCTCGTGCACGAGCGTGAGCCTAGGAGCAGAAAAGCCCAAGTCTTCCGGGCTGCCCCTCTCGAGACTGCCATCAGGCGCTGCCAGACTCGCTGCACTCAACGTAAGCATGCAGAAGAGCAGCAGAGTGGGCTTTGTATTCATATTCTTTCCTATAGGTAGATAGATAACTGGACGGCTATCTAGGCAACGCAAAAGACCAACTCCCATTGCAAGCCATATCGGGTGCAATGTCAAAGATAAACTGGCTATGCGCTCCTTTAAGCCAGGGCGCAGATCGTTATCTTCCGGTGACAGCCGTTCCACAATGGGGCTAGAATGGAGCGATCAGTTTCTTCGAGAAAATCTGCAAGGACATCCATCGTGAAAAACAAACATAAAGACATATTAGCGACTATCGGCAATACACCTGTTGTACGCATCAATAGACTCGCGCCAGATCATGTAAACCTGTTCGTGAAACTCGAGGCGTTTAATCCGGCAGGCTCCGTGAAGGATAGACTAGCACTCGGCATCATCGAAGATGCTGAGGCTAGTGGAGACTTGCAGCCAGGCCAAACGGTAGTCGAAGCTACGAGTGGAAATACAGGTATCGGCCTTGCGATGGTTTGTGCACAGAAAGGCTATCCGCTAGTGATTGTGATGGCGGAGAGCTTCAGCGTGGAGCGCCGCAAACTCATGCGTTTTCTCGGCGCCAAAGTAATTCTTACCCCTGCCCCCTTGAAGGGTAGCGGCATGGTCGCGAAGGCGAAGGAATTGGCCGACGCTCATGGTTGGTTTCTGACTCGTCAATTTGAGAATGAATCGAATGCCCGCATGCATGAGCGCACTACCGCTGTGGAGATTCTTAGGGACTTCGAAGACGAACGCCTCGACTATTGGGTAACAGGTTTCGGTACTGGCGGAACGCTCAATGGTGTCGCGAATGTGCTTAAAGAGAAAAGACCTGAAACGAAAATTGTTTGCTGCGAGCCGGACAATGCGCAGTTACTAGGCAGCGAGACGCCCCAGCCTGAAGCGCCGGCTACCGGAATCGCACCCAGCCATCCTGCATTCAAACCTCATCCAATGCAGGGCTGGACGCCCGACTTCATCTCCCCACTGCTAGAGCAGGCTGTAAGCCGAAAGCACATCGACCAACTCCTGGCGATCTCGGGAGAGGACGCTATTCGCAACTCCAGAGCGCTCGCACAGAAGGAAGGTATCTTTACTGGGATTACCGCTGGCGCCACATTTACTGGCGCATTGATGATTGCAGAACAGGCCGAGCCGGGTAGCAACATCCTTTGCATGCTGCCAGATACTGGCGAGCGCTACCTAACTACGCCTCTGTTCGAAGGAATCGATACAGAAATGAATGAAGAAGAGAATGAGATCGCCGCGTCTACGCCAAACTATCGATTTGATAGTCCAGCATAAATACATTGTTGCAGGAAACAGGCTGCTACGTTGAGTGCAGCCTTGGCCTTGTTCGTCTAATCGGTGTCGTGCAGACTAGTCTTGTAGGTTTCGGTTAGCATCATCACTGAGACCAGAGAAAGAACTGATGCAAAGGCGATATAAACAGACACCCAGACTATCGAATATTCCACCCATAGAATGGTTGCTATGGTAGGAGCAAATGCACCACCTAGGATCGCTCCCACCTGGTAACCTAGCGACGCTCCCGAGTAACGAACCTCTGTACTAAATAGCTCGGTAAAGAAAGCCGCCTGCGGCCCGTACATCATTCCCAGAAACATCAGTCCGCCACTAAGGCCCAGTACGATAAGCCAGAAGCTTCCTGTATCGATTAACGGGAACAAAGCAAAAGCCCAGACCCCGGTAAGAACAGCTCCCAGCATAAATACTCCCCGCCTGCCGTTTCTATCGGAATAAGCAGCTGCCATAAACTGGGCAGGGATCTGCAATAGCGAGGCAAGTAATACCGCAAAGAGCATCTCGTCCCGCGTCATTCCAGCACCGTCAGCATCGGTACCGTAGGCCAGCACGAATCCAATCAATATGTAGAATGCTACTTGTATCGAGAGGAACGCACCTGCGGCCAATGCGATACGCTTAGGGTACTTCGCTATAGCCTCCAACACAGGCGAGCGTCTTACGACAATTGCCTCTGGCTGTTCAGCTTGCTTCTTCTTCTGCAACTCCTGCAGCTCTTTAAAAGCATCGGTTTCTTCCATATGTAACTGCACATACATGCTGATGCCAATCAGCAATACACTGGATATGAAGGGAATGCGCCACCCCCATTCCATGAATGCATCTTCTGACACCGTGTAGCTGATGATCATGAAGGCTATGTTAGCGAGGATGACGCCGACTGGCGCACCCGCCTGAGCGTAGGCACCGTAGTAGCCGCGCTTGTCGGCAGGCGCACTCTCGGTGACGAGCAACATGGCCCCGCCCCACTGACCGCCAATCGCTAGCCCCTGTGTAAAACGCAGAAGGCTAAGCAAAATAGGAGCAGCAATACCGATGCTTGCGTAGGTTGGTAGTAGACCGATCAAAGTCGATGCAATACCCATCATCATTAAGGCGATAACGAGAGTTCGTTTACGCCCAACACGATCACCGAAATGACCAAATAAAATACCCCCTAAAGGCCTAGCGATAAAACCGAAGGAGAATGTTCCGAAGGAGAGAATAAGGCCCATTGTTGGAGTGCTATCGGGGAAAAATGCCGAAGGAAAAACAAGCGCGGCAGCGGTGGCATAGAGAAAGAAGTCGTACCATTCGATACTGGTACCCGCTAACGCAGTCAATGCGACTTTGCGCATGCTCGCTTCGACATGAGCTGACTCTTCAGAACTTACATCGGTTGCGGTGCCTGAATCAGCGACCATGGTGCCTCCAGTTTTCGTCTAATTATTATTAGTGGCCTGCGAACAAACCCATTCGGCAGCATAACAGGAAATCTCGCAGCGCCGCATTAAAATGAGTCGAAAGCCTGCGAATCCAGTATGATTGGCAGGATGTATTACGAACTAGTCAGACTATTGCACTTCGCAGCGATCTTCGCGTTCGCGGGTGCCTTAGTTATAGAAAATATGGCCATCAAGCCACAGATAACAGGGGAGGATGCACGCAACTTGGCGAAGGTGGATGCCGTGTGTGGAATCAGCGCTATCTGCGTTTTGGTGTTCGGCCTAACTCTATGGTTATGGGTGGGCAAGCCCAGCGAGTTCTACTCTAGCAACCCCATATTCCACGCCAAAATTGGCCTGTTCACCCTGATGGTGTTGTGCGCTATCGTTCCCACGGTATTTTTTAACAAACACAGAAAATCCGAAGCAGAAGTAATCGAGGTTCCTCAAGTGCTGAGGCTGCTCTTGAAGTTTCAGATTGTACTACTAGTGATAATCCCTGTGCTGGCCCTCCTTATGGCAAGAGGCATCGGGATCAGCTCATAGCGCACTGCTGATAATTATCTGCCGATCGTTTGATCCCAATTCAGTGACTGATACTTCTCAAGAACACGCAGCAGATCGTCTATAGGAATTGCCCGCAGCTCACCACGCGAACTGCTTACGGTGGTCGCCTTGAAGATAGCATTGTAGATCGCCTCCTCAGTGGCCTCGGCCGTAGCCGCAAACAGCGGTGTCATCGATTCGTTTACCAACACCTCAACCGGAACTGGAACTTCGCTAACCCTAGGTTTGCGTACATTAGGATTAGTTGAGAATGCAATGACATAGTCACCCGAGCCATTGCTAGCAAAGGAACCTGTTCGCGCCAATCCCATCATTGCCCGCCTAGCAACTCGATCAAGATTGCGCGCAGTCAGCGGCGCATCGGTCGCAACCACCATCATGATCGATCCGTCTTCTTTATCCGTGTCTGCAACCGGCTCCAAGAAATCGCGATAGGCGTAACTGCCCAATTCGCGCCCTACCGGTGCGCCGTTAATTGACAGCGCGCCGCCGTAATTAGTCTGCACCAATACACCAACGGTGTAGCCGCCTAGTTCCTCAGGGAGCACCCTGGAGCTAGTCCCAATACCACCCTTCCAACCAAACGCTTGTGTACCCGTGCCTGCGCCAACACTGCCCTCTTCCACCGGCCCAGCGCTTGCACTATTCAGCGCGGCGTAGACTTCTTCCTTTTGGATTGGATCGGCCCACATATTATTTACGCGACTGTCGTTCGTTTCTCCTACTATGGGATTCAGCGTGTGCTCACCCATTCCGGGCTGCTCGTACATCCATTGCTTTAGTGCATTCGCCGCACTCCATACACAGAGAGTGCAGGTCAATAGAATCGGAGTTTCAATTTCGCCAAACTCCCGCACCTGGGTCTCACCGACCATTTTCCCATAACCGTTTCCCGTATAAATCCAAGCGGGAATAGGATGGGTATAGAGATTTCCTGGCGCGGGGATGATTGCCGTTACGCCGGTGCGAGTATCATCCCCCTCAATAAGAGTCGTGTGTCCCACCCTCACACCCTGAACATCGGTGATCGCGTTCAATTCCCCTGGCTGGAATACGCCCACCACAACACCCGCCTCTCGGGCACGCGGTCTCGAATCGGACTGAGAAAACGCAGGCGGAATCACACACAGTAGGATTAACATTGATAGGTTTCGAATCAAACTCTTACTTAGCATTACGCACTCTCTTTAATCGCTCTATTCGAAATGGGATCAGGCCTTCAACCTGAGTCGGTTTTCCATTGTAGCACCCTGCCAAATCACTGCTGAGGCCATCGAATGCGGATAGGCCCTGATTGGCCTGAAAACAAGCGAGGCGTTCGCTCAATCTGTTATTCTCTGGGTTTGCATCACTACACAGTGAAAGATTCTAGGACCCTACAATGAAGAGAAAATACGCACCTCTTTCATTCAGCTCATCACTCACCTATTCCACAGCCTTCTTATCGATGCTGTTTGCTTCGACCTGCCTGGGTCAGGGCCTCGATACACGAGCGCTCGAAGCAGCCTTATCGGGCCCCGATAGAGACGTTACCGACTTCGCGCGAGACAGTGCTCGAAAGCCAGTTCAGGTTCTTAAATTTCTTGGCATCCAAGCGGGCATGACGGTATTGGACCTATATGCGGCCGGTGGCTACTACACTTTTATCCTCTCCAAAGCCGTAGGCGAGAGCGGAACGGTGTATGCGCAAAACACAGAACGCGGTTTACGCTTCGTGGAAGATCGCCAAAATATTTCGCAGGGCGAGGCGCTTAATAGCAAGATAGAACGAAGCGATCTACGCAATGTCGTCCAAATAGTAAGGCCACTCAGAGAAATCGGTCTAGCAGAGAATTCAGTGGATCTGGTTATCGTAGCCCAGACTCTACACGACTATTATAACCCCAACCCAGAACGCGCACTTCAGATGCTTCTGCAACTTAAACAGTTGCTGAGACCTGGAGGCGTACTCGGCATTACTGATCATGTTGGTGTAGCAGGCGCAGACAATAGAGACCTGCATCGAATGGAGATTGAGCACGCGGTGGAGCTAGCCCAACAGGCTGGTTTCGAGGTTGAGGCCAGCGAAGTATTGCGCGCCTCAACAGACGACCATAGCCGCAGCATATTCGATCCACGGCTCAACCGTAGCACCGATAGGTTCCTGCTGAAGCTTACTAAGCCCCTGTAAATACCTACATCGAGCAGCGACTTCAAAACGAAACACAAATGCCATGAATCGCATGGAGTTGACTGAGCATTTTTGGTAACCTCAGCGTCATATCAGCAAAGCTATTTGTCACAGCCTACCCTCTAATAAAGCCCGAATAGAGAGAAAAATAAATGAAAACAACTGCTAATTGGACTTCTCTGTTTAGCCCAGCCAGATCGCCACGAACACAGCTGCTGGCCTCTAGTGCTATCTCCCTATTCTTGCTGCTCCCAGTTAGCGGAAACGCTCAGGACCCCGATTACGTGACCCCCAGAACAGTAGACGGGACCCCCGACTTGCAGGGCATGTGGACTAGTAACACGATAACCCCTTTCTCTCGCCCGGAAGAGTTTGGCGACAAGCTAGTCCTGAACCCCGAAGAAGCAATGCAGCTGGAGCAGGCCGTAGCCGACTACACGACAGAGCAGGATCAGCCTAGCGACCCTGATCGCATACCCCCTGTGAAAGACCGCATCGAGCTCACGGACAGCTACAACAACTTCTGGTTTGACGACGGTACTCGAGTTGCGCGCTATAACGGGGAATTTCGCAGCTCCTTACTAATAGACCCACCCAATGGACGCATGCCTGCCTATACACCCCAGGCAGAAGAACGACTGCGCATTGCCGCCGAGCTGCGTGCATCGCGCGGCCCATTTGCGGGGCCCGAAAGCCGACCCCTAGCCGAACGCTGCCTTATGTCGTTTGGCTCTAGCAGCGGACCCCCCATGCTGCCAATTCTGTATAACAATCACTATCAGATCGTGCAGTCACCAGGCTATGTGATGATCCTGGTGGAGATGGTTCATGACGCGCGCATCATTCGCATCGATGCCGATCCACTGCCAGACGCATTTCGCCCTTGGATGGGAGACTCGGTAGGTCATTGGGAAGGAGATACGCTAGTCGTCGAGACCAGAAAATTAAACCTTAGCCAAAAATTTCGAAACGCGACTGAAAATTTTCGCATCACCGAGCGCTTCACCCGCGTAGCAGACAATGTCATGAACTACAGTTTCACAGCACAAGACCCGGACACATTCGCCCAATCTTTCTCAGCCGAGATGCCAATGAACCTGACTGACGATATCCTCTATGAGTATGCCTGCCATGAGGGCAACTATTCACTTCCGGGAGTGCTTGCCGGTGCACGACTAGACGAAAACTAGCAGTCCGACTAATTGCTGACGAACAACAGAAGAGATTTCTTATGAGTAAAAAGCCAGAGCAGGGAATACATGAACTCTACAGCAAGGACCCAATCGCGGCGGACCGAGTGCTATGGGGCCGCGAAAGTGACCCACTAACACGTCGTGGCTTCCTGAAGAAAAGCGGCCTCGTTGCTATGACTACCGCACTAGGCATGACCATAAACTTCTCTCGGTTCATGCCTGCCGGTCTCATTCCTGCCGCCTTTGCCGCCGAAAGCTCCAGCCTGCAGATACCCGGAAAAGACGGTCTCATCGTGCTCAACGATCGACCTATCAACGCCGAGACTCCCGCGTATTTACTCGATGACAATGTTACGCCGAACAATCGCATGTTCGTTCGCAACAACGGCGTAGCTCCAGAGAATATTGATCCCGATACTTGGCAACTAGAGATTGGCGGCGAATCAGTTGAGCGCTCCATGACTTTTACCATAGCCGAGCTTAGAGAGCGTTTCGAAACAATCACATTGCAGCTACAGCTAGAATGTGGCGGCAATGGCCGCAGCGAATTTGTGCCAGGTGCGAGCGGCAACCAATGGACTACCGGTGCCATCGGCTGCCCTACCTTCACCGGCGTGAGACTGCGCGACGTGCTTAATTACTGCGGCGTACTCGCCGATGCACAATACATTGGTTACTACGGCGCGGACACCCATCTCAGCGGAGACCTAGACCGCGATTCCATATCTCGCGGCGTACCCATCGCTAAGGCACTAGAGCGAGAATCGCTCATCGCCTGGTCAATGAATGACGAGGACTTACCTTTGCAGAATGGTTATCCACTGCGCCTCGTCTGTGCTGGCTGGCCTGCATCGGTATCTGGCAAGTGGCTAAGCCGAATCGATATCCGTAATCAGATCCACGATGGCGAAAAGATGGCTCCACCTTCTTACTCCGTCCCAGCCGCACCCGTCGCGCCTGGGACACGTGTGCCGAATGAAGACATGCGTGTCATCGAATCGATGCCGGTTAAGTCACTCATTACTTTTCCGCAGTCCGGTATTACTCACGATATTAGAGAGCGAATGACCGTCCGCGGTCACGCCTGGGCAGGCGACGATCAGGTGGTCGGCGTCTTTATCTCCATCGACTTCGGCGTCACCTGGCTGCCATCGGCATTAGCAGGCGCTGCAAATAGATTGGCGTGGCAGAACTGGGAGACTTGGGCGCAATTTCCTGAACCCGGCTACTACGAAGTATGGGCTAGAGCTATGGATGTGCAGGGCCGCTCACAACCCATGATTGTACCTGGCTGGAACCCTCGTGGCTATTTGAACAATGCCTGTCATAGGGTGGCCGTGCAGGTCGTGTAATTTACGCTTATCGGCTTGCGATATTGGAACTAGAAATTATGACGAATAGAATGAAATTAATCTGGCTAGCTTTGATCTCGCCGCCACTCCTGTTTATGACTGCGTGCTCGACTGCACAGGAAAGTGCTGCGCCAGGCGAATTGGTCCAAGAGGAAGGCTGGCAACTCGTGCGTGACAATTGCACCGAGTGTCATTCGAGCCTGATCATCGTGCAAAATTCAGGCACTCGAGAAGTCTGGAAGAGCCGCATCGAATGGATGCAGAGCTCGCAAGGACTGGGCGAGCTCGGCCCCGAGCTCGAAGGTTCCATCCTCGATTATCTGACGGTAAACTATGGGCAAAAGACTGCCTCTCGTCGTCAAGCATTGCCCATACATCTCATGCCATCCAACCCTGACTCGCAAGTAAACTAATGACCGCCAACCAACTATCCATGTTTGATGACGATACAGATGAATTGCCTGCGGCGAAATTCAAGACGTTCAGTGTTTCACTAAGCAGGACCGTGGCCGCACCCGCAGAAAAAATCTTCGATCGCTGGCTGATACCTACCTTCGTAGGTAGCTGGATGTTCGGCGGTCATATTGGTAACGAGAAAGTAATCGATCTACAGAACGAAGTCCGCCCAGGCGGATCCTATAGCTATCACATCACGCGCAATGGGAAGGAGTTCTTGCAAGACGGCGAATACTTAAAAATAGATAGACCGAAACGATTGAGCTTTACCTGGCGCGAGACCGCGAAGAAGAACGCACACAAAAGCAAGATCAACTTAAGCCTCGATACTCAGGAAGGAAAAACGAAGCTCAGACTATCGATGCAGATTGACCAAACCCTAGAGCTCTATGGCGACGAGATAAAGCAGCAATGGTCGGAACGACTCAAGGTGCTAGCGGCGCAGGTCAGCAAGTAACTTTTCTAAGTTATAGCGTGACAACTCTACGGAAAATCAAGGTCCGCTTTAGGCCAGCAGCGGACACTCAGCAATCTCTATGTTAATCCTTCGTCCTAGCTTGTTTAAGTACTAGCGGGAGCCAGATTCCTCTGCCATTTCCTCTTCTACACGATGACCAGACAAAATATATGCCATTCCATAATTTCCTTCGTGACAGGCATATTCATAAATATCGTCGTCCGAATGATCTAGGATAATCTCGCGGGTGTAGGGCGCAGTAAACGTGCCCGGATCATCAGAAGTAATAAGATATTGCAAAGCACCGTGACTTGTTCGAGTCAGACGTTCGACATTTACCTTCAGTGAAACGTCGGGACCTTCGCTGCTCTTGTCTGAGTAATTGGTTGTTTCAATGACCAGAGTGTCTCCATCCCAATAGCCGCGCGAGTCACCGTGCCACAGTTTTATATCATCATCGACATGGGGTTTGGCCACCAAAGGAATAATGCGCACATCGTGGACCATCTCCTGAATAATGGCGACAGTATCTCTACTCTGCACAATCTGCCAATAACTGTTGTAGCCGGAGTGGAGGGTCGGTGCACCGAAAGACACACAACGTTCAGACAACGGGCGATCGAGCCAGCTATCGGCCGGATGGTCTTCCCGGTGCTGGGTTAAATCGTTCTGCTTGATGGCGCGCTCGGTTCGTGGTGGGAATTTGCCATTTGGAGGGTCAATAATTTGTGCAGTGCGGCGATGGATAGTGCGATCCGCCATCCACTGGGAGTCGTAATTACCAGTCGATGGGTCATAGGAGACGATTTCACCGTCGAACGCCGCTTGCAGCACGCCGTCGCCAAATAGGGCATCGGCACCGGCTGCTTCAATCTCGGCGATTCGACTCTGTAAAAAAACTAGGTCTTCATCGGTAAGGTATTCTTTGTCACCAAACACATCGGGGCGTTCTACCGGTGTAATGGTGTTGTTCTCCCAAACCCCTTGCAGGTTGGGGTGGCCATCGATGGTTCTTGGCAGTTGCCAGTCACTTTCAGCCTGTGAAAATGCCGGGCTGCTAATCAGCAAACCGGACAAGATTACGCTACCTATGCTTGATATCAGTTTCATGGTGCTGTTCCTATCAGAATTTGGCAAATATAAAGCTGTAACACTAGGCAACAATCTAAACCTATAGTTCAACTTCTTCAAGCTATGAGCATCGCTAACCTGAGTCAGAATGCAGAACTTCGCGGGCAGTGGCGTGTTTTTCCTGGGCGGTTAGTGGCGAAAGCAGGCATTCTTTGATTTTGATGAACTTGGTAAAAAAGTGAAGCAAGTGTCCGCTTTCGGCTGCGGGCTCAACTGGTCGACGCAACACACTCGTCTAATTTACTTGCTGGCGTTCTAAAACCCAATGTCTTTCTTGGCCTTTCATTAAGCCGACGTGCTACTGCATTTAGCTTTGCTTGTGAGTGTTCCGATAGGTCAGTTTTCTTCGGAAAGTACTGCCTAAGTAAACCGTTAGTATTCTCATTCGAGCCGCGTTGCCATGGACTACTCGGATCGCAAAAGTATACATCGATATCCGTTTCCAGCGTGAAGCGTTTGTGGTCCGCCAGTTCCTTGCCCCGATCCCAGGTTAGCGATTTGTAAAGTTCGGTCGGTAACTTCTTGGATTGCTTGATAAGTGCTGACACAACACTCTCAGTGTCTTTATTCTTCACCTTCGCCAGCATTACATAGCGTGTATGGCGTTCGACCAAGGTGGCTATGTAGCTGTTTTTAGACCCTGCTATAAGATCACCTTCCCAATGGCCTGGTACTGCGCGATCCTCTACCGAAGCTGGCCGTTCTCGGATTGTCGCCATATCGGTAATTTGCCCAAGCCCACTTTTTTTCAAGCTCTTGTGGCGGGAACGGCGTATCGCGCGTTCGCGCCTAAGATACTGCATAAGCTCCTTTTTAAGCACTCCGCGGGCTTGTACGAATAAACTGCGATAGATCGTCTCGTGTGACACTTGATTACGCTCGTCTCCTGAGTGTTCGGTTTTAAGCCATCCTGCAATCTGTTCAGGGGACCACTCCAGTTGGAGCTTTGCCGCGACAATTCGACTCAACGATGGGTTCCCGGCCAGTTTACAAGATTTTGGCCGGTGAGCGCGATCCCAGGCTGATTGATCAGCTTGAGTAGCCCGGTAATTACTGGCACTTCCATTACGTTTGATTTCACGGCTTATCGTCGAGGGTGAACGACCGAGCTGGACCGCTATAGCACGCAAGGATAATTGAGCCACAACACCTCTTGAAATCTCCTCTCGCTCAGAAAGGCTCAGTGCTAGTCTAGACCTCCTGCGTTGGGGCGGGCGAATGCCTCCAGTGGGAGCTAACTGGCCAAAGATGGATGAGGACGGTCTATCAAATACTCGTCCAATAGCCCGGAGAGATTCGCCTTTTGCCAGCGATCCCACATCTCTTCCTTCTGCTCTTTTGTGTACTTTATTCGGGTTCTGCGTTTCATAATTAACACTCCATCTTATTACTATAAGATTAAAGTGTTGCGTCGACCAGTTGAGACCACCGTCAAAAGCGGACGAATGGGTAAACGAGAACGGAAAGTTTTGATCCGCCATATGTAGGTCATGGAAATCGTAGAGGCCAGAGTAAATGTGACTAGCGACCTATGTCTGACTCCTGCGCCTCGCGAATCGTCTGCTGCGCCGCTAGCGGCAAGATGTATCCATCCGCAACATTCTTCTCCACTACTACCCTGACCGCATCCACATAAGAGCGGTGGTTAGGATAGAGCGAATCCAGCGTTGTCTGATCGAAGGGCTGATGCGAGCCATAGAGAAAGCAGAAGCGATTGCTACCGTTATTCATGCCCGTGTTCTTTGCCGTCGCGACAACGTGTTCCGCAAGACGAATCCCTCCCAACACATTACCGTATTCGTCACGGGCGAATTCCACCTCTGGCATCATACGTTTGAGCCGCAAGGGTTCAGCCGAGGGTGGCGCTATGTCATCGCGAATCCATACGACCAAATGCTCAAACGCGGCATTCATCACGTCGCGAAAAGGCACGCGACTATAGGCTGGCAAGTCACAGCCTTGATCTCGCGGCTGCACATTATCCAAGGACAGACGCTCACGCAAGTTTCTAACTTTGCCGTATTCGATCTCGAAGGGTATGTCTACGTGAGAACTACCCGCCACTTCCCACTGGCGAAACGTGTCTGTATCTGGCTGTGGTGTCGCGGCGCGGCGCGGCATGTCCGTCTCTGCCATTATCTTGAAAATCTTTACTGGCTGGTCATCTCTTATCCGACCACCGCCGCCATGCACCATCACACCGTCGTAGACTGGCTCTAGTGGATGTACGTTGTTGAGGTATGTCGCTAGACGACTTGCTGACTGAGAATGCCCTGTGGCGATGATTTGCTCGGCCCTGAGACCATCCAAAATATCCACCTCGCCGCTAGCTGATGACTCGCCGACGCGATGTATGGCTTTACCAACAGCGGAGAATATATCGTAAGAAAGTTCGTCGCGAGTAGCCATGCCATCGTGAGTAACATCGAGTGAACCGTAACGTGCTTCGCTCCACTGCCTCATGGTATCGATACCCATTTGCTGGGCAGAGACAACGACATAGGCATAGCCGTTACGAATAAAATGGCTACCCGACTGCCACCAGTCGATATCCTTATCCGGGCCACCGGTTACGTTGATCCATTCCACGATGACGATGCCATTGAATGCAGAGGCTTCGGGTCGACGCACGACGAGACGCGTCTTGTAACGATGATCGCTATCCACAATTGAGGCATTCTCTAACGCCAAATCGCTGTAGCGATTCGCCCTGCCCTGGATGAAATACTCTTCCTCTATATAGCCCGCAGCCGTAAGTTCAATTGCGCTCGCACTGTAGATAGTATTCAGAGTTCCACTGCCTGCTGTATCCGCAGGAATCGGGCCAGTGATAGTTGCCGTTGGCACTTGTGCGACAGCGTGACTGACGAACAGAAGTGATGCAGCTACGAGTTGAGTCAAATTCCAAATGTTACGGTCCATAGCATGCTCCACCCGTTGCTAAAAGTTCGTCAGTTACACTGCGAAAAAAGTTTACTGCCAAGAACTAACTAGCTCATCATAATCGATGGTGATGCCTTGCGGCTTCTCATTAGCTAACTTTGGCTTCGGCGCGCCAGGTTGGCTCAGCCAATATTCTCGACTCTGCGGCTCATTAAGTCGCGGCCCACACTCACCCAATACGTCAGCTCGCTCTAATCTCTGCATCAGGCGTTCTTGGGCCACTGCAAGCGCAGTCAGCGCTTCTTGTGGCGTCTTGGCGCCAGAGGAAGCATCACCGATGTTCTGCCACCAAAGCTGCGCCAGTCGTGGATAGTCCGGCACGTTAGTACCGGTAGGTGTCCACTGCACACGGGCAGGTGAGCGATAAAACTCTACCAAGCCGCCAAGTTCCACCGAGCGCTCACTGAAACTCTCATGCCGAATATCCGAATCACGAATAACGGTGAGCCCTACATGGCTCTTCTTTAGAGACACCGTCTTCGAAGTAACGAACTGGGCATACAGCCATGCAGCCTTCGCTCTGTCCACCGGCGTCGACTTCATCAATGTCCATGCACCGGTATCTTGATAGCCTAGCTTCTGTCCTTCTTCCCAATATGCACCATGGGGCGAAGGCGCCATGCGCCACTTAGGCGTGCCGTCGTCGTTCATTACCGGCAGGCCTGGCAGAACCATGTCTGCGGTAAATGTTGTATACCAGAAAATTTGCTGAGCTATATTTCCCTGCGCAGGAACTGGTCCCGCTTCACTGAATACCATGCCCGCAGCCTCGGGTGGTGCATAGCGCTGCAGCCAATCTACGTATTTAGTAACTGAATACACAGCCGCTGGTCCGTCCGTCGCACCACCGCGCTCAACAGTCGAACCCACGGGGCGACAACCATCAACTCTTAAGCCCCATTCATCCACAGGAAGACCGTTAGGAATACCCTTGTCTCCAGCACCTGCCATCGACAACCAAGCATCGGTGAAGCGCCAGCCTAGAGACGGGTCTTTCTTGCCGTAGTCCATGTGCCCATAAACTGTCTGCCCATCGATCTCGCCGACATCGTTACTGAAGAATTCAGCGATATCCTCGTAGGCAGACCAGTTCACTGGCACACCCAATTCATAGCCGTACTTATCACTGAACTGCTGCTTCAGATCGGGATCTGTGAACCAGTCGTACCGAAACCAGTAGAGATTAGCGAATTGCTGATCCGGCAATTGATAGATCTTTCCATCTGGGCCGGTGGTAAAGGAGATACCGATAAAATCTTCTAGATCTAATGTGGGCGACGTCACATCGCTTGCCTCGCCTGCCATCCAGTCGCTCAGATTACGCACCTGCTGGTAGCGAAAGTGTGTGCCTATCAAGTCCGAGTCATTCACATAGGCATCGTAAATGTTTTCACCCGATTGCATCTGCGTCTGCAGCTTTTCAACTACGTCGCCCTCGCCTATCAGATCGTGAGTAACCTGAATACCGGTGATCTCCGTGAACGCCTGCGCTAAAACCTGCGCCTCATACTCGTGAGTGGTAATAGTCTCTGAAACCACCTTGATTTCCATGCCCGCAAAAGGCCGTGCCGCGTCGATGAACCACTGCATCTCTGCGAGCTGCTGTTCGCTATCGAGCGTGGAGGGCTGAAACTCCGGTAGCCACCGCTGCGCATCTTCAACATCAGCCGAACTTGTCACTACCATTGATAGAAATACCGCACAGCTCAGCAGCGTTTTTGGAAACCCTGCTTTTGAAAACCTTAGTTGACGAGCAATCATGCAAAACCCCTTAAAATTAATTTCAACCGTGCATTGCTGCACGACGTACTACAAATTCCTTTATCTAGACGAATCGAAAAACCAACAAGGCGTACACTACACAAGCTGCAAGACCCCACCACAGGCTCAGACCCACTAGGGTCAACCAAGCCATACAGATGAACGCACTGCCAAGCAGAGAGACAAATAGCCTGTCTCCACGGGTGGTTTCGAAGCGAAGAATACCGAGGCGCGGACCACCACCTGGGCTAAAATATTCCCAGATCGACATAGTGACGAGCAGCGCGGCGATTACTGCGAAGAATATCGCCGTGGGCTGTGTCCAGGCCATCCAAGTGAGATCCATTAATACCTTCTTAGGCGTACTTTTATGAGTATTTCGAGAGGTACGAGCTTAGCAAAATTCCACTCTTACCCCAATTGTTTATATCCGCGCCAATGACTCCCAACCCTGCCGATCAGTAGCTAGTCGAGTTTGCTCCTATAGACCTGACGCGCCTCCTCGAACTGTGCGAAGACGTGAGTCTTCTCGGTCTCGGAACGCCAGCCTGGCCATGCATCGGCGAGTGCTTGCAACTTATCGATCCAGCGGATCGCATAGTCAACCGATTGCGGGTTTCGAATCGGTTGATCGCCTACCTGAAACCAAATTGGATTGGTGAATGCCTGCGCATAACCGACATCTAATGGAAAACGCTGATCCCTTTCCCCTTCAGTGCGCAAGTGACACCAGCCGCTGCGTTGAATTGAATGCTCGAAGGAGATATCCAAGCTATTTCGATCTCTGTGTAGTGGAAAAGTCTGAACGAGTTCTCCATTACAAACGAGCGCCACTTCTTCAAGCTCAGTGATAGAACGCAGGCGCCCGGAAATTGTTACCTCACCACCACTAGCGGGTAGCTGAACAGTATCGCCTGGCAATGAATTACCTACCTGCATTTCCAGCAGAGGGCCAGAGCTAACGAAGGCTCGGCCACGCTTCAAACCGGTAAACCAGGCATCCATATCTAAGCCAAGGTTTCCGGTATAGACATAAGTGCGATAAGAGCCAATCAACTTGCTACGGTGCAGTGAAGATATCGAGTCTTCACCACCGGTAGCCGTTACTCGCAGGCCGTTATTCCAAACCGCGTACAGCGGATAGAAGCCCGCTGTCGCAGAGTCCGACCATTCCAATGCGTCAGCAGTCCCTAAGGCCGCATCCACCATGAACCCCTTGCCACCGCCTAGATTGCCCTCCAGAGGGTCTTCCTCTCCCAAGTAGGGATGCACATAGCCGGTGATCGCACCTTGCGCCTTCGCCTTACGGAACATGTCGGTGTTACTTGGGTACAAACTCTCTACAGCAGTACCCTCATAGCCGGTAACAAACGGCGAGATTAGATGTTCGCGCATGCCAAACATGAACACGTGTCCGTAAAATGGCGGTCTATACTCCTGACCAACAACCACGATCTGATCTTTCTCCGAGACGGGATGCTGCCCGCCACCGGGCACGAAGAATTGATAGTCGAGGATGCGATTGTCTTTATTCGCTACCTGCTCGAGCACCAAGTCCTGATCCTCAGCGCGCGACATCATCATCAAGTTCTCTAAGGTGTTGTGCAGATTGCCACCGTAGTTCGCATGTACGTGGGTAGAAGCGCTATACCAACCCTTCGCTCCCATGTCGGTCATCTGTTCCAACTCAATAGTTAACTGAGCGACTTCTCCCTCTTCGACTACCACCTCGACACTCTGTGGAAGATACTCGAAACCTTTTACAATATTTAACGAGGCCTCTCCCACCGGAAGCGTCAGCTCAAACTCGCCGGCGTTGTGAAATATCTGATCGCCTCGCGTGCCAGCACGGGCGTAGGCATTGTTCGGCGTATAGAACTTGCCATCGGAGGCTTCTAGATGAATTCGATTATGCGTGGAGTCGCCACTACTATCTACGACTCGAATTTTCAAATATCCCATAGGACGTTTGAAATGCAGCTCGCTCATTGCAACACGAATTAGTTTTCCGCCATACGTCTCGAGTAACTGTAGCTGAGGCAGTCCACCCTCATTAGAAATAAACGCAATCCATTCGCCATCTGGAGACCAACGCGGATGAAACGCATCGTGTTGGAAGAATGTCATCTTGTAGGGCTCGCCGCCTTGGGTTGGCTGCACATAGAGATTATTAAATTGGTCGGCAGAGCCGCTAGTAGAGGTATAAACGAAGCGGCGACCATCGATCGACACATCCGGCCGCGTACGATACAGCGTCTGTTCAGCGAGAACCGTAGTGGCCTGCAGAATTCCATCTTCAACTGCTGGTACACGCAGCACATTGCCCGATCCTAGCGGCACATTTCTATTCGATACGATCAGCAATTCATTACCGTCGGGTAACCACGCTGGCGTAATGTGCATGTCGCTGCTACCGAAGTAGAGTCTGTTACTGCCGTATTCATTGTCACGACTAACGGCTATCGGCTCGCCTACCCATTGCCCGCCAGAGATCCCTCGAACGTACACATTGAAGTAACCACTAGGATTTGTGGATACATAGGCAACCTTAGTCCCGTCTGGTGAAAAGACTGGGTCTGTATAGATAGCCTGATCGTCGGTGAGCATGTGAGACTCACCAGTCTTAAGGTTTAGAATTTCGAGTTGAATGCGCTGGCTCTCATAGTCAGCCGTATAGATTATCCATTCCCCGTCGGGCGACCAATCCGGCGAAGAATGGTAGGCATCGTTATAAGTGAGCTCATAGGCTCCGCCGGTATCCGGATCTACTTTCCAGATACTTCCCTGCATCGCTACCGCTATCCACTCACCATCGGGCGACCAGTCCGGCGCCCAGGGTGTTGCACTGGGGGAAGGCGGAAAATAGAAATTATGCATATAGTTTCCACCGCTACGCGCAGCGGGATAGAAACGTGCCTGCGCTGCTAGCTCTACACTTAAGAAACTCACAGCGATGAATAGGACTAGGGAAACTAGGCGGATCGGCTTCATAGAAATTCGGGCTCCAGAGTGCTGGCATTTGATCTACTGTTTTTTGATAAACCCAAGACTATAACAATATGTCCAAGTTCGCATTAGTCATTGAATGACGCATCTTTCTAAACCGGTCGTTGGCCTGCAGCGTACTAACCACTCACGAACCTGCGGCCCTGATTGTTCGCCGTTAGCTCCCTACAGCCCAACTTGAATAGCCTAGAACTGGGGTTTTTTACTGAGGTACTTGTCCTTTCTAGCGAGGTGAGCACGCTGGGATGGGGTGATTTCACCAGAACAATCAGAGCCGAAGGCTCGTTCAGGGGAGAACACTATGGAAAAACTGCAAATATCTTAGGGTAATTCCATAGACTGTGTGACTGCTAGGAAAATAGCCTTAGAACTCTCGCCATCGCTGTGGGCGGAAAAGTGTAACCGAGTTAGGGCTACACACGCCCTAACGCGAAACCCTTTGCTATGTGATTTCTAACAAAGTAGATAACCAAAGCACCAGGAATAATAGTGAGAATACCCGCGGCAGCGAGAACCCCCCAGTCCAGACCGGAGGCGGAAACGGTGCGAGTCATAACAGCACTGATAGGTTTAGCATCAGTGACGGTTAGAGTCCGGGCGATGAGAAGCTCGACCCAGGAAAACATGAAACAGAAGAACGCGGCGACACCGATTCCAGAACCGATAAGTGGAGTAAATATCTTAACGAAGAAACGCGGGAACGAGTAACCATCGATGTAGGCGGTCTCGTCTATCTCTTTCGGTACGCCGGACATGAATCCCTCAAGGATCCAAACTGCCAGCGGCACATTGAATAGACAGTGAGCGAGCGCCACGGCGATATGCGTGTCGATCAAGCCGAAGGCCGAGTACAACTGAAAGAATGGCAGGACAAAGACCGCAGGAGGCGCCATGCGATTGGTCAGCAGCCAGAAGAAGAGATGTTTGTCCCCTAGAAATTTGTAGCGTGAGAAAGCATAGGCGGCAGGCAACGCGACACTAATGGCGATCACCATGTTCATCACTACATAGGTGAGCGAGTTGATGTAACCGTTGTACCAAGACGGATCCGTAAAAATGGTAATGTAGTTGTCTAGCGTGAAGTCCTGCGGCCATAGAGTAAATGTGGACAGGATCTCTTGGTTAGTCTTGAAGCTCATGTTCAGCAACCAATACAGAGGTAGCATCAAGAAGACTATATAGGCGGTTATGCCAGTGCGCTTAACCTTGAGCATGCTACTCGCCGAGATCGCCATTATTGCGGACCTCCGCCATTCGACTGCTCGTCATTGTCGTAGCTCGTCATCACCGTGTAAAAAATCCAGCAAACCAAAAGGATGATGAGGAAATAGATAAGCGACATGGCCGCAGCAGGACCCAGATCGAATTGACCCACCGCCATCTGCACCAGATCGATAGAGAGGAAGGTCGTGATATTACCCGGCCCTCCTCCAGTCACCACAAACGGCTCGGTGTAGATCATGAAGGAATCCATGAAGCGCAGCAGGACCGCGATCAGCAACACGCGCTTTATCTTCGGCAGCTGTATGAAGCGAAATACCGCCCAGCGTGAAGCGCCATCGATCCACGCTGCCTGATAGTAAACTTCCGGTATCGATACGAGGCCTGAATAGCAGAGCAATACGACCAATGAGGTCCAGTGCCAGACATCCATGAGTATCAGCGTCAGCCAGGCGTCCAAATTGTCTTGTGTGTAGTTGTAGTCGATGCCGAGACTGGCGAGCCCGTGGCCCAGCAGGCCGATATCAACTCTTCCAAACACCTGCCATATGGTACCGACCACGTTCCAGGGAATCAGTAGTGGTAGTGCCATTAGTACGAGGCATACGGACACGGCCCAACCACGCTTCGGCATCGCCAGTGCGATCAATATACCCAAGGGAATTTCGATGGCGAGAATCAAGCCCGAGAACAATAGCGTTCTTAATAGTGCGTTGTGAAATCGCTCCGAGGAGAGTATCTCTTCAAACCATTCCGTGCCGACCCAGAAAAATTCGTTGTTTCCAAAAGTATCCTGCACGGAGTAGTTAACTACGGTCATGAGCGGAATAATCGCGCTGATGGCAACTAAAATCAGCACCGGCATTACCATAAACCAGGCTTTGTTGTTCTGAACCTTCTGAATACTCATATTGCTTAGTCCCCCCTGCCACTGCCGACTCTATAGTCGTCTGCATAGAGGTTGATGTGCGCCGAATCGAAAGAAACGCAGGGATTCTCGGGAATCGCCACGCCGTCCTTAACCAAAGCACTCAGCTGAGTACCTGCAATCTCGCCGCGGACAATAACGTGTCTCCCGACGTCTTCCAACGCAGTTACCGTCAGCGGCATACCCTCGCTTGCAGATAGTCTTATATGCTCCGGGCGAATACCTAACTCGAAGCGGGCGTTAGGGTTATCGATAGCTTTGTCTAGGGGGATTCTCTTCCCTGCGAATACCGCTTCGCTTCCATCGACCTCACAGGACAACACGTTCATTCCTGGAGAGCCAATGAACTTACCAACGAACGTGTGTTCCGGTGTCTCAAAGAGTTGCTGAGGCGTGCCTATTTGCACGACCGCCCCTTCGTACATAACAATCACCTGATCGGCGAATGTGAGCGCTTCTGTCTGATCATGGGTCACATAGATCATCGTATGTTGAAAGCGCTGGTGAATCTTCTTTAACTCTGTACGTAATTGCCATTTCAGATGCGGGTCGATAACAGTTAGCGGTTCGTCGAAGAGAATCGCTTGCACGTCAGTTCTAACCAATCCTCGGCCTAGAGATATTTTCTGCTTATCATCTGCGGTCAGGGACCGCGCTCGATCACTCGCTCGGTCCTGCAAATCAAGCATCTGTAGTACGTCGGCTACTCGCTTCTCAATCTCATTCTTGGCGATGCCCCTGTTGCGCAAGGGAAATGCCAGATTATCTGCGACGGTCATCGTGTCGTAGACAACGGGAAACTGAAATACTTGCGCGATATTGCGCTGCTCCGTTGTTAGGTCTGTTACATCGATGTCGTCGAACAACACTCTCCCCTCGGACGGCCTAAGCAAGCCCGAGATGATATTTAGTAGCGTCGTCTTGCCGCAACCGGATGGTCCGAGCAAGGCGTAGGCGCCGCCGTCACTCCAATTCTGCTGCATGCTATTGAGCGCGTAGTCGGGAGCCGATGGATAACGATGTGCCAATGATTGTAGTTGTATAGATGCCATTGTCTGTCTAACTTTTTATTGTCGGCTGCCATTCAACAAGCGCGTCATCGCTGTCGAACAAGAATAGGTTCTGTCGTTTTAGATAAAATCCTACGGTACTCGCTACTGCAAATTCCTGCACTTCGTGGAGAAGCGCGACCCAGGGATTGCCTTCCATAGAAAAATGCACGAACGTTTCAGAGCCAGTCAGTTCTGTGACTGACACACTTCCTTTGACCTCTATGTCATCAGCAGCTTCTCTTTTGCGACTAAGATGATGCGGCCGTACCGCCAAGGTGTAGCTTCCGTCCGGTATCTGCTTGATGCTGATTCCAAGTTGTTGCTGACTATTAGTGTACGCTAACTGCCCTGCCACGCATTCCACCTTTGCACTGTTCAGTGGCGGGTCTGAAAAAATCTTCGCCGAACGCAGGCTGGCAGGCGTTCGGTATAGATCCAAAGTCGGGCCGAACTGCTCGACTCTACCTTCATGCAGACATACCGTATTACCGCCGAGCACGAGGGCCTCTGTAGGCTCTGTGGTCGCGTAAACTAAGACTGCACCCATGGCCGCGAATAAGGCTGGCAGCTCAGCACGCAACTCCTCACGCAGTTTATAATCGAGATTTGCCAGTGGCTCATCCAATAACACCAAGTCGGCCTTCTTAATAAGCGCGCGCGCTAACGCGACTCTCTGTTGCTGCCCGCCGGAGAGAGTATCTGGCGTGCGGTCGAGCATCGCCGTCAGTTGCAGCAACTCGGCTACTTCCGCTACTTGCTTGGCTATCTCACTTTTTGCAACTCGAGCCACCCGAAGCGGTGAGGCAATATTTTCAAACACCGTCAGCGAGGGGTAGTTTATAAACTGTTGATACACCATTGCCACGTTGCGCTTCTGCACAGCCATGCCCAATACCGGTACACCATCGAATAGCAGTTCACCACTTTCGGGTTTATCTAGGCCGGCCATGATGCGCATCAGGGAGGTCTTGCCGGCGAGCGTAGGGCCGAGAAGAATATTCAAATCGCCGCGCCGCATGCACAGAGAAATATCATCAAGGAAAACCTCGCCCCCCTGGTGACGCGTAATGTTTCGCAGCTCAAGCATTCAGCATTCTCATAAGTAGTACTCCATCCGTATTATATTCGCAGGTTCAGCGCTATCCCGATGCTCACCAGCAAGGCGCGGTGCGCCGTGAAGGGTTGTTCCCTTGATAAACTCCGCAACGCCGCTGGTGAGCATCGCGATAGCGCCCTACGGATGGAGTACTAGTTTGCAGGTAAAGACTGCTCTATATAGTTAGCGAGTGAATCACGTTGCGCACGTGAAAATTTAAGTCCTAGCTTGCTGCGTCGCCAGAGAATATCGTCGACCGACTTCGCCCATTCTTCTGCACAGAGATAGTCTACTTCTCTCTGGTGGAGGTTGTGGCCAAACTTCACACCAAGATCGTCCATACTTGAAGCATCACCTAGGATATCGAAGCTGAGGGTACCGTAGCTGTTCAACCAACGATTAATTAGATCCGGCCCCAACCAGGCATACTTCGAAACCATTTTTTGAAATAGATGCTCGGGGAGATCGAAGTCGCCCCCGGGTAGCGTTGCATTCTTAGTCCACGCCGGGCCCATAGTCGGCAACGCATTCTCTAATCTACTCAATACATCTTCAGCTAGGACTCGATAGGTAGTCACCTTGCCACCATAGACTGAGAGTATTGGATGTGGATCCGTTCCCAATTCTAGGTTGTAGTCCCGCGATACCTTGCTCGCGTTAACTTCTTCATCGTCTATTAGCGGTCTCACGCCTGCGAAGCTGTACACCACGTCAGAATGTAAGATCGATTTCTTGAAGTACAGATTCACAATCGATAGTAGATAGCTGATCTCTTCTTTAGAGATTTCTACACGCTCTAGACTTCCCTTGTGCTCCGCTTCAGTCGTGCCTATCAACGTATAGTCTTGCAACCATGGGATTACAAAAATTACTCTGCCGTCATGATGCTGCAGCATAAAAGCCTGTGAGCCAGGGTGCATACGTGGAACAACGATATGGCTGCCTTTGACGAGGCGGATTTCATGCTCCGCCTCCTCATTACTTAGCTGCACAGATAGGCCAGCGACCCAGGGGCCTGTCGCATTCACGATGACCTTGCAGTCAATCTCAGCGTCAGTATTGCTAGCATGGTCGTGAAGAGTGACGCGCCAACCATTATCTAGAGACTTCATGCCTGTGCACTCAGTACGCGTGAGTATCTGTGCTCCACGCTGCTTCGCCTGCAGCGCATTCAATACGACTAGGCGCGAGTCATCTACCTGAGCGTCCCAATATTCGAAGCCGCGGGTAATTGCCGAATTGAGTGGACCTTTGGGGTCTATCTTGATGGAGCGCGACCCTTTAAACCGCTTACGTCGCGCCAAATTGTCATACAAGAACAGCCCGGCCCGAATAAGCCATGAGCTTCGCGAGTGTGGTAACTGGGGAATATGAAAGGCGAGCGGCTTAATGATATGTGCAGCGGCTGCGGTGAGCACTTCTCGCTCTTGCAATGACTTTCGTACCAAACCAAATTCGTAGAATTCGAGATAGCGCAAGCCACCGTGGATTAGCTTAGTGCTCCAAGAAGAGGTTCCCGAGGCAAGGTCAGCCTTCTCGCAAAGGACGACATCCAAACCGCGACCCGCAGCATCGGCAGCGATGCCGACTCCATTGATGCCGCCACCGATTATAAGGAGATCATGCATAGACTTTTTGACTCAGATACTTTTGCTTGGGAGCGGCTTGATTTAGCCTACGAACTTGCCCACGAAATAGACAGTTAGTGTAACATGAGGAACTGTTTTTCCTATGATTCAATCCCTGCCATGCAACGAGGTTCTTCCGAGATTTAGAAGGCTCAAAGGCAAGGGTATAGTTCGATTTTATTGAAGAGATTATTAGCATGAAGAACTGCATTCTCGCGATCGATCAGGGCACTACCAGCAGCCGCGCCCTGATATTCGACTCTCAGGGCAATAAACTCTCCGCAGGGCAGCAGGAATTTGCACAGCACTTCCCTAACAACGGCTGGGTAGAGCACGACGCGATGGAGATCTGGCAGAGCACTATCGCTAGTTGCCGCAAAGCACTCGAAACGGCCTCAATTACAGCTGAACAGATTCGCTGCATAGGAATAACCAATCAACGCGAGACCACCATCGTGTGGGATAGAGAGACCGGCCTCCCGATCTACAATGCAATCGTTTGGCAAGACCGCCGAACCAGCGACTACTGCGAAGAATTGAAAGCTCAACATTTGGAAGAAACAATTCAGCAGAAGACGGGCCTACTCATCGATGCTTATTTTTCAGCGAGTAAGATTCACTGGATACTAGCGAATGTTGCAGAGGCCAGGGAGCGAGCTGAAAATGGCGAACTAGCTTTCGGCACAGTCGATTCTTTTCTGCTCTGGCATCTAAGCAAAGGTCGCAGTCACCGCACCGATGCCACGAACGCATCCAGAACACAGCTATTTAATATTCATACGCAGCAATGGGACGACGAGCTACTCGAAATTTTCGATATACCCGCCTCACTCCTACCGACTGTTGAAGATTGTGCCGCTGAATATGGCGACTGTGATGCCGAGTTCTTCGGTAGCGCCATACCCGTCACGGGGATTATTGGCGACCAACAGGCGGCGGCATTCGGACAGTGTTGCTTCGCAGCTGGCATGACCAAGAGCACCTATGGCACTGGCTGCTTTCTCTTGTTAAATACTGGTAACCAGGTGGTCAAATCTACAAACCGCCTTCTAAGTACCGTTGCTTTTCGCCTCAATGGCGAAACCAGCTACGCGCTCGAAGGCAGCATTTTCATGGCAGGCGCCACCATGCAGTGGATTAGGGATGGCTTAAAGCTCATCGAGCAGGCGAGCGAGTCTGAAGCGCTCGCAGAGAAGACCAGCGAAGACCTTAGCGTCTATCTAGTTCCTGCTTTCACCGGACTAGGGGCGCCCTACTGGGATCCAGAAGCGCGAGGCGCATTGTTTGGGCTCACTCGCGACAGTGGCGTAAAGGAAGTGGTTACTGCCGCCCTGCTCTCCGTCTGTTATCAGAGCAAAGACCTATTAGTCGCGATCGAAGCGGATGGTGGCAAAGTAGCAAGCCTTCGTGTCGATGGGGGAATGGCGAACAATGACTATGTAATGCAGAAGTTGTCTGACCTGCTAAGTCTTGAAGTACTAAGGCCCGAACTTACAGAGACAACTGCTCTGGGCGCAGCCTATGTCGCCGGCCTACAGGCTGGCATCTTTGAATCGCTAGATGAAATCAGCGCGAAGTGGAAACTAGACCAGCGCTTCGAACCGGGCAAAGATGATGCCTGGAGAGAGAAAAAATATGACGGTTGGCTGGATGCCGTCTCAAGAACGCGAACCAACGCAATTGACAGGGAAACTTGAGAATGGAGCTTCATTTAATTCGACACGGAGAGACCAATTGGAACAAAGAACGACGAGTTCAGGGTCAGAGCGAATCGCATCTAACAGATTTAGGTATTCAACAGGCGAAGGAACTTGGACAACGTATTGGGCATCTAGAGTTCGATAAGATTTACTGCAGCAGCAGTCTACGCACGCGCCAGACTGCTGAGCATGCGTTCTCTGCGTCAATAACCGAGATTAATTATCTTGATGAGCTACGCGAAATATTTCTCGGCCCCTGGGAAGGTCATCTCTATGAAGACCTTGCACAAAGAGAACCGGAGTCTCATCGCCATTTCTGGGAGCAGCCTCATCTGTTTCAAGTAAATGGCGCCGAGAGCTTCTTTGAGTTACAGCAACGGGCCATCGATGCCGTGGCAAAGATTGAGGCCACACACCGAGCGAATTCTACGAGCGCTAGGAAAGTCGCGATAGTGAGTCACGGGGCACTAATAAAATCTTATCTTTGTCACGTCGAAGGTCGTAGTATGAACCAACTCTGGGAACCTCCGAGAATGCACAATTGCGCCCACAGCATCGTAGCCTTCAGTGCTGACAATGACACCAGCATCCCTAACATCTTGCAGTATGCCGACCAGCCATTTATTAAGGATTAATTATGACTACTGAAATTACCGATCAAGCAAAACCGCGACTCTGGCTAAAGATCGGCGGACTCGTAGGCCTAGCATTAGGTCTCGGCTTAGGGCTGCTTACTCTCGCCTCAGCCGCCGGTATCTGGCTAGGCTTCTGGGACTTCAGACGGGGATTTTCCCTTCTAGGTGCAGCCAACCAATACGGGCAATGGCTTGCCTGGGCCTGCCTCCTAATTGCCGCTGCCATGCTCGTAGCTGGCCAATTGCTCAAAGTTAAGAACGCTGGAAAATTCGTGAGCCTAGCGGCTATTGGCGCATTAGTAGCATGGGTAGCTTATCTTATTCCAGAAAGCTTCCGTCCCGGCGAAGATGTGAACTACCCGCCGATTCACGACATCTCAACTAATCTTGTCAATCCTCCTGAGTTCGTTGCTGTAGCGCCACTACGCGCCAATGCGCCGAATACATTGGTCTATGGCGGCTCCAACAATATGACACCGGAGCGACTGATCGAACTGACTAATGAGGCCTACCCCGATCTGGTTACACAGCGCTATAGCGAACCCGTAGACGTGATTTTCGAGAAGGCGCTAGCTGCAGTAAATGATTTGGGTTGGGAGCTTGTTGCAACGGACGCCTCCGCTGGCAGGATAGAGGCTACTGACACAACATTCTGGTTCCGCTTTAAGGACGATGTGGTTATCACGATCGAACAGCAAGGATCCGATACCGTAGTTGATGCCCGATCGGTTTCTCGAGTAGGCACCGGCGACGTAGGAGCGAATGCGATACGCTTGCGTAAAATGTTTGCCCTGCTTGAAAATTAAAATACCGGGCACCAATCCACACGATAGAAATTAGTGAATCTATGCGCTTAGAAAACAAGACAAGCAACATGCTCTGGTTCATTACCATCGTGTTAACTGTACTCGCTTTGTCTCAGTTAATTGGATACTGGGTAAATAGCACGATTTCCGAGAATACGACGATTGAATGGAGCAGCCTGATTCACTTCACTCATATCCGCAATCATGGCGGTGTGTTTGGCATGCTGCAGGGGATGGGCTGGATATTCGCTGTGATTAGCATCGGTCTATTGATCGGCGTGAGCGCCTATCTCTGGTTCAGTCCCGCAATCAAGCGCTATGAGTATATCAGCTTCGGCTTCATCGTCGGTGGCGGGGCCAGCAATATACTGGATCGATTTGTGTATGGCAGCGTGATCGACTTCATCGACATACAACACGTCCCCTACTGGAACTATATATTCAATACTGCCGATGTCATGGTCCACGTTGGCATCTGGCCCCTTCTTTTCTTTAGCTTCTTTGCCAGCAACGATCAAATCGATTCGGGCATACCGAATTAAATTTCGAATCACCAAACTCGAGACGTAAAAAAACCCGACCGCCATAAGCGATCGGGTTTTTACTTTGTTGCTAGTATTAGCTAGCTGGCAACTTTATATTCTGTAGCAGATAGTATAAACGTTATCTTCAGAATAGAGAGCAACAAGAACTGCGTTGCTTGGGTTCGTGTTAACACCACTCGTACCGATAGTAGCTCGCAGACGACCCGTTGCACCCAGGCCATCATCAAGCTCATTGTCGATAGAGATCGCAGCAGAACCTGGAACCTGGCTTAAGCACACTTTGGAACCGGTCAAGTTGCCACCCATGGCAGCTGTAGTTATGCCCATGAAACCACTCCATGCGTTTGTAGGCAGAGACAGTAGACCAGCATCTGCAGGATTACCTGAGATGAAGCCAGCCGCTCTTAGGTGCTGCCAAAATTCCTGCGCCTCACCGGCACCCGTGAATGCCTGGTTAGTTGCCACTTCTAGACGGCCATCAGCATCACCAGCAGAAACTGCTGCCCAAGAAGCACCGCGAGCAGTTAGAGCAGCTGCGGGGCCATCATCACCTGGCATGCGACCATATCTACCTTGATAGGCGAAAATCGCCGCCGCTGTTCCATTCATGTCCTTAACGGCCTGCTTCACGCGAGAGTTTTCAATCAACTCCTGACCCTGCAGTACACCGCCAACTAACAAACCGATGATTACCAAAACGATGGAAATCTCGATGAGCGTAAAGCCCTTTTGCTTCTTCATGTTCACAATTGAACTTTTCATCAAATCATCCCCTTGAGGTAAAAATGTAAATACTTGAAATTTGGTACTTTTTTAATTTTCTTTCGAATAT
>Ga0307995_1000306_pt1 | contig 34707 bp, 23 predicted proteins | sample EllFjometagen262_FD_203132 | JGI IMG/M metagenome (GOLD analysis project Ga0307995, IMG submission 203132) | Marine microbial communities from Ellis Fjord, Antarctic Ocean - #262 | ecosystem: Environmental > Aquatic > Marine > Unclassified | place: Southern Ocean | collected 2014-11-02 | reverse complement strand
TAGACCAGGCGGGCCTTCCAGCCGTCATCTTTAAGATCTGTCACGGAAAATGTTTGTGGATCACGAAATAAGATTTGCAGGTTGCTGAGGTTAAGCTCATCCGCGGTCACATCGTAATCGTCGCTGCTGCTGGAGTAGGCGGATATTTCCAGCGACGCTGCCGAGTGCCGATTACTGGGGTTTAGTAAGTTGGCCTCAAAGAAAGTCCATTTGAACCCTATCGCTTGTTGTGTGGTATCTAAGGAGTCATCGATGTCCACGACCGATACCGAGTTAATAGTGCCAATGTCCACCGTCAGCTGATGCTGCTGCTGGCGATAAAACACAGAGATTGCCTGTGTAATACCGTAGTGGATTTCAAATTTAGCGCCGGATAAATCCCCGCTGTCACCTGCTAGGGCTCGGTTATTGGCTATCAGTTCATCGCGCATATTGAGAAAGTCGATAGTGCTGTTAACCGCCAGACCGGCAATGCTTATTTCGAACTCGCCGGCGGTTGCTGTGTACGCGGCTTGATTGGAGCTATTGATCCAGCCCGCAGGTGCATCGGCGCTGACAACGGTACACAGAGTAAAGCTAGCGCCTAGAAAGCAATTCCTTGCCGAGTAAAGTAAGGTGTTCATCTTGTATCAAGCCTGATAATAAGTAGGGGAACCGAGATTATTGCAGAATTTAGAGTTAATAAAGAGCTTATTGTCAGCAACGTAGATAAAACGCATTTATCGCTATTATCGTCCATCGGCGTTTTAAGTGAGATCTCATTCGGAGTGTCTGGTGTTTTGTCGCGATTTTTTTGGTGGCCCACCAGTTTTCTGGTGTCATTGAACTGGCAAATCGGATAGACTTTACAGCGTTTTTTAGTACAAAAATAAAACATGGATTTAGCGCAGAAACACAGCTTTTTTACATCGCCCGTGTCAGTCTTTAGTCCGATTTGTTCCACCTCTACCTGTAACAAGTAGGTATTTTTTCAGAGACATCCATGCGCCTGAAGTGTATTAAACTAGCCGGCTTTAAATCCTTCGTTGACCCCACCACAATTGATTTCCCGTCAAACCTCTGTTCTGTTGTAGGCCCCAATGGCTGCGGCAAGTCGAATGTAATCGACGCCGTACGCTGGGTAATGGGCGAGAGTTCCGCCAAGAATCTGCGTGGCGAAAACATGACAGACGTTATCTTCAATGGCTCCGGGGGCCGCAAGCCTGTTGGTCAGGCGAGCGTTGAGTTGGTCTTCGATAATCACGACCACAAGCTCACCGGCGAATACGCCAACTTCGATGAAGTGTCGATCAAGCGCAAGGTCGACCGAGAAGCGCAGTCTACTTATAGCTTAAATGGCACCAAGGTTCGCCGCAAAGACATTACCAATATTTTCCTGGGCACTGGCCTGGGTGCGCGCAGTTATTCTATTATCGAGCAAGGCATGGTTTCTCGATTGATCGAGTCAAAGCCGGAAGAGCTTCGCGTGTTTATCGAAGAGGCCGCAGGAATTTCCAAGTACAAAGAACGCCGTCGAGAAACCGAAAACCGCATCAAGCGAACCAAGGATAATCTCGAACGTCTGGAAGATATTCGCGAGGAACTGGGTCGTCAGCTTGCACACTTGCAGCGTCAATCAGTTGCCGCCGAGAAGTACGCCGAATTCAAGCAGCAAGAACGCGACACGACGGCAAATCTGAATGGCATTCGCTGGAGTAGTCTTGATAAGGAATTGAAAGAGAATCAGGAATCAATCAAGGGGCTGGAAATTAAGATCGAGTCGACTACGGCTGATCAGCGGGAAATAGACGCCAAGATCGAGGAGCATCTGTCTCACAATGCAGAACTCGCCGACGCCTTCGGCGAGGTGCAGGCACGTTTCTATAGTTTGGGTAATGACATCGCCAGAATAGAACAATCAATAGAGCACCATATCGAGCGAGTCGACCAACAAAATCTTGATCTGCGGGAGACCGAAGATGTTTGGTCGCAGACCAAGCAAGAGCTGGATGTTGACCTTAAGAAGATCACGCAGTTCGATGCGCAGATGCTTGACGTTACGCCAGCACTGGAAGAGGCGCGGATTGCTGAGCAGTCTTCCTCGGAGTTGCTCGCGCAGGCAGAACAAGACCTAACCCAATGGCAGCTTGATTGGGATGCCTTCAACCAACGCGCCGAAGAGCCCCGTAAGGTTGCTGAAGTAGAGCAATCTAGAATTCAGCAGTTAGAGAGCATTGTTGCGCGCGGACTCGAACGAAGGCGCAAGCTCGAAGACGAGAACAGGTCGCTGGCAGAGGGTCCTGTAGACGACACTGTTAGCGAATCCTCAACTGCAGTGCTGTTGCTGGAAGAAACACTTACTACTATGCAGGCGAAGAACCGAGCGCTGAACCTATCGATCGAAGAGCACCGAGCAGCTATTAGCCACGGTTCCGACGATTTGAACGAAATTCGCAGTGAGTTGCAGGCCGCCAAGGGAAAGCAAGCCTCATTGGATGCGCTGCAGCAAGCCGCTTTAGGGCAAGACAACGAATCCCTGAATCAGTGGTTAGGCAAACAGGGTCTGGATAATCAAATCAGGCTTGCCGAGGGTATCAAGATAGATGATGGCTGGGAGCGCGCGGTAGAAATGGTCCTAGGCGACTCACTGCAGAGTATCTGTGTCGAAGGCCTGGACAATATAGAGGCGATGTTATCCGAGTTGCCTCAAGGCAAAGTGGCCCTTATCGATGCGCGTGTCGTTGCAGAGTCTGCTGAAAGCGCACAGATGTCGCTCACACCTCTGACGGATAAGGTTAGCAGCGAGTGGGGCTTGAGCGAATTGTTGCGCGGTATTTATGTCGCTGACAACGTTGCGCAAGCGCTTTCTCATCGTGCTCAGCTAGGCCCACAAGACTCGATTATTACCGCCGAGGGTGTTTGGCTTGGCAGCGCGTGGCTTCAGATAAGCAATGTTAATAAGCAGGAATCTATCGTAAAAAGACGCGGGATAATTTACGATTTATTGAATAAAATCAAATTATTAGAAGAGAAATCTAGTGTCTTAGATGAAAGGCAAATTCAAGCCAAAGACGCCCTGAGCCAAAACGAGGCAGACCGGGAAAGCCTGCAGGGTGAGCTGGCGGCGAAGACCCGGCGGCACAGTGAATTGAAGTCTCAAGTCAGTGCCCAGATGGCTAAGGTCGAAGAAGCGCAGCTGCGCAAAGAGCGCATTCACCATGAGCTGGAAGAGCTGAATCGTCAGTTAGCACTCGAAGAAGAGAATACCGCAGATTCTCGTTCTAGGCTGCAAACGGCACTGGACAGCATGGAGCTGGATGTCGAAGGCCGCGAACTACTAGAAGCACAGCGCGAAGAGCGCCAATTGGCATTAGAATCATGCAGGAACAAATCACGAAAAGACAAAGACTTAGCGCACGAGCTAGCGCTTAAGCAGCAATCCGTTCAGTCGCAGTTACAATCCACGCGCGAGACCATGGATAGGATGGCAACACAGGTGCAGCGTAGCCGAGAACGCATGGATTCGCTGCAGGAGCAGATAGCGTCAGCCGATGAGCCGCTAGCGACGATGCGTAACGACCTTGAGGCCTTATTGCAGCAACGCTTGGAAGTGGAGAAAGAACTGGCCGAGGCGAAGGCTAAGGTAGATGCGAACGAGCATGCTACGCGCGCTTTAGAGCAGCTGCGCAATCAGGTGTTGGAGCAGGTCAATCAGGTCCGAGAAAGCCTCATGCACAAGAGGCTTAAGAGTGAGGGCGCGTCGGTTAAGCGCGATGGCATACTTGAGCAGCTGGAGCAGGCGAAGTTTGTCCTGGCGGACGTTCTGGAGAGCCTGCCGGAAGAGCTCAGCGAAGAAATGTGTGAGCAGGAGCTGGAGAAGTTAGGCAATCGAATACAGCGTCTGGGTCCAATCAACCTTGCCGCTATTGATGAATACGCGCAGCAATCTGAGCGCAAGATCTATCTAGATAAACAAAATGAAGATCTTGCGAGAGCCCTGGACACCCTAGAGAACGCGATTCGTAAGATAGACAAGGAAACCCGTTCGCGCTTTAAGGAAACGTTTGACAAGATCAACGCTGGCCTACAGGACCTGTTTCCTAAAGTATTTGGAGGCGGGCATGCTTATCTGGATATGACTGGCGAAGACCTGCTCAATACCGGTGTCGCTATAATGGCCAGACCGCCGGGTAAGCGTAATAGCACGATTCATTTGCTATCTGGTGGCGAGAAAGCGATGACCGCGATCGCGCTGGTATTCTCAATTTTTAGACTGAACCCGTCGCCATTTTGTATGCTGGATGAGGTCGATGCTCCTTTGGATGATGCGAATGTTGCCCGGTATGCGAATCTGGTGAAGGAGATGTCTCAGAGCGTTCAATTCATCTTCATCACTCACAACAAGATTACTATGGAGATGGCGAACCAGCTTCTAGGAGTGACTATGCATGAGCCTGGTGTGTCCAGGATCGTTGCAGTTGATATCGAAGAAGCGGCAGAATTGGCTGCCATGTAACGGCTTAGGCAGTCCTGTTAGTTACTCTCGCAAGTACCTCGCTTCAATAAGCCCGTTTCTGTGCTAAAGAAAATGTGCTAACTGTAAGATAATATTAAAAAATTTTACGCTTTTAACGCTTTCTTATAGAGTATTGTAGATTTCCTATGAATGGACGCGAACTTGTTATCTTATTGCTGGGCTTAGCCATTGTTGCCGTGGTGCTTAGAGGTCTGTTTGTGGCGATCAACGCCCGCCGAGGTCAGATCAAGTTAGCTATAGATAAGAACATCCCTCACAACGTCGATCTAGAATCGCTAGAACTGGCTGAGTTGCCAGGCGGCGGCGCCCGTGTAGTCACCCGCTCGCTAGAAGAAGTGAATCGGCAGAATAATGCTCTGGACCGAGCGGAAACCAAGGCGAAATCCCTGAACCTGACTGATGCCGAAGTGGATGGGCACATCCCTGTGCTTATGGATACTGTTGAGCTGTCAGTCCCCACGGCAGCAAGGGTAATTCCTTCGCGGCAGTACCAGCAGAAAGTTGAGGGATTAGAAGGTTTCATTCCCGATACTAATCAGGAACACAGTGTCGTCGAAGACTGGGACGAAGATGAGCCTGAGTCAGAAATAGAAGACGATTATTCCCATTCGCAAGCCGACCAGGAGCATGTTGCACAGAATGAGAACGATCCGGATTCGGCACTGCTTGACTACGATGAAGAAGAGTTAGAAGACGATGAACAAGAGGACGATGAACAAGAGGATGAGGTTAGAATAAACGTGGATACGATGAGCTCTGTTGCACCAGATTACACTGAAGAGCCAGAATTAGAGGATGAGCTCGAGGGACTTACGGCTGCGAGTGCAGAGATTATAGATGATGACAGTTATGCTGGTCATGAAGAAAGCGATTTCGATGAAGATCTCAATGAGCAAGCCGAACTCAGCGAGCAAGAATTAACACCACAGCCGGATCAGGAGCAGCCGGCTCTATTCGATGCGGACAGCAGCGCAGATGAATTTTCAATGCAAGCAGGTGAGCGCATAGGCGGTAATCCTCCGTCGATCGGTGAAGCTAATCAGTCTGGCCTTTTCGATGACATCGACGAAAGTGCAGCAGAGGTAGTGAATAAATCGAAGAGTAGCCGTTCCCTGTTTTCTGTGTTCGCACGGAAGTCGAAGCAGAGCAGGGAGGCGGTAGATGGCGTGCAGCTGGCCACCGCTGCCACCGAGATGAAAACGGCAGTGGTTGACGAGCCCGATGATGTGCTGCTTGAGGAAGAGTATGTGCAAGTCGATATTGACGATGTTGAACATGAAGAGTCTGTCTATGCAGGGTCGGCTACTGGTGAAGAGATTGTCGATGAACTGGATCAGAAGCGCACTGCGACTTTAGCGATTGAGCCTGAAGAGCAGGAGGCGCATCCTGAAGAATTCGAGCACTCGGAAGTATTGGTGCTCAACGTTGCTGCCAGAGATGGCAGGGTGTTCTCCGGCGATGACTTGTTGCAGGTCTTGATTACTTCAGGGTTAAAGTTTGGCGACATGAATATTTTCCATAAGCGGCTTAGTAAGGAACACCAAGGCACAGTTATTTTTAGCGTTGCCAATATGTTGAACCCTGGCACCTTTGATCTCAATAATATGGATGAGTTCACCACGCTGGGAATTAGCTTTTTTCTAGCACTGCCAACACCGATCAACAACCTAGATGCCTTCGAGCAAATGTTAGGCGTAGCGCAAGAGATTCGTGCTACGCTCGGCGGAGATCTTAAAGATGATCACAGAAACGCCATGACCGGGCAGACTATCGAGCACTATCGTCAGCGAATTCGAGACTTTGAGTTGCGCCGCCTCAAGGCTGTAGCGGCACGTGGCTAAAAAGTTAGTAGTTATTTTCAAATCAAGTTTTAGAGTGACACCTCAGAACTAACCCCTATGGCAGTTCCTGAAAAAATCCTACGGGAAGTAGACACGCTCCGGCAACAGATCGAGTATCACAATCGCCTGTACCATTCTCAAGACGCGCCAGAAATTCCCGATGCTGATTTCGACGCCTTGCTGCGACGCCTCGAAGAACTAGAAATTAAGAACGAGCTTTTCGATGAAACTTCGCCATCACAGCGCGTCGGTGGTGAAGCGGTCGCAGGTTTTACTCAGGTTAGGCATGAGATTGCCATGCTATCGTTGAGCAAGGTTTTCGATGAGGCCGACCTGCAATCATTCGAGTCACGCCTCAAGAAACGTCTAGAGACAAAGACTCGCATTCAATATAGTTGTGAGCCCAAGGTTGATGGTATAGCAGTCAGCCTACTGTACAAAGATGGAATGTTAGAGCGGGCAGCCACTCGCGGAGATGGCGTTACCGGCGAAGACATCACTCACAACGTGCGCATGATCAGTAGTATTCCGTTACAACTAAAACCGCAAAAGAAAGATACCGTCATTGAAATTAGAGGCGAAATATTTCTTGATAAAAATGGTTTCAAGAAATTGAATGAAACCTCAGAGAAAGAGGGCGGCAAAATTTTTGTCAATCCTCGAAACACAGCGGCCGGTGCGATTCGACAGCTGGACCCTCGGAAGTCGGCGAAGATACCACTGCGGATGTATTGCTACAGCATTGGCTTAGTCGAAGGCATCAAGCTGCCGAAGGCGCTGAGTGAGATATTCGCCTTGATCGAGAAGTGGGGACTTCCGGTGAACCCAGATCGCAGTGTGGAGAATGGAGTTGATGCCTGCCTTGAATATTGTTTGGCGCTGCTAGCAAAGAGAAACGACCTGTCTTATGAGATCGATGGTGCCGTCTTAAAGGTAGACGATGTGCAGTTACAGCAACAGCTTGGCACAAACGCGCGCAGCCCGCGCTGGGCAATGGCCTATAAATTTCCTGCCGAGGAACAATCTACAACGGTACTCGATGTTGAATTTCAAGTAGGGAGAACCGGCACCATTACACCGGTCGCCAGGCTTGAGCCAGTCTTCGTGGGCGGCGTTACCGTGAGCAACACTACTTTGCATAACATGGATGAGATCGAGCGTCTGGGGGTGCGAATTGGCGATCGTGTGATCGTGCGTCGCGCCGGAGACGTCATACCAAAGGTCGTTAAGGTCATTCCCCATGAAGGGCCTAAGAAGGTACGAGGAAAACCCATCTCAATCCCTGAGACCTGTCCAGCCTGCGCCTCTGCTGTAGAGAAAGATGGAGACGTTCTGTATCGCTGCAGCGGTGGGGTAATCTGCCCGGCACAGCGCAAGGAGTCTATAAAACACTTCGCTTCCCGCAGTGCGATGGATATCGAAGGTCTAGGCCATAAGCTTATAGATCTGCTCGTGAATAAAGAGATAATTACAAGTGTGGCAGGTATCTATACGCTTACTCTCGAGCAACTTGCAGGCCTTGAGCGTATGGGGGGCAAGTCGGCGGCGAACCTAGTTGCCGCAATAGACAAGAGTAAACAGACAACCCTGCCGCGCTTTCTATTTGCATTGGGTATACGAGAAGTGGGGGAGGCGACGGCATTACAGCTGGCTACTCATTTCGGCATTTTAGAGAGCATCATCGCCGCTGATCTGGATAGCCTCGTGAAAGTGCCTGCTGTCGGCCCGATAATGGCAGAGCATATTCGAGTATTCTTTACTAATAAGAACAATGTCGCCCTGATAGAGCAATTGCAGGGCAGCGGTGTGACATGGCCAATCATAGAGCCTAGCCACGACGACTTAGCCAAGCCACTGCTGGGCGAAACGTATGTACTGACGGGCAGCCTCGAGCAAATGCCTAGAAGCGAAGCAAAGGCCAAGTTAATTTCCTTAGGGGCGAAGGTCGCTGGCAGTGTGTCGAAGAATACTTCCTGCATTGTGGCTGGACCGGGCGCAGGATCAAAACTCACCAAGGCAGAAGAATTAGGTATAAAAATCCTTAATGAAGGGGAATTTATTGTGCTTCTTGATGATCTAATTACCTAAGCGGTAAGTTTTCTACCAGTTCAATAGGGTTTAATCGAAATACCATGAGATTTTACACGACAAAGGCAACCTGTCTGTCTCTGCTAGTTTCGCTGCTCGCGGCTTGTGCCAGTTCGCCTCCAGAGAGCGTCGCGGATATCTGCGAAATATTCGAGGAGCGTAGAGGGTGGTATAGCGCTGCCAAGAGTGCACAGCGGCGGTGGGGTATTCCCATATCGCTAAACATGGCATTTATCTATCAAGAGTCTTCATTTCAGTCCCGTGCAAAACCGGCTAGGGAAAAATTCTTATGGATTTTTCCGGGTCGTCGCCCAAGTTCTGCTTATGGCTATGCGCAGGCTCTAGACGGAACCTGGCAGGAATATGAACAGAAGTCGGGCAACACTCGCGCCTCGCGTAGAAATTTCTCAGACGCCATCGATTTCGTCGCTTGGTACAACGCGAATTCTTCACGAATAAGCAACATCTCGAACAATAATGCGGAGCATCTTTATTACGCCTACCACGAGGGTAACGGCGGCTATCAACGTGCTACCTATAGGGATAAACAATGGTTGATGGACACCGCCGCTCGCGTGCAGGTGAATTCAAGCCGATTTGCATTACAGTTAGATGGATGTAGACGAGAATTAGACAAGAGCTGGTTTGAGCGCCTCATTTCCTAGTAGACTCCCTTTCCAGTGGTAGGCATCTTGAATAAGCAGTGTCGAATACACGCTGTCGAGTTGCACCAATACTGGATCTTGGATTCTGGACTGCGTGGGCGAACCAGATTTTATGGCAATACACTTTAACAGTAGTAACGAGTAGTAATATGAGTTGGTGGGGAAAGGTAGTAGGTGGAACATTCGGCTTCATGATGGGTGGCCCCTTGGGGGCTGTGCTAGGTGCAGCCCTAGGCAATTATTTCGATGGGGGACTGGATGGTCTCTCCTTAGAGGGTTCTCTGGGTCTAGGCGCTACTGAGCGCGTGCAGTCGGTATTCTTCACCACGACATTCGCGCTGATGGGCTATGTCGCGAAGTCCGACGGCAAGGTCACTATCGATGAAATCGCCATGGCGGAAAGAGTCATGGACCAGATGCGCCTGAATCCACAGCAACGCACTGTCGCTATCAACCTCTTTAACGAGGGGAAAAAGCAAGATTTTCCTGTCTATGAGGTGCTCGAGCAGTTTAAGCGGGAGTGTTTGCGCCGCAGTAATTTAATACAGATATTTTTAGAGATTATTGTGGCTACAGCCTTCGCGGATGGCCGGCTGGATGCGCGTGAAAAAACTCTTATCGAGGAAATTTCTCGAAATTTAGGTTATTCGAAACCTGAGTTTGACGCATTGATAAGTCGTTTGTCAGGCCAGGCTCACTTCAATGATAGTGCGTCGTCAATAGAGAAGATTAAGGCGTCCTACGAATTGTTAGGCGTGACGTCTAAGTGCAGTGATATTGAGCTGAAGAAGGCCTATAGAAGGCAGATGAACCAGCATCATCCCGACAAGCTAGTGGCAAAAGGCTTGCCTGAAGAGATGATCGATATCGCCACTGAAAAGACGCAAGCTATTAAGGCCGCCTACGATCTAATCAAACAGCAGCGGTAAAAGCACTACCGAAACGAATTGTTAATATCTTTTAGCACTTCATTGCCAGGGCACAATTCTTGGTTGTCTAGGCTGTTCAGAGGCTTGTCTACGGTCTCCTGCAATTCATGCAAGTCAGAGGTAGACTGATTGATATAAAGTAGGCCAGTCGCGATCTTGCCTTGCTTCTTGTAGGCATTGATGTGATGCAAAGCGTTCTCTTTATCCGTTGGGTCGTAGTCGTTGCTTGTCTTATGCAGGTGGATTGCCGAGCCGTCGTGCAGAGTTATTTCTTTTTCCTTTCCTGCGGCGTAGCTCGTCGTAATCTCCTCGCGCATTGGTACGAAGTCTACTTCGCTTAGGGCCATGTAGTTCTCCCAAGTATTTTTGTATCCATGGGTCGAAAAATCTGTGTTGTTGAATGTCACGCAGGGCGAGATCACGTCGATGAACGCGAAACCTTTATGTGAGAGGCCCGCTTGAAGCAAGGGAATCAGTTGCTTCTTGTCTCCGGAGAAACTGCGGGCAACGAAGCTAGCACCTAGTTCGATTGCGAGCGTAGCCATATCGATATTGTCGAACTGACTTTCTTCGCCTGATTTGGTTCTAGAGCCAATATCAGCCGTAGCTGAAAGCTGGCCCTTAGTCAGACCGTAGGTGCCATTGTTAGCTACGATGTATAGCATGTTTATGCGACGCCTGACGATATGGCAGAATTGGCCAAGCCCTATAGACGCGCTGTCGCCATCGCCTGAAACCCCAACGTAGTAGAGGTCTTTGTTAGCAATATTAGCGCCAGTCGCGACAGAAGGCATGCGACCGTGAACGGAATTAAAGCCATGCGCCTTGCTGAGAAAATAGGAAGGTATTTTTGAGGAGCAACCGATGCCGGAAATCTTGGCAACTCTATGTGGTTCTAATGACATTTCAGAGGCGGCTTGAATGATAGCTGCGCTGATCGAATCGTGCCCGCAACCCCCACAAAGAGTAGTCAGAGTGCCTTCATAATCTCTGCGTGTTAGACCGATATCATTGGTCTGCATCTGTGGGTGTTTGAATTTTGGTTTATTTATATAACTCATAGTTGCAGCCGTTTTACGCGGGAACTTCTCCGCTTGCATCCACGTCGATCATGGAATCAATAATAGATTTTTCAATGTGCTGCGCGGTAATTAATACGCCATCGTAGCTGAGAATCGAGTGCATTTTTTCTTCGTGGATATTGCATTCAATCTTGAGGAGGCTCTTTAGCTGCGCGTCACGATTTTGTTCAATTACATAGACTAGTTGATGTGCGCCGAAGAATTCCGTGACGCTGTCGTGAAATGGAAATGCACGAATACGAATCGTATCTAGTGCTATGCCTTTTTTGGCTAAACTATCGAGAACTTCGTTGATAGCGCTAATTGTAGTGCCGATAAAGGCCAAGCCCAAATTGTTGGAAGTGGTCTCGGAAAATTCTGGCTCTGGAAGATAGTTAACGGCTGTCTTCATCTTAAGTGTCAACCTGTCCATTACCTCAGCGTAGACGCTGCCATCTTCTGTGTAAGCGGCATAGGAGTCGTGTGAACTGCCACGAGTAAAGTAACTACCCTTATGCGGATGGGTGCCGGGATAGGTTCGATAGGGTATGCCGTCGCCGTCAGAGTCGAGATAGCGCCCATACTTTTCAATTTCGTCTAACTGCTGTGCGTCTAGGACCTTGCCTCTATCGTAGCGGCTCTTGTCATCCCAATTGAGCGGATCACAAATTTGTTCGTTCATGCCGAGCTCTAAATCGCTCATTACTATCACCGGAGACTGTATTCGGTCTGCAATATCGAACGCACTTGCCGCATAGTCAAAACACTCGCTAGGATTCGCGGGAAATAGCAGCACATGCTTGGTGTCGCCGTGAGAGGCGTAGGCACAACAGAGCAAGTCGCCTTGCTGTGAGCGTGTTGGCATGCCGGTAGACGGGCCAACCCGTTGAATATTAAAAAGTACGATTGGCACTTCGGAGAAGTACGCAAGCCCGAGAAATTCTTGCATCAGTGAGATGCCCGGGCCACTAGTTGCAGTAAAAGCGCGGGCCCCATTCCAGCCTGCGCCTATCGCTATGCCTATTGCCGCGAGTTCATCCTCAGCCTGCACTATAGAGTATTTTTTCTTGCCGGTGCCAGCATCGATGCGCAGGCGTTTGCAGTACGTCGCAAAGCTATCTACTACAGACGTGGACGGTGTCAACGGGTACCAAGCGGCAACAGTCGCGCCACCGTAGACAGAACCCAGGCCTGTTGCGGTATTACCGTCCATCAGGATTTTGCCCTTGTTCTTTTCGCTTTTCTCCAAGCGCAGAGTGAGTGGACATGCAAAATTATCGATGGCGTATTGGTGACCGAGTTCCAGTGCGTGGATATTCGGCAGGATGAGTTTTTCCTTGCCGCGAAACTGATCGCTGACCAGTCCGGTTAGCACTTTGAAGTCGATATTGAGAAAGGCGGAGAGCGCGCCGACGTAGACGATGTTCTTGAATAACTGCCGCTGCGTTGGCTTCTCGAATTCTTCCAGACAAATGTCTTTGAGAGGGATCGGAAGGTAAGTCACATCGTCGCGTAACAATTCATTCGCCAATACTTTTGAGGAGTCATACAGCACATAGCCACCTGGTACTACCGAGGCGATGTCCTTAGCGATGGTTTGCTCGTTCATGGCGACGATGAGGTCGACACCTTCGCGCCGCCCCAAATAACCGTTCTCGTTGATTCTCACTTCGAACCAAGTGGGAAGTCCCTGGATGTTGGAGGGGAAGATGTTATGCGGGCTAATGGGTATTCCCATACGAAATACGGCCTTCGCAAACATGCCATTTGCACTCGCGGAGCCTGAGCCGTTTACGTTGGCAAATTTAACGACGCAGTCATTGACCTTGGTCAGGCCAGTGACCTTGGAGCTTTGAATTAGCTCTGACATGTGTTTTCCGCTTTGGCCGTGTTGAATAAATATTTGTGCATGTCCCAAGCATTTGTGGGGCAGCGCTCGGCGCATAAACCACAGTGCAGACATAAATCTTCATTCTTCGCCATTATACGTCCGGTGCCTATTAATAGTCCGGAAACGTAGAGGTCTTGATCGTCGTTCTCAGCAGGAGCTAGTAGGTTTGTTCTGAGTTCGGCTTCATCCTGATTCGGGGTAAACGTGATGCAGTCGGTAGGGCAGATGTCCACACAGGCATCACACTCGATACACAGTTTATCGGTGAACACAGTTTGTACATCGCAGTTCAGGCAGCGTTTTGTTTCGTTGAGCGCGAGTTGTTCGTCAAAACCGAGCTCTACTTCAATGTTGATGTCATTCAAAGTGGCTTGCTTGTCGGCATGAGGTACTGCGAAACGCAGGTCATCGCTAATGTCGTTTTTGTAAGACCACTGATGGATGCCCATTTTCTGACTGCTAAGATTAGTGAGCGGGTCAGGGCGCTTGTTGATGTCTAGTTTCTCGCACTGCATATGGATGGATACGGCTGCATCGTGCCCATGTGCGACGGCAGTAATGATATTGTCGGGCCCGAGAGCTGCATCGCCGCCAAAAAAAACTTTCTCATGACTGGATTGGAATGTGGACTTGTTGAGGACGGGCACTTCCCATTGGTCAAATTCGATGCCTAGGTCTCTTTCCACCCAAGGGAAGCTATTCTCCTGCCCAATAGCACAGAGCACATCGTCACAGGGCACTATCGCTGGCTCTTCGCCGGTTGGTACAAGCTTTCGTCTGCCATTCTCATCGATTTCTTTGCGAACTTTTTCAAACTCCATGGCGACGAGTTTGCCGTTCTCGATTACATAGCGCTTGGGCACATGGAAGTTCAGTATTGGTATGTCCTCGTTCATTGCATCTTCGATTTCCCAAGGCGAGGCCTTCATCTCATCGAAGCCGCTGCGCACTACGACGCTTACCGATTCACCGCCGATGCGTTTGGAAGTCCTGCAGCAGTCCATCGCGGTGTTGCCGCCACCGAGTACAATTACGTTTTTACCTACGCTCGAAATATGTTCGAAGGCAACGCTTGCTAGCCATTCGATCCCGGTATGTATATTGTCCTTTGCCTCGTCATGTCCAGGTAAATCTAACCACTTGCCGAGAGGCGCGCCGGTGCCAACAAATACGGCATCGTAGCCTTCGGCCAAAATGTCACGCATGCTGGTAATTTCTTCACCGAAACGACAATTAACACCCATTTCGAGAATATAATTTAGTTCCTCGTTTAACACTTCCGCGGGAAGGCGGAATCGAGGGATTTGAGTGCGCATGGCTCCGCCGCTAAGCGCGTCTTTTTCGAACAGGGTGATCTCATAACCAAGTGGCATGAGGTCTCGCGCTACAGTCAAAGAGGCAGGGCCTGCCCCGATGAGGGCAATATGTTTGCCATTCTTTTTCTTCGGTATTTGAGGGAGGCGATCCGTGATGTCAGATTTATAGTCGGCTGCAACTCGCTTCAATCGACATATGGCGACAGGTTCTTCTTCGACTCGTCCGCGCCGGCAGGCAGGCTCGCAGGGACGGTCGCAGGTACGCCCGAGAATCCCTGGGAACACATTCGAATGCCAGTTGATCATATACGCGTCGGAATAGCGTTTCTCCGCTATCAAACGTATGTATTCGGGGACAGGTGTGTGAGCAGGACAGGCCCACTGGCAATCGACTACTTTATGGAAGTAATCAGGATCGGCGATATCAGTCGGTTTCATTGCTAACCAGATTTCCTTTTTTAGTTCTTATTTTTGGAGCTCAACATCCTTGTGTCGATAGCAGATGCAGAATATTAGTATAGGGAATTGAGCTTCAATTGTAAGCAAATATGTCACTTTGTCCTGTGCTGTCATAAGGGATTCAAGATGCAGCACCGTCGTGGTTAGATTCATGCAATTTGTTAAAAATACGCAGCTTTGTTATGTGCGGTTCTGCCTCGATTGCAGCTTCCAAGTCTTTGGCTGTTGCCATTGATAATGCGTCGACATCGAGCACGAGATCTACCTCAATTGTGCCGCTCAAATAGTGAAGGTCGACAGAAGCGATAGAGTGCTGATCTATCAAATTGCCCCAGCAGGCTTTTAAAGAGGCAATTACCTCTGAGCGTTCCGGCAATGGCGATTCATCTTCAGTCGTTTCGTGTTGAATGGGGTCAATGTGAATGAGCACCTCGGAAACGTCACCGAATTGATTAATAATTGATTTGTTTACTAACTCGCCAAGTTGGTGACCTTCCGATACAGATATGTACGAATTAACCAGTAGCCTTACCTCCAAGATTATTTTTCCCCCGGTAGTTCGGCTGCGCAGCTCAGTGATCCCTCGAATACCGTCTATGCTTAATATACACGATTCGAATTGTTCGCGGCGCTGCTTCGGTACTGCTGTATCTACGAGTTCGATCAGGCTGTCAGCGCAGAGTTCCCAGCCAATTTTGGCTATGATCATCGCTACGAACATGCCAGCAATTGTATCCATCCAGGGATAGCCCTGACGTGCACCGATAATGCCGATAAGTACGGCGACAGAGGAGATCGCGTCAGTCCTGCTGTGCCAGGCGTTCGCTCTGAGTAGGCTTGAATTCAGCTTCTTCGCTACACGCATCGTGTAGTGATATATCCATTCCTTGGTTGCTATAGATAATAGCGCGATAGCGATTCCGCCCACAGCAGGGGTGGGCAAAGGCTCATCGAGCAGCAGTCGGTTGGTACTGTCGTAAAGTAAGATAGCAGCGGTGATGAAGAATACGACACCCATGGCTATGGTGCCTAATGTCTCGAAGCGACCATGTCCGTACTGGTGGTCTGCATCGGGCTCGGCATGGGAAACCCGTGTCAAGATCAATACGAAGATGTCGGTTCCGGCATCGGTGAGAGAATGGATGCCGTCGGTTATAAGTGCGAAGGAATTGGTTACGGTTCCGCCAACTATTTTGCCGACTCCAAGCAGCAGGTCGAGCAACATACCTACTAGGGTGACATTTGCGGCTTCTCTTTTCGCGTGCTGTGCATCCATAGAATTACTAGTTTGTATTGCTCATTATGATTAGGCTATTAGGATGGATTAAGGCGCATCGTAGAGGTTTGAAATGCGAGGAGGCCGGTATCGAGTCAGGTAATAGCTGGCATTTAGGGGCCCAAAAAAGAAAGCCCAACTACCGGAGGCAGTTGGGCTAAATATACTATCAAGGGAGAGATAAATGAAACAAAACCCACAATTTTGTATTACATCTACCTACACTAACTCTGACTAATCATTCAGGGAAAAGTTCCCGACTTTATTTTTAGATTTTGCAGTTTTTTTTTGAATACAGTTATTTGCATCCAAAAAATCTCCAACATCTTGTAATATCTAAAGATTTATTATTTCCAAATTTTCGATTTTCAGGCTGTCGGCAGATTCTTTGTTGCAAATAATGCCGATGCTCGCCTTTTCGGGAGACAAATACAGCTGAGCAACCCGTTTTAGGTCCGCGGTGGTAATGCTTAGTATCTGTTTTCTGAACTGGGCTCGATGCGCCAACGTGCGGCCGAAGGCTCGGTTGAAATAGGCTTGTTTTGCCTCCCCTGCAGGTGAGGCAGGCTTATCGAGGCTAGCTATGACGCCTAATATCGCCTCTTCCAGTTGATGGGGTTTGTGTTCGCTCGAAATAACCCAGTCTATGGCTGCGTCGAAGTCTGCCAGTGTTTCCTGCAGGCGCGGGTCTCTATAGGAGAAAAATCGGAAGGATGCAGAACTAGCATCTTGGCTGGCTCCGCCACCATACGCGCCGCCTTGCTCGCGTATTGCCCTATGCAGATAACCGTTGCGCATGAAGCCGGCCAAGACTTGCAGAGGTGCGTTGTCCGCATGCCCTGAGGCAACGGTAGGGTAGGCCTTGGCGCAGAAGTTTACGGCAGTCGTCGTGCTCCATGCCTGTCTAACCCGCTCTCGTACAGGGGGCAATTCTAGAGGGCTGTCAGGAGTACCGCCACGTGAGGTTCCCCAAACACTGTCGATGTCCAAGATCAGTTGACTGCGATGCTCTGGTTCTGCAATGACAAGAAACTCCTTGTTTGCCGCTAGGATTTTGTCATGTAGGGATTTGAATTTGCCCAGCAACTCGATGCGCGAAGACTTCTGTTCCATCTGAGCTCTCAATACTTTGAGTTGCTTGATACCTTCCAGTCCACCCGAACGATGGCCGAGCAGGGCGGTGGGGCTCATGCGACTGCTGGCGAGGCTCATGGCTAAGCTGTGCCCCTGGCCGGTGATACTGTTCTCCTTGCGAGCACAAATTTGCTCAATGAGTTCTTGTAGCCGCTGATCCTCATCGAAACGTACCGCATGGATAGTGCTGTGCAGCAACTTGGATATTTGGAGATGATTGTCACGCAGGCATTTCGATGAGAAAGAGATGATCGCCTTGCTCGATTGCACATCGTTCAATTCGCTGCGAATACTGCTGAAGCAGCTGATGCCGCCGCTGATTTGGGCCTGCCAGGCCTGCGTCTGAGCGTAGTCTCTGTCGCCGACACCAAACTCTGTCAGGCAGGTGGTATATAAAGGCAATACATCCAAAAGCTCTTGATCAACTTGAGGTATCGCCATTATAACTTGTTGGTAGCAGAGCCCGTTAGTGCCTTGGCCGTAAAAACTAACTGGCGCCTTGCTACTGCTGAGAACCGTATCAAATCGTTCGGGTTCGCTTATGATCTCTGGGACATCTTCGAGGCCAACCTTTGGAAGCAGGCCGGGGTCATCTTCTTCGGTTTGCCGCGCGGCAAGCCGTTTGGCTTGCGTGATAATCGCCAGTTTCTCTTCATCGGCTAGCGTGCTCTTAATAGCGGCAAGTTGATCTAGTTCAGCCTGCACCTTGCGTTTCGCCAATTTTGGATCAGGTTTTAGGGTCAATCTGACTCGATGCGAGTTGTCGAGCAGTAGCTTCTGCACGAGATTAGGGATGAATCGGTCGTCCTTAATAAGTTCTCGCAGCTCGCCAAGCACAGGGTCGATGTTCAATAGCTTGATAGGGTCGCCGCGATGCATCGCCGTGGAGAGACCGGCAAGAATAAGCTGCAATCCATAAGGGTAGCTGTCCCCGGAAATTTCTCTTTGATGCAGCTCTAATTGATGCAAAGAGGCCTCAACTTGCGCGTAGGGGATGCCGTTCTTTACTACATCCTCCAGAGTCTTGATTATGAGATTCTCAACCGCTTCGCTGGATTCTGCGGTGCAGCCTTCAAGGCCCACCATCATGCTCATCTCTCGATTCGAATCTTCCAGGCCGCACATCGGTGATGGAGAGCTGCCTAAGTCGCTAGTCTCCAGTACTCGAAGTAGGGGGCTGGCGCTATTGTCTAGTAACACGCTGGAAACAAGTTCCGCACGGAAGAGTTCGCCTAGGTCAGTGCTGCGACCTAGAAGCCAGGCTAGGACTACATGGCTTTGTGGTTTATCGGATTCTTCGCTTGCATAGGACTCTTCGACGACTATAGGCGCCAGGTATCTTTTTTCATCTTTCACTTCGATATTGATGTCCAGTTTTTCGAAATGTGAAAGCGCTTGCTCGTGGAATTTCTCTTGATGATCGAATGCAGATATGTCGCCGAAGGTCATGAAAACGGCATTGCTGGGATGGTAATGGCTCTTGTAAAAATCCAGCAATTGCTGATAGCTCAGATCGGGTATGTGATCCGGTTCGCCACCGCTATTGAAATGATAGGTTGTAGTTGGGAATACGTATTTGCTGATGGTCTGCCATAAGACACTATTTGTGGAGCTCATCGCGCCTTTCATTTCATTGAAGACCACGCCCTTATACAGCAGTTCGCTATCGGAATTTTCTGGTTCTGCAAATTCGAGGCGATGGCCTTCCTGCGCAAAATCGAGCTCATGTAGGCGCGAGAAAAACGCAGCATCGAGGTAGACGGTTAAGAGGTTGTTGAAATCTTTTTTGTTCTTACTGGCGAATGGGTAAGCGGTCCAATCACTGCTGGTGAAGGCGTTCATGAATGTGTTCAACGAGCGCCGAATCATCATGAAGAATGGATCCCTGACTGGGAACTTCTTGCTGCCGCACAAAGCCGTATGCTCTAAAATGTGGGCGACGCCTGAGGAATCCATCGGAACTGTTCTAAACGCGACAAGAAATACATTTTCGGTATTTTCGCTGCTCAGGTGGAAGTGTTTTGCACCCGTCACTGTATGGGTATACTCCTGCATAGTGATATTTAGAGAGCTAATTTCCTCGCTGCGTTGCCATTCGAAAGCGGGGTGTGATTTCGGGGGCTGGATAGAATTGCTTTGCTTGGTGTCAGGACTGCTTACTACGGCCATGCTTTGGGTTGCCTTTTGTAATTTGTATTGCTTGATGGGTTCTTGGCTGAACATGCACTCGCCTGCGACGTTACGAGGGGGGTGTCTCCAGGCTGAATGTGCCTAGTTTACCTGAGCGAAATTCGTTTAGTAATATTTCTGCCGTTTTGTTCAGGTCCGCTCTGCCGCCTCGGCCTATGGATCCTCGCTGCTTCGCGAGAGCCTCGAAGAACGGTTCGGCCTCAGTGATGGAGCCTGGTAAATCGTATCTAGTGGCTAGGCGTTCTGGGTAGTGCTGTAATAGTAGCTCGGCAAGGAACCAAGCAATGTCAGCGACCTCTACCGCTGTATTGCGAATCGTACCGGTAATAGCCAATCTGTAGGCACTCTCTTGGTCTTCCAGTTTCGGCCAGAGCATGCCGGGTGTATCGATCAGGTACCAACCTTGTTGCAGTTTGACGCGTTGCTGGCCCTTGGTAACAGCAGGTTCATTGCCGGTGTTTGCCACCTTGCGCTCAGCTAATTGATTTAGCAGGCTCGATTTACCCACATTGGGAATACCGTCGATAACGATCTGCCCCTGAATTAGCACAGTCTCGTCGGTATGCTTGATGAGCCTTTTTGCGGTTTTTACGATGTCTGCTCGATTGATCTGAGCGCCCTTGCCGTTGATGAGGCAGGCGCTATTATCAAGCTTGGAGAAGTGTGTGGCCCAGGCCTGAGTGACTTTATCATCGGCGAGATCCGATTTGTTAAGGATGCGAATACAAGGGCGCCCTTCGCGAATATTCGCAAGCAGGGGGTTACAGCTTGATTCGGGTATGCGCGCATCTAGGACTTCGATCACGGCATCTGTGTGGTGCATGATCTTGACCAGCTCTTTGCTGGCTTTGTGCATATGTCCGGGGTACCAGGAAATGGCCATTTTTTGGGGCTCCGTGAGGGCGACAGTGTATCGAGGCTAGCAGGCCAAGACCACCCCATTTTATCGACAGTAATTACGTTATACTAAAGGCAATTAGAATTGGTCGTAATGGCTATTTAGGGAGCTAATGTTAGCAATGCCTGTACAGGATACTATTGAAGCAAAGTTGTCGGAGGCGTTACAGCCGTCGATGTTAGAGGTTGCGAACGAGAGTCACATGCATGGGGGGGCAGCGACTGAGTCTCACTTTAACATCACTGCTGTTTCTGCCACATTCACAGACTTAAATTTGGTGCGCAGACATCAGGCAGTCTACAAATTATTACAGGTCGAGTTGGCTGGGGGCGTGCACGCTTTAGCAATGCATCTGTATACAGAGCAGGAATGGGAGCAACGGCAGGGTTCTTCGCCAACGTCTCCGGACTGCAGGGGAGGCAGTAAATAAGGCAGGCTAGGTTGAAACTAATTTTTTTGCCCTGACGTTAAAGGTCATGGTCTACGCAGTGCTGTAACAGGTATTGACTGTGAATAGTCAATACCTGCCGCTATGTCAGCGGCCTGCATTAGATAGCTAAGGCTTGGCAGGGAATGGGATGAAAACAATTGTGTGAATTTTTTGTTCTGAAAGGCAAGCCCGGTGAAAATATTTGTGACTTGCGTCACTTCAACTATTTTTTACTAAGACAATAATTAGTGCTTCAAATAGATGCTCACGTAACAGTAAGATTCAGGGAATTTCGATGCAGTTAGACAGTGAGATTTCAGGCCAGAAGCGCAAGGTTGAACTTGCCTTCGCAGGACTAGTCTTGGTAGCTCTAATTAGCTTAACGGTTGCTGTCACGAAACTCGCCCCAAACCATGAATCGCCTGCGGGGGTTGCACTGACACCGGAGCCGATTTTCGTCTTTCCCGACTTCGCGTCCATCTCAAATATCGAAACAAAGAAACAGCAGTTCTTTGATTTTTTACAAGATTATGTCCACTACGAAAATGGCTTCATCCGTGATCTTCGCCAGAAGCTGCTAAGTTATGCGGAGATCCTCGGCGAGGGCACCACTTTATCTGGACTTGAAAGAAGCTGGATGATGGATTTGGCGATTGCCTACAGCGTGGATACTAAGGTGGCAAACGATCAGGCTCTTGTGAACGAACTGCTGTTGAGGATAGATGTTATTCCCACATCATTGGTTTTAGCGCAGGCTGCAAATGAATCGGCATGGGGCACGTCTAGGTTCGCTCTGGAGGCCAATAATATTTTCGGTCAATGGTGCTTCGAGGAAGGCTGCGGCATCATCCCGAATAGACGCGCAGCGGGTGCTACTCACGAGGTGAAGAGTTTCGATACTATCGAGGCTTCAATCGAAGGCTATTTCCTGAATATCAATTCGCACCATCTGTATGCAGGTTTTCGGCAGGAGCGAGCGCGACTCAGGCGGCTGGGTCGGCGCCTAGATTCGATAGTGCTTGCTCAGGGGCTCGACAGATACTCAGAGCGTGGAAAGAGCTATGTTGACGAGGTCCAGACCCTAATTCAGCAAAATAACCTCGCTCAAAGAGATCGTCGCTGGATGGAAAACTAACCCGCGCAAGCATGTTGCTTCAGTTTAAATTTATCCACTGCATAGAATACCAGTAGTAGCGATTTGAGTTGGGATCGGGTGCGGTGCAGATATATCGCCAGCGCCTTCCTAAGTAGCGTTCCTCAGGCTTCAATTCCAGCACGCCTTGCTCCCTGTCTATCCAAGTCATCGGTATTGGTTTGCTATTCGCGAAACAGCCAATCTGGTCGAAATCGTAGTCCCCAATCTCGAATTTAAGCACGACCGACGGATTCCTGTTAGACGTTACAGGCGAATCGGGTTGCAATTGAGTTACTGAAAACGGCAGGGTAGAGAATTTCGTGCTCGCCGTCTCCAAATTCGCGTAGATGCTAGCAAGCGGGAATCGCGGCAGCGCTAGGAAATCCGATTTAGGGCCCACAGCGCCAGAGTTTTGCGCTAAGCCTACAAAATTTAGTTCCTCAAGAAGTGACTTGATAGCAGGCTCGTACTCGCCATAAGGGTAGGCCAGGTAGCGATGAGATTGCCCGGTCTGCGCTTCTATTCTTTGTTCGGCTTTCAATAAATCCTCTTCAAGTCTCGCGAGCCTCTGACGGGCTGATTCATTGTCTCTGGCCTCCAACATATACGGATGATCGACCATGTGGTTGGCGATGATCACACCGGCTGTACTCATCTGCCTGACCTGATCCCAAGTTATGTAGTTGCTGAGGCCAGCATCGATAGGTTCGGTGCTGAGGAAGAGTGTAAAAGGATAGCCGTAGGACTGAAGCAGGGGAAATGCTTCATCAAAGATGGAGCTATAGCCATCGTCGAAGGTTATCACTACCGATTTATCAGGTAGCGATTGCCCCGAGCGCAGGCTGTCTATCATTTGATCAAGTGGAATGACCTTGAAATTGTTGTCGCGCAAATAACGCAGGTGCGCTTCGAAGTTAGCAGGAGAAATGGACGTTGAAGCAGGCGTGTCCTCGGCGACGTGATGGTAGAGCAAGATGACGGCGCTTTGCGCTGCCACGACGGGGCTGCTGACTGCGAGCACAGTACTGGCAATCAGCCAGGAAGCGGTGACGTTGAGAATTTTCTTTGCTTTGAGCAATGGCTCTAGGTGTCTGATCATAGGTTGATAATAACTTAATTCCCGTCGACCTGGGTAAAGTCGATGACTTCTTATATAGGGCCAGCGGGGCTATAATGCGCGGTTCTGAGCCACCGCGCGGCTCACCCTAACTTGGAGTTAACTATGATCTACTCAGGCAAGGCGCTAAGCGTCGATGTTTTGCCTTCCGGCATTGCCAACCTGGTGTTCGACCTGGAAGGCTCATCTGTAAACAAATTCGATCAAGAGACTTTAGCTGAGTTGCAGCAGGCGATTGCCGCTTTGCAAAAAGCCGATGTGCCGGGTCTCGTGCTATCAAGCGCTAAGAAGACTTTCATAGTTGGCGCCGACATTACTGAATTCACCTCGAAGTTTGCAGAAGGCGAGCAGCAGGTGCATGCGTGGTTGGTTGAGGTGAATAAAATATTCTCTGATCTTGAAGATCTACTGTTTCCCACTGTTGCGGCCATCAATGGTATCGCACTAGGTGGAGGTTTCGAATTGGCGCTAGCGGCGGATTACCGTGTCGCAACAGAGTCTGCGCTAGTTGGTTTTCCTGAAGTTAAGCTAGGCATATTGCCAGGCTTTGGTGGAACCGTAAGACTGCCGCGACTGATTGGAGCAGATAATGCCAATCAATGGATTAGTAGTGGGACGCACATTAAGGCGAAACAGGCCTTAGCCGAAGGCGCGCTTGATGCAATTGTCGATGAGGGCATCCTCATTGAGGCGGCCGAAAACATCATCCAGCAATGCATTGAGGGAAAACTAGACTACAAAAAAATCCGTGTACAAAAAACTTCTCCGCTGACACTCACACCTATTGAAATGAATGTCGCATTTGAAACGGCCAAGGGATTAGTTGCCGCTGCGGCTGGACCGAATTACCCGGCTCCCCTAACTGCGGTAATGGCGATGCAGAAAGCCGCCGTCATGGACCGTGCTGGAGCGCTGGAGGTTGAGCACCAGGGATTTATTAAGTTGGCGGCAACCGAGGTTGCTGCGAATCTTGTACAGATGTTCCTTAATGATCAGTTCCTAGGTGGCTTAGCCAAAAAACAGCAAGCAGCGGCAAGGCCAATCTCGATGGCCGCCGTGCTCGGGGCTGGGATAATGGGAGGTGGAATCGCCTATCAGTCTGCTTTGAAGGGCACGCCTATCATCATGAAGGACATAGCCCAAGAGGGTGTGGATCTGGGCATGGGGGAAGCGCGCAAGCAGCTAAATAAGCAGGTAGCGAAGGGGCGGATAGACGGCAACAAAATGTTTAACATTCTCTCAAGCATTGAGCCAACCTTGAGCTATGACAGCATCGGCAAGGCTGATATCGTGGTTGAGGCAGTAATCGAAAACCCCAAGATCAAACAGTTGGTACTCGCGGAACTCGAATCATTAGTTCCAAAGGACACGATTATCGCAACTAACACCTCGACTATTTCGGTGGATGACTTGGCGAGTGTATTAAAGCGTCCGGAAAACTTCTGTGGCATGCATTTCTTTAACCCAGTACCGGTAATGCCTCTGGTGGAAGTAATTCGCGGACAGAAGAGCAGTGATGAAACGATAGCGACCACAGTCGCCTATGCGAAGAAGATGGGGAAAATACCCATCGTGGTCAATAACTGCCCAGGCTTCTTAGTTAATCGCATTCTATTCCCTTACTTCGGTGCTTTCTCGCGTTTGATAAACGATGGTGCTAATTATAAGCAGATCGATAAGGCTATGGAGCGATTCGGCTGGCCGATGGGGCCTGCTTATCTGTTGGATGTTGTTGGTCTGGATACAGCGGTTCATGCACAGGCTGTTATGGCGGCTGGGTTCGAGCGTATGAAGTTGGATATTGACACCGTAATAGACAAGCTATTTGAACACAAAGACCTTGGGCAGAAATCCGGCAGTGGCTTCTATCTCTATGAGAACGACAAGAGGGGCAAGCCGAAGAAACTTCCGAACCCAGCAACTGAACAGCTTGCCGCTTCGATGGCATCTACAAGCAAAGAGTTTAAGGATGAAGAAATAGTGCAGCGAATGATGGTTGCCATGTGCATGGAGACTATTCGCTGCCTGGAGGATGGAATCGTAAGTACGGCTATCGAGGCGGATATGGGATTGGTGCTTGGCATTGGCTTTCCGCCATTTCGCGGTGGAGCGCTGCGCTATGTCGATAGCCTGGGCCTGAGCCAATTTTGTGAGATCGCCGATAAATATGCGGGTCTAGGTGAGCTCTATCAGCCAACGGCGAAGCTACGTGATATGGCTTCAGCAAACGAAACTTTCTATAGCTAGGGGTTTTATAAATAGCAGCAGAATTTTGGGCACCTGCCAAGTTACCTAAGCATGCCTTATATAAATTGTTAGGAGATAACATGAAGTTAAATGCCAGAGACGCCGTAATCGTAGATGGAATACGAACACCAATGGCTAGATCCAAAGGCGGTGCGTATCGCAACGTGCGTGCGGAAGAACTGTCAGCGCGACTAATCAATGCACTCTTTGAGAGAAATGCGGGTGTGTCACCAGATGAAGTCGAGGATGTGATCTGGGGTTGTGTTAATCAAACTTTAGAACAAGGTTGGAATATTGCAAGAAATGCGGCGCTAATGTCTGTGTTGCCACACTCCAGCTGTGGGCAAACGGTAAATCGACTCTGCGGTTCCTCTATGTCGGCGCTGCATACCGCCGCTATGGCAATTCAGAGTAATAACGGTGATCAATTTATTGTCGGCGGTGTGGAACACATGGGCCATGTTGGAATGGTGCATGGCATCGACTTGAACCCTAAGGCCTCCAAGCATATAGCCAAGGCATCTTGGATGATGGGAGTAACGGCGGAGGTGCTAGCTAAGATGCATGGTATCAGTCGCGAACAACAGGATGAGTTTGCTGTTCGTTCCCATGCGCTTGCGCAGAAGGCGCGTGTAGAAGGTGGCTTTGCCAATGAAATAGTGGCAATCGAAGGCCATGATGCGCGTGGAATGAAAATTTTACTGGAGCATGATGAAACCATTCGGCCAGACACCACAGTAGAAGGGTTGGCACAGTTACGTCCAATTTTCGACCCTGCTAATGGCACGGTTACCGCGGGTACTTCGTCACAGATATCAGATGGCGCATCGGCGATGTTGATGATGAGTGCCGAGAAAGCTCAGTCGCTAAACCTGAAAATTCGAGCGAAGGTGAGATCTATGGCCTATGCGGGTGTAGATCCGTCGATTATGGGTTACGGCCCAGTTCCAGCCTCGCACAAGGCGCTGAAGAAGGCAGGGCTCGCTATTGAGGATATTGACTGTGTTGAGCTTAACGAGGCGTTTGCCGCACAATCGTTACCGGTTATCAAAGACTTAAAACTAACCGACGTATTTGAGTCAAAGGTAAACTTGAAAGGTGGGGCCATTGCTCTAGGTCATCCATTGGGATGCTCGGGTACACGGATAACAACTACCTTGCTAAATAATATGGAAGACAATGACTCTACACTAGGCCTGGCAACGATGTGTATAGGATTGGGTCAGGGTATCTCCACGGTGCTGGAGAGAGTGTAGAGCCTATGTCTAGCGAATTACCCTTCAGTAATAATGCCCTACTAGCAAGTGGCAAGCCTGCCGCAGTAGACCCTGGTGCTGGGAAGAACTCCTTGCTAAACCGTTCGCGCAAGAACCTGCGCCGAGATGTTGGCCGTGCGATCGCTGATTACAATATGATCGAAGAGGGCGACTTGGTGATGGTCTGTCTTTCCGGTGGGAAAGATTCCTATGCGATGTTAGATATCCTGCTAAGCCTGCAGAAACACGCGCCTATTGATTTTAAGCTACACGCGGTAAACCTCGACCAGAAGCAGCCAGACTTTCCAGAACATGTACTGCCGGCTTATCTCGATGCTTTAAAGGTGGACTACACAATTATCGAGAAAGATACTTACTCGATAGTTACCGATAAGGTTGAAGAGGGTAAAACCTATTGTGGTCTTTGCTCAAGGCTGCGTAGAGGAATTCTGTACAACCACGCGCAATCAATAGGTGCTACCAAGATAGCACTAGGTCACCACCGAGACGATATTGTGGAAACGCTATTTCTGAATATGTTCTATGGGGGTAAGTTAAAGGCGATGCCACCGAAGCTGCTGAGCGATGATAAGAGAAACATCGTAATTCGTCCTCTTGCTTACTGCAAAGAGAAGGAAATCTCACGTTACGCGGAGCTTAGTCATTTCCCCATTATCCCCTGTAACCTCTGTGGCACGCAGGACAATATGCAGCGACAGGCAATTAAGGCAATGCTGCAGCAGTGGGATAAAAGCCACCCGGGGCGCGTTGAAACCATATTTACCAGTATCGCAAATGTTTCATTGTCGCAGTTAGCCGATACTAAAAACTTTCCTTTTGCTGAGCTACAAACATATTCTCCGGACTCGGCAGAGCTAAATGTAGTTGAGCTCGTCTAGTTTCAAGCGATGAAATATTTACTGACACCAAATAGGAATACTCTGTAAACGCTGAGCTATGAATATTCCTTTTCAAGATCTAAAAGTTGAAACACTGACGGCAATTATCGAAGAGTTCATAAGTCGTGAAGGCACCGACTATGGAGATCATGAGATTAGCCTGGAACAGAAAGTGCAACAGGTAATGAATCAATTGCAGCGTGGCAAGATAGTGGTCACCTTTGATCCGGAAAGTCAGAGTTGTGATTTACAAGTAGTTGCTGAGCGTTAATAGATAAGACAGCGAAGAATTATTATGTCCGATCAAAAAAATCAAAAAGATATCGATGAGTCGGGCCTGGATGTCGCCTTAAAATTGGATGCCTCTGGTTTGTTCTGCCCAGAACCGGTGATGCTTTTACACAATAAAATTCGTGATATTGAAGCAGGGCAGCTACTGAAGCTAGTTGCTACTGACCCTTCAACTAGTCGCGACGTGCCTAAGTTTTGTCATTTTCTCGGGCATGAATTGCTCGAATCAATCGAGAAAGACGGAAGCTTTGCGTATCTAATTCGCAAGGTCGAATCATAGTTCTGGCTGCAACCCTGATTGAGATTGGATAGAGAGGGCCTTATATGACCGATCAGAATGGTACCTACTATTTAGTAGATGGCTCTATTTATATATTCCAGTCGCATTTTTCTCCCCATGTGGAATGCGTCGATGCCGATGGTAACGAACTGAGTGCTGTCTACGGCTTTACCCAATTTCTGCTACAGTTTTTAAGGCGGGTTAAACCTGACCGAATAGCGGTAGCGTTAGATGAGAGTCTTTTTAGTGGCTTTCGACACGACCTCTGCCCGAACTACAAATCTAATAGGGAGTTGCCGGACGAAAACCTCGCGATGCAACTAAAAGGCTGTAGAGAAATTTGTTCCATTCTTGGCATGGCATCCTATGCGAGCAAGAAGTACGAGGCTGACGATATCATCGGAACGCTCTCAGTGAGAATGTCCGAACTGCTGCCGGGAGGCCCTGCATTGTGTATCGTCACTAGAGATAAAGACCTTTCACAACTGCTGCGGACTGACAAAGATTATATGTGGGACTACAGCGGCAATCGAAGGCGTTACAGGGCGGATATCCAAGAAGAATTCGGTGTAAGTCCTGAGCAATTTGCCGACTATCTAGGCCTCGTAGGTGACGCGGTTGATTGTATCACCGGGGTTCCTGGGGTGGGGCCAGTTAAGGCCAAAGAATTGCTGCGAAACTTTGCGAGCATGGACGGTATTTATGAAAACCTTGATGCGGTAGCAGGTCTTTCCTTGCGCGGAGCAGCCGGTTTGGCATTAAAGCTGGAGGCGCATCAAGCGGAGGCAAGGTTGAGTCGCAAGCTAGCTACTATTATCTGTGATGCCAATGACCAGCATGAGGGATTTGCACATGCGGTACCCAGCTCGCTAGAAGTGGCGGCTATCGATATCTCTTCATTTGAAAAATTTCTTTCGAATTATAAGTTCACAAAAAATGATAGCGCGCACCTGCTTTCCGTTGCTGAACGCTTTTCAAACGAATAGCGTTGTCTTTGTAATATTACTATGAAAATTTTTGCAGATAAGAACATTCTAGCGGTTGAGGCGAATTTTAGTCGCTACGGTGAGCTTCATCTCTTTGATGGTCGAAGCGTAGGTCAGGCAGATCTTGTCGATGCGGATGTGCTACTTGTTCGCTCTATTACCTCTATCGATGAGACTCTGCTAGAGGGGAGCAAGGTTCGTTTTGTCGGCACGGCGACCAGCGGAGTTGATCATGTCGATAGGGCCTATCTGGGCAATGCAGGTATACATTTCGTCGATGCAAAGGGCAGTAATGCGAACGCGGTGGTCGACTACTGCTTTACAGCCTTGGCCTGCGCTGCTTTACATAAAGGCTTCTCTTTTGCAGGCAGTAGGGTGGGTATTGTTGGCGCTGGTGCGGTCGGTGGTTTGTTCGCAGCGAAGCTCGAAGAATTAGGAGTTGAGGTTCGCTGCTATGACCCCTTTCTGGCGGCAAGAGGCGAGGGCGAGCTTGAATATTATTCGTTGGAGACAGTGCTCGAATGCGATGTTATTTCCTTGCATGTGCCGCTTACGGTCATTGGTCCGCATCCAACACGAAACCTGATAGGCGCTAAAGAGCTCGCTGCACTGGGGAAAAATGCAATTTTGATCAACGCATGTCGCGCAGGTGTAGTGAATGAATTAGCTCTGAAGCTGTTTCTTTCGAAGCGCGAAGATATCATGACTGTCTTCGACGTGTGGGCGGATGAACCTACCATTGATTCGTCTTTGGCTCAGTTAATTGATATCGCGACACCTCATATTGCAGGTTATAGTTCGGAGGCAAAATCGAACGCGACGAAGATCCTAGCTCGAGCGTTTGAAGAGTATTTTAGGCTTGGTACTACTCCAGATATTCAAGCTGGCGAGGAAAACTCCGATATTACCGCTGTCGAGAATGCCGCGGGAAAGTTGAGTCAGTGGAGCACCTTGCTAGCAGCGTTCCCCTTAATTGAACTCAGTGAACAGTTTAAGCAGGCGCTGAGAAAAGGAGAGGGAGCTGAAGCGTTCGATTCATTACGGGAGAAGCTTTTGCAAAGGCGCGAGTTTATAAGTAAGACGCTTAGAAGAAATACTTATTCCTCGGATCAGCAACAGCAGCTTAGCGTTCTTGGCTTTCGCTTCGAATAACTACCGACGGTACTTCTCAAGCACTCTTGCGATACCAGCTACAGCGGGCTCTAACTCATCCACTCGGGGAAGGAATACCAGGCGCAGGTGTTGCGTGTCTTCGATATTGAAGGCGCTACCTTGCACCAGAAGAATTTGTTCTTGCTCAAGTATGTCCATTATCAAGGTGACGTCCTCGTCAATCTTATAGACCGCCGGATCGAGTTTGGGGAACATATAAATCGCGCCGCGCGGTTTTACACAACTTACACCTGGAATTTGAGTGAGTAACTCCCACGCGATATCGCGCTGCTGCTTCAACCGGCCACCGGGCAAGACCAGATCATTGACACTCTGATAACCACCTAACGCTGTCTGCACGGCAAACTGCGCCGGAACATTCGCGCATAGCCGCATATTGCTAAGAATTTCCAGGCCTTCTATATAGCTGCTGGCATTCTCCTTCGGGCCGCTAAGAGTCATCCAGCCGGAGCGAAACCCTGCGAGGCGGTAAGATTTGGAGAGCCCATTGAAACTAACGATAAAAACATCATCACACAACGAAGCGATGGGAGTATGTACGGCATCGTCATAGACAATTTTGCTGTAAATTTCATCAGCAAAAAGAATGAGCTCATGCTTGCGACATAGCTCGATCAGTTGCAACAAAATTTCTTTGCTATAGACGGCTCCAGTTGGATTGTTTGGATTAATAATGACCAGCGCGCGCGTGTTGCTATTGATTTTGGATTCTATGTCGTGGATATCGGGATACCAGTCTGCTTGCTCGTCGCATACGTAGTGAACAGCGGTGCCACCACTTAAGCTTACAGCTGCCGTCCACAAAGGATAATCAGGTGCAGGCACGAGCATTTCGTCGCCGTTATTTAAAAGTGCCTGCATCGCCATGGTAATAAGTTCGCTAACACCGTTTCCCAGATAGATATCATCTATTCCTATATCGCGCACATTCAAACGTTGGCATTCCTGCATAATTGCTTTACGGGCAGAGAACAGCCCCTTTGAATCGCAATAGCCCTGAGCGGCAGATAGATTGTGGATTACATCATGCAGAATCTCATCGGGGGCATTGAAGCCGAAGGCGGCTGGGTTGCCAATATTGAGCTTTAATATCTGGTGGCCTTCTTCTTCTAGTTGCTTGGCTTGCTCTAATACTGGGCCACGGATGTCGTAACAGACATTGCCGAGTTTGTCGGACTGATAAATCTTAGTCATTCTTTTCGCTCTCTACTGCTAGTAAATTTCATTACTGCCTACTCATTCATCGGCAGCTATCACTTTTGAATAACCACATTTTTAGTAAAGGTTGCTGTGATTCGAGCTGCAGTGCGAGGTGCAGCAGTTTCTTCTGGATGAAGGGCTCTCATTCAATTTCTGGTGTATTATTCAAGCTAGAATTACTTAAGGAGTAGAGTCGTGAGCGATCCAAAAAAAATTGAGAAGACGGAACAGCAGTGGAGGCAGGAGCTTGATAGTGAGACCTACCGTGTTACCCGGCAAGCTGGAACTGAGGCGGCATTTTCTGGCAAGTATTGCGACCTGAAAGACAAGGGTATTTATAACTGCGCAGCCTGCGGCGAGCCCTTGTTCTCCTCTGATACTAAATACGATTCAGGTTCAGGTTGGCCAAGCTTTTATGCCCCGGCTGATGCGGAAGTAGTCGGCCAGAAGAATGACTATTCTCACGGCATGATCAGAAGCGAAGTGGTCTGTAACAAGTGCGACTCGCATCTGGGGCATGTTTTTCCAGATGGGCCGATAGAAACTGGACTGAGGTATTGTATTAATTCAGCATCGCTGGACTTTAAAGAAGAATCAAAAGAAGGCGAGTAACGTGTTTAGCGGTATTGCCAAGTTGGTATACTTTGCACTAAAAAGGGAGGCTTAAGGCCTCCCTTTTTAGTGTGCGAATTTAGCGCTTAGCGCTCTATTGTATACAGCCCATCTACCTGATTGAACTGGTCCAACTGGTCAATTAGATCGAAGCCACCAACAAATGCCTCGGCACCTGTGCCGGTAAATACACCGCCCAGGTTCGCATCGATAGAGTTACTGATTAGCCCACCAGGGTCGGAGAGCGTGCCGCCGATCGAATTGAGATCTACCATGCCACTATTAATGGAACCGGCAAAGTCTATTTCCCAAGCTTGAGCGCCACCAACTGCAATTTGTAGATTGCCATTACTAATAATGCCCGTGTTGAAGTCGACATCTAGGCCCGCAACTACTTGTGTCACATCGCCGGCGCTACCGCTACCAATGAAGGAAGATGCGGCGGTGCTTGCATAGGACCCAGTACCCTGTAAATTTGCGACTGGGGTCGGATTAATAGTGGCGAGGTAATTGGAAGTTTGTAGCTCAACTTCGCCACTAGTTTCCGCTGTTACCACAACCCAGTTTTCTTCAATGGGGTTATTCCAGCTACCCCAGGTGATGTTCTGGGCATCAACAGTGGAGTCAGGAAGCGATACTTCGGCTGCGGAAGCACCTTCCCCGTTAAGGGCAACGGTACCGTACAACACATGCTGGTAGCCGTCACTGGCGTTTGTGTGAGCGACTTCAAGTGTGAATCCCAAGGCTGCTGCCCCATTACTTCCGCTAATGGTTGCCTGCCCGGTAAAGTAGCCCTTTAAATCTCCAGTTATTTGGCCGGTGTTGATATTTACTGGGGTTCCCGACAGTACATTGTCGAGTTTAGTCAAAGCCCCGCTTTGAGGGTCCGGGTATAAGACTAGGAAAGGCCCATCTTGAATCCCGGCTAATTGCACATCCCATCTCGTCAGGGCAGGGTTATTGGCATCATTATTGACATTGAGAATAGTCAAATCCCCCCAAACGCTGCCGGTGGAGAAATCGATGTCGAAACCAAAGTAAGTGTCAATATGATTGGCATCAATAGACCAGTATTCGGGAGTCCCAGTGCCACTGAGGCTCCTCTGATAGCTGCCTTGAAGGTCTAAAATGTGGCCGCTTGCGTGGTCACCCCCGTAGGAAAAAGTTCCAGTGGATGGAAAAGTGCCAGTTGCAGCATCGGCTATGAACCAAAACGCCTCGTGGGCATCGTCGAGGAAGAAGGAGCCGCCACTCGGGGCGTGACCGAGTCTTTGGAAAGTAGTGCTATTGGGGGCATCGCTATTGCCACTTGAGCCTGTGCCCCAAGCACCCCAGCGCTCAATAAAATGGGTGGACAGTGCCGTTGAGGAGCTTTGAGGGCCCCCGTTGTTGTTGCGCATTATGGGGCCGGTGGTGAATTCAAAGAAATTGGTGCCGTCAATGTTTGGCGCACTAAAATTAACGTCAGAAAATACTGGCCCGTCGGCATTGCTTGGATCTATGGCAACCGGTCCGCCGTTGAGGGTCGTGAAGTGGTGTCCGTCCTTCGAGGTTGCAGTGACAAAAACGCCGGTATGCTGGAGAAATCCCGTGCTTAGCTCGGCAGTGGACAAGAAGTCATCCTCCACGGAAGTGAAGCCGCCGTAGACATAATTCGCGGTATTGCCAGTTTGGTACAAGTTAAACCCGCCGGCGATGGACAAGTCGCCCTGGTCATCGAGAAAAATTCCCAGCAGGTCTCCGTCTACTGTGGCGCCAGTAGATGTGCCGTTTTCTTGGATATCGGAACCGAAGAAGCTGGTTGTGTCATGGCCAAAATTAAAATAGGAGAGGGAGTCGCCATTGGAATCGAGTAAATGCGTATAGGCGCCACCAAAACTGACCAGCCACTGTTGGGAGTTACCTGTATTGGTGTCGTAAAGCTGTGCCCAAAATTCGCCATTGCTGATTGCGCCAGTGCCAAAATCAACATCGAGACTGACGCGAACAGCGGTTAAATCGCCCCAAGAGCCTTTGCCCATTGATTCATTCTGTATGGGAAAGGAAGTAAAGGTTTTAGAGCCCGTTAGAGAGGTTGTATTCAGTGTTAAGGTGCTCGGCACTTGGAAAGCGAACAGGTCATTCGACAGCAGAGAAAAAGACTGGCTCGAATCAGTAATGTCGGTGAAGACAGTGCGAGGATCTCCTGAGGCCGCATTCCAGTACCACCAGTTTGCGCCGATCACGCCGCCAACGTCAGTACCAACCTCGGCAAAGCCATTAGAACTATCAAGATCGAGAATGAAGTCAGGATCAATAGGGAATAAGGCATTGCCTTGGAGCTCGCTCACAGAGGCGGAATTAAAACTCACTAAGTCTGGGCCGGTACCAGAGCGACCGATAAAGCTGAGTCTGTTTTGAGTAGGTTGACCAATATTAAGGTTGGGAGGTACCAGTGCGAACCCAAAGGCACTGTCGTTAGCCGCTATAAAACCTGCGTAGTCAACAGGATTGATCAATGGAGGAGCCTCTGAAGTTGTAGCTACACCACCTACAAATCTACCGGCAACGTCGTTTTCATTTATAGTAAAGGCGGCCACCAAAGCGTTGTCGGCAAAGACGCCCCCTAGAACGCCACTAAAACCTCCTGTGGCAGGACTCGAGTTAATCAAAACAGTATCAACAGTCATTTCGACTGCGGCGGAGGTGCTCGAGAGGAGTCCGGAGAAATCGATTTCCCAGATATCGCTTGCTATAGCATCGCCAGCGGTTATATCCAATACGCCAGAAGAAATACTACCGGAGTCAAAATCAACGTTAAAGCCAAATTCAATATCT
>Ga0307995_1000304_pt1 | contig 34783 bp, 39 predicted proteins | sample EllFjometagen262_FD_203132 | JGI IMG/M metagenome (GOLD analysis project Ga0307995, IMG submission 203132) | Marine microbial communities from Ellis Fjord, Antarctic Ocean - #262 | ecosystem: Environmental > Aquatic > Marine > Unclassified | place: Southern Ocean | collected 2014-11-02 | reverse complement strand
CGTGAGTATGGGCACTCGTCTAAAAAAATATATGGACGGAGACATCGTGTTTGCATTCAATAAGGTTGGTGTAGACAGCGAACTCATGAAGTCTGGTAAGAGTGGTAGTAAGGTTGGTATGAAGGGTAACACCAAGGGTGGTCAGTACCTAAAGAATGCCGAATACTTCTATGTCAAACGTAAAGGGGCTAAACCCATCCCTGTAGCCAAGTTGGATAAAGAGATCCGTATGAAGATCTCACAATATGTACCAAAGGGAGTGGAATGGTAATATGCTAACATTTAAAGAACATCTACAAGAAGCATCTTCATGCGACTTGATTGGTATGAAACAGATCAAAGCATTCGAAAAGGTTGTCGATCAACTGTTTAAGAAGTATAACATCGACTTTAACTTTACACGTCACTTTGGTGATCGTATGAGTGATGAGCGTAACACACCTTGTATTACTCTTAAAGAGTTAGCAGAGTTCATCAAGAAGGTTTATGCAAAGCAAGGTAAGTCTCTAAAGGGCGTTGCAGGTGCTGAAGCTGTTCTTAAAGACATTCAAAAAGATCTGAATATCCCTGTTGCAGTGACATATGACAGACGTAATGATGAGTTTGATGTTGTTATGAAAACGATTATGCGCAAAAAGAATTTTAAAAGCCCAGATAAGTTTATTAAGTATTGACAAGATAGTGCCATAGTGCTAATATGATTGAGTAATAAGAGAGTATATAATATGAATAAAAAAGTGATTCTAACTGACTGTGATGGCGTTCTGCTTGATTGGGTCAACAAATATTGCCAATGGATGCTACGTCAGGGTTACGTCATGGAGATGTATCCAGACGTTGTTTATGAGATGGAAAAGGTCTTCGGTATTCCTAAAGCGGAGTGTAAGAAGACTATACGAATGTTCAACGAAAGTGCTGATATTCAGTACATGCCGCCACTACGTGATGCTATTAAATATGTTAAGAAGCTTCACGAAGATCACGGCTTTGTCTTTCGTGCCATTACTAGTTTGAGCTTAAGCGTTAGTGCTAAGAAAGCACGTGTCGCTAACCTAGAAGCCTTGTTTGGTGCCACTGTCTTTGAAGATGTTGTGTGCCTAGATACAGGTGCTGATAAAGATGAGGCTCTTGAACAGTATCGTGATAGCGGTATGGTTTGGATTGAAGACAAACCTGAGAACGTTGAGCTTGGTAAAAAGCTTGGTCTTGATTGTATCATGGTTGATCACGGCTTTAACCGTGGCACTGTTGAGGATGTCTTTGTCGCCAAGACTTGGAGAGAGATCTATGAGTACCTCACTTAAGTACACTAAGCTATACTACACATATCTAAAGGAACTAGGTATCTCGCAAGAGGTGCCTATTTCTGCATTTCCAGAGAGCCAATTCGAAACCTTTGAGGCAAAGCGTGGTAATCTCAGTGCAACCTTTCAAAAATTTATTACGGTGTATGAGAGTAAAGACCAATACCTCTATATTTCTATGTACGACAACGTAATGAATAAAGAAGATCCTGAGTATGTTAAGGAGCATATGAAGAAGGTTATGGAAACTATTCGTTATGATAACAAAAGTCGTATGGTAGAGATAGGATGGAAATGGAAAAGCCCATATCATCAAACAGAATTGCCTAAGACTGATAAGACAAGGCTGTTATTCGAGGCGTTTAAACACCTTCGTGGTCTGGCTGTGAAAGGCGAGTGGTGTGGTGTTAAGGGTATAGACGGAGATACCGTTGTTGTATACCCTAGAGCATGTAAGGATTGGCTAACGTACACGACTTCATCAATGGAGATTGGCACAAAACAGAGGCATTCCATGGCTAAGAGATTTGGCTTCGGAGAAGTGTCATTTGAGGGTACGCAGTTTGCTACATATAATAAAGGTAAACTAATTCCATGGAGAGACTAAATGACGGATGATATATTTGACTTTGGCTTTACTGCCGTTACTGAGGACGAGCTAGAGTATTCTCAGAAGGCTGTAGCTAAGGCTGTAGAAGCCGCTAACGAAGCAGAGACCGTACAAGAACGATTGGATAGTCTTTATAACGCAGTCATTCCACTCTTAAACAATCTAAAGAAGAACCCTGAGAAGGATTATATCCTTTGGCCTAATCGCCTAGATAAGGTAGAGCAGTTCGAGAATGTGATCACAAAAATTTATAAAGGATAAGTAATATGGATGAAGATCATTATCATTCTGACATCAAATTCTTACCGCCGCCGAATCCTCACGATATCGTGGCCTTAGATGCTATTAGAGCGCAGGGTAACATATGCCCAACGGCTAATATAGATCCAGAAAAAGAAAGCATCTTTGCTGTCTATGACGTTTCTGATGAGTTGCTTGAGCAATATCAATCACACTTCCCATATAAAGTTGCTGTTAGGTGGCAGATAGTTACTGCGGATCTACCTATTCATTATGATTGGGGAACGAGTTCAGACAAGTATCTTTATTTGATTGATACAGGTGGTGACGATGTTAAGACTGAATTCTATAGCGAATTGGATGATGACCCTATAGAGGGTGGTAGTCTAGACATCGAAGGACGTACTTTGATTAAGACGATCCAAGAAGTTCCCAACTCATGGTTTAGGATTAATGTAAAAACTCCTCATAGGGTTGTGGGTATTACTAGACCTAGAATAGCTTTAATCATTAGACCTAGTGTATTGGCATTTCATGAGCGTAAAGGACCACTCTGTCCGTGAAAAAACCTTTTTTTATCTGCCCACCAAGAACTAGAAGTACCATATTATACGAATCGCTAAAACCCTTTGTCATGAAGCACACTAAGCTTTTGCCTTTGGTTGGTCATAGCGAACCCTTTCTGCACACCCTACAGAACAAGACAATGACAGACCATAAGACAGGTGAAAAGCATTTGATGGAGATGCATCCTATAATGACTGATAAGTCTATGGACATTCATTATATCTACCCACACGTCTATAAGGATAATAAGACAAGCGTGTTGAGTAAGCTGAAGTTACTTGCTCAAGCACGACAGAGTGGTAATGAGTATTATATTAAAGGGACGTATAACATAGCAGATGCTATAGACGAAACGCTACACTTCTTTCGAGACTATGATATAATACTCACACTTCGAAATGATGTAACAGAACTCGTTTGCAGTACGCTATTTGCAACTCAGATTAAAATGTTTCACATGACAGTGGGTCACGAAGAGTTGTATAAAAATAAATCTGCACAACCAGTGACGATCAATAAAGAAACATTAAATCAGATTAAGCCATTCATGGATAAGGTAGGAACCCTCTATAACCTTCGTAACACTGTTAAGGATATCACAGTTGTTTATTACGAAGACCTAGACGATCAATGTAAAATCGATGAGTGTATTTCTAATATTGCTGGTAGTGATGAGTGGAAATTGGATGTGCCATCAAGTACACCTATAAAGCTTGATAATGACTACAGTTCTCTAATAACCAACTACGATCAGGTAAGAGAACGTATCACATCATTAACTGATGGTAGGTTTGAGTAGAGCCGCAACTATGTGGTATCTACTTTCTCCACTTGCATTAAACGCTGTATGATGCTTTGTGGTATCTGTCCACCACCACACGTCTTGATCTAAATGCATTACTTCATTATCAATTACCATAGAACAACCCTCTTGAGTTTTAAATGGGTAATGTAAACGAGGGCTATCATCAAGATGCCATGTCATAACTCTTCCAGGGGCTAGGTTCATTATACGAACACGACCCACCTCATACTGAGAAGAGATGTCTCTGTACAATCTTTCAAATGTAGTTCCAGAAAATACTGAACAGAACTCCGTAAAGTCTGATTCTGTTAGGGGGTTATCCCAAACATCTACACTAATAAGTTCGTTCTTATCATTTCGTTTAGCGGTACTCCAATCATAATATAGAGATCCGCAACCTAAGAGATAATCATCAGGCTTATCCACAGTAGTGTTTAAACAAATTTGATTTGATTTGAACTTTAAATCTAGTTCGATTAGTTCTGATAACAAATTAGGATATGAGTCTAAGTTAAGCCTTTTAAAGCTACTCATTAATCTCAGTCCACCCATAAGTGACTAAGCTGGCCTGTATACCTTCGAGGTGACTCGATACTGAAGCCATATATGCAGTATAAGATGCTTCTTCATCCCAAGTCTTAGTGATGATTAACTCAGTACCCTCTTCATTCATACTGACAATCTCAGATAATACATGAGCATCCGCCGCCGTTTTAGACTCGATAAATTCATCGCTCACCATAATAGTCGATTTGAGATCTTCAAAAGCTAGTTCTACGGTGTCCCAAGTGGTGTCCTCTTTAGTAAATTTAGTTACTTCGGTGAAAGGCATATTTCTATCCTCCTATAAGTTGATAGTTGTGTGTGGTTTTTTTATAGCAACATGTTGCATACTACTACCCGCTGTGTTATATAGACCATCCAGAACTTGGAAGTGGTCTTTACTATCTATAACAGTATTAAACTTACGTACTGCACGTATAACCGCACTTCGACTACTCTCTATAGAAAAGAATGGTATCCGACCATCTGTGAAGTTTAGCTGTTGTTTTATCATTTGCATAGAGTGTTCGGCATTGTTTAATCCAAGTCTTCTATATTCGGGGAACACAAAGTACCTATCAAAGACTCGTACATATGTGTCACCAAACCTACGAACTCCACAAAAGGCTACTGTGTCATGCCCATCATACAATACAAAGAATGCTGTCCAAGATTTCCAACCCTTTTCAAACTCTGCTAAAGTGTAGTTCTTGCTATTCTTATCTTCAGTTAGACTTCCCTGAGTAAAGATGTGCTTGGCTATTGTCTTATCTGTGATTAGTTTAGATTCCACGTGACCAAGCCTTCCAAAACATATCATTTTTTTTATATGCTCTGTCCCATTCCTTTAGGTCAGTGACATCAACTACTGTAAAGATTAAAGCGTACCTATCAATCTCTGAGTAGTTGAAGACCGCATGCTCTATCTTGTCCTCTTCAAACGTATAGAAATGACCAGTTGCTGGGAATTCATATAACTTTTCACCATCAGCATCTCGAAAGGCATTCTTCACATCTGGATGTGTGACGATAGGACATATAACTCGAATGTTCTTAGAGGCAGTCTCATCTCTGTGATAAGGCATTGTACCACCAGACGGAAGTCTTACGATTCGTGCTCTACAGATATTACCCTTGGGTCTTTGGCTTCCATCAAATGCCCACATAGAATTCAGATCCATTAGGAGCTTCCTTACATCAGGATCTTTTGATGGTATAACAAAGTTTTCTTCGTTTGTTTCAACTTGAAATTTATCCTTGTTAGTCTTGAGAAACTCCACAGTATCTTTATTACCCAACTTATGCTCTACGCTTGTTAAGTATCTAATATACTTTGTACCGTCTCTGTTAGGCTCTCTGTCATAATCACACTCTTGAAGATTAAAAAACTGAACCGCACACTCTCTATTCTTATAGATGTTTAGATAGCTATCAGTGTTGGAAAACGGACACACGAACTCATCACTATTAGCGTCTATTATCTTTTTAATGATATTGGTATCTATCTTTAGATGCCATGTTCGTTCAAAGTGTTTCATGTCTCTTTATGTGCCTTATCGTAATACTCGAAGAATGGGGCGACTTTATAATCATCTGTTAAGATACCACGTCTAGTGGAACCTGAGTCTGGTATGCCATCATCATCCACAGTCCAATCAGTGATCTTTCCTAACATAATACCAGCCCTAGTAGGAAACTTATATGTGAGAGATCGTTTCTCTAGGTGACCATCTATAGTATCTATGAAGTTAATATCATCCCCATGCAAGTCAGTAACAATATCTTTGAGTTCGTGTATAGAGAAGGTGTGACTATCCTTATAAAAACCCATCTTACCTATAGACTTTAGTCGGATCATCACAGGAAACTTGGTAGGACTAAACTTAACATTATGCTTTAAAGCCATATCAACAATATAGTCAATCAATGGTTTTACGATGTGTACGTTACTTGGATCTAGGATTACGTTGATATGGGGTAACATTTTTACTTTAAATATGTTTTCAAGGGCAATCATCTTTGACTTGGCATACTTGCCATTATCAAAGTCCATATATACATCATTATCTAGTCCACCATTCATAGAGATGCCTAGAAGGTTTAAACCAGAATTCTTTAACTCTTGGGCATAAGGTTCACGGCGTAGCTTTAGTCCATTGGTAAGTAATGATGGACGGTGCCCACTACGTCTTACTATACCAATCAATTTAACTAGGTTGGGGTTCATTGTAGGTTCGGCACCAATAAACCTAATGTCAGTTCTGTTGGGCAACTTTGAAATTGCGTCTTCAAATTTAATAAGGTCTACGTCTGGTATACTATCATTATTCAGCATCGTACCCAAATAGCAGTTGGAGCATGTCTGTTGACACTTATACGTGGTCTGTATAGAAAGAGTCTTAAACTCGTTCATTGAAGGATCTAGTTCATAGTACATACGTATTCCATTTCATTACAGAGTATATAGACAATTAATATATCCTTTCCCTGTGTTCGAAGCTGTTCCTTTATTATACATAGATTCTCTGATTCTGTCAACCCATAAAATATATGCATATTAGCTATATTAGCTGTTGACGATATCATTCGAATCACCTATAAAGAATGTATAGAAACAAAGAAAGAGACATCCAATGACAAACGTATTTGACACTATGATGAAGTTCGAAGAGACACAGATCCCTAACTTCTTTAAGTCTACCAATGCCACAAAAAACTGCTTTGTAGAGCATGTCCCATGTGTCGGTTGGGTGGGTTCTTTTGAAGATGCCGTTACTTTAGAAGGTGACGAAGAAGTATTCCTTTGCCCAACAGATGCCGTAAAGTGGTTAGAAACTCAGGTTCCTTTTAAAATAGTGGGTTGACACCCCCGAATCAATTTGCTATAGACTATGTATACCAAACAGAAAGTGAAAATCAAATGATCAACATTTATCAAATTCAACTGACCAACGAGCAATACGCCGCCGTTAATGCTAACGAAAAGGTTGCCGCTTTTGAAGTTAAGCGCCAAGCCAGTATGGGAAAATTTGACACTTCTAATTTTGAATTCTACACACTAGCTTGTACTGTATATACTAGTGATCTTGAAAAAGCTTTTGAATGGACTAACCTTTGGAATAATCAACCCGCTGTTGATGTCATCGGTGACCGTACTCATAGTAGTTCTGTTGGCGATATCTTCGAACTCAATGGTGAGTGGTTTATCTGCGCCATGATGGGGTTTGAGAAAATAGAAATAAACTTTGAAAAGGAAGCGGCATAATGGATATTCTTGATACACAAATGGTCATCGACAAGTTGGAAGATATCCTTGACATATCTAAACCAGATTTCAAATCGATCAGAGAGCTTATCGAATTCAAGAGGGAACTTGACGCTAACATGGTTGTCATGGAAGCCGAGGTTGAACGTGAATATCAAACTTGGTTAGATGGGGCTGATCAAAGATCTTGACACCCACACCCCAATCTGGTATAATAATATAACAATGGAGAATACAATGATTAAAGTTGCACAGAACAAAGCTGAACGTTTGATGATGATCAAGGAGATCGCAGAACGTAATACGCTAAAGCGTAATAATCGCATGAATACGCTAAAGCGTAAATCTAAACAGTCTTTGGAAGATGTCAAAGGCATTAATCATTCTAAGAGATCAGGAGAGATCCGTGAGCCTGTCCAAGGCGAGAACGTCAATTACTGGACGGATTCATCTAAGTATGCCGAAGAGTATTATGGCGAAGCTTATCGTGCCACTACAGGTCTTGATAACGATTGGGGTGATTACTAAGAATGATTACCATTGAGGAAGACGAGCATTTCAACGAAACGTTAGTCACTATACTCGACACAACCGAGACCTATGAGGATGTTCAACTGATCGTTGATGCTCAGGGGGATGTCTTTCTTAGGCAGTGGGATGAGCAAAACAATAACTTCATGGCTATTGGGTTTACATCCGACATGTATCGTAAACTAATGCAAGCGTGGGACTTACCCCATGGAATATATCACTTCAGAAAAGACGTTGAAATAGACACCTAAATAGTTATTTACAGAGGGAGTATGCTATTGCAGTTTTACATTGATCAGGATGTCTTAGGGTTTCTCTTTGGAGTAGCTAGTGCATGGTGTGGGTGGATGATCCACAAACATTGGTGGGCAGATAAACGTGACGATATAGTGAGCACCACCGTTGAGTATCTATGTGACGAGGGATTTGTTAAACACCACTGGGATGCTAACGACGAGTTAGTTCTACATCCTTGGAACCAACAGAAGGTATCTAAAAAAGATGTCGAATAGGGGTTGACAACAGTTTTGTGCTAGGTTAATGTATTATGTAACCACTTGAAGGAAATTCGTTATGGCTATCAAAAAAATGAAGAAGACCAAATCATTACCAAGAGCACGTGCTCGTACAGGTATTGGTGCGGCACCTGACACAAACTTTACCCATTTCAACGACTACATCCGTATGGAAGTCGATAAGAAGGACGTTGCGTCTTTCATTAAGACTTACATCAAGCAGACATTCGACAAGGATAAACAAAGAGTTTACCTTGCCGCACCAGAGTGGGCTTTCACGCCTAAGCACTTTATTGCTTCTACTATCTTGTGGGAACAGAAGGGCAAGGCATTTCCAGACAATTGGAATGCAAAGTCCGCTTTGGACACTTTCTTTGCTTACCTTGAGGATATGGGTAATAAGTACCTGTATGCCAAGACAGAGGAAGTGGTATCTAAACCACGTAAAACACCCGCTGAGATTATCCAAGAGAAGACTTCGGACTTCATTGGGGGCATTGAAATCACTCTTGATGAATGGACAGAAAAGTCCACTCACACTGTATATGTTGATTTGATTAAAGATGCCTTTCCACAATCAACAGCGAGTGCAGTGGTTTCTTTCTACACACCATTACGTAATGAACTGACTGAGCTAATCAGCAAGAAAACTCCCGATCTTGTTGAGGCATACTCTAGTCAACCACTGAGTGTATGGAAGAAGTATCTCGCATTCGTTCAGAGTATCATTGATGATGCTGATAAGTATGTGGCGGCTAAGAAAGCTACACGCACACCACGTAAACCACGTGTTAAGAGTGCGGACAAGCAAGTCGTTAAGATACAGATTTGTTCTGAAAACAAAGAGTATAAACTCAAATCAATCCACCCCATGTCAATCGTGGGTGCGATGAGATTGTATTGCTTTAACATCAAGACAAAGAAACTGATCGAATACGTAAGCCATAAGGCGACAGGGTTTGAAGTTAAAGGAACATCACTTAAGGGTTGGGATGCAGATCTATCAAGGCAGATCACACTCCGTAAACCAAATGATGTTCTCCCTGTTGCCTTAAGCAAAACGCCAAATCAAATTGGTAAGGCGTGGAGTGCACTAACTACCAATACTACCGCTCCAAACGGAAGACTAAATAGGGATACAATCATCTTAAGGGCAATGAGTAAATGAGTGAAACAGAGTTTCTAAATAAGAGCAAGTTCTCAAGCATGGTTGAAGCATCCGCATATGACAAGAACCTATCCTATATGGATGCGGTCATCGATGTTTGTGAAGATACAAACATCGAACCAGAGGATGTGAAGAAGTTTCTTAACAACGTTATCGTTGAGAAGTTAGAGGGGGAAGCTATGAAGTTGAACTATCTCCCTAGACAAAATGTACTATTGTTCGATGATTGATGGTTGACACCACATCGAATCTATAGTATAATAATTCAGTACACAATCATAATTCAGCAAATACGAGGAACATATAAATGTCTTTTGCAAATCTAAAAACTAAACGCAATCAAATCGGTGATCTACTAGCGGCGGCAGATGCCGCAGGTGGTGGTGCTACTGGTAAGAAGAGCTATGGCGATGACCGCCTATGGAAACCAACGGTGGATAAGATGGGTAACGGTTATGCCGTTCTGCGCTTCCTACCTGCGGCAGAAGGACAAGCCCTACCATGGGTTCGTTACTTTGATCACGGCTTTCAAGGCCCAGGTGGTTGGTATATTGAGAAGTCTTTGACTACTCTTAACGAACAGGATCCTGTATCCGAATACAACTCAACACTATGGAACAACGGTACTGAAGAGGGTAAGACACTTGCTCGTAAACAGAAACGCCGTTTGCACTATGTTGTTAATGCATTGATCGTATCAGATCCTGCGAACCCTGCCAACGAAGGTAAGGTAATGTTGTATCAGTTCGGTAAGAAGATCTATGATAAGATCATTGATTCCATGCAACCAGAATTTGCAGACGAGAAGCCTGTAGATCCATTTAACTTCTGGGAAGGTGCAGACTTCAAACTGAAGATCCGCCAAGTCGAAGGCTATCGCAACTATGATAAGTCCGAGTTCTCTCCTCAGAGTGCATTGTCAAGCAACGATGCTGAGTTGGAAGTCATCTATAACAAGATGCACGATTTGAACGAGTTCAACGATCCAAAGAACTTTAAGTCATATGCAGAGTTGAAAGCTCGTTTTGAGAAGGTTACTGGTCAATCGACTATGACCACACAGGCAACCGAAGACCTTTCACGTACAGCACCAGCACCATCGTATGCTGGCGCTCCACCTGCACGAGAGTTTGCGCCTGTCACGGCAGAGGCAATGGAAAGTTCTACTGCTGGCGAAGAAGACACACTATCATACTTCTCTCGTCTAACCGCAGAAGATTAACATCGGCAAAAGGCAGGGGGGAACCCCTGCCTTTACACTTGCACGTCCTTAACCATCCTAACACATTTGGTTATATGTGTAGCATCAGCATCTGGTCTGGTAAGATCTAATATCTTATTCTGTAGAGTCTTTGCTCTCATACAATCATTCAAAGTAGGGAATGTTATGTTAGGTGCCTGTACAGAAAACTGACCGCCAAACATCAATAGTGTTATCATTACATACATTTCATTTCCTCTAGAACACTGTCATACGCCTACGTAGTAACATTTGCTCTTCTCTATAAGCTTCAGCACCAGCATCTGAAGGTAATCTAATTTGATTATTAACTGTACTGGAGTTATTCGTACCACCGCTTGGGGCTGAGAATACAACAGTGTTACCATTACCATCTTGTGGCAATGGGTCTGGCACTTCGGTTAGGAGTGCTCTTTGTGCTCTCAGTTCTTCCCTTAGCCTTTCAGCATTGTCTTCCTTTTGTTGAACGTCTGCCCTAAGATCATCTAGTGTTTCATCACTAACAATCCAATCACCTGTATATTCCTTAATAGCCTCAATAGCCATGACCTTTAGTTTAGGTCCGATCATCGACATCCATAACCCTAGATCGACAAAGGCTTCTTGCATCTTAGCAACAGCATTGTCCCATTTGTTCTTAATCCAACCAGTGATGCTAAAATCATCGTCCTCGAACTCAAAACCAAACTTAGACGCAACCCAATTGAATGCATCGTTACCATATTTCGTTATCAAAGTAACTGGATTTAGAGTAAAGCCTTCTGGCAGTTCAAATCCAAATATACCACTAAGCCATTTTATAGCGGCGGTTGCAGGTCCCACAGCAATCTGACCAATGATCTGTCCTACAGACATACCCTTCTCAAAACCTAGAAGAGCTAGGGCGTCACTAAACATAGATTTCATAACACCACTCATACCACCACCTTCTCCTTCATCAGAGAATATAGTAAACTTACCTTTGATCCAATCGACAACAGCCATAATAGCATTGAATGGTGCCTTAACAAACTTACCAATCAGTTCAGCGAATGAAAAGTCTTTAGCGGCCTGTAGTATCTTACCACTTACAGTCGATGTGTTATAATTACCGTCCGCATCAACTTCTGCGCCTGTAACTTTACGGATAATCCAAAGTATACCATTCTTAATCATATCAAACGGAATACCAATAAAGGATCCTACCATTCCAGCAAGACCATCACCAAATTTACCAAAGATTGTGGCTTCTTCAGAAGCCTGATATGCTTTCATACCATCAAATGCAGATATTAGAATACCAATAGGCCATAGTATCTTTCCCATTAACCTTAAAAAGCCAGCACCTTTACCAAGGAACGTCTTAACAAAGTTAACAACCTTTGCTCCTGCTCCTGCGAGCCAACTGCCAATAGCAGTCGATAACCGAGTTATAGGTCTAAAGATGCTGTTTATTCTCAAACCAAGTCTAGACATAATACTTTTTGGTTTGAACTTACCATCAGCACCCTGTGCAGTCATAGGTTTACCATCAACACCAAGACCAAAGATCTTATAATACTTCTGTTGTAAAGTAGAGAACCACGCTTTTATAGCATTAGACAACTGTGTAGTTAGTGGTGTGGCAAGAGTTCTCTTACCCCCAACAGCTTTACCCAACTTGGGATCAAGACCCAACTGTCTGAAGAACGTAGCTCTCAAATTGATGAACTTCTGATTCAATAGTTTAGTGAACCCACCGAAATTATTCAGAGACTTAATAGCCTTGAGTTCCCATCCTCTGAAACCTACTAGAGCCGCACCTAATGCGCCGAAGCCAGCAAGGAATGCTGTCAAAGGTCCAACTAGCTTACCCAAGAACAAGAAACCGCCTGTAGCGGTGTCTTTCTTAGGCCGCTTGGAACGCTCTTGCTTCGCTTCAAGAGGCTTGGCTTTCTTGCGCTCTCTAGCTTCTTCTAGAGCATCAAGACGTGCACGTTCCATAGCCTTGAACCATGTGTCAAAGCTTCTAGCCAGCAAAGCATCTTTTGCTTGACCTTTCTGTAGGGTTTTGACTACATCATTGAGAGTGGTTTCAGCCATTTTTCTGTCGCTTCCGTTCTTCTTCTTGTTCTTTTATGTATTCCGAAAGCATACTAATATACACTTCCTTTTCCCATGGTATCAATCCGTCTATCTCATCTAAACTATACTGGTGATGTTGCATCAGTGCGAAGTTGTTCCTATAGTAATTAAGTATACTATTATGGGATAGACATATTAAAAAAAATCTTGCATACCCTCTAAGGTAAACTCGTTCTTGTGACCACATTCAACACAGTTGAAATCGATGTCATGTTTCAGTGTGGGCATAGCTTCGATAAAAGTTTTGATAGATCCAAAGTTTTCACTCGTCATAGAGTTGACAAAGTCATCTTTTTCCTTTGCGCTTTCCTCATCAAACTTGATACGCTCATCATCAGTGCATACATGACTAATGCAATGTTTAATCATAGAGAAGGTAGCCTCTGCACCACCACTAATAACAGTCTTGTCGTTTGCAATAGTCTTATAACGAGGCCACTGTAGATCGATGCTAATACCACTTCCCAAATCTACCTTTGCAGTTTGACTATTCATATCACCCTTAACGCCAACATCATCCATTGGAACAGTTACAGGGTTTTGAGCCTCACACTTTGTACATGACAATTCAATCTTAGCACTTTCGCCCACCGATTTAGTTCTCAGCTTAGTGAATAGGTATTCAATATCAAACGTTGTTAGAGCATTTGCATCAATATCGCCTAACACACACGCCTCAAGAGTATCAACAATAGCAGATAGGATCTGCGACTGATCTTGGCTCTCCATAGCGAGTAGGAGAACCTTTTCTTCTTTGACCAAAAATGGTCTGATTCGAATTTCAATACCACTAGATGGGATTGTCAAGTCGTATTTTGGTTGATCATTTAGTTTAGGTAAAGCCATAATAACTCCATTGTTTAAGTAGACACCCAATCGTCAAACGAGAATTGGACGTTAATTTCAAGCAAACCATTTTGCTCATTGTTTAGTTGTAAAGCATTCAAGGTTGTTGGGAATGCGTTTATCAATTTGCACTTATACACTTCGACTGCTGGGGCTACGATGCCCCTCTTCGTCTTAGTTATGTCTAGGTCAAATCTTAGATTATCATTGATATCAAAACCAATGTTAGTTGTGTTAGATTTGGATGCAGTTGCTACACCCTTTCTATATTGTACAATTTCAATGTCGTGAGTGTATGTGTTCTTATATTTTAACTCTTTTGTTTCGAAATCAATTATCTGTTCTTGCCAATTTTCAAAGTATCTTTTCATGCCATAATCGTTCATAAGATGGAACGTCATAGACACGTCCTCATACCCATACCCATATGCAACCTTACGGTTAGTCATACCAATCTGACGTTCCTGTGTTAGGATCTGTCTTCCTGGTAGGTTCACATCTTTACATAGTAGGTTAATATCACGTATGTCTTCAGCGAGACCACGCCTATCAGTCTCTCTTGATATAGTTCTTGGTGCAGGAAGTACTACTCTGAATTGGTTGGCTTGTGCGAAGCCACCCTTTTTAGAGATCATTGCCTTCATTTCATCCACATTGAACATTAGATCATTTTCCTTGAGTCTCTATACACCTGAGTTGCACTTGCTTTCTTCCACTGTGCCATAGGTAAGAATATTGCAATCTCCCATTCGGCGGCTGGAACTTTAGCTAGACGTGTTTTAACATGTGATGTTAGATAGTGCTTAATTGTCGGTTTGAATGCGGCATACTTAGCAGATCCTTTAAGCAGATCGTAGGACAACATCAGTTTAGTTCTTTTGTTGTACTTATCGTTATTCGCCAGATCAAGTAAGGCTTTTAATAGTTTTTGACGCAATAGTGGTGGTAGGTAATGAAGGTTCATACCCAAGAACCCACCGGGCGCATCTCCGAGAACAAAAATTAAAGGAAATTGGTCATAATATGGTAGTGTGGCTTTGTGCTTAGGGTCATAGAAAAACATGTACATGCTTCCCACAACAGACTCTGTCCTACCAGTGGACTGCATCTGTTCGGCTTGCATAATACCTTCTCTGTTGACTCTTCGCATTGCTTGTGCACGTCTACGAAACCATGCACGGCTTTGATCAGTCCGTGGAGTAATACCTGCACGGAATGCTTCTATCTCTAATCTGTCGAATACGCTTTTGTTCATAATGTTATTTATACTACTTTTTAGTCCGCTTTTTGACCTTCAACGGTTTTAATGGTTTAAACGCAACCTTAGCCGACTTAAGTGGCTTGGTCTTTTTAGGCATAAGACCCATCTTTTCCAATGTGTGCTCAGTCCAGATCTGGAAACCCCAATCCCTATCCTTGGCGTAGCTTCGGGCAGTTGTCCATTTGTTTTGGTTCTTGATGTAAGTCAAACTCTCATTGATATACCGCTTGGTCTTCTTACCCTTATATTCTGGTGGTCTTGTCTCTTTGTCTGGTTTGATCTCAATAAGATCCACAGATCCATCCTTCCATGTGATCTTGAGATCCATGAAGTATCTATGCATGCGTTTATCAACATCATACATGTAGGGAATGACCACTTCTTCACTTGACCAATACTTAACCATAGGACTATCGTCACACCACTTAAAGCATCTTAGTTCCCAACCAGACCTATAAGTGATCTTTGTGTAGTCTCCCCTGTACTTTGTTATGTTTTTAGGTTTAAATTTTCCACTATGCGCCATGATTTGCCTTATAAATAATACCGATGCACTTCTATTTATTAAGGTTTAAACATGCCACAACAACTTAAACAGGTCTATGAATTCCCCATTGACAATAAGGGAGAATATCCTGCAATCATTTCTTTCAGACCACGAGAAATTGCACCATTGGATATATCAAAGTTTGTTAGTAATTCTGCGGATATCGCAAAGACTGTTAGAGACGTTTCGGCAGATGTCGCAGAAGGGCAAGGTGAGAACAGTGCGGCGGATGTGGCGAATAATGTAGCAAGTGCCGCATTAGAAGCGGCACTAACCCTTCAACCAAGAGAACCAAACCTAAGTATCAAACGTATGGATCAGGGAAAATTGGGCGATTGGTCGATTCAGCTTAGAATGCCATCAGCACAAAACTTCAATGATACCATTGGATATCAAAATGCAGATCTAGGTGCCATTGGCGCAGGAATAGAAGCTGGAATATCGAATGGATCTGGCATGATTGCTTCCGCCGCAAGCTCAATGGGTAATGAAGCAAAGGGCTTTATTGATGGTCTTGTTGGTACTGCTGGTGGATCTGGTGGATCGTTAGCGGCACTAAAAGTTGCAAGTAAGTTAAACACGCAGGCCGCACAGGGCATATCATCTGCTACACGTGTTGCACTAAACCCCAACAGTCGTACACTGTTTCAAAGCGTTTCTTCTAGATCCCACTCATTCACTTTCAAGCTAGTGCCTAATAGTGCAGAGGAAGTAGAGCGTATCAAAGAAATCATTAAGAAATTTAGAGTGGCAATGTATCCAGATGAGATTGGTGTTGGTCAAATTGCAGTCGGATATAAGTTTCCAGATCCTTTTGACATTACCATGAAATATAAAGGTAAAAATGTATTTACTAAAATCTTGACTTCATACCTAACGAACTGTCAGGTCACTTATAACAGTGCAGGACAAGGTTTTTATGATGATGGTGGCTTTACTGATGCTCAGATTACTCTATCGTTTACAGAGATCCGTCCTCTCAATAAACAAGACATAGCACAGATGGGGAGATAGATAGATGTTTTTTAAGAATTTTCCAGATACGATATATAAGTTTGGTTCGAATGAGCCGTTTGTCAGGTTTCAAAACTTTGGTAAAACCGCAATTCTGTCAGAAGAATCGGTGGGCAATACTACGATATATGAAAAGTATGCAATTATGCAAGGCGAAAGACCCGACACTCTATCGTACAAACTCTATGGAACAACCCAATACTATTGGACTTTCTTCCTATGCAATAATTCTTTGAAAGAAAGTGGTTGGCCTTTAGGATCTAACGAGTTATATCACACAGCTTTGGAGAACTACCCCCATAGAGTTGTTACGACAACAACTAATATGGGTACGACTAACTTTAAAAAAGGACAGATCGTTACAGGTTCTCAGTCGGGTTCTACAGGGCCTGTTGTGGAAGTAAACCTTAATCTTGGTACTATTGTTATCAAAACAAATGATAACTTCAACGTAGGCGAGACCCTTACAGTTGGCACAGGCGGTGACATTCAGACATGTATCATCACTGGTGAAGGCACACAATATGATTCAGTTCATCACTATGAGAATGCTGATTTAGAGTATGTCGATATCAATCCTCATAATCCAGACTTGGGTGGCCTCACAGCCAAGACCCATATACAAAGACTGATTGACTTCAACGACAATCTGTCTAACATTATTGTTCTTAATCCTAAAATAGTTCAAAGAGTTGCCTCACAGTTTACTTCTAAGTTAAAGGAAACTTAAATGTCTGACACAACGGCAAGTCAATATCAATATCAAAAAGCGATTATTATAAAGGGCAATCAAGAGATTGATGTGTCTGGTGTTATTGGTGAACTGATACTTGTTGAGAATATAAAAAGCATTGGGATCTCTGGTAAGGTACTTATTGTTGACAACGCCAACTTGTTTGCTAGTTCGCAGTTCACTGGTACAGAGATACTTGAGATAGAAGTAATAAACCACATCCAAGGGAAGAACATTAAGAAACGTTTTATCATGTATGAAACAGCTTCTGTCACAGTAGTGAACGACACCACTATGACATATGTATTTTCTTTAATGACTGAGCATGTATTCAGAAGCCATCTTCAAGTGATTAGTAAAGCGTATGAGGGTACACCAGAACAGATCATTAAGAGAGTGCTTGATGGTGAGTTGGGTGTGGGTTTAGACACCACTCTGATGAACATAGATCCTGTTCAGAGATCTCTGTCCATTGTTACTCCATATATAACACCAGTCGTAACCCTAAATTGGGTGTTAAACGGTTTGACAACCAATAAAGGATTTCCATACTTCTTGTTTGGATCTATCAAGAGTGATGATGTCTTTATGACAAGTCTAGAAGATATTCTAGAAGCAGAACCACTGTTCAATAGACCATTTGTTAAATCGAGTGCTATTGCGGCAAGTGCCGATCCTAATAAAAACCTATTCACAGTAGAAGAGATTACATATAGTAGTAGGAATGATACTTTAGTCAATATCGCAAGTGGTTCGGTTGGTGCTAAATATGATGTGCTAGATACTGTATTCGGAAACAGAATTAGTAAGCCAGAATTTAAGATAACCGAAATGTTACCTGACACTAAACTTATCGATACGAAGTTTGAGGTTGGGGGTAAGAAAATTACCGAATATGAATCAAACTTCATCTTTGGCATTACAGCACCTTCAACGATTAGAATGGATGGGTATGGATATGACGAAGAAGTTGATAATCTAAAGTCTAAGATCAGACGAAAATCTGTTATCAGTGCAATGGGTAATAACACGGCTGTTATGACAGTCACTGGTACGCTGTTCATGCAACTTGATACCCCAACAGTCGGTGGTAAAATCAAATTGGAAGTTACTGCTATGGAAGGTGAAGAGACAATTCTTGATGATCAAAAGTCTGGTGAGTTTATCATATCATCCATACGACATACCTTCTTTGACGAGAAGCACACAGTAACACTAGGAGTTTCTAAATTATGAGTTTCACGCCCATTCAATCCAATTTCTACGGAGATGTTCATAGGTGGTTCATTGGTGTTGTAATCGATGTGCAAGATCCATTGAGAGTTGCTAGAGTTAGAGTTCGGATATTTGGAATTCATAACGAAGATGTTAATGAAGTTCCAGAAAGCTCACTGCCATGGGCGCAAGTTCTTATTCCAACCACTGAGGGTGGTATGTCTGGAATTGGTAGATCTGTGGGTTTACTTCCGGGTGCTCAGGTATTTGGTATGTTTATGGATGGAGAACAAAGTCAAGTACCAGTCATCATGGGATCGATGCCACGATTTGAAAAAGGAGATCCGATTGATCAGCATGTCAGTAGAAACTCTTCTACTGGTGCCACACCAATGGGTAACACTAACGTATCAAATAATACAATTGATACTAGGAGTGCAGTTGGTGGATCTAATTCGGAAAAATCGTTTAACTTCTTTGTAACTAATGGCTTTACACCAATACAGGCATCTGCTATAATAGGAAATCTTATTCAAGAATCCAACCTAGATCCGGGTGTTACATCTGGATTTACAGGAGAGGACTCTTTTGGTATTGCTCAGTGGAACCCAGCAGTTGGAAGACTACAGTTGTTAGAGGAATTCTCTGAAGAACGTGGATTGCAGATTGGCGAATTGGAAACTCAACTAGCATTTTTATTGTATGAGTTTTCCACAATAAGTCCGGGATACTATGGGTATGCCCAATTTAAAGAAATGACAAATATTACAACTGCAACAGAGTTCTTCTGCGACAAGTACGAAGCACCTAATGCAAAGTATGCACATAAGGCACAGCGTGTAGCACATGCTAAAGCAGTATTGGAGGCTTATAATGGCAATTAATATCAACAATCTTAATAGTCAACTATCTGGCATTTTAAAGAACAGTAATCTTGATGCGATACTTGAGAAAAAGTCGCAGATTGTAGGCGCAACATCTTGTAAACTAGAGACATCACTGACTAAGGTTGGTGAAGCGGTGTCGGGTATCCTTCCCCTTAGTGGTGGAGACAATCTCCTTGACAACGTGAATGCTTCGGATTCAATTGTAGAGATCACAGGCAAGGTTCCTGGATTATCGAAAGAACTCATTGGTGATATATCATCTACAACTAGCAATATCAGTAGTGCGATTGGGGAAACAATTGCCAACGGTGAATTGGATCTTATAATTAGTTCTGGCGCACCCGAAGCTATCTCAAGAGCACTTACGAATGTGACAGGCAAGACCGCAGAAGATATTAGTTCAGTGTTAAAATCCGTTGCTACACTAGATGGGCAAGAGGGTATTAGTAAAATAACAGCATCCATTTCGGGAGGGCTTGGCATTTCAACTGGTATTGCGGATGTTACTAAGGCATTTGAAGGTAGCTTCAAGGATCTTATGGGTAGTGTTGGTGGTGGTCTCCTAAGCAATTTGATTAGAAAAGCGGACAAAAGTTTTGATTTGATAACTCAAGGTCTACTAATCGGTACTGACATCGATATCGATATCATCGCAAGTCTGATTGAGAAGGGTGATAAAGCTAAAGCAATTGCTCTTATCTCTGCACAATCGACTATACCATTCGGAGAAATAGAACAAACGGTCAACAAGCTTGACCTATCACCAAGTGCTAACATAAGTAATGGTGCCAGTCCTGTTGTGGGGCAGAAGACAATCGAATGCTTTGAGATTGGATCGAACAATGATACATGGTCAGGTTCTAATACACCAATAACCTCTAGTCAGTTTTCTTACATTGACTCTCCCGAAGAGTTAGTTGCAGAGTTCAGAAACGCTAATAGGGAAATTACACAGTTTATTGCCCACTGGACAGGCACATACACTAACCAAGATATCGGTGCGGACGAAGTGCATTCTTGGCATTTGGATCGTGGGTGGTCCGGGTGCGGATACCACTACATTATACGCAGGGATGGAAGACTCCAGAGGGGAAGACCATTGGATAAACAGGGTGCGCACTCAGGCGCATATGGTCACAACAGACGTTCAATCGGCGTCTCTATGGCAGGGGGGTACAACTGCCCAAGTGGAACGCCACGACCCAATAAATACATTAGTGCACAAAGCTTGACACCTGCTCAGATGAACACATTTAAAATGTTTGCAAAGTCATTCTATGAGGCATGGCCTGATGGTCAGGCGTTAGGACACAATGACACATCAGATCAAGGTAAAGTGGATCCTGGGTTTGACGTACCAGAATATGTTAAAGCAACCTTTGGTAAAACAAATTTGATAACGGACGCTAAAGCATCGGGTCCACTTACAACAGCACAGATTAATGCGGGAATACCAGTATGACAACGGAAAGAGACGATCTAAAGGATAGAGAAGAACGCTTTGGCACAGGCTTTACGCAAACTCAGGGTATTTCATATGACGCATTTGGAGATCCTAGTAAGCAATTCCCAAGGAAAACATATGAAAATCAATCAAGTGTAAACGAGGCGATACGTTCTGGCAAGACCCATAGATTACGGTTGGGTGCTGATATCGAACTCCCACCAGTAACTTCAACGGTATATCCACATGCTGATGTTAAAGAAACAGTCAGTGGTCACATATTCGAGTTCAATGATACTCCAGGCGGTGAGCGTATTCTTATTAAGCACAACAGTGGTGCTGGTGTTGAATTGCTTCCAGACGGAACAGTAGTTGTTTTAGCAACAAGTAACAAGGTTGAAGTTACTCACGGCGACCAAAAGGTGATAGTAGAGGGTAATGGCACACTCACATATGAGGGCGACTTGAACTTGAATGTCAAGGGCGACTTCAATGTTAACTGCAACAGTTTTGACCTCACTGCTAAGAATGACAAAACAGAGACTATCCAAGGGCATTCCAGAACTAAGGTATTTGGTAACGAGGGTAAGACTGTGTCAGGCAACTCATCTAATACGGTTGTTGGTAGTACAGTAAATACCCACCTTGGAAATGTCACTACAGCTATTAAAGGCAACAACAAGCAAGCGACTGAAGGAAGCCATATCATTGCGGCTTCTGATAAGTTAGAGTTGACTGCCGCTACACGTATAATCCAATCATCACCTAAGATGAATTTGCAAGCAACAGAAATGTATGTTTGGGGTGACGGTGGTACTATCGGTGGTCTTGAGATGAGAATTCACGGCCAAGGTGCGCACTTCAGTGAAGGCGTAACAGCACCTGCATTTTGGGGAGATCTACAGGGTACGGCAGTTCGATCTATTACGGCAGACGTAACAAACTCTCAGAACTATTCGGATCCAGATACTGATCCAGGTTCAGCTGGTAACACAGGTTCGGCGGCAGGATATACGGCAGACGATACAGCACAGCCACCTGTATATACAGCACCATCTGGTATCCTAACATCTGTCCTTGAAAAATCAGAACTAGGTGTTAAGAAAGTTAAGGTTGATATTGATGACTTCCTAAAGACCACACTTCGTACACGTGTGCTTGAAGAAGTTGATGTTAGATCCAAGTTAAGAGATCCCATCAATCTCGCTAATCCAGATTTCACGGCGAAACAAGTTGGCGCTGGTAAGTTGAACCCAAGCTTTGCTTCTACATCACCACCCAATGGATTTGGTAGAATTAGAAACGCTGGTGGCAATTGCCAAAGAGGAACAGTAACTGTGGGTAATGCTCCCACATCACCTCAACAGGATCAAAGTAGTCCTAATTTAGGCAACACGGTTACGGTTGCAAAGGCTGAAGACACAGATGTTGTTACTACTACCACTTCTGGCAACACTACCACCACCACTAATACCACTACTACTGGTGGAGGATCTACTACTATTTCGGCACCCGAAGTGGAGTCAACACCACCACCATTTGCTCCATATGATCCAGCTTCAGCACCACCACCCCCATTTGCGGGCTTTGGAGATGCTGATCTAGACGATGACCTAGATGGTTGGGTTCCTACAAGAAGTTCTTCATCCGCCGCTAAGACTTTCCGTGTAAAACGAAAGAAGAAGGTGTTTAAAAACGCTATTGGTGGGCACGGCCCAATGGACAAAAAGACTCACATTGGTACAGGTACTAAACTGATTAAAAAGATACGCTTTGCTAGGTTCGTTAATGCCAACGATGGTGGTGCATTTAAACACCTGAGCTTGGCTGATAGAAAGGCAATTGGTCATAATTATATTGAACAAGCTACACTAACCGACTTCGTTAATGGCGTGGATGGTCAGTTTGCAAACCACAGACTTAGGGTTGTCGAAGGGTTCTATGCTAAGGAAATATATGGTAGAGAAGGTCCGAATGGATTGGAAGCTGAAGAACTTACTCCTGATGGCATACTGGATCTGAGAAGCAAAGGTAGGGCAGTTGTATATGAACTGCACGACTCCAAAGGTTCTGATCTTGACGCCACATATGAACTCGCATGCGCTCTAGCAGAAATTGGCAAATTCGATAAACTTACCCTAGACTATGACACCTTTGCTCCTGATGGATCTCTGAATGTTCAAATCATTATCGAACTTCCAAATTACGTGGGCGAAACGGCGACATATGATGGAGTTGTTGAAACCAAATACAATAACGCATTACAGGCATCAGATAGTTTAGTAGAAATCACACCACCATCCACAGGTGCTCAGTAAAACTGTTATAAATAAAAGCATAAGTTCAAGGATAATCAATGGCACGTGTACTATCAATAGAAGATAAAGATCCGAATGTGGAAAGTATTCTTACTTCTCGCACAAGATCGTATTCAGATATAGACTTGACTTTTGCTAAAAGACCATCAGGCGATATCTATAAAAAGAATGATTCGGCGGCGGTTAAACAAAGTGTTAAGAACATTGTTGCTACAGGAAGACTAGAAAAGCCTTTTGATCAGGACTTCGGTGCAGACCTTACGTCCCTGTTCTTCGAATTGGCTGATGAGTCTGTTGCTGAAGAAGCAAGAGAACAGATAGAAAGTTCGCTTTATATCTACGAACCACGTGCTGAAGTTCTTGACATTAATGTAAATCTGCAACCAGATAGAAATTCGCTTTCTGTTTCAATTACTTTTAAGGTAGTTAATACAGAAGAAACTGTTACACTCAATACATTCGTTACGAGGTTAAGATAATATGGCTACCACAATTAAATCAACAGAGCTTGACTTCGCTACGATCAAGAACAATCTAAAGACAAACTTCGAAAGACATGCAGAGTTTTCTGACTATAACTTTGAAGGATCTGGCTTGTCCAATATTCTGGACGTATTAGCCACTAATACTCATTACAATGCGCTTATTGCCAACTTTGCATTAAACGAATCATATTTGTCTACTGCACAACTTCGCAGTTCTTTGGTGTCTCTTGCAGAAGGTATTGGATACATCCCTAAGTCGAAGACTGCATCTAGAGGTACGGTAACACTAACGACAAACACTGGCGACTTATCAGGAAGACCTTCAACACTATCTCTACCAATTGGTACTAAGTTTACGACTACTGTTGATGATGTGACATACACATTTCAAACTAGAGAAACTGTTACTGCTACTGACAATGGATTTGGGTACTATGCATATAAGACCCCATCATCATCATCTTTAAATATTGATGTCCTTGAGGGTCATAGTCACACCAAAACTTTCTTTGTAGGACCAGACAGTGTGGATGATGTTTATGTCATTCCAGACAAGAGCATTGATATGGAAACTGCCATAGTAAAGGTATATGAATCATCAACTGATACTGCATTTGCAAACTATATCAATATCTCTAAAGCTTCTACGATCAATGAGAATACCAAACTCTATATTATGAAGGAAGCCCCTAATGGTTTCTACGAGATTACTTTTGGTGATGGCGTAACTCTTGGTAAAGCACCTGTTGCAGGTAATAAGATTGTAATCGAATACTTGCAAGTTAACGGATCTAAAGCTAACGGGGCTACGGCTTGGACTGCTAACAATAGAATATCTGTTCTTGGTACAAACTATGATGTAACACCAGTCACTGTAGTCAACTCTCTTGGTGGTGCAGAAGCAGAAACAATGGCTTCTATTCGTAAGAATGCTCCATTCCAATATGCCACACAGAACCGTATGGTTACGGCAGTCGATTACTCTACCCTTGTGTTGAGTAATTTCGGTACAATCATTAAAGACATTCAAGCCTTTGGTGGTGAAGATGCTCTTAAACCAGAATTTGGTACAGTGTTCTTATCAATCGTGTTTAACGCAGACGTAACAGCAGAAACTATTACAACAACAAAAAACTCTATTGTAGATCTAACTAAGCAACTTGCGGTTGTGGGATTTGATACGAAGTTTGAAGATCCAGTTACCACATTCGTTGAGACAGAGATCTTCTTCCAATTCAACCCTAAGCTTGGCGCATTGTCGTTGACAACCGTACAGGATAACGTACAGGTAGAAATTGATAGGTATTTTGCTGAAAATATCGGAAAGTTCAACCAATCATTCCGTAGATCAAATCTATTGAACGATGTTGATGAGGTTGACACGGCTGTTCTATCATCACGTGCTAACATCAAGTTGCAACGTAGATTTACTCCGACAACAAATACGCTACAGGATCACACACTGAGATACCCTGTTGGAATTGCAGAGGCTGATGATAAAGACATCATTGTCAAATCAACGCCATTTAACTTTAATGGTACGACATGTAATATACAAAATAAACTAGGATCCAATAAACTTCAAATCGTTGCATTAGGCAGTAAGATTGTGCAATCGGATAACATTGGTTCATACAATTCCGCAACAGGGATTGTTAGCATCGTTGGTCTTAACGTCAATTCTGTTATTGGCGGAAATCAATTCATCAAGGTAAGTATTGTTCCTGCCAATCAATCTGCCGTTAGTCCGCTAAGAAATGACATTCTTGAATATGACTCAGGCCCATCATTTGCTACAGGAGTTGTGGTATCTACCACATAATAAACACGCATGTCAAAAGATAAAACATTAAAAGATAATAATAGAAGGGAGCTTTCCCTACAGGATCACAATTCTGTAAAAGAAGTTCTACCCAGTTACTTTATAGAAGAGTATCCTAAACTAGTATCTTTCCTTGAAGCATACTACCAATTTGAAGACAGTGATGTCTCACCTTCTAAGTTAGTAAGTGATCTATTTGTTAGTAGAGATATCACTGCAACAGATCTGACTAACCTATCGTTTATCGAAGACGAGCTATTACTTGGGCAACAATATTTTGAGGGCTTCCAAAACAAACGTGCGGCGGCTAAGTATTCTAACACACTATATAGATCTAAGGGCACACTATACTCTATTGAACAGTTCTTTAGAACTTTCTTTGGTATTTCCCCTGACGTTGTTTACACTAAGGAAAATATCTTTAATGTTGGTGAAAGCACTTCAACTATTGGATCCGAATCGCTCAAGTATCTTATTGATGATAAACTATATCAGAAGTATGCACTGCTTGTCAAGGCTCCTATTCCTATTAGTGAGTGGAAAGAAGCATATAAACTATTTGTGCATCCTGCTGGCATGTATATCGGTGGTGAAGTACAAATCGTTTCTGAGAACATACAAGATCTCCTAGTTATGCCTACAGTGGACTTGGTTGCAAACACAGATCCAGTCGTTGAAGGTATTGCTACAGCAATCTTTGGTGCTCAACTTGAAGCAACAGGAATTGTTCCAACTGATACACGTGTGGATCTACTACGAAAACTACAAGATTATGAAAATATCACACTTGAACAGATTGATAGAAACTATGATACGATTGAAGAGTGGGCTGGGACACAGTCTCCAACGTTTGACGAGGATAGTGCTGGGGTTGACTTCAGAACGCCAAGAATGTCTACAGATTTAGACACATTTGATGAAGTTAATTTCCCTTGGTACGACAGTGACTCCGCATAAGCCTTATAAATAAAGATAACAGATTTAGAATAGAGATCAACCAATGGCAAGACAGAACATAGACAGAGGCACTAATGCTAATGACGGAACTGGCGATACTCTCAGAGTAGCTGGTCTTAAAATCAATCAGAACTTCGCAGAAGTTTATGAGATGCTTGGTGGCGACTCAGGTGAGTTGAGCGCAGGTATCACTATGACTGATCAGGGTATTGTCTTTGAAGGGACTAATGTCGATCAGCATGAGACAACTTTGTCGGCTGGCAATCCATCTGGTGATATTACGCTATCTCTTCCTACAGTCGGTACTGAATTGGTCTCCAATACTGCTACACAGACAATGACTAATAAGACGTTGACTACACCTATTATCACTACACCACAAATCAATGACTTGTCTTCAGACCATAAGTATATGGTTGTATCAAGTGAACTAACGGCTAATCGCAACATTACATTGCCTACACTTGGCACTAATGATACATTCGTATTTGAGGCGGCTACTCAGACATTGGCGGCTAAGACACTAACATCTCCTCTTATCAACACAGGTAAGATTGGCACTAGTATCAATGACACCAACGGTGCTGAGTTAATCAAAGTAACGGCTACTGCATCGGCAGTGAACCAAATCTTGGTCGCAAACTCCGCAACAGGAAACAGCCCCTCAATTTCGGCAGATGGAGATAACGCTAACGTATCTCTTATTCTAGCTTCTAAGGGTACTGGTGCAGTTAATATCAATAATAAAATTGTGCATCGTGAACACTTTTTAACAGGTGATGGCGCAGTAAACCTAACAATTCCTCTAACAATCTTCAATGCGTCTTCTGCACTTGCTATTACGATGGCAGATGGGACGATTACTGGCGAGACTAAATACTTTGTGAATAGGGGAACAGGTAATGCTACGGTAACGGTAACAAGCTTAGTCGGTACAGGTAACCCATCAACAGTAGCATTTGCGGCACATGAAGCTGGTTTCATGATGTGGGATGGTGCAAACTGGCACTTAGCCTCTAAAACAGTTGCTTCTTAAGGACATAGAAAATGACAGCTATTATTACAGACACACTCAAAAAGCAACTATTACTTGATATCATTACTGATATTGATAGTGCGGCAAATGACTATTACATTGGCGTAGGTCGTTCAGAGACATGGGACGGTACAGATACTGCACCCACACCTAAGAACTCTCAACGAGATACTCGTAACTTGGGACTTTCTTTGCAGTCTGTTAAAGCAGTTGCTGATAAGTCTTTGGTTGTTCCACGTACAGATTGGTCATCGGGTGCAACGTACTCAAGTTTTAATGACAATGTCGAAGGACATCCTGTCTCTGCATATAATGTCTTTACTGACGAGAACCACGTATACATTTGTTTACAAGCTGGTCGTAATGCCACTGGCAATGTGGTTAACTCTACGGTTAAGCCCACAGGCACATCCACAAACGCATTTAAAGCGGCAGATGGTTATGTCTGGAAATTCTTATTCTCTATCGGTGCTTTAACAGCATCTAAATTCCTCTCTGCTAACTTCCTTCCTGTTACCTTCATTACTGAAACAGATAGTGATAGCCCAGCATCTATTGTTGAGCAAAAGGGTATTCAAGATGCGGCAGTGGCAGGAGAAATCGTTGGTTATACAGTAACTGCTGGTGGGACAGGTTACACATCAACGCCGACTGCAACAATCGTGGGTAACGGTGGCACATTGGCTAAAGCTGATGTCACGGTATCTGGTGGTGCAGTATCTAAATTGGACGCACGTGATTCATCTGGAACACTTGTGTTTGGTGCGGGCTACACGTATGCAAGCATTACCTTATCAGGTGGTGGTGGCACAGGCGCATCTGTTAGGCCAATCTTTGGTCCTAAATTCGGTGTGGGCGCAGATCCAAGAGACGATCTAAGAACACGAGCAATCATGTTCAACACAAAACCAGAAGGTATTGAAGCGGGTGACTTCATTGTAGGAAACGATTTCCGTCAAGTTGCTCTAATCAAAAATCCTCTAACACATGCTGGTGCAAAGCTAACAGATAACACAGGCAATGCTCTTAATAGACTAAACCTATCTACAATCAGTACGACATTTAGTGCCGACAAAACCATCCTTGGTAGTACAAGTGGTGCTAAAGCTTATATCGACAAAGTGGACTCAGATAACCTCTACTATCATCAAAACGAGACAACAGGCTTCATTCAGTTTGAAGAAGCTGAATCTATCTCAGAGACAGATGGTTCTGGTTCTGGTGTTCTTGCATTAGCAAACGCTGATGGTGATACAAATGCATTTATCAATGGGGATTTAAACCCATTAAGTGGTGATGTTTTGTATATAGATAATAGAGCGGCTGTTACTAGATCGGCAGAACAAACTGAAGATATTAAAATCGTTATTCAACTTTAAATTGGTGTAAAAAAACATGACTAGAGACTTTACAAAAGACCTTTTTGCGTCAACATACAAAGACGACTTCGCTGATAGTGACAATTATCACAGGATTCTCTTTAACAATGGTCGTGCTCTACAAGCTCGTGAGTTGACTCAAATGCAAACTATTACCCAACGAGAGATTTCTCGAATGGGTAGAAACATCTTCAAAGAAGGTGCGGCAGTCAATCCGGGCGGAACAACTTGTAACAACGGATATGAGTTCATTAAGCTTGATGGAGAACTTCCAACCAATTCAATTGTTGGTGTACAGTTCACTTCAACAGGTAACTCTATCATCGTACAGGTTCATGAGGCAGTTGCACGAGTATCAGAATCTGAACCAGCTACAATCTACGTAAGATATGTAAGCACGTCAGGTGGAACTAGTGGATCTTCACCAGTACGTGTATCAGCAGGTGATACACTATCGGGTGGTGGCGAAACACTCACTGTTCAAGCAACAAACACTGTTGCTAACCCATGTGTTGGTCAAGGTACTAGAGTTTCTATTCACGCAGGCGACTTCTTTGCTAATGATAGATTTGTATTTGCGCCAGAACAGTCACTAATCGTCTCTAAGTATACATCGACAACAAATGCTATTATTGGTTTTAAAGTTACTCAAGATATTGTTACAGTATCAGACACTACAGCATTATATGATAACTCAGGTGCTACACCTAACGTGTCTGCCCCAGGTGCTGACAGATACCGTATTAGATTAACTATTACTGATCAGGCTAATGTTGCATCAGATGAGAACTTTATCTATATCTGTAAGATTACTGATGGTATAATTGTGGCGCAAGTCGAACCAACAGACAACTATAATACAATCGAAGATAGGATGGCTCTTCGTACTAAAGAAGAATCAGGCAACTACATTGCCAAGAGATTTACAGTAAGTTTTGACACCAATGAAACTGATGCTACTAAGCTAGACTTCGACATTACTCCGGGTGTTGCATATGTAGATGGTTATAGGGCAGTTATTAACTCTCCTCTATCAATTCCAGTTTCAAAACCTAGAACAACGATCACAGAAAACAATAACGTTGTTGCGGCGGCATACGGTCAGTATGTTATTTGTTCTGGAAACAAAGGTCTGCCAAACATTGACACATTTGCACTGGTAAACCTATACCCTAACACAGCAGGTACAGGAACTCTTATCGGTACAGCACGTGTAAGATCTGTTGAAGAAGATGGCGCAAACTTTAGAGTTTACCTGTTTGACATTAAGATCAATGCTAACAAGAACAAAAACAACATTAAGTCGCTTGGTACTGGTTCTACAGACTACATGACAGTAGTGCTTGAGAACTCCCTAGCGGCGTTTAAAGACGAAGCGGCTACAAGTCTATTATTTCCATTACCAGAAGATCGTCCAAAGGTTATTACAGACATCTCACTAACAACACAGCGTAAACGTAGTGCGGTTGTTTCTGGTCAGTCTGGTACACTTACATTAACCGCAACAGGAGAAACCTTTGCGGATACTAGTGCTTGGATTGCGGCACATGCAGACTCAGATGTCAACACAAACATTACATTCAGTGGTGCTGGTGGTACAGCTAGTACAATTGGTGGTAATATTCCAGATGGCACTTATGAGGTCTTAACATATGTTAATAAATCTGCTGGTACTATTAGAACCAAGAGCGTAACAGAAGTTACAGAGACTATTACTCCAGATGGATCTGGAAATCTAAACTTCACAAAAGCTGATATTAGTAGCATTGAGAGAATTACTCTTGCAGATTCAGATGGTGCGGATTTAACAACATCTTATGACTTGGATAATGGTCAACGTGACTTTGCTTATCTAAATGGTAGGATGGTTAAGAAAGCTGGAGTTACTCAATCGGCTGATGTGTTTGTGAGATATAAGCACTTCACACACGGCGCATCTGGCGATTTCTTTGCTGTTAACTCTTACACTGGACAGATTGATTATGGTGATATTCCATCATACACTCAATCAAACGGTGCAGAAGTTAATTTAAGAAATGTCCTAGATTTCCGTTCAACAGTTAACTCATCTGGCAACTTTGGTTCTGGTGCTCGTATTAACGAGATGCCTAAGAACACAAGCTTGATCACATGTGATGCAGAATACTACTTGGGTAAAAAAGTACGTGTTGTTATTGATAAGGAAAGTAATGTTACTGCAATTGAAGGCGAACCTAGTGTAAACCCAATGTTGCCACCAATTCCTACAAATGCTTTGGATATGTTCCACGTGAACATGAACCCATTCACAATCAATGACGCAGATGTAACATCCACTACTATTAGAGCCAAACGCTTTACTATGCGTGACATCGGTAAGATCGAAGAACGTATCGATAGACTAGAAGAATCTACAGCATTGAGCCTTCTTGAATTGGAAACCAATTCGTTTAATGTTCTAGACGCAACTGGAAACAACAGAACTAAATCAGGTTTCTTTGTAGATAACTTTGCTGATCAAGCAAGATCCTTCCAATCGACAGACTATAGAGCATCTATTGATCCAGAAGCTAAACTAATGCGCCCTTGGTTCTCAGAAGCAAACGTAAGAATGCTTTACGATAGTGATCTATCTACAGGCGTAATTCTTAAAGGTGATAGCGTTTACCTTAATCACACAAACCAAAGCTATATTGATCAACCACAAGCTACCGAATTCATGAACATTAACCCATTTGCGGTTATTATTGGTCAAGGGTTTATTGAGCTATCTCCTGCTTCAGATGAGTGGGTTGACGTTGACCGTAAACCAGATCGTGTTGAAGACGGTGGTACAAGACTACGTAACAACGGCACTGCAACACTGTGGAACAATTGGAGATGGAATTGGGTTGGTCGTGAGGATCAGCTAAACGTTGGAACACAGCTACAATCATCGACAGTGGGAAGAACCACATCAGTCGATAGAGTTGTTGCTTCAGAGACAGTTCGTGAGTTTGTTGAAGATCGTGTACTAGACGTTGCTTTCATCCCATTCATGAGATCTAAGAAAGTAAGCTTCCGTGGATTTGGTTTAAGACCAAATACTCAAGTGTATGCATTCTTTAATAACAAGCCAATTGCAGATTGGGTAAAGGCAGAATCGTTCACAAGATTTGCTAATACTGTTGAAGATTATGGTAACCAATATATTAATGCTGTTGAGCATCCAAATGGAAAGTCAACACTTACTACAGATGCAGAAGGTAGTATTGAAGGTTCGTTCTTCATTCCAAACGGTGCAACTAAATTTAGAACAGGTACTCGTGAATTCAAAATTCTAGACATTAGTGTTCCAGAAGAAGAGTTTGCAACATCTGTTGCGATGTCTCCATTCACATCGGCTGGTGTGTTGGAAACAAGACAAGCGACATTCACATCTACTCGTGTACTTACTATCGGCGGTTCAACGACTACTGTTCCAAGACCGAGACCAAATCGCCCTGTTACTCAATCACAAGCAACTACTAACCGTAATAATAACAGAAGATCTGATCCATTAGCTCAGACATTTATGGTCAATGAGACTGAAGGTCTGTTCGTAACTCGTATCGGTGTTAGGTTCCAATCAAAGGATACTACTGTTCCTGTTATTTGTCAAATTAGACCAACAGTTAATGGTGTACCATCGGCAGATGAAATTGTTCCTAACGGTGTAAAATCATTATCACCAAGTGCTATTAGTACAAGTGAAGATGGTACTGTGGTAACATACTTTGAGTTTGAAGAGCCTGTATACTTAAACGGTAATACAGAATACTCTATGGTATTACTAGCAGACACAACTGGATATCACGTATTCGTTGCGAAGGCAGGGGATCTTATCGTGGGATCTACAGAGAAACGTGTTACTAAACAGCCTACATTGGGTTCATTGTTTAAGTCTCAAAACGCAAGAACTTGGACAGCAGATCAAGAGAGAGACTTGACATTTACACTTGATCGTGCTAAGTTTGATACGACAGGTGATGTGGTTCTAGAGAATGCCAATGTACCAGTAGTTGCTTTAGGAGCAAATCCATTGGGAGTTACAAACTCATCAGGAACTGTTCAAGTATTGTCAATTGGTCATGGTCTATTAGTTAATGACAAGACAACAATTGCAGGCGCAGTAGCATTCGGTGGTATTGCGGCGGCTAACATCAATGGTCAAAGAACAGTGACTAAGGTAGATGGTTATGGATTTGAATTTACGGCAGGTGCATCAGATGTAGCGTCTTCTACTGTAGCAGGCGGTGGTTCTGCCGTGACTATGACGAGAAACGTTGAAATCGACACACTAATTCCTTACTTCGAAACGTTATCCCCACCATCAACCTTGATATCACACTCAGCTAAGTTTACATCAGGTAAGTCTTGGGCTGGAACTGAAACGGCGTACACTAAAGATACTGTTTATGCGCCCATCTCTAATAGAAACAACAATATCTTCTTAACAACTAGAACGATTGCTTCTTCAGAGAACTCGACGCTAAACATGAGTGGTGCTAAGTCTATTACACACAAGATCAATCTAAAGACTAACACTGATCTTGTATGTCCTGTAGTAGATCTACAACGTTCATCTGTAACTGGTATCAAGAACTTAGTGGATAGACAGGTTGCCAGTAGTGCGGCAAATAATGAAAACGTTCCACTCGTATACATTGCAGAAACCAACTCAACAGGTGGCTCAAGTCTATCTAAGCATATCACACAACCAGTTGCTTTAGAAGAAAGTGCAGTAGGAGTTAAGATCCTAATTAGCGCAAACAGACCTTCTGCGGCAGACTTTGATGTTTACTATAGAACAAACGCCTCAGATACGAATGCGGTTGGTAACCTATTAGACTCAGCTTGGGTGTTATCCACTAAAGAAACTGAAATACCTTCAGATGAAAACCCTAACGTGTTTAGAGAATATAGATACCTTGTAGGTGGAGATGGTGGCACTATGGAAGCATTCTCACAATTCCAACTTAAGATTGTGCTGAAATCTAGTAACACATCAACACCACCAGTCATCAAAGACCTAAGAATCATAGCGTTGAGTGTATAATGATTAAAGTAAGTGGGCATTCGGATTTGGTAAGAGACCCAAATTCGGGTGCTATAATCAATATAAATAGAGATGAGATCACAACAGCACGTGAACGTAAAAAGACACGAGCTACAAAAGACCGAGAAGATAAACAACTGAAAGCAGATGTAAGAAACCTACAGAATGAATTAGGCGATATCAAGCAACTGTTGGCTCAAATTGTAGAGAAAATTTAAATGGCTAGAACGCACGTAACACTCACGGATACTGTATCCGCTTTCAAAACAAAAGTCAACGATATCTCTTATGATGTCGGTGATATCACACTGATGTCCACTTCGGGGGCAGACAGTGACGTTGTACAAGCCATTAACAGTTTGGATAGTGACATTGGAGGAATTGCCAATCTCACAACAACAGACAAGTCTAGCATCAAATCGGCTATTAACGAGCTAGATGCAGAGATTGGTTCAGCTTCCCTAACAACCAGTGCGTCCACTATTAAGGGCGCAATCAACGAACACGAAGTCCAAATCAATAACCTTGACAGTGACGTAGGTACAAGAACTTCCTTGACTACAGATGCTGATCAGAACATTGTTGTTGCTATTAACGAAGTAGATGCTAATGCTAACACTGCACTAACAAAAGCGACTGCGGCAGAAACATCTCTAGGTACGATTTCAGTTGGTGTTATGGGTACGACAGCAAGCACAGTTGGTGCGGCTATTGGTGAGATCCATGGACAGGTAGATAGTGCGGCGACAGTTGTTGGTGATCTAGGTTCATTGGTGACAACAGCTAAAGGTAGTATTGTTGCGGCTATCAATGAAGTAAAAATTGATGGAACGGACTCTTCCGAAGTTGTAGATATCTTTAGTGCGGTTAACACTGGCACAGGATACGGTAC
>Ga0307995_1000303_pt1 | contig 34817 bp, 24 predicted proteins | sample EllFjometagen262_FD_203132 | JGI IMG/M metagenome (GOLD analysis project Ga0307995, IMG submission 203132) | Marine microbial communities from Ellis Fjord, Antarctic Ocean - #262 | ecosystem: Environmental > Aquatic > Marine > Unclassified | place: Southern Ocean | collected 2014-11-02 | reverse complement strand
AGCAGCAACATTAGTTTCAGGCACAGCGACTGTTTCGTCAATGCTTTCAACAACAGCTTCAACAGCTTCAACAGCTTCAACAGCTTCAACAGCTTCAACAGCTTCAACAGCTTCAACAGCTTCAACAACAGGCTTCGCTTCTTTAGGCTTACGCTCCCGAGGTTTGCGCTGACGAGGCTTTTTGTCACTTGTTTCTTTCTTAGTTGCTGCCTGCGCATCTGAGGTTTCCACATCAGCAGTAATCACGGCATCAATGGGTGCAACGATGTCAGTGCTTAAAGTAGCTTCTTGGGTTACTAAAGCGGCGTCTGTAGTAACTTCTAAAGACGGCTCAGAATTTTGCTTAGGATTGCTCCGTTTGCCACTACGATCACGACGACGCTTTTGGTCGCGCGTGCGGTTGGCATTAGATTCGTAAGCTTCCTCGGCTACTATTGGGCTTTGCTCAACAGCTTCAACTACCTCTGGTGCCTTTGGTTCGCGACTTTTGTTGCGAGTGTCCTGGCGTCTGTTGTTACGCTTGTCATCTGCACTGCGGTCGTGTTTACGTTCTGAGTTGCGAGAATCTGTTGACGCTTCATTACGTGAGTTATTGCGAGAATCTGTTGACGCTTCATTACGTGAGCTACTGCGAGAATCATTGTTTGATTCATTGCGTTTGTCATCACGTGATTCAGTGCGTCGATTACCATTGCGGCTACGGCGGCGGTCATCGTTTTGATTACGGTTTTGAGTATTACGAGAACTGTTTCGAGACTCATTACGTGATTCATTGCGAGAAGGTGGCGCTTTAACAGAAACTTTGTCTTCCGCCTTAACTCTTGGCTTACCATTAAGTAAATTGCTCAAAGCTTGAGCAATACGTGCACCTAAGCCTTGAGACTTGGGAGGTTTAATAGGTGCAATGCTAGCCTTAACTGACGTAGGAGTTTCTATTTTTGGAGCTTGCTTAGCTGGTTGGATGCTTGAAACTGCAGGCTTTTCTGTAGCCAACGGTGTCTTTGCATCAAACTCTTTTGCATCAAAGTGATGTTGAACTAAATCGATTTCGTAGCTAGTTTCAGAAGCCTGAGCAGCTTCATGGTCATCACGTAAGCGACTCACTTCAAAGTGAGGAGTGTCCATTTGTGGGTTAGGTATAATTACAACACGAACACCTGCTGTCTTTTCAACTTCCAAAATTTCAGAACGCTTCTCATTCAATAGGTAAGTTGCCATGTTGACAGGCAACACTACGCGTATTTCAGCGGAGCGATCCTTACTGGCTTCTTCGTTGATTAAACGAATGATAGACAAGGCCAAAGATGCTACATCACGGATGCTACCTTGACCGCTACAACGTGGACATACGATACCAGAAGTTTCACCTAGTGATGGGCGTAAGCGCTGGCGAGACATTTCCATCAAACCAAAGCGTGAAATACGTCCAACCTGAACACGGGCACGGTCAAGTTTTAAGCTGTCGCGAAGCTTGTTCTCAACAGCACGTTGATTGCGCATTGGGCCCATATCTATAAAATCGATGACCACCAAACCACCCATGTCACGCAAACGCAGCTGGCGAGCAATTTCTTCTGCTGCTTCTAGGTTTGTGTTTAATGCCGTTTCTTCAATATCGCTGCCTTTGGTAGCACGAGCTGAGTTAATATCGATCGACACTAAAGCTTCAGTAGGGTCAATAACAATAGCACCACCAGAAGGCAGTGTTACTTCGCGCTGAAAAGCAGTTTCAATTTGTGATTCAATTTGGAACCGGTTGAACAATGGAATTTCTTGGTCATAGAACTTAATTTTGCTCTCATAACTAGGCATTACTTGTTGTACAAAAGTTAATACGTCCTGGTAGACCTTAGGCTCATCAATTAACACCTCGCCAATGTCTTGACGTAAGTAATCACGCATTGCGCGTATGATAACGTTGCTTTCTTGATAAATTAAGAACGGGGCGGCTTGTTTGTCAGACGCCGCGGTTATAGATTCCCACAATTGTTGTAAATAATCCAAATCCCACTGGATATCTTCTGCGCTGCGGCCAATGCCTGCTGTGCGAACAATAACACCAGACTCGGCAGGTACGTTAAGTTGATTCATCACTTCACGTAGTTGAGATCGTTCTTCACCTTCGATACGACGTGAAATGCCACCAGCCCTTGGGTTGTTAGGCATCAGTACTAGGTATCGACCAGCAAGGCTGATGAAAGTGGTTAAGGCTGCACCTTTATTGCCACGTTCTTCTTTGTCCACTTGAACAACAATTTCTTGACCTTCTTTAACGAGCTCTCGAATACTGGAACGACCACTTTGGGACGGATCCTTGAAGTATTCGCGAGAAATTTCTTTAAGAGGTAAAAAACCATGGCGTTCTGAACCATAGTCAACAAACGCAGCTTCTAAGCTAGGCTCTACACGGGTGATACGGCCACGGTAAATGTTGGCTTTTTTTTGTTCACGAGCGCCAGATTCGATATCTAGGTCGTACATACGCTGGCCATCGACCAGTGCAACACGCAACTCTTCAGAGTGGGTTGCATTAATTAGCATTCTTTTCATGGTATTCAATTTCTTGAAGCCCATTTACCCTACGGCAATTAATATGTTTACGGGTGTACTGGGGCCAAATAAAGCCCTTGCGGTATAGGAAACCGCTACCTTCTCGGATAAATATGACTTGCACTGTGCAGCTCATATTATGTTAATGGTCTGTTTTATTCAACAATATCAATCATATAGGTTAACCTTTATGTTAACTCACCAGCAGCAATTTTATAGTCAAAATGGCCCTGTTTATTCTATCGATTTGGCTATCATTTTCATGTGCTTGCTTCAGCACTGCAATCTTTTTTCAGACCGGTCCATGGGTAGGGTACATCTACACCTAAACACCAAGCATAAATTAATTCGCCGTAACTGGGTAAAACGGGTGGTTTTACTTTAAATAACTGGGAATACCCCGAGTTACAGCCTATTTCATTTGGATTTTGCGGTGCTCGGTATACATCGAGTGTAAACGGCAAAATCAACGGGCTAGGTTTGTCAAACCCCACCTAAAAATTTGTTTGCTGACTTGGGCTATTAAATTTGGGCCCAACAACTGATTTATTGTCAGTTCCAGCAGCCACTATGTTACCATTCACACCCTTAGCTCGCAATTAATAAAGCCATTAGTTTTTCATTTATGCAACAAAAGCCGACTCCTCCACCTGAATTAACCGCCACAGCTGTAAAATATATCTCTATCGACGATGATAGAGCCGGTCAGCGTATCGATAACTTTCTTATGACGCACCTTAAAGGCGCACCCAAAAGTCTAATCTACCGTATTGTTAGAAAGGGTGAAGTGCGTGTTAACAAAGGGAGAATTAAGCCTGATTACAAGCTAAAAGATGGTGACATTGTCCGAGTTCCCCCAGTTAAATTGCCTGAGCCCAATGCACCAGCAGCAGTGAGTAAGGGTCTGGAACAGCAGCTACGTGATGCCATTCTATATGAAAGTCCAGGTCTGCTAATAATCAATAAGCCCCATGGCTTGGCCGTTCATGGGGGTAGTGGAATTAATCTTGGTTTGATTGAAAGCCTTCGACAGTTATACCCTAACGAGCGTTCATTGGAGCTTGTACATCGCCTAGACAGAGATACTTCTGGCTGCATCATGGTTGCTAAAAAGCGCTCAACCTTGCGGGCGATCCATGCCCAACTTAGGGATGGGGGCATTGATAAAGTGTATCAGGCATTGGTGATTGGAGGATGGCCTAGATCCTGCCAAAAAGTAGATGCGCCACTGATGAAAAACGTGGTGCAATCTGGCGAACGGATGGTACGTGTGGAACAAGAGGGCAAACGCAGTATTACTCGCTACAAAGTGCTACAGGGTCTAGGTCAGTTCACTTTGATCGAGGCTAAGCCTATTACCGGAAGAACCCATCAAATTCGTGTTCATTGTCAGCACATGGGTCATCCTATTGTTGGCGATCCTAAGTACGGTGTCGACCAAATCAACCAAGCACAGCGTCAGTTGGGATTGAATCGCTTGTTTTTACATGCTGCTCAGCTACGTTTAACAGACCCAAGCACTGAAAAGAAAATAGACGTTCGTGCCCCATTAGATCTTCGTTTGCAGCAAGCTATTAAACGGTTGAGTTAATAATCGACTAGCGCGTACTTGCGCTGGTGCTAGTCCACTTGTTTAGTTATGCTGCAAACCGTTTTAAAAATACACCTAGGTATCGCTCATGTACAACACGGATCTGGATAAGAATCAGGCTAATTTTCAAAGTCTTTCTCCTTTATCATTGCTTAAGCGGGCCGCTGAGGTCTACCCATCTATAGACGCTCAAGTATATGGAGACATCCGGCGTACTTGGTTACAAACCTATCAACGCTCTTGTGCTATGGCTAACGCTCTAAATAACAGAGGGATTGGCTTGGGCGACACGGTATCCGTGGTGTCTCATAACGGCCCAGAATTGTTTGAGTCGCATTACGCAGTACCTATGGCTGGAGCAGTGCTAAATGCAATTAACACAAGGTTAGACGCGGCCACTATTGGATTTATTTTTGATCACGCAGAAACTAAAGTGGTTTTTGTTGACAGGGAGTTTTCAGAGACCGTGGCACAAGCTCTTACCTTATGCAAAGCCAGCCCTTTAGTTGTTGATATAGATGACCCTACGTTTGAGGGAGGGAGCTTAATAGGTAAGCTAGATTATGAACAGCTATTAGCCGAAGGCGATCACGACAGTGATTGGCACATGCCTTTAGACGAGTGGCAAGCCATTAGTTTAAACTATACATCAGGTACTACAGGCAACCCAAAAGGGGTGGTTTATCATCACCGGGGAGCGTATTTAACAGCCATGAACATGGCCCTGACCTGGGATATGCCTAAATACCCAATTTTTATGACAGTTGTGCCCATGTTTCATTGTAATGGCTGGTGTTTTCCTTGGACTACAGCACTACTTGCAGGCACAAATGTTTTTATAAGGCATTTAAAGCCAGAAATAATGCTTGATCTTATCAGGCAAGAAAAAGTGACTCATTTTGGAGGAGCGCCGATCGTCCTCAATATGATTAATAATGCAGATGATGAGTTTAAACAAGGCATCAACCACCAAGTTAAGGTGATGACAGCTGGCGCAGCGCCTCCAGCTGCGGTTATAGAGGCTATGGAAGACTTGGGTTTTCAAGTCACTCACGTCTATGGTTTAACTGAAACCTATGGTGCTTGTGTGATTTGTGAGTGGCAACCTGAACTCTGGGGCCATTTAACTCAGCCCCAGCAAGCCGCACTGAAGTCTCGACAAGGTGTTAGGGGACCTTCCCAAGAAGACCACTTAGTAATGCATACTGATACCATGGAGCCTGTTCCTAAAGATGGTAAAACCATCGGTGAAATATGCCTGCGTGGAAATATGGTAATGAAAGGTTATTTAAAAAACCCCACAGCCACTGCTGAGGCATTTGCAGGAGGTTGGTTTCGTACGGGTGACCTTGCAGTTTGGCATAGCGATGGCTATATGGAAATTAAGGATCGTGCAAAGGACATAATTATCTCAGGTGGAGAAAATATTTCTTCAATTGAAATTGAGGGCGTACTATATAGCCATCCAGCTATTTTAGAGGCTGCAGTAGTGGCTAGGCCTGACAAAAAATGGGGTGAAACACCATGTGCATTTGTTACCCTAAAGGCTGGTGCTCAAGTATCAGAGGAAGAGCTGATTATTTACTGTAAATCGAATATGGCACGATTTAAAGTCCCTAAAAATGTTGTTTTTGGGTCTCTACCAAAAACAGCTACGGGGAAAATACAAAAATTTGTATTACGTAAAATGGTGCCTGCATAAAAAAAATCAGGTAGACTTTTAAAAAATAAACAAGCCTTTACTGCTTGGATACTTTGTAATTATTGGAGACATGTAAACCCTATGGGTGATCTTATTGATAAAGCTCAAGTTTACTCCTTTGCTAATGAACTGATGTTCTCTGGCAAAAAAGTCAGCGTGCAAACTGTTGCAGAATTGATGGACATTGAAGCAACTGAAGAATTAGGCAATAAGCTTGAGCATTGGTGGATGGAGCAGGAAAGTTTGATCACTTTTCGCCACACTATGTCTCCCCAAAATCGGCCAAATGTGCCAGAAACGGTGTATCAGTCAGTACAGCTAATTTGGGACAACGCTCTGAAAGATGCTCGCTTAGAGCTTGAGCTGGCGGTAAAAAAAGATGCTCCAAGCATCGTGTCTGGAATTGCTTTAGAGGATGAATTGTATTTGTCTAAATCCCAGCTTGAAACGCTAGAAGACTCTAATCAGCGTTTGCGGACACAGTTAACTGAAAGCCAGCATAATGTAAAAAATCTAGAAGCTGAGCGAGCTATGCTGCGTAGCAATTTGCAATCCTCGGAAACTAACGTAAGTACTATGAGCCACAAAGTAGCCGAGTCTAAGGGTGAAATGCAGCGCGCCCAGGTTAGCAGCGAAGAAGCTAAGAAACAGTTAGATAACCGAATGAAAGAAGAGGGCGTTCGTCATCAAGAAAACATCAGTAAGGTAAAGAACAAGATGAGCTATTACAGCCATCAACTGGACAAGCTTAGAGACGAGTGGGGCAAAAAAGAAATTGCGCTAAACTCTCAGGTTCAAGACTTGCAAGGTGAGATGGCTAGAAGTGCGGTGACTCATGATACGCAGTTTAGTCAAATTCGAAGCCAGGACGAAGAATTGCGTAAGTATCGAGGGGAAATTACTAGTCAGTCTCGCAACATGTCTAAATCCACCAGTCAGGCTTTGGCATCTACAAACCGACTGAAACGCCTTGAAAGCGAACTTCAACAACGAGAGTTTGACATCAAGGAATTAAAAAATCGCACAGTAGTAGACAAGTCTGATACCGCCAGGCGGGAAAAGGATTTACGTACATTGTTAAAATCTAGAGACGGTGAAAACTTCGAAATTAACAGTAAACTTAACGAACTTCAACGCACTCTTATTGCGCGTGAAGAAGAGATAAGACGTTTAACCGCAAAGCTTTAGACTAGGTCTTCTTATCAACCATCATCGATGCCGTGCCGTCAGCCACTAACTTACCATTCACAAAACATTGTGTTTTAAGGCTAACACGGCCACGGCGCTCGTTGATTTCCTCAACAGTTACTGTTGCTTGTACGGTATCGTTAATAAACACGGGCGCTCTAAATTTTATTTGCTGTTCTAGATAAATACAGCCAGGTCCTGGTAATTGTGTCCCCAGCACTGTTGAAATTAGCCCAGCGCTTAACATGCCGTGGGCAATGCGAGCTTTAAATGGCGTGGTTGCAGCGTAATCTGCGTCCAGATGCACTGGGTTTGTATCGCCTGTAATTGTCGCAAAGGAGTCAATGTCCTTTGCAGTAAAGGTTTTTTCATAACTTGATGTCATGCCAATGGATAAATCTTCTAAGTAATAACCATGTTGATTTTGCATATTTTTCGCCGTTTAAAGTTGCCTCGTGAGTTCTTCGTGGAACCCGTGGGTCAGCATGATAGGCATTATTTCGCTTGGCTACAAATGTCAGGATAAAATTAGTTTAAATTAATGCATATTAGTCAAAATAAACACACAAACGAAAGAAAGAGCAAAAGCCATGAGCGATTATCAAGCCCCTTTAGAAGAAATGAATTTTGTAGTTAACCGCTTGCTTGATTTAACAAACTTTTCCAAGGCCATCGACAATGAAGATGCCAGTGAAGGCTTGTTGCAAGCAGTATTGGTAGAAGCTGATAAGTTAGCGAGCCAAGTATGGGCGCCAATTAATGCATCAGGTGATCAAGAGGGGGTCAAGTTAACTGATGAGGGTGTTAAGTCTGCTAGTGGTTTTAAACAGGCCTACCAAGAATATGCGCAAGGGGGTTGGAGCAGTCTTTACTTTGATGAGCAATATGGAGGTCAGGGTTTGCCTTTTAGTTTTGCTATGCCAGTAGCTGAAATGACCAATGCAGCCAACATGTCTCTTGGGCTTTGTCCTATGCTTACTGCAGGCGCCATTGAGGCGATTGCCGCCCATGGTAGCGAGTCGTTAAAAGACACCTACTTAGAAAAAATGGTGAGTGGGCAGTGGACCGGCACTATGAACCTTACTGAGCCCCATGCAGGCACAGACTTAGCTGTCATTTCGTCTACAGCTACCCCTGAGGGTGATCATTTTTTGATCAAAGGTCAAAAAATCTATATCACTTGGGGTGATCATGACATGACTGATAATATCATTCACTTAGTGCTTGCCAAGTTGCCTAACGCACCCGAAGGTGTGAAAGGCATTTCATTATTTTTAGTGCCTAAGTTTTTGGTGAATCCAGATGGAGGCATAGGCAAGCGCAATGATGCGTACGCAATTAATACAGAACACAAGCTTGGAATTCATGCGAGCCCAACCTGTGTAATGAGCTATGGTGATAATGGTGGCGCTATTGGTTATCTTATAGGGCAGCCTCACCAAGGGTTGTCAGCTATGTTCACTATGATGAATAACGAACGCTTGGTGGTTGGCTTGCAAGGAGTTAGTTTGTCTGATCGAGCTTACCAAGGGGCTTTGAAATATGCTCGTGAGCGGATTCAGTGTGCAGCTCCAGGCACTAAACAGCGTGGTGCCATAATTCATCATCCAGACGTGCGCAGAATGTTGATGACCATGCGCAGCCTCACAGAGGCCGGTCGTGCCATTGCTTACATTACGGCCGCTCAAATTGATTTAAGCCACAATGCAAAAGATGAAATCACTCGAGCCTTGGCGAAAAAACGAGTGGATTTATTAATTCCGATTGCTAAGGGCTGGTGCACCGAAGTTTCTCAAGAAACAACTTCTCTTGGTGTACAGGTATATGGGGGTATGGGTTTCATTGAAGAAACTGGAGCTGCCCAACATCAAAGAGACGCACGCATTCTAACTATCTATGAAGGTACTACGGGTATTCAAGCATTAGATCTTGTTGGTAGAAAGACCTTGTTTGATCAAGGCGCAGCGATGGCTGACTTGGTACAACAAATGCGTCACGACCTCCTTACACATGGCGAAGCAGTGTCCAAGCAGCACCATGGTTATATGACTGAGGCCATCGATGGTCTTGAGTCCAGTTACCAAAGGTTACTTGAACAAGCACCAGGTGATGTTATGTTTGCTGGATCAATAAGTTTTGATTTATTAATGCTCAGTGGCTATGTATGTGGTGCATGGCAGATGATCCGAAGTGCTGGACTTGTAGCAATGGAAGAAAATGAGCGATTTAAATCGAATAAGTTGGCTACTGTGGCCTATTATTTAGATCATATATTGCCTCGTTTTGAAGCTCACCGTCGTTCTATTGTTTCAGGAAGCCAAAGCGTTATGGCTATTGGCCCCGATGACTTATAAAGCTCAGGTTATGGGCTAGTGAGGTCTAGCTCAAAGCAAGCTAACCAATAAAGGTTTCTTAGGGCTTTTGATCTTCTGTTTAGGTAATATATTTTTTGAGCAATAAAAAACCAGAACAAGTCTGGTTTTTTATTGCTCAAAAAATAGAAAGAATTTACAATGCCTTATCCAACTCTGGAACGGCTTCAAACAAGTCTGCAACTAAGCCATAGTCAGCCACCTGAAAAATAGGTGCTTCTGAATCTTTGTTAATAGCCACAATGGTTTTAGAATCTTTCATGCCCGCCAAGTGCTGAATAGCACCAGAAATACCCACAGCAATATACAGATCTGGAGCAATCACTTTACCGGTTTGGCCAACTTGATAGTCATTAGGCACAAACCCTGCATCTACTGCTGCACGTGAGGCACCTACAGCTGCTCCTAACTTGTCTGCAACACTGTCTAGCATGTGAAAGTTTTCACCATTTTGCATACCACGGCCACCTGAGATAACGATAGAAGCAGAGGTAAGCTCTACACGCTCAGATTCTGAAGTAGACACGCCAACAAAACGAGAAAGGCCTGAATCAGCTGCGGCAGTGCTTGTTTCAATAGCCGCATCACCACCGGTTTCAGCTGCAGCATCAAATTTGGTAGTACGCACTGTGATCAGCTTAATAGAGTCACTTGATTGTACTTTAGCCATAGCGTTTCCTGCATAAACAGGTCGCACAAACGTATCAGCTGAAATGACTTCGCTAATTTCAGAAATCTGACTTACATCCAATAAAGCCGCTGCGCGAGGCATAAAGTTTTTGCCAAATGTAGTGGCGGCAGCTAAAACGTGGGTGTAGTTTCCAGCTAGTGAAACAACCAAATCAGCAACGTTTTCTGCTAAGAAGCCTTCAAGTGAAGCGTCGTCTGTAAGCAGGACGCGATTAATACCTACGACCTGGGAAGCTGCTTGAGCCGCCCCAGAGCAGCCGTTTCCTGCAACAAGTAGGTCAATATCGCCGCCAATTTGCTGGGCAGCTGTCACAGTGTTTAAAGTAGCGCCAACTAGGGTGGCGTTATCATGTTCTGCAATAACTAAAATGCTCATATTAGCTCCTTAAATAACCTTAGCTTCGTTGCGTAGCTTTTCAACTAATTCAGCAACATTTTCAACCATCACGCCTGATGCACGGGCAGGGGGCTCCATCACTTCAATTGTAGTCATGCGATTAGCTGTATCTAAGCCTAAGTCTGCAATGTCTATTTTTTCAAGCGGCTTACGTTTGGCTTTCATTACATTGGGTAATGAAGCGTAACGCGGCTCATTTAAACGTAAGTCTGCAGAGATAACAGCAGGTATATTCACATTAATTGTTTCTAAGCCTGAGTCTACTTCACGTGTCACTTGGGCGGTGCCATCCACAATCTCTAGTTTTGAAGCAAAGGTGGCTTGAGGCCAACCTAATAAGGCAGAAACCATCTGTCCAGTCTGGTTGCATTCGTCATCAATGGCTTGCTTGCCCACTAAAACTAAGTCTGGGGTTTCTTTTGCAACGATAGCTTTAAAGATTTTAGCAAGAGCTAACGGTTCTAAAACATCCTCAGTAAGCACCAAGATTGCACGGTCAGCACCTAGTGCTAGGGCGTTACGGAGGGTTTCTTCAGACTTGGCTGCGCCAATCGATAGAACAATCACTTCTTCAATAGTGCCAGCTTCACGCAAGCGAATGGCTTCTTCTACTGCATTTTCGCAGAAGGGGTTCATTGTCATTTTGGCATTGGTTAGGTCAATGCCAGATTTATCTGCCTTAACGCGGGCTTTGACCTGAGGGTCTAGTACGCGCTTTACGCCAACTAAAACTTTCATGCACATGATCTCAATAAAATATAAAAGGAAACACTAGTTTTTACTAACGTTACTAAAAGCAGGCATTTTAAACCTGCACGGGCAGAAGTCAACGCTGCTCTCTATATAATTAAGCCTGAGGCAAGTTAATGCTGCAGGCTAAAAATTTCTCTTATTATTGCGGTAACTTGTTAAGCGCGCAATTTGACATTAGTCGGGTCGAAAGGTGACTCTTCAACCACAGTCGCTTTGTACATTTCACCCAAAATTTCAATTTCAAGTTCAGTGCCAATAATGGCAAGTTCTGGTTTAACCATGCCAAGAGCAAGTGACTTGCCTACACGCCATCCGTAACCACCGGAAGTTGAACGCCCTACAACCTCGCCATCCTTATAGATCGCTTCAGAACCACGTGCGTCTGCATCAGTTACACCGTGCACTTCAATCGTAGCAAAGGCATTTTCCGCACCGCGGTTCTCCCACGCAGTAAGTGCTTCTTTGCCGATAAAGTCGCCTTCTTTATCCAATCGAACGAAACGACCAAGAGCCGACTCCATAGCAGAGTATTCAATTGACATCTCGCGAGGGATCAAGCGGTATGACTTCTCTAAACGCATGCTGTCCATGGCGCGAATGCCGAATGGCTTGATATCAAATTCTGCACCTGCTTTCATTACTTCATCAAAGATGTAATTTTGCATTTCGATAGGGTGGTGTAATTCATAACCCAACTCTCCAACAAAGTTAACTCGCAAGGCCTCAGCGGTAGCGTAACCCACGTTGATCTTTTTGCCAGTTAGCCACTTAAAACTAGCATTTGATAAGTCTGCGTCGGTGATTTTTTGTAACACTTCACGAGAACGTGGCCCAGCCAATACTAAAACTCCGGTATTGGTAGTCACGCGTTGGACGTCTACACTGCCATCGGTTGGCTTAAGTTTAAACAGGTAGTCGTGGTCATGGGTTTCAAATGCGCCAGCTGACACTAGGTAATAACTTTGTGGGCCAGTTTTATAAACAGTGTATTCCGAGCGCACTCCACCATTAAGGGTAAGCATGTGAACTAGTGAAATACGGCCGATAGTTTTAGGCATCTTGTTAGCAAAAATGTACTCTAACCATGCTTCAGCACCAGGGCCTTTAACAATGGCTTTGGCGAAGGCAGACATATCTAACAAGCCCACTTTTTCGGTCACATGCTTACATTCATTGCCCACAAATTCATGGTAATTAGATCGACGGAAAGAATTTTTTTCTACAATGGGGCCACCATCAAGAGGCTCAGAAAAGTTTTGATTCCATAAAACTTTGTCTACATCATCGGTAGCCAGCTCTTCTGCAGTTAGTGCGTAGTCCTTGGTAGGCATAAACCAGTTAGGACGTTCCCAACCGTAAACACTACCAAATACCGCGCCCAATGCTTTCATGCGGTCGTAGCAAGGTGTGGTCTTTAAAGGACGAGCAGCTTCACGCTCTTCATCTGGGTAATGTGTTGTAAATACGTTAGCGTAAGCTTCCTCGTTCTTTTCCTTTAGGTAACCTCGAGTCGCATAAGGCCCGAAGCGACGAGGGTCAACGCCCATCATATCTACAGTAGGCTCTCCATCAATCATCCATTCAGCTAGCTGCCAACCAGCGCCACCAGCAGCAGTAATGCCGAAGGAGTGGCCTTCGTTTAGCCAGAAGTTTTTAAGACCAGGTGCGGGTCCTACAATAGGGTTTCCGTCTGGAGTGTATGCAATGGCACCGTTGTATACTTCCTTAACGCCTACTTCGGCAAAGGCAGGCACGCGGTTCATACAGAACTCGATGTGAGGCATTAAACGATCTAACTCTTGGTTAAACAGTTCGTATTCACAGTCATCTGCTGGACCGTCAACATAAACGCAAGGTGCGTGTTTTTCGTATGGGCCCAACAATAAGCCACCGGCTTCCTCTCGCAGGTAGTAACCGCCGTCGGACTCACGTAAAACGCCCATTTCTGGTAAACCTTGCTTCTTACGCTCCAATATTTCTGGATGTGGCTCAGTCACAATGAACTGATGTTCGACTGGGATGACAGGGATATCTAGACCAACCATTTCACCTGTTTTACGGGCAAAACTACCAGTGCAAGACACCACATGGTCACAAGCAATATCTCCCTTATCAGTCTTAACTATCCAAGTGTGATCTACTTGCTGTTCAATTGCAGTCACAGATGTGAAACGATAAATTTCAGCCCCCATGTCTCTGGCACCCTTACACAGGGCTTGAGTTAGGTCTGCAGGCTGAATATATCCATCATCTGGGTGCTGAATAGCACCCAGCAAACCTTCTGTATTGCACAAAGGCCAAACTTCTTTAACTTGTTCAGGGGTAAGGAATTTAGTTTCTACCCCCACTGTTTTGGCAACACCTGCATAATACTTGTATTCATCCATGCGATATTCGCAGTTAGCCAAACGAATGTTTGACACCACAGAGAAACCCACACTCATACCCGTTTCTTTTTCGAGTTGATGATAAAAATTAACAGAATACTGGTGTAATTTTCCCACCGAGTAGCTCATATTGAAAAGGGGTAGCAAACCAGCTGCATGCCATGTAGAACCAGATGTCAGTTCTTTACGTTCAACCAAAACTACGTCGGTCCAGCCTTTTTTTGCCAAATGGTACAAAGTGCCTGCGCCGACAACACCACCGCCAATAACGACGACTTTAGCAGAAGATTTCATGTGTGTTTGCTCCCGAAGAAAGGGTAAGTTGCCCAATAAGCAATATTGCCATCAAGCGAAAATAAGGGAGAAATTTTACCCATCGGCACGGGGGCTAACTTGTCAAAAAGCGACTCACACTAACGAAGCACGAGACCTATAGATACAATGGCATACGCTCTCTATATAGAGCAACTTGTTTTACCGCGTTTTAACAAATATTGTTGATGGTAGGTTTCTGCGACATGATAGATTGCAGCAGGTTCGATAATAGTGACGATAGGCGCTCTAAATGAGCCGTTCCCGTTAAGCATTTTGCACATTTTATCGGCGTCTTGGTGTTGGCTTTCATTGTTGTAAAACACCACTGAGCGATATTGCGTCCCAAAATCTGGGCCCTGTTGATTAGGAGTAGTTGGATTGTGGTTTTGCCAGAATATTTCTAATAGTTGAGAGTAGCTTATAACGCTATCATCAAAGGTCATCTGGACCACCTCAGCATGTCCAGTATCACCTTGGCATATGGCATTATAATCAACCTCAGCAGTATGTCCGCCCATATAACCAACTGAGGTTGTGGTAACGCCGTTTTGTGCAGCAAAGAGGGCTTCTACGCCCCAAAAACAACCTGCGCCAAATGTTGCTATTTGTTCCATGTTAAGGCCTTCGTAAATATGTTTAGAGGGCCTACCTTAACGGGGCTTGGAGGATGACGCAAGCATATTTAGAAGCCTTATTTATGGGTGTCTATAAAGGCCTGGTGTCGGCTCAAAAAATACTTGTAAAAAGCCATTGCGATAAGCAAATAAAGTCTTAGGCTGGATAACCATTGTTTGGGGCTAACGCCCTGTTAATGGGCCGTGTATAATGCTCTTTTAAAAGCGTAACAGTAGAATCAATTCATGCAAGTCAAACAACGTGTACTCACAGGCATCACTACCTCTGGAACACCCCACTTAGGTAACTATCTAGGTGCGCTTAAACCCGCAGTGGCCGCCAGTCAAAAAGTGGATACTGATAGTTTTTACTTCCTCGCTGATTACCATGCGCTCATTAAATGCCAAGACCCACAGACCTTGCATCGTTCTGGTAGAGAAATAGCAGCAATTTGGCTAGCACTTGGTTTAGACACGGATAAAGCTACATTTTATCGTCAATCAGATATTCCTGAAATCCCTCAGCTTGCTTGGTTTTTAACCTGTATGACTGCAAAGGGTATGATGAATAGATCTCATGCATATAAAGCCTCTGTAGATGAGAATCAACGCCAGTCAAATGTGGATCTAGATCAGGGCATCAACATGGGTCTATTTAGCTACCCCATATTGATGGCTGCTGATATCCTAATGTTTAATGCTAACCATATACCTGTAGGTAAAGACCAGATTCAGCATATTGAAATGTGCCGAGACATTGCCATGCGTTTTAACCATACCTATGGAGAGCATTTTGTATTACCAGAGGCTATGGTAGAAGAAGGTGATTCAAAGGTTTTGTCTGGGCTTGATGGGCGTAAAATGAGTAAGAGCTATGGCAATATCATTCCTTTATTTGCCCCAGCTGATGAGCTAAAGAAACTCATTTTTCAGATCACTACAAATAGCCTCCAACCTGGTGAAGCAAAGGACCCGGAAACCTGTACTTTATTTGAAATATATAGTGCCTTCGCTAGCCCTCAAGAAACGTTAGCTATCCGCAATGCATATGCTAACGGTATAGGATGGGGGGAAATGAAAGGGCAGTTATTTGAATATCTAAACGAATACCTAACACCTGCTCGCAAACGCTATGATTCAATTATTAAAGACCCGGGTTTCATAGAATCTGAGTTACAAAAAGGAGCCGCTAAAGCACGTGCTCATAGCCAACCTTTTATGGAAAGATTGCGATCAGCAGTAGGTATTATGTCTTTAGTAGGCGACATGAATACCAAACACTCAGGGGTTAAAACAAAAAAAGAACTGACGCCACAAGAGCAAGAAAAAATAGACGTGGGCAAAGCTAAAGGCTTGGCTATTGCCAAGCAACGTGCTGAAGAAGAAACGGCCCAGCTGAACTTAAAAGTGGATGAATTAATCCGCCATATCAACGCCAGCAGTAGTGGCGAGTTAGCTAGCACTGAGGCTATTGCAGAGCTTAAACTGCAGATAGACAGCGCAAAAAAGAAAGCTAAAAAGACATTACAACTCACACTTGAATTACTTCAGCAACGGTTAGCGAGCGAACTAAGTTAAGGAGCCTCTTTTGGCCAAGCATATCGTTATAGTAGAAGATGACCGAGACCAGCGTGATAATTACCAATTTGCTCTAGAGCAGCGTGGATATCAAGTGACCGCTTATGCTGGTAAAGACGAGGCTGAGTTAGGCTTAAAACAACAAAGGCCTGATTTAGTCATACTTGACATCATCATGGATGACAATATCGATGCTGGATTTCAATTGTGTGCAGCTTTACTCAAAATGCATCCAGAACTTCCAGTGTTATTCTTGACTGAACGTGTGGGAGAGATTGATCGAATTTTGGGGCTAAGGATGGGCGCATGGGATTATCAACCAAAACCTGTTTCTTTAGATTTTCTTGCAGAAAAAGTAGCCACGTTGGTGCGCTTGAGTGATATTAGGGTAGTGAGCGCTGAAGCAAACGACCAAAACGTGAGAGACGTAGGTCGTTTGCAGCTACTTGAAGAGAGCCGTCAAGCAAAGTGGCAAGATCAAGAAATTATGGGGCTTACCCTTACAGAATTTCGCATGATCGACGCTCTCACTCGCAGGCCAGGGCACATTTTAACCTATGATACGTTAGCACAAGCCACACACCAGCACTATGTGTCTAACAACACGATAAGCACCCATATTCGCAACATAAAGCGTAAAATTAAAGCCATAGACACTCAGTTTGATGCCATAAAGTCTGAATATGGTATGGGTTACCGATGGTCTGAACGATAATGCCGTCTGCCAATAAGCGCCTAAGGTTTAGATTTAATACCCAAGTGTTGGTATTTGCGTTGGTCTTGATCAGCATTCCTTGGTTATCCTACCGCTTTGTAGCAGAAACTCGTGTATTTATGATTGAGGGGCAAACTCAGGCTCAAGAGCAGCTGGCCCGAGGTATTGTGACTTTATTCCAAGGCAGAGATGACTTGTTGGCTGAACTGCCTTACTTAGACAGTCAGCAGGTGGTGTTTAGTCATCCCTTAATAGGTGTAGCTAAAGTAGATGGTTACACTAACGAATGGTTAGATTATCAACTGTTTGCTAAATATTTTGGTGCAGGTGAGGGTAGCGAAGATGGTTATAGCCTGTTGCTTGGTGAAAAAGATGACCGTATATATGGCCTAGTGCGCATTCAGGATGATATTACAGTACAAAGAGTCAAAGGCACGCCCAGGTTAGATGTGAGTGACCATTTAAGACTTACCTTGCCAGATCGAAACGGTAATAAAAGGCGGCTTGTCATGGTGGGAACCAAGGCTGGCGCCATGGAAGTATGGTACGTCAAGGAAGATTGGGCTACGCCTCAATATATCAGCCCATCATCATCATTTATCATTCAGGCGGTCATGCGGCCCCTAGTAGATGGTTATTTAGTAGAATTTGCCTTACCAAAATACTTTTTGAATCAGCGTCAAGAGTTTGGATTGGCTGTGGCTGATGTAGATAGCGAAGATGGCACCATGCGCCACTTAAAAACCTTAGTAGGAGCTGACACTACAATAGAAAGTCACTTCAACTTGCTAGCTATGCGGGCGCCAGAAGCAAATAAGATATTATCTAGCTTGAGTCGCTCTGATTCACAAATTGTCATCTACGATAATCACCTACAAGTGCGCGCGAGTGTAGGCCAAGTTAGCCCGCCACCGTCAGAAAAAACAAATCCCCAAGATGTCTTGGAGCGGATTCAAAGTTGGCTCAACAAAGGTTTAGATTGGTTTATTGCTATTCCTGCATACTTAAATCCAGTGCAAGCAGCCAGCCAGGAGCGTGATTTACTTAATAGAGCTTTGGATAAAAAGTTTGTTAGTGGCCGCTGGCATAAGGGTCCCACGGAACAAATATTTGCAGTCGCCGCTCCTATAGTCGATCAAGAAGGTGAGCTTTTGGGTGTAGTGCTTATCAAACAATCTACGGCGCAAATACTTGGCCTGCAAAGACAGGCTATGGAAAATATTGCCCTACTTAGCTTTTCCACCATGTTGGCAATTTTATTAGTGCTTTTGTTATTTTCATGGCGCCAAGCTATGCGTATAAGACGTTTGGGTAAAGAAGCTCAACATTTAGTGGATCCAGATGGCAGGTTAAGGAGTAATCGTTTTTATAATGAAATTCGTGCGGGTGACGAAATTGGTGATTTAGCCCGTAGTTTTTCTGGGGTAGTTGCTAGATTACATGAACATCAAGAGTTTATGAACACCATGCCAAGAACCTTGCGCCATGAGGTTAATAACCCTCTTAATGCCGCAATGACGTCATTAGAAAACTTGCAAATGCATGGTGTAGAAAAAGGCCAGCAACGCTATATTGATAGCGCTCAGCGAGGACTAGTTAAGATTAGTGCAATTGTAGAAAAGCTAGCTGATGCAGCAAACTTAGAAGAAGCCTTACATGAGGATGAGCTAGAACCACTGGACCTATTGCACCTAGTGCAAACTTACGTTCATCACCAAAACCCCGGAACCTTAGGTGAATTGGAAGACGTGATGTTTGAGTCAGATCAGCAAGTAGTATATGTAGCAGGTGTAGACTACCGAATAGAGCAACTTTTGGACAAATTGCTTGATAATGCTAGAGATTTTCGTGCAGCTGGCAGTTTGATTACCCTGCGTTTGTATCAACAAGGTTATGACTGTTGCATAGAAGTGGAAAACAATGGCCCTAATATTCCACCAGAGCTTCTTGTCGGCATGTTTAATTCAATGGTATCAGCTCGAACTGCAGGCGCTGGTCATGCCCATTTTGGACTCGGTTTATATATTGTACGATTAATTAGCCAGTTTCATGGCGGGAGTGTGTCGGCACATAATCTAAGTCACCCTAATGGTGTGATGTTCCGTATACGACTGCCCCTTTTGTTGGTTTAGATCAATGAGTAAAAATAATCAAGCTTCTGTGTTTTCAAAAGGGATGATTCTGCTGGTAAAAGGCTATCAATACCTACTGAGCCCTTTGTTGGGTAGCAACTGTCGCTACTATCCAACGTGTTCTAGCTACGCTATTGAAGCGATCAAGATCCATGGTGCAGGCAAGGGTTTTTTGTTGGGAACTTGGCGCATTATTCGCTGTAATCCATTCTCAAAAGGTGGTTATGAGCCTGTTCCTGGCAGTTGTGACCACACTAAGTGGCTGGCAGACAATAAAAAAGAAAAATAACATTTTGTATTATTTGCCCGCTTTGCTTCAGCGTTAAAAGAGCTAAGTCATCGGAGCTGTAAGCTTGAGTGATTTTTTTGACTAAAACTAGTCTAAGCCAGCAAAAGGAAACTCATCATCTTCAGCTTGCCAGCCGCCAAGTTGTTTCCAGCGGTTGACGATAGTGCAAAATAACTCGGCAGTTTTTTCTGCATCATAACGTGCGCTGTGCGCTTCTTCATTGCTAAAACGAATGTCAGCAGCAGCACATGCTTTAGCCAATACTGTTTGACCATAGGCTAAGCCTGCAAGTGTGGCCGTATCAAAACATGAAAAGGGGTGGAAAGGGTTACGTTTTTGCTGGCAACGATGAACCGCTGCATTGATGAAGTTTAAATCAAATGCAGCGTTATGGCCTACCAAAATAGCACGTTTACACTCACTAGACTTTAGAGCCTTGCGAATGGGTTTAAAGAGCTGGTCAAGTGCCTCGCGCTCGCTTATAGCGCCTCGATTAGGATCTGACGGATTTATGCCTGTAAACTCCAGCGCAGCAGCTTCTAAGTTTGCTCCCTCAAAGGGTTCAATGTGGCACTCTATAGTCTCTTTAGCATAAAGTATGCCATCTTCGTCCATATCAATAATGACAGCTGCAGCCTCTAAGAGTGCATCTGTGTGGCTGTTAAAGCCTGCCGTCTCGACATCAATGATAATGGGCAAGTAGCCCCGAAAACGATCTTTAATCACGTGGTTAAGCCTCCATTTTCCAGTTAAGTGTTTCACCTGCGCCTAAAGGAATGATTAACTCATTGCCAAAGCTTAGGCTAGAAGGGACCTGCCAGCTACGTCGGGTTAAGGTGATGGTTTCACTATTTCTAGCCAAGCCATAAAAATCGGGGCCATTTAAACTGGCAAAAGCTTCCAATTCACCTAAAGCATCAAAAGACTCAAATGCTTGAGCATAAAGTTCAATCGCTGCGGGTGAAGAGTAGCAGCCTGCGCATCCGCATGCACTCTCTTTTGCGCCTTGGGCATGAGGTGCTGAGTCTGTGCCCAAAAAGAATTTTTTGTTGCCCATGGACACTGCTTGCTGCAAGGCCAGTTGATGTGAATTGCGTTTAAGCACGGGTAAGCAGTAAAGGTGAGTTTTAATGCCGCCCACTAGTAAATCATTGCGGTTGTAAAGCAAGTGTTGGGGAGTAATTGTGGCGGCAACCAAGTCGCTTGCGCCAGCAACAAATTGAGCGGCTTCACTGGTGGTAATGTGTTCAAAAACACATTTTAAATTAGGGAATCGCTGTAAAAGTGGCGCCAGCTGTTGATCTATAAAACCCTTTTCCCGGTCGAATATGTCTACATGAGCTTGAGTTATCTCACCATGAACGAGCAGAGGCATACCAAGCTCTTCAAGTTTTTCTATTGCAGGATAAATATTTTCAATATTAGTGACCCCTGCAGCCGAATTAGTGGTGGCTCCAGCTGGATAAAGCTTTACAGCTTTCACGATACCAGAATCAAACGCTAGTTGTATTTCTTGAGGGCTAGTGTGATCTGTTAAATACAGTGTCATTAACGACGTTAAAGAAGTATTTTGAGCATCTAAGCGGGCTTTATAAGCGACAGCCATCGCCGTATCTACGATCGGTGGTGACAGATTTGGCATAATCATTGCCCGGCTAAACTGAGCTGCCGTGTCTGCTACAGTGCGGCCAAGTACAGCGCCGTCTCGTAAGTGTAAGTGCCAGTCGTCAGGGCGAATTATAGTCAATGATTGCATGGGAAGTTCTCGAGTTCAGTGGCTATTAGTTAGGATCAAACAATGATGGCCATTTTATCAGGACTAGGGGTAATAAAACACTCAAAATCGGCGAATTTTCATGCGCAAATGCTGTGCTGTTAGAAGCATCCATGTATAATTTATATTTATAATGAATTTTTATTTTTGGTATAGGAATTACACTGCTATGGCAGACATCAAAAAAGTAGTATTGGCCTATTCTGGCGGCTTAGACACCTCGGTAATCGTGAAATGGTTGCAAGAAACTTATCACTGCGAAGTGGTCACATTTACTGCTGACCTAGGGCAGGGTGAGGAAGTGGAGCCTGCTCGAGCTAAAGCGCAAGCTTTGGGTGTTAAAGAAATATATATTGAAGATTTACGTGAAGAATTTGTGCGTGATTTTGTGTTCCCTATGTTTCGAGCCAATGCAGTGTATGAAGGTGAATATCTCTTAGGGACCTCTATTGCTCGGCCACTTATAGCTAAACGCCTTATCGAAATTGCCAATTTAACAGGTGCTGATGCTATTTCTCATGGAGCCACTGGTAAAGGCAACGACCAAGTGCGTTTTGAATTAGGGGCCTATGCCCTGAAACCTGGTGTAGAAGTAATTGCACCATGGCGTGAGTGGGATCTAACGTCTCGTGAGAGTCTAATGGATTACTGCGCTAAGCATGATATCCCCGTAGACTTCAAAAATAAGAAAAGTTCGCCATACTCAATGGACGCAAACTTGCTACACATTTCCTACGAAAGTGGCATGCTAGAAGACCCTTGGCACCCGTCTGAGGAAGATATGTGGCGCTGGACGGTGTCTCCAGAAGCGGCACCTGATGAAGCGACTTACATTGAGCTAGATTACCAAAAAGGCGATATAGTTGCCATTAATGGTGAAGCAATGAGTCCTGCAACAGTGTTAACGCAGCTTAACCGCGTCGCTGGAGCCAATGGCATTGGGCGTTTAGATATCGTGGAAAACCGTTACGTAGGTATGAAGGCTCGAGGCTGTTACGAAACTCCAGGTGGAACGATAATGCTTAAAGCTCATCGAGCTATTGAGTCTATTACTATGGACCGCGAAGCAGCGCACCTTAAAGACGAAATTATGCCACGCTATGCCAAGTTAGTTTACAACGGCTACTGGTGGTCAGAAGAGCGTCAAATGCTTCAAGCCCTTATTAACCGTTCTCAAGAGTATGTTAATGGCACCGTAAAGCTGAAACTCTATAAAGGTAACATAGACGTTATTGGTCGCAAGTCTGACGATAGTCTGTTTGATGCAGCTATGGCGACAATGGAAGATGATGCAGGCGCCTACGACCAGCAAGATGCAGCTGGTTTCATCAAACTCAATGCCTTGCGTATGCGCATTGAAGCAAGTAAAGGACGTAACCTACTTAAGTAAGTAAGGTGTGTTCTAAGAGGCAACCAACAAAAAACCAAGCTAAAGCTTGGTTTTTTGTTATTAAACCTCACTGAAACAAAAGATCCATTATTTCTCCACGATTGGTGCAATTTTTATCCATCTTCCCAGTCCTTAATAGTCCTTGATGATAACAAGGAGCTAACCATGCAGTGTTTCATTCCATTTTCTGAAGAAGTTGTAGAGCAACACCCTGACCTGCTTGCAAGTGGTCTAGTGCCATTTCGTGAAGAATATCTTTACAATACCATGGAATTCCAAGTGTTGTCCCCAGATCAAGCACAGAATCTGGCGCCAACAGGCTTCACAACAAATGAAAACGGTAAGCAAAAAGTTCAAGCTATTTAATTTATGAACTTTTATATAAGTTGGCAGTCTTAGTTATACATTAAGTAATAACCCGTGCCCTATACAGGTAGTCGCTTCCCCTTCGGTTAGCTTGTATAGGGCATTTTTTTGCTCGTTTTTTAGACTAATCAATAAAAAACTGTAACAGGACCTTTATTGGTAAGGCACACAGTTCATAATAGAATTGGGTGGGTGGTTTTGTAGCAGGTATTGGCAAGCTACAGCATCAAAAGAGGGTGCAAAGGCGTTATCAAAAATTGGGTATAAAGGGGCGTGCAATACGACCCCTATTAGTTTTTTATCGGTTAGCGAGCAGGACGCTTGCTTGGCCCATTAGATTTGCTCCATGGGTTTTGATTGGTTGCTTTAGCTGTTCCTGAGGGCGCTTGAGAAGACCTGCGCTGGTTAGACGAAGACAAAGGTGATTTGACTTGTGGCTTTCTCTTTTTCGGTGCTTCAAGTGATAGCTGTGCCGACTTCAATTTAGGTTTTTTAGGCTTTCTGTTTTTCATAGCCCGAATGTCACGCGATGGTGGTAATTCATGAGTCGGGTAAAAACCGTCAATATTTTCACGCTCTATGTGATTTTGAATGAGTAATTCAATTGACTCTAAATATTCAATTTCGTCGGCACACACTAAAGAGATGGCTTCGCCAGTTTGATTTGCGCGTCCAGTTCTGCCGATACGGTGAACATAGTCCTCACAGATATTAGGTAGATCATAATTAACAACTTGTGGCAATTGCTCGATGTCTAAACCACGAGCTGCAATATCTGTAGCCACTAACACTTTTACTTCGCCTGACTTAAATTGAGCTAAGGCCCGAGTGCGCGCGCCCTGGCTTTTGTTACCATGGATAGCGTCAGCACTGATTCCACCTCCTACAAGCCATTTAGCCAGTTTGTTGCAGCCGTGTTTAGTGCGGCAAAAAACCAAGACCTGAGACCAGTTCTTACTGACGATCAACTCTAGCAAAAGCGCAGGTTTTTGCTTTTTATCTACTGGGCATAACCATTGTTTTACAGTAGGTGCGGTGCTGTTTGCTGGGCTAACGTTAATTTCCACAGGTTCATTCATCAAGCCTTTAGCAAGGCTTCTAATTTGATCTGCAAACGTAGCAGAAAACATTAGGTTTTGACGTTTTTTTGGTAAGAAAGACAAGATGCGCTTTAGGTCATTAATAAAGCCCATATCTAACATACGATCGGCTTCATCTAAAATGAGCACTTCTAAATTATCAAACCGCACAGCCTTTTGCTGATATAAATCTAACAGACGTCCAGGTGTTGCTACTAAAACATCAGCACCGCGGCGTAAACGCATCATCTGAGGGTTGATTTTAACACCACCAAACACTACGGCTGACGTCAGTGGCAGATCTGTGCCATAGGTTGATACACTCTCGGCCACCTGAGCTGCTAGTTCACGAGTTGGGGTAAGTACCAATGCGCGAACTTGGTTAGCCTGGGCGCGCTGTCCTTTAGCTAAAAGCTGTAATAGTGGTAAGGTAAAGGCTGCCGTTTTACCTGTGCCTGTTTGCGCAGCGGCCATCACATCTTCACCCGCTAGAATAGCTGGGATTGCTTTCTCTTGAATTGGGCTTGGGACGTTATAACCTTTACTTTCTATAGCGGTTAATAGGCGTGGCTCAAGACCAAGATTGGCAAATGACATGGAGTATCTCTGTAATAGGGGTAATATGGCGCTGGAGCATACAGGTTATAGCTTAAAAACGCCATTTAAACTGAGGATTTTGGTCTTCTTACACATTTGGATAATGGGAAAAGTGAGTGAGTTGCGCTATAATTTATTGACTGTAGATAACCAAATGTGACCTCCAAAAAATGACTAATGAACAGTTTCTGACCCAACCCGCAGAACAGTTTGTACAGTTTCTAAACACACTCGAAAAAAGTGGGTTTGCCGGTGAAATCACACCCCATCAAGCTGACCGTTTAATCGCATCAACTGACAATAGCGTCTATCAGCTGTTACCTCAGGGAGTGATATACCCAAAACACGAAGAAGATTTAATAGCAATTTTTACCCTAGCCGCTCAAGCTAAATTCAAAGCGATCTATTTTGCCCCCCGTGGTGGCGGCACAGGAACTAACGGCCAATCTTTAACAGATGGGTTGGTGGTGGACTGCTCTCGACATTTAACCAACATTGTTGATATAGATTTAGACGCAGGCTGGGTGAAAGTGCAAAGTGGTGTTATTCGGGATCAACTCAATGATTACCTGCGCGGGTTTGGTGTGTTTTTTGCGCCTACATTATCCACCAGCAATCGAGCAACCATCGGTGGCATGGCAAGCACTGATGCTTGTGGCCAAGGGTCTAGAATCTATGGGCGCACGAGTAACCATGTATTGGCATTAAGCCTGGTGTTGGCTAACGGTGAACAAGTCATCACCCAAGCGCTTTCAAGTGAAGCTTTACGTTTGAAAATTGAAGCAGGGGATGAGGTTGCCAAAATATATGAACAAGTGAGTGAGTTGGTATCGCAAAAGCAGGCCGCCATCAATGCACGCTTCCCCAAGCTTAACCGGTTTATGACAGGCTATAACTTAGCACACATACACACCAACGCAGGCTTTGATTTAAGTAAGCTAATCTGTGGTTCTGAGGGCACCTTGGCACTGGTGTCAGAACTAACCCTAAAGCTCACTCCCATTCCAAAAGCAAAAGAATTATTAGTTCTTAGTTATAGCTCTTTTGATGAGGCATTGCGTGATGCCAATGTGTTGGTACAACAGAATCCGGATGCAATAGAGACCATAGATGACACCATTATAAATTTGGCCAAAGAAGATGTTATTTGGCCTAAGGTTTCTGCATATTTAGACAAAGAAGATGGCCAACATGTGGCGGCTATTAACTTAGTTGAATTTGGTGGTATGGACCGCGCAAGGCTTGCCGAAAGAATAGATGGAATATGTAATACCTTAGTGGCGGGGCAATCGCGTTTTGACCGAATCAACAATGCCAACGACATGGCCAACTTTTGGGAATTGCGTAAAAAAGGTGTGGGCTTATTGGGTAACCGTCCAGGTGTAAGACGCCCCATCGCGTTTGTAGAAGATACTGCTGTGCCACCTGAGCATTTGGCCGACTACATCGTCGAATTTAGACAACTGCTTGATGGAATGGATGTACCTTATGGCATGTATGGACATGTGGATGCGGGCTGCTTGCACGTAAGGCCAGCCCTAAATATGCGAGACCCTGAGGATGCTCTTAAATTAAGGGTTATTTCCGATGCCGTACAAGCGCTAGTGCAAAAATACCAAGGTGTTATGTGGGGCGAACATGGCAAAGGGTTTAGAAGCGAATACACCGAAGAAACGATTGGCGTCGAGCTTTATCAGGACATGCGTCAAATAAAAACTTGGTTTGACCCTCATAATCAACTCAACCCAGGAAAAATATGCAGTGCCTTGGGGTCTGAAACTCCATTAGTTAAGGTGGATGATTCTCGTACCCGTGGTGCGCAAGATCGGCAAATTGGCGAAACGATTGTTGAACAGTGGCTGCCAGTGGTAGCGTGCAATGGTAATGGCGCATGTTTTAATTATCAGCCAGAATCAGCAATGTGTCCTTCTTATAAAGCCACTAAGGATCGTGTTCAATCGCCCAAGGGCAGGGCTAGTTTATTACGCGAATGGCTGCGTCAAGAATCACAAGGCGGCGTCCAAACGCAATTGGAACATCAGGTCTATCAATCAATGCAAACCTGTTTGGCCTGCAAAGCCTGTACCACTGCATGTCCAATAAAGGTTGATATACCTACTTATCGAAGTCGTTTCCTCGAGCGGTACCATAGTCGCCATCGGCGTCCACTAGGTGATTATGTGGTAGCCATGGTAGAGCAGCTGGGTGTTTATACTAGCAAAGTGGCTTGGTTTAGTAATCTAGTTACACAATTACCACCAAGCCAGTGGTTTATAAAACATGTATTTGGGATGGTGAATATGCCCAAGGTATATGCCTATGACATGAAAAAATTGACTAATATGGATGGGGTCAAACTTTGGCATAAAGACAAGTTTAAAGACATGTCTGAGCTTGATCGTCAACGTCACCCAGTAATAGTTCAGGATGTATTTAGTAGTTGTTACGACTTACCACAAATGCAACAAGTGATGTCTTGTTTGGTTAATATGGGTTTCACACCTTTGCTTATGCCGATCATGCCCTCAGGTAAGCCCCTTTATGTGAAAGGTTTTTTAAAAGCATTTGACGCTCAAGCAACGAAGGTGGTTAAACAGTTACAGCCAGTTGCAACCCAGGGTTTTGACTTAGTCGCAATTGACCCAAGCGTAGGCCTTACCTACCGTGATGAATACTGCCAGAGGTTAGGTGCTGATCAGGTGCCTGGAGTATTACTACTCCAAGAGTGGTTAACTAATCACTTAGATGAGGTGAAGTTGCCTAAAGTCCGCAGCGCCCTCAAACCACCTGTTTCTTTGTTAGGCCACTGTTCAGAAAACGCATTAATTACTATGAGTTTAGATCATTGGCGCACTATATTTGCTAAGTTTTCACTGCAACTTGCAACCCCAGCAGTAGGGTGTTGCGGTATGGCCGGTACCTTTGGTCATGAAGCTAGCCACCAAGATGTATCATCTAAACTCTACCAAATGAGCTGGCAGCAGGCTGCGCAAAAGTCAGTTGATAGTGCAGGCACTGTGCTGGCCACTGGTTACTCTTGCCGTAGTCAAATACTACAAAAATCAGGGACAAAGCCCCAGCACCCATTGAGCTATATAAATCAGCTATTTATCGAAGCTGGGGGTTAAGTGTTAGGCTAAAGTCCACGCTTTGGCCTGCTTCAAACAGTTCGTTTGAACCCTTAAATTGGGTTAATAGCTCAAGCTTATCATCTTCATTATGGCTCAGCTTGGCTGATAATTTTTGATATTTAAACTGGCTGAGAATCTGCTGCAAGTATGCAGTTTCTTCGGTCTGATCTTCATTACCATCACTGATATATTCAATAGTGCCTGTTTTAGTGCTGGACAGATCGGCATTGGCTAAAGTGAAGTGTTGGCCCTGTGTTTTGGTTAAGTCTAAGGTGAGGTTTGCGCTTCCAGACATTTCTCCAGTGACTTTAAGCACGGGAGTCCTAGCCAGTTTCACTAAACGGCTAAGCTCTAGATCCTCTAATCTAACCGCAAGAGTGTTTTTCTGGTTTGGCAGGATAGAAGCCTTATTTACAAACACCTGCCCACCCATCCATTCAGCTTCAAACTTATCTACGTTATAGGGTGTCGCTGTTAAACCTAGGGTACGCATCGATAGTGAGGCGTTAGTCAGTGCTTCATTGGGCGTGTTCCCAAAGCTTATAGAAGCAGCTGTAGCCTTGTGGTCACCAATTAGTTTGGCGCTATTGAGAGGGCTTTGTTGGTCGCCAGAAGTAGCGTAGGTATAATCAAGTTTGCTTTTTCCGGTTAATCCACTAACCAAGATGCCTGACTGGTGGCCATCGACATTAGAATAACTCAAGGTTTGTGTGCCACTAACTTGGCTGTCATTCCAACGCCAATCGCCATCATAATCAGCTAATCCACGAGATATATCAGCGCGTAGTGGCACTAGCGAATCAATCGATTGGCCTAATTGATTAAGTTGGGGCATTAAAGGAGGTAAGTTTACTTGCTTTAATTGTACCAATAACTGATGGTCAGCCGCATCAGCACGCCAGCTATACTGCCCATCTAGTTTGTTGATGTAGGGTGTTAGCTGGGATGTAAAATCAATGTCCAGTTGCCCATCAAACCAAGTGAGTTGTCCTGCAGAAATGGCTTGAAAGGTGGCCAAGTTTGGAAGATTAACTAGAGTAGGTAATAGTTTAAAAGAGCCTTCAATAGGCCGGTTAGTTAAGATGCTAGATCCTTCGCCAAGGTTAATTTCAAGGCCTTGGCTAGGGATTGACTCTGGCTTTAAATGAAGAGAAATGTCGGACCAACTCCAGTATTCTTGCTCTGGAAGGTAAGCTAAATTTATGATTTTATCACTAGTAAGGTTAAGCTTATCACTGGCAAATAGTTGCACAGTGCCAGCCTGACGGCGGCTTACGACTTGAGTAGCAGACACTTTACTATTGGGCTGAAGGTTAAATTGCCACTGCTTTGGATCAAAATCAAACGCAACATTGCTTATAAACTGTAATTGTTGTAAATCTATAGGCAATTGAGCCATCCATGGACTGGCACCTCGTTGAGCTAAATAATAGCCACTTAAGTTAGCAATGCCTTGCCAATGGTTAAGTCCATGGAGCTGAAGCTCTGATAATTGACCAAATACTTGATACACAGAATGAGTGTTTTCTAAGGTTGCATTGATATCACCATATAGACGCAGCCCCGTTTTGGAACCCAATAAATTTGCTTTCACCAATTGCTCAATTATCACTGGAGTAGCTGCACTAAACGTAAGCTGTGCTTGCTCTAAAAGTAGAGCTTGATACAAGCCAGGATCTATCTTTGTATTATCCCATGCAGGAGTCACACGAACTGTGCTGCCTTCATTTAGTCGCCATTGAGGTGTCGAATTTGGGCTGAATATTTGGGTAAGACTGGCATCCACATAGAGATCTTTAAAATTAGGGTTGTTGGCAGCCATTTGTACCTGGTTTTGAAGCTCACCGTCTGCTTGACTTAACCAGGTGGAAAAATCTAAATTACCTGCCTCGTTAATGTTAGATGGTAGGCTGATTTTCCAATGACTGTTGACCTTTCCTTGGGTAATGGTTGTTTCTGCTAGGTTTAGGGGCAACAAGTGAGATAGCATCTTTTGGCCATAGGCTAAGTTGATGGCTCCTTGGCCTTGCCAAATATAATTAGAACCTTTGCCCTTGATAGTGGATGTAAGTTTTGCCACAGGAGCGCTGCTTTGGGTGGCAAATAGTTTGGCTTCTACCTCATCATTTTTTTGAAAAGTAGCATCTAGGTATAGTTGTTGTTTGGACGGCGTGACTATTTTACTTAAAACCCCCAAACCTTCAGGCCGATTTTCGAGCTGGCCTGAAAAATTATATTGCTCGCCATCTGCTGTTAGGTCTAGGTTGAATTTTTCCACCATAAATGTGGGCCAACGGGTGAGCCACTGGCTAGGCAATAAGGCAGCACTAGGTGCAGATGAAAGGCTTTGTGGTGCAGCCTCTAAAGTAGCTGTAGCCAAACGGATATCCAAGTGAGGCCATTGGTTGGCTTTAATGGACTGCCAGCTATAGCCTAAGCTGAGGCCGCTGATAGACATTACATAATTGCCTGTTGGCGTTAGATGACGCCAGCTTGCTTGCTCTACGTACCAGCCATTCAAGCGTGGATAACCGACCTTTAACTCTATTTCTTGCCACTGATAGGGCTTGAGTAAAATATTCGCTAAAAAGGGAGCCCACAATGGGATAGTGGCGTATGCCAGCAAAATAAAGGCAGTAATCGGTATTAATGCGTAACGGAACAAAAGCCTTAGCATAGGGCGCTATCTTCAATAGGGTTAATATAAGTTACTTATAAGTATGGTTTAGTTTTGTACAAATGCCAAGTTTAGATAGTTTAGCGCCTAATCTGAGGTTTTTTGTTTAAACTCACATAGATCCTCAATTGTACAAGCACCGCAGCGAGGCTTTCTGGCTACACAGACATAGCGCCCATGCAATATCATCCAGTGATGGGCATCTAATAAGTAGGCTTTAGGCACAAAACGTAACAGCTGCTTTTCAACTTCGACAACATTTTTTCCTGGGGCAACACAGGTGCGGTTAGACCAGCGAAAAATATGAGTATCTACAGCCATAGCCATTTGCCTAAAGGCAGTATTAAGCACGACATTGGCAGTTTTCCTGCCTACACCTGGAAGCTTTTCCAGCGCTTCTCTGGAATCGGGTACAACACCATTATGGTTGGAAACAAGCAACTGAGCTGCTTGGATTACATTTTTTGCTTTACTGTTGTACAAGCCAATGGTTTTGATGTGTTGTTTTAAACCTTCTACGCCAAGATCCAACATAGCTTGAGGTGTGTTTGCTACTTTAAACAAATGGGTCGTGGCTTTATTGACGCTCACATCAGTTGCTTGAGCAGACAGTGCCACGGCCACCAATAATTCATAGTGGTTACTGAAATTTAGCTCAGTTTCAGGGTTCGGATTATCTGCTTTGAGTCTGGCAAAAATTTCTTCACGCTTCACTTTGTTCATCACAGCACCCGCTAAAAATTGTGTTAAGCAATAGTGCCGGTTACCCGTACACGCTTACTTCCAGCTTCAGACAAAGGGTGGGCTTTAAGTCGTTGCGTTTTTTGATATTGATCAAAGGTGTTTTTGGCTGCAATAATTAACCCCATGCCAACAAATGCACCAGGGGGTAATACCGCAAATAGGAACCCTCGGTAGTCATTAATGATTACTAAGGTCCAGTTTTTAGCCATAGGCCCAAGGAGTAGATCCATGTCTGCAAACAAGGTTCCCTGGCCCAAAAGTTCTCGCATAGCACCAAGCAGCACAAGTACTGCAGCAAATCCAAGGCCCATACTTAAACCGTCCAATACAGCTAAGTGAGGGGGGTTTTTACGGGCATAGGCGTCTGCTCTACCTAAAATGGCACAGTTGGTCACAATCAACGGAATAAAAATGCCTAATATTTGATACAGCTCATAAGTAAGGGCTTGCATGGTGAGCTCTGCAATCGTAACCAATGCAGCAATGATCATTACAAAAACAGGTAAGCGGATGTCATCAGCTACTTTGTTGCGAATCAGTGACACTAGTAAGTTTGAGCCAACCAATACCAAAAGAGTGGCAAAACCCAAACCCAGCGCGTTCACCACACTGCCGGTGACCGCAAGCAATGGGCATAGGCCTAATAACTGCACTAGTGCAGGGTTGTTTTCCCATAGGCCGTTCATAATAATTTTTGTTTGTTGAGTAGACATACTACTGCTCCTGCGGTGCGTTATATAAAACGCTTTGCTGGCGTTGATGATACAGCAGGCCCTGATGTACAGCATTGACTACAGCCCTTGGGGTAATAGTAGCGCCTGTAAAGCCATCAAATACTCCACCGTCTTTAGTAACAGCCCAACCATCTAAAGGAGTATTAGACAAAGATTTACCAATAAAACTGTCTATCCACGCCGATTTTTTATGGTCTACCTTATCACCTAATCCTGGTGTTTCCTTGTGTTCGATAGTACGCACACCTTGTATGATACCGTCAAAATCTATGCCCACTAACAAGGATATATCGCCACTGTAGCCATCTTTTGCAACCACAGGTAATACTATGGCTTGGGTAGTGCCCGATTTAACTGCAGCATATGCCAGAGCCTTTGGTTCGAGGTTGAGTGCGGAGTAGTCTGCTAGCTCTACTGGAGCTGATAGCAAGCTCTGGTCATACAAGTTGGCTGGAATAACAGCGGATAGGGCTTGGGCTTTAGCGGCGGCTTTGTTGGCAGCAATTGCGTCGCTGCCCGCGATGTATGTCAAGCTAATAGCGCCCGCAGCTAACACTGCGAATACGCCCAAACTAATAGCGCCAGCGCCAATGGAAGTGATTAAACTGCTAGGCATTGTTCCACTCATTAGTTGCTACCTTGAGAACTAGGAGCTTTAGGCTTGTGCCCATAGGCTTTGGGTTTGGTGTATGTGTCTATTAATGGTGCGGATAAGTTCATCAACAGTATGGCAAATGCAAAGGCATCAGGATAACTACCATAGCTGCGGATAATAAATACTAAAATTCCTACACCTAGACCAAATACCAGCTTGCCTTTGCGGCTGGTCGCTCCGCTCACAGGGTCTGTGACAATAAAAAAGGCTGATAGCATAGTTGCACCAGTCAATAAGTGTTGTGACGCACTAGGATAAAGATCTGGCTCTCCCATATGAAATAGTGCAGCGCAGAATCCCAAACCAACCAGCATCGCCACAGGCGCATGCCAGGTAAATACCTTAGTCACTAGTAATGCGATACCACCGAGCAGATAGGCAAGATTTACCCACATACTAGCTGTAAGGCCTAGGGCTAAATCTGGGTTGCTATTGGCTACCTCGCTTAAAGTGAGGCCTTTGGTGTGGCGCATAATATCTAGTGCCGTCGCTCTGGTATATGCGTCAATGTCTCCATTAATGGATTCTAACCAAAACCAATGCCACTGTTGACCAAAGGTCAGCGTTATTTCAGTGCCTGCCCACTGGGTCATTGACACTGGGAAGGCAATTAACAATAAAGCATAACCCACCATCGCTGGGTTAAACGGATTGCTTCCTAAACCACCGTAAAGGTGTTTGGCAAACACAATAGAAAAAGAAACACCCACTAACGTAAGCCACCAGGGGCTAAACGGTGGCAGAGCTAAAGCCAGTAAAAAGGCAGTTACTAAAGCGCTACCATCCAATAGGTAGGGCGCTACCGGCCGGCCTCGTAAACGCAATATTAAAGCCTCAAAAGCCAGTGCTAAGGCACTAGCCCACACCAAATTGATCAAAGTACCGTAGCCATAAAAATAACTTTGTACAGCTAAACCGGGTAAGGTTGCCAGCAATACCAAAGCCATTATCCGCGAAGTTTTGCTTAAGCTATGGTGATGCGGCGAGGATAGAGTGATTAAGGCCATAGTTAAGATTCCTGCGCCGATATTGGAGAGGCTTTAAGGTTGGCCTGATGATTGGTTAATGCATCTGTGGCCTTTGTTTGACTGCTTCTAGCTTTCACTAATTCTGCCTCTACGTCCTTAGGCTCTTCTGCTGTAGCTAAGGCCTTTTCTAGCTTACGCACCATGGCGTTGGCTTTTGCTACGTCCACCTGCAGTGTTTTTTCTTTCTCTGGATCTAAACCAAGCTTAGCTTCGTAAGCTTGCAAGGCAGCTTGTGCATGCATTGCTTTTTCAGTGAGCTCGCTCACAGTGGTTTGTAAGCCCTGTGCCAGCTCATGATCTTTGGCCAGAGCATTGGCTAGGGCTTTGCTTGTTTTATTAAGCTTGGTGCGAGTAATGGCTGCTGCAGTTTTAAGCTCTTTATACTTTTGTGTATGGCTCTTTGGCTCTGCATCCATTGCTTTGGCCTGCTTTTGGGCGTTAACCCTGGCCATTGCTGCGGCAATAGGGTCTTGTGCATTTGGGTTAGCAGCGCGCTTTTCAGCTTGAGCAGCAGCTGCAGTAGCAGCTCTATTTTTACGCTTTTCTTCCTTGGCTAGTTTGTCATCAATAAGGCGTTGTTCGCGGCTTTCAAAACGAACTCGAGAAAGCTCAGCTATGTGGGCCTCATTGGCTAAATCTTTTACGCGGCCTTTAGCAAATCGGTAATATTGCACTAACGGAATCTGGCTTGGGCAAACCCATGCACAAGCACCGCATTCAATACAGTCAGATAAGTTGTGATCTTGAGCCTTTTCAAACTCCTCAGCCTTTGCAAACCAAAATAATTGTTGTGGTAAAAGCTGCGCTGGGCAGGCCACTTCACATAAACCACAGCGAATACACGAGTGATGATTGGCTACGGGAGCTAGCTCTAAATCTTCAGCTGCTAAGAGACAGTTGCTACTTTTAATGATGGGAGTGTGGGTGTCTTGAATAGTGAAACCCATCATAGGGCCACCCATTACTAAGCGTGAGGTCTTAGTCATATCAACGTTGGCAAAAGCGAGCAGGTCTGACACTTTGGTGCCTATAAGTACTTCATAATTACCTGCATTGGCTGCAGCTTTTCCCGTGACTGTAGTAATGCGATTAATTAATGGTTGTCCTAGCATTACTGCATCAGATATGGCTTTAACAGTGCCCACGTTTTGGCACACAATACCTATATCTGCAGGGATGCCTCCATGGGGAACCTGTTGCCCAGTGAGGATTTCAATCAGTTGTTTTTCACCACCAGAAGGATATTTGGTCGGTATCACACAAACTTCAATCGAAGGGTGAGTAGAGGCGCTGTTTTTAGATAAAAGGCCCACCACCTGAGTAAGCACTGCAATAGCTTCAGGCTTATTATCTTCAATGCCAATAAGGC
>Ga0307995_1000302_pt1 | contig 34878 bp, 28 predicted proteins | sample EllFjometagen262_FD_203132 | JGI IMG/M metagenome (GOLD analysis project Ga0307995, IMG submission 203132) | Marine microbial communities from Ellis Fjord, Antarctic Ocean - #262 | ecosystem: Environmental > Aquatic > Marine > Unclassified | place: Southern Ocean | collected 2014-11-02 | reverse complement strand
AACCCCCACATTTAATCAATTTTATAAAAAATGGAATTAATTCTGAATCTTTAATCCCTTCTTTTCCAACTAAAACTTTTCCAAACCATTACACAATTGCAACGGGAATGTACCCCGACAAGCACGGAATCATTGCTAATAGTTTTTATAGTTATGACAAAGACATGACTTATAGGATAAGGGATCGAGAAAAGGTGGAGGATGGAAGTTTTTACGGTGGAAACCCCATTTGGATACAAGCAAACAAAGCAAATATGGTAACAGCAAGTTATTTTTTTGTTGGCACTGAAGCAAACATCCAAGGACTCAAGCCTACTTATTATTATAGGTTTGACAATAGTGTAAAAAATGAAGTGCGAGTTAATCAAGCTATTGATTGGCTGAAATTACCTCCAAAAAAGCGACCCCATTTAATTACCATGTATTTTTCTGACATGGACGACACAGGACATAAATATGGTACAAAAAATGATGAAGAATTAAAAAAAACGTTATTTGAATTAGATAAACAATTAGGAAATCTATTTAAAGGAATTGAAAAAACAGGACTGCCCGTAAACATAATTATTGTTTCAGATCATGGGATGTCTACGGTATCAATTTCTAATTTCATACCTATTGAAAAAATAGAAAACGACTCCTTATATACAAGCATAGACAATGGTGCGATTGTAAATATCCACCCTAACAATAAAAATCAAATTGATTCAATTTACACGTATTTAAAAAAGAAGGAATCCAATTTTAAAGTTTATAAAACTGAAAACACACCGGGTTTTGAATATATTCCTAAAAATAAGAACTGGGGAGCTATTCAAATTTTACCAGATTTTGGATATTATTTTTCATCAACTAAAGGAATAGCATCCAGAAAACAGTATACAAACACAAATTTTGGAGTACACGGTTATGATCAAAAATACAAAGACATGCACGGCATATTTTATGCAAATGGTCCAGCTTTTAAAAAAGCATATAGAACACCTTCCATTAAGAACATTCACATCTATCCATTAATGTGTGAGATATTAGGATTAGAAGTTCCAAGTAATATTGATGGAAACCTAGATCAAATAAAAAATATTTTAAAAACAAATTAATGATTAACCTCAAGCCTTTAAAACAATATGGTCCTTATTATTGCATCAATTCAGATGCAATTACCAAATTTAATAAATGGCAATAGTAACATCAATTTTAATAAAAGAATTGGAAAAAGAGCTTAAGTAAAAAACAAATTAACTGATCAAACACAGCTCGTATAAATTAATTAGAGTACACATTCAAATAAAATATCTTTTCATTTAATTATCTTTGCAAACTATGACAAGAAATGAAGGATTTATTGAAGTTTATGGTGCAAGAGTTCATAATTTAAAGAACATTGATGTTAGCATTCCTCGAGAGCAACTAGTAGTAATTACAGGACTTTCAGGTAGTGGCAAATCTTCCTTAGCCTTTGACACCATTTATGCGGAGGGACAACGTCGGTATATAGAAACTTTTTCTGCATACGCTCGCCAGTTTTTAGGAGGCTTGGAGCGACCAGATGTCGATAAAATTGAAGGTCTTTCTCCAGTAATTGCTATTGAACAAAAAACTACTAGTAAAAGTCCACGTTCTACGGTGGGCACCATCACTGAAATTTACGATTTTTTACGATTATTATTTGCGCGTGCAAGTGATGCTTATAGTTATAACACGGGCGAAAAAATGGTGAGTTATAGCGATGAGCAAATTCAAGAGCTAATTCTTAAAGATTTTGAAGATAGAAAAGTTTCTATTTTAGCTCCTGTAATTCGTTCTCGAAAAGGTCATTATCGAGAATTATTTCAGCAAATAGCAAAACAAGGGTTTTTAAAAGTTCGTGTTGACGGGGAAGTCAAAGATATTGTTAGCGGAATGAAATTGGACCGATACAAAAATCATGATATTGAAATAGTTATTGATCGTTTAAAAATAAATAAAGAATCTGTTTTAGATAAACGTGTTAGTGAATCAATTGTAACAGCAATGTATCACGGAGAAGACGTAATCATGGTTTTAGATAACGAAACCAATAAGAGTAGGTATTTCAGTCGTTCTTTAATGTGTCCAAGTAGCGGTATCTCCTACCCTAACCCGGAACCAAATAATTTTTCATTTAACTCTCCTAAGGGTATGTGTCCAAAATGTAAAGGGCTTGGTAAATTATATGAAGTTAATCTGGATAAAATAGTGCCAAATAAGAATGTTTCCATCAATCAAGGAGCGCTAGCTTCTCAAGGAGCTCAAAAACAAAATTGGATCTTTAAACAATTGGAATTAATAGCACAACGCTATCATTTCAAATTAACCGATCCTTTCTATAAAATACCTCAAGAAGCTAAAGATGTAATTTTTTATGGTACTGATGAAAAGTTTGAAGTAGCATCCAAAACTTTAGGTATTACTAGAAACTACAGAATTGAATTTGAAGGAATTGTCACCTTTATTAAAAATACTTTTGAAAACAACGAATCTAGATCTTTAATGCGTTGGGCAAAAGATTTTATGGACCATGTAGATTGTACTGAATGCAATGGAGCAAGATTAAGAAAAGAATCATTATACTTTAAAGTGAGTGGGAAAAGTATTGCTGATCTAGCCCATATGGATATTGTAGATATTGCAGGTTGGTTTCAAAATTTAGAAAAAGACCTTTCTAAAACTCAACTTAAAATAGCAGAGGAAATTATAAAAGAAGTAAAAACTCGATTGCAATTTTTAATAGATGTGGGCCTCACTTATTTATCGCTGGATAGAAGTTCTAAATCGCTTTCTGGTGGAGAAGCTCAACGCATTAGATTGGCTACTCAAATTGGATCTCAATTAGTGGGTGTGCTTTATATTTTAGATGAACCAAGTATTGGTTTACATCAACGTGATAATGAAAAACTAATTGATTCATTAGTTAAATTAAGAGATTTAGGGAATTCTATTATAGTGGTAGAACACGATAAAGAAATGATAGAGGCTGCAGATTATGTAATCGATATAGGACCAGCAGCAGGAAAGCAAGGAGGAAATATTGATTCCGTAGGAACACCATTAGAGATTTTAAAACACCATACGCTTACTGCTGATTACCTAAATGGAAGGAGAGAAATTACCATTCCCAAAAAGAGAAGAAAAGGAAATGGTAAAACATTAAAATTATCTGGTGCAACTGGGCATAATTTAAAAAATGTTTCTATTGAGATTCCTTTAGGGAAAATGATAGGTATAACAGGAGTTTCAGGAAGTGGGAAATCTACTTTAATCAATGAAACGCTATACCCTATTTTAAATACCTATTTTTTTAATGGAGTTAAAAAACCAATGCCTTATAAAAAAATAGATGGTTTAAAGAATATTGATAAGGTAATTGACATCAATCAATCACCTATTGGTAGAACACCTCGTTCCAACCCTGCTACGTATACTGGAGTATTTTCAGAAATAAGAAGCCTCTTTTCTAAAGTGCCAGAAGCCATGATTAGAGGCTATAAACCAGGTCGTTTTAGTTTTAATGTTAAAGGAGGACGTTGCGAGACATGCAGAGGTGGCGGTTTGCGAGTTATAGAAATGAATTTTTTACCTGATGTTTATGTGGAATGCGAAACTTGTCAAGGAAAACGTTTTAATAGAGAAACTCTTGAAATAAAATACAAAGGAAAATCAATTTATGACATCCTAGAAATGACTATTGAAGATGCTTGTGTTTTATTTGAACTTATTCCTAAAATATTTAGAAAACTAAAAACAATTCAAGATGTAGGATTAGGCTATATTACTTTAGGACAACAATCTACAACGCTTTCTGGGGGTGAAGCGCAGCGTATCAAATTAGCAACTGAACTCTCAAAGAGAGACACTGGAAACACTTTTTATATATTAGATGAGCCTACAACAGGACTTCACTTTGAAGATATTAGAGTTTTATTAATTGTTCTAAATAAAATCGTAGATAAAGGAAATACGGTAGTTATTATTGAACATAATTTAGATGTGATTAAAACGGTAGATTATATTATCGATATTGGCCCCGAAGGTGGCAAAAATGGAGGTAAAATTTTAGCAAAAGGAAGCCCAGAAGAAATCGTAAAAATCAAGAAAAGTCATACTGCACGTTTTCTTAAAAAAGAATTATATTAGCAATAGGATTGCTATTAGCCATTATCAAATGGCTATAAAACTAAAAAGTTTTTGCATAAGCTTTAATAAAAAAATACAAATGAAAAAAGAAATAAATCCAAAGAATTGGAATGAAGTAAAAACAAATGACTCATGGGGTATTTTTAAAATCATGGGGGAATTTGTAAATGGATATGAAAAATTAAGTAGAATTGGACCTTGTGTTTCTATATTTGGATCTGCAAGAACAAAGCCAGATGATGAGTATTATCAACTTGCAGAAAACATTGCAGCAAAACTAGCAGCTAATGGATATGGAGTAATAACAGGTGGGGGTCCAGGAATTATGGAAGCTGGAAATAAAGGAGCTCATAATGCTGGAGGAATTTCAGTAGGCTTAAATATAGAATTACCATTTGAACAACATGACAATCCTTATATTGATAGTGACAAAAGTATCGATTTTGATTATTTTTTTGTTAGAAAAGTAATGTTTGTAAAATACTCTCAGGGGTTTGTTGTTATGCCTGGAGGTTTTGGAACCTTAGACGAGTTTTTTGAAGCACTTACCTTGATCCAGACTCATAAAATTGGGAAGTTTCCTATCATTCTAGTTGGTAAAGACTTTTGGGGAGGATTGGTGGATTGGATTAAAGACACCTTGTTAAAGTCATATGGAAATATAAGCCCAGACGATCTACATTTAATAAATGTAGTGAATCATGAAGATGAAGTAATAGAAATATTAAATAACTTCTATGCTAAATACAATTTACGTCCAAACTTTTAATTAGAAATAACTTATCTATTTTTATAAAAAGCATCATTTATTTCGTTTTTACATTCTTTAGTTTATTATTAACTGATTAAGAAACGACAAATAGCATTCTTAAATTCATTATAAAATAATTGAAATTTAATCATTACATATCCTTAGTTGGACTATTGATAGTAACACTTACACAAGCTCAACATCAAATAAACATTGACGCGACGCTTATACCAGAATTAAGGACCATTACTATTGAACAAGAATTAGTATATAAGAATGATTCCGATTCCATTTTACATGAAATTTATCTAAACGATTGGGGAAATAGTTTTTCAAGTAAAACTACACCTTTGGGCAAAAGGTTTTCAGAAAATTATCAAAATTCATTTCATTTTGAAAAAAATAAAAATAGAGGTCATTCCAACATTATAAGTATTAATAATAACACTAAAAAACCATTGGTTTGGTCTCGAGGTGATGAAGTAGATATAATTAGGGTTAAACTAGATAAAAAACTATTACCTAGGGAAGCGTATATCCTTAAAATGGAATACCATATCATACTACCAGACGATAAGTTTACAAGGTATGGAATTACCAACAGTGATGATTTTAAGATCCGCTATTGGTACCTAGCTCCTGCTGTTTTTGATGGCGATTGGAATACCTATAGCAATAAAGATTTAAACGATTCCTACCTAGCTCCTACTACTTTTAATATTAACTTTCACACGCCTTATAACTTCAATTTAATTTCAGATTTAAATCTTGTTTCTGAGACAACTGAAAATAAAATAAAGACAACACAATTAAAAGGAGAAAATAGAATGCAGGTAAAGCTGCAATTTTTAAAAGTTTCAGATTTTAGCACCGTTAAAACCGATAAACTTTTAGTAACTACCAATCATACTCATCATAAAGTAACACCACCAATACAAGCTTTAATTATAGATCGAATCGTACATTATTTAGATAAAAATCTAGGAGATTACCCTTTTGATAAAATGGTATTAAGTGAAATAGATTATAAAAGAAATCCTGTGTATGGCCTTAATTTATTACCAGAATTTATAAGTCCTTTTCCTAATGATTTTGAATATGACATTGAAATGTTTAAAATTATAAGCCGAACCTATCTTGAAAACACATTAGTAGTTAACCCAAGAGAAGATCATTGGATTATAGGTGCTTTTCAGGTATATTTAATGATGGAATATATAAAAATCTATTATCCAAACATGAAGTTAGCAGGTAATTTAAGCAATCTTTGGATTCTCGGTATTTTTCATGCTTCCGAATTAGAATTCAACGACCAATATTCATTTTTATATATGAATATGGCTAGAAATAATTTGCATCAAAAAAGCTCCACTCCAAAAGATTATTTCTTAGAATTCAACAAAAATATAGGAAGTGATTATTATGGAGGAAGGGGACTATTATACCTTTCAGGGTATATTGGAAAAGAAGCAGTTTTAAAAAGTATTCAACAGTTTTTTTCTGAAAATGAATTAAAATCCATGAAGGCTATTGATTTTAAAAAATATTTAGAAAACAATACAGATAAACCTGTAGATTGGTTTTTTAAAGACTTTATAGATAATAGAAGTTCTATTGACTTCAAACTAAAAAACCTTCATAAAAAAGGAGATACACTTGAGATTGATATTGTAAATAAAAGAAAAACAGCACTTCCAGTATCTATCTACGGAATCAATAAAAAGAATATTATTTATAAAAAATGGATAGATCCTGTTGATTCTTCGGTTACTGTTAAAATACCAGCAAAGGATGTACGTAAAATTGCTATTAATTATGAAGGTGAAATTCCAGAAATTAATCAGCGAGATAATTATAAAAAAATAAAAGGCTTAACAAACAAACCGTTTCAAGTCCGTCTTTTAAAAGATGTTGAAGACCCTAGATATAATCAGTTATTTATTATACCTACTTACAGTTATAATATTTATGATGGAATCATTTTAGGAGCAAATTTTTATAATAAAACACTGTTACAAAAACCTTTTCAGTACAAATTAAACCCTATGTGGGCTTTTAAATCGAAAACATTAGTAGGTAGTAGCTCGGTTGTATATAAAAAAATGCCTGAATTTGGGAATGTTTATTTTTATAGGTTTGGAGTTTCAGGTAGTTATTTTTCATATGATGATGATTTATTCTACAAACGATTGAGTCCATTTGCAACGATAGGCTTTAGAGATAGTAAAGATTTACGCAATAACAAAAAACATTTTATCAATCTAAGAAACGTAACAGTAGAAAGGGATAAAAACCCTAATACTCCTTTAGAAACGCCTAATTATAGTATTTTTGATATAAGCTATGTTTATTCCAATCCAAATTTAATCAATTATTATAGAGCTGTTGTGGATTATCAAGTATCATCTGAATTCAGTAAGATTTCTACTACTTTAAAATACAGAAAGCTATTTAATAATAATCGCAAGATAGATGTGCGGTTATTTGCCGGTGTTTTTTTAAAAAATAAGACAAATCCAAATGATGGCTATTTTAGCTTCGCTTTAGATCGTCCAACTGATTATTTATTTGACTATGATTACTATGGAAGAAGTGACGATACTGGATTATTTAGTCAACAATTAGTTATTGCGGAAGGTGGTTTTAAATCAAAATTAGAACCTTCCTTTTCAAATTCTTGGATGACTACTTTAAATATTAGTACTAATATTTGGAAATGGATTTACGCTTATGGAGATTTAGGTTTGGTTAATAATAAATACCAAGCTACGAAAACTTTGTTTGATAGCGGAATAAGATTAAGTTTAGTAGAAGATTATTTTGAATTATATTTCCCAGTATATTCTAACCTAGGTTGGGAAGTAGCACAACCAAATTACGAAGAAAAAATACGGTTTATAATAACTTTAGATATTCGGACTTTGTTCGGTCTATTTTCAAGAAAATGGTATTAAAAAAATATAATTTATGAATGTATTTAACAACTGGAAATTAGTTATTTTACTATGTCTTACCTTAGGTCTTGCACCTTTCTTTCCAGAACCACATATATATGGAAAACTAAAATGGATGTTAGGTGGAGCTGAAGGAATGACAATAATGGACTGGTTTGATGTTTTACTTCACGGTTTACCCTTTGTTTTGCTTATTAGATTAATTTACATAAACGTAATTTTATCCCCAAAAAAGGGATAATAATTTAATTATTAGTACCTTTTTAAAGCAAAAAATGAAAATTGTATAAAATTTTAATTTCATTACTTTTGCAATATCATATAACCCTCAAAAAAATATGCAAACAGATCCTCAAACAAATAATAAATTATCTTTCGAAGATTTTAAAGCTGAAGTTTTAAATGATTATAAAATCGCTGTCACAAGTAGAGAATGTAGTATTTTAGGACGTAGAGAAGTTTTAACAGGAAAAGCAAAGTTTGGGATATTTGGTGATGGAAAAGAGGTGCCACAATTAGCCTGGGCAAAAGTATTTAAAAAAGGAGATTGGAGAAGTGGTTACTACCGTGATCAAACATTTATGATGGCAATTGGCAAACTAACCATTCAACAATTCTTCGCTGGACTCTATGGACATAATGATATTGAAGCAGAACCAATGAGTGCGGGTAGGCAAATGGGAGGTCATTTTGCTACACATAGTTTAAATAAAGATGGTACTTGGAAAGATCTTACCAAACAAAAAAATAGCAGTCCTGATATTTCACCAACTGCAGGGCAAATGCCACGATTGGTAGGATTAGCACAAGCCTCAAAAATTTATAGAAACGTAAAAGAATTAGAAGGATTTAAAACTTTTTCAGATAAGGGAAATGAAGTTGCTTGGGGAACTATTGGTAATGCCAGTACAAGTGAAGGGCTTTTTTGGGAATCTGTAAATGCTGCTGGAGTTATGCAAATCCCTATGGTTATCAATGTTTGGGATGACGAATATGGAATTTCAGTTCATGCTAAATACCAAACTACTAAAGAAAATATTTCTGAAATATTAAAGGGTTTTCAGCGTACTAAAGATGAAAATGGTTATGAAATTATTCGTGTTCACGGTTGGGATTATCCAAGTTTAATTGAAGCATATCAAAAAGCATCAAAAATTGCTAGAGAAGAGCATGTCCCTGTCTTAATACATGTAAATGAGCTTACACAACCTCAAGGACATTCAACGAGCGGTTCCCAAGAACGATATAAAAATAAAGACCGCTTAAACTGGGAAAAAGAATACGATTGTAACGTAAAGATGCGTGAGTGGATTCTAGCTAATAATTTTGCTACGGAAAATGATTTGGCTACCATTGAAAAATTTATAAAAAAAGAAGTCCGTGAAGGAAAATCTGCTGCTTGGAAAGCTTTTTTAGCTCCACAGATTCAGGAAAAAAATGAGATACTTACTCTTATCAATAATGCTTCTGAAAAAAGCGCAAATAAAGTATTTATTAATAAAATTGCCGCTACACTTTCTGATGAGAATATACCATTGCGAGGAGAAATTATAGGTACTGCAAGAAAAACATTGCGTTATTTAATTGGAGAAAACACCCTTGAAAAGAAACAACTTCAAGATTGGATCAAAAATTATTTTAAAATCATTGAACCTAAATATAGTGCTCACCTATATTCTGAAGCAATTGAAAACGCAAAAACAATTTCAGAAATTAAGCCTATTTATAATGACAATACTAAGGAAGTAGATGGAAGAATATTGCTTAGAGATAACTTCGATAATATCTTAACCCAATATCCTGAAGTATATATCTTCGGTGAAGATAGTGGAGCAATTGGTGATGTAAATCAAGGATTAGAAGGATTACAAAACAAATTTGGTGAAGATCGAGTTGCCGATACAGGTATTAGAGAGGCTACCATTTTAGGACAAGGAATCGGTATGTCTATGAGAGGTTTGAGGCCAATTGCCGAAATTCAATACCTGGACTATATCCTTTATTGTTTACAAATTATGAGTGATGATCTTGCGACAGTTCGCTACCGTTCCAATGGTATGCAAAAAGCACCTTTAATTGTAAGAACTAGAGGGCATCGTTTAGAGGGAATCTGGCACAGTGGTTCTCAAATGGGCGGATTGGTTCATTTACTTCGTGGGATGTATATTTTAGTTCCTCGAAATATGACCAAAGCTGTTGGGTTTTACAACACACTTTTAAAAACAGACGAACCTGCAATTGTTATTGAGTGCTTAAATGGATACCGCTTAAAAGAAAAAATGCCATCAAATCTTACTGAAATTAGAACCCCAATTGGTGTTGTAGAAACTGTAAAAGAAGGGTCTGATATTACCATTGTTTCTTATGGGAGCACCTTACGAATTGTCCAAGAAGCTGCTAAAGAACTTCAACAAGTAAGTATTGATGCGGAAGTGATTGATATTCAATCTTTATTACCTTTAGACCTTAATCATGATTTGGTAAAAAGTGTTGCTAAAACAAATAGATTATTGGTTGTTGATGAAGATGTGCCGGGTGGAGCTTCTGCTTATATTTTAAATAAAATACTTGATATACAAAACGGATATCAACATTTGGATAGTAAACCGCAAGCATTAACTGCAAAACAACATCGACCCGCTTATGGAACTGATGGTGATTATTTTTCGAAACCTTCTGAAGAAGATATTTTTGAAAAGGTTTACGAAATGATGCACGAAGCAGACCCTAATAGCCATCCAAAACTTAGATAAGAAACTAAGCTTCAAATCTACTATTTATTAAAATAGTACAGTTTTGTTTTTAAATATGATATAAAATGATGCACGAAGCAGACCCCAATAGCCACCCAAAACTTGAGTAATAATTTTTAATGTAGAAATACAAAAATATTATTCTATATTTACAGAATATATTAAACAAATAAGACAATGTTTTTAAATAAAAATAGTAATTACCAACCTTAACAAAAACTTGTCGAGAACATATATGTGCCTGTCAAGTTTTTTCTTGACAGGCTTTTTTTTGTTCATTATTTTTTTAAAAAAAAATACTACTAAAAATCAACTAACGAATAAATATTTATATTATGTGTGGAATTGTATGTGCTTTTAACTTAAAGCAACCTTCAGAAAAATTAAGACATCAATTATTGGCAATGTCAAAAAACATTCGTCATCGAGGTCCCGATTGGAGTGGAATTTTCAACAATGCCAAATCGATTATGACTCATGAACGATTGGCTATTGTAGACCCTACGTCAGGTAAGCAACCACTATTTTCAGAAGATAAAAATTTGGTTCTTGCTGCTAATGGGGAAATTTACAACCATATAGAATTACGCAAGCAATTTGAAGGCAGCTATAATTTTCAAACAAAATCCGATTGTGAAGTCATCATTTCTTTATATCAAAAAAAAGGACCTTCATTCTTAGATGAATTAAATGGAATTTTCGGTTTTGCTTTATACGACGTTGAAAAGGACGAGTATTTTGTAGCTCGAGATCATATGGGAATTATTCCATTATATATGGGCTGGGATGAAAATGGAACTTTTTATGTTGCTTCAGAACTGAAAGCTTTAGAAGGAGTTTGTACTAAAATTGAACTCTTCCCTCCTGGTCATTACTTACATAGTTCAAATGGAGAGCTAAAATGCTGGTACAATAGAGATTGGAAAGAATACGATGCTGTAAAAGATAATGAAACAGATATTAAAAAATTAAGATCTGCTCTTGAAGAAGCGGTACACAGACAGCTAATGAGTGATGTTCCTTATGGTGTGTTACTTTCAGGTGGCTTGGATTCTTCTATTACTTCAGCCATTGCTAAAAAATATGCAGACAAACGAATTGAAAGTAATGATAAAGATAAAGCTTGGTATCCCCAACTCCACTCCTTTGCAACAGGTTTGGAAGGCGCTCCCGATTTAGTAGCGGCACGAAAAGTTGCTGACCATTTAGACACGATACATCATGAAATTAAATTTACCATCCAAGAAGGTATTGATGCAATTAGAGATGTCATTTATCATTTAGAGACTTATGATATTACAACGATTCGCGCTTCTACTCCTATGTATTTAATGGCAAGAGCGATTAAAGCAATGGGGATAAAAATGGTGCTATCTGGCGAAGGAGCTGATGAGATATTTGGTGGCTATTTGTATTTTCATAAAGCACCATCTGCAAAAGATTTTCATGAAGAAACGGTACGCAAACTAGATAAATTACACATGTACGATTGCTTACGAGCTAATAAATCGTTAGCAGCTTGGGGAATTGAAGGACGTGTACCATTTTTAGATAAAGAATTTATGGACGTTGCGATGAGGATCAATCCAGATGATAAAATGATCAATGGAGAGCGTATGGAAAAATGGGTACTTCGAAAAGCCTTTGAAGATGTATTACCAGAAAGTGTAGCTTGGAGGCAAAAGGAACAATTTAGTGATGGAGTTGGTTATAGTTGGATTGACAATTTAAAGGAAATGGTTGAAAAAGAAGTAAGTGACGAACAATTAGCCAATGCACATTATAAATTTCCAATTCAGCCACCAACCAGCAAAGAAGAATTTTATTACCGTTCTATTTTTACAGAACACTTTCCTAGTGATACTGCAGCTTGGTCTGTACCACAAGAACCTTCTGTAGCCTGTAGTTCCAAAATCGCATTAGCATGGGATGAAAGTTTTAAAAACATGAACGATCCCAGTGGACGAGCTGTAGCAAATGTTCATGATGATGCTTATTAAAAATCCATTTTTTTAGTCAATTAAGGAAGCCATTTTTTATCAAAATTTGGCTTTCTTTTTTCTAAAAATGCATCACGACCTTCTTTTGCTTCATCCGTCATATAAGCAAGGCGGGTAGCTTCACCAGCAAAAACCTGTTGACCAACCATGCCGTCATCGGTAAGATTCATAGCAAATTTCAGCATTTTAATAGAGGTTGGAGATTTAGCTACTATTTCTTGTGCCCATTCAAAAGCAGTATCTTCTAGTTCTTTATGTGGAATTACTGCATTAACCATTCCCATTTCATATGCCTCTTGAGCACTGTAACTTCTTCCTAAGAAAAATATTTCTCTTGCTTTTTTCTGCCCAACCATTTTAGCTAAATAAGCACTTCCGTAACCGCCATCAAAACTGGTAACATCGGCATCGGTTTGTTTAAATATAGCGTGTTCTTTACTCGCTAAAGTTAAATCACAAACTACATGAAGGCTGTGACCTCCTCCTACTGCCCATCCAGGAACCACACAAATAACTGCTTTAGGCATAAAACGAATCATTCGTTGCAAATCCAAAATATTAAGTCGATGGTAACCATCTTCTCCTACATATCCTTGATGTCCCCTAGCTTTTTGGTCTCCCCCACTACAAAAACTATACACTCCATCTTTAGTTGAAGGTCCTTCGGCAGAAAGTAATACCACACCAATGGAGGTATCTTCTTGCGCATCATGAAAAGCATTTAATAATTCACTCGTCGTTTTTGGTCGAAAAGCATTCCGAACATCGGGACGATTAAATGCTACACGTGCAACACCATCACATTTTTTATAAGTGATATCTGAATATTCTTTAACGGTGATCCAATTGGGAGATTTCATATTTTATAATTTAATGTAAATATAGAAAAGACTTCATAAAAAATCTTTTTTACACTGATAAATGTTATAATTCTTTATGCTTTAACTTGTGTATTTAAGTGAAATTTGAAGCAACAATATTGAAAATATTATTGAAATTAACATAAAAATTGAATAACTTCGAAAAATCGTTATTTTTAATAATATGACTATTAAACTTCTATTATAATTTATATATAAAATCAAATATTATGAACTATTTTCTTTTAATTGTTTTGTCGACTACACTGCTATTCTCTTGTAATTATAAATCTAAAAAAAAATGAATAAACTATTAATCTGTTTTGGAATTGCTTTGAGTAGCTTAATGATAACCGCTCAAGAAACTTATAAATTCACCGATGTAATCGATTTAGATGCTACTCCGGCTATAAGTCAAGGAAATACTGGAACCTGTTGGAGTTTTTCTACTTCTTCATTTATAGAATCTGAAATTATACGATTAACAGGTAAAAGCATTGATATTTCTGAAATGTATAATGTTAGAAATACCTATCCAAAAAAAGCTGATATTTATGTCTCAAGACAAGGCAAAGCTCAATTTAGTGAAGGAGGTTTAGCGCATGATGTTTTTAATAGTATTCGTGACCATGGTTTAGTTCCTGTTGATGTCTATAGTGGTTTACCAGGAAATAAAGAACAGCATAACCATGCAGAAATGGCTTCCATCCTAACAGCTATGTTAGACACTTATATTAAAAATCCTGGGAGAAGTTTAGACCCTAAATGGCGAGCTGCATACGCTGCTGTTTTAGATGTTTATTTAGGTGAAAATATTACAGAGTTTAACTATGAAGGAAAAAAATATACTCCCTTACAATTTGCTGAAATGATGAAAATTAATGCAGATGATTATATAAATATTACTTCATTTACACAAGCACCTTTTTATAAGGACTTTATTTTAAACATTCCAGATAACTTCAGTAATGGTAGCTTTTATAATGTACCCATAGATGATTTAGTTGCAATTATCGATCATGCGCTAGCAAATGGATATACTGCTGAAATTGACTGTGATGTTAGTGAAAAAACTTTTTCTTCTAAGGATGGTGTTGCAGTTATACCTGCTAATAGATTAAATAATCTGAAAGCACTTCACCGTATTTACCCTGAAATGGATATTACACAAGAGTACCGTCAACAAGAGTTTGAAAATTTTAAAACAACAGACGATCATTTAATGCACATTACAGGAACTGTTAAAGATCAAAACGGAAATAAATATTATAAAGTAAAAAATAGTTGGGGGACTGATGAAACAAGAACAAAATTTAATGGATATGTATATTTTAGTGAAGCTTATTTACGTTTAAAAACAATAAGTATTACCTTACACAAAGATGGAATTCCAGAAAACATAACTACTAAATTAGGCCTCTAGATGAAACAAGTAAAGTCATATAGATCTTCCTTTATATCGGTTACCATTCTGTTTTTTTTATGGGGATTTATTACGGTTCTGGTAGATAGTTTGGTTCCAAGATTAAAGGAGGTTTTTGAAATGTCTTATGCAAAAACAGTGCTGGTTCAGTTTGCTTTTTTTACTGCGTTTTTTGTAATTTCTCTGCCTGCTGGAGCTATCCTTACTAAGATAGGATATAAAAAAGGAATTGTTTTAGGATTGGTGATTATGGCTATTGGATGCCTGCTATTTTATCCTGCTGCGGAATACAGAAACTTTAATGTGTTTTTAGTTGGTTACTTTACATTAGCCGGGGGAATTACTGTTTTACAAGTAGCTGCAAATCCCTATGTTGCCTTATTAGGATCTGAAGATGGTGCCTCTAGTCGATTAAACCTATCGCAAGCATTTAATTCTTTAGGGACAACCATTGCACCTGTTGTAGGGGCTTTATTCTTATTAAGCGATTCCGTAAAGACATCTGAAGAGATCAAGCTATTAAATACCGTAGATAAAGCAAGTTATTATGCCGCAGAGGCAGCAACGGTTCAAACACCATTTTTACTCATTGCATCTTTCATAGGAATATTAGCATTAACCTTTTCCTTTATCAAATTACCTAAAGTGATGGAGGAGAGCCCTAAAGGAGGCTATTTAGCCTTATTAAAAAACAAAATGATGCTACTAGGAGCTCTTGGAATATTTGTGTATGTAGGAGCTGAAGTTGCAATTGGCAGCTTTTTGGTGAACTATTTTGACGATATGAATTTGGCAGTAATCATTGCTGAGAATCAAACGATGATGAACATTGCAAATACCATAGCAAGTACTTTTAATAAAACATTTTCTAATTCTGATCCAAAATCTTTATTGGGAATTTTTATAATCTTCTATTGGGGAGGGGCTATGATTGGACGTTTTATTGGAGCTTATCTAACAAAAATAATGTCACCGAGCAAAGTACTTAGTATTTTTGCTTTACTTGCTATTATTTTAATTGCAATTTCAATTAATACAGTAGGATTGATTTCTATGTGGTCTATCTTAGCAGTAGGTTTATTTAACTCGATTATGTTTCCAACAATTTTCACCCTAACGCTTGAAGGTTTAGGAGATCTAAAAGCACAGGCTTCTGGATTGCTTTGTATGGCAATTGTTGGTGGAGCGATTATTCCTTTTGCTTTTGGTGGTTTAATAGATGGATTCGGATTTAAAACAGCCTTTATATTAACCATGATTTGCTATGGATATATATTGTATTATGGAATGATAAAGTCTTCTAAAACGATCGACACTATCAAATAATATTTTAGCTATAATTTATAAATAAAATCATAACGCAGCAATAGTAAGGTAGTGTGAATTTAAAAAAAAATAATTGAGTATTGAAAATTTTATTAGTAGGCGGAACTGGATTAATTGGCACTTCTTTAAAAAATAAATTAACTAAAGAAGGATATTCAGTATCTATACTTAGCAGAAGAAAAAGTGAAGATTCGCAAACTTTTTTATGGAATAATGATGAAGACTATATAGACCTTAATGCTTTTAAAGGGATTTCTGGAATTATCAATTTAACAGGTGCGAATATTGCAGAAGGTAGGTGGACACAGAAAAGAAAAGAAATTCTTTATAATAGTCGAATTCTTTCAGTAAGATTACTTTTTGAAACCATAAAAAAAAATAAAATTCCACTTGATTTTTTTATTAATTCTTCTGCAATTGGATATTACGGCACAAAAAAATCAGCTCAAATATTTACAGAAAACGATGTATCTGGAACTAATTTTTTAGCTAAACTTTGCCTTGACTGGGAAAAAGAAGCTTTGCGTTTTAATAAATTAAACATCCGTACCATAATTATTAGAACAGGAATTGTTTTAACAAAACATCAAGGTGCTTTAGAAAAAATAAAACTGCCTATAAAATTTGGAATATTACCAATATTTGGTAGCGGCAAACAACTGTTTTCTTGGATTCATATAGATGATCTAATTGCTGTTTTCATGAATTCAATTACTAATAAAAGTTATATAGGTCCCTATAATGCAGTTGCTCCGATTAATAATACATATTTAGAATTTAATACAAAAATTGCTGAAGTATTACAAAAGAAGGTAATACCTATTAAAATACCTACTTTTATGTTAAGACTTGCTTTTGGAGAACTTACCGAAACGCTAACTAAGGGGAATCAAGTAGCTGTTAAAAAGTTAACTAATAAAGGGTTTAATTTTAAATTTAAAGATTTGGACAGCGCATTGTCAAGCCTATTAATTGAAGATAAATTTTAAAAAAAATAACATTTTATTTTACTCTCTTATATTTAAATAAATTTAATATCCAATTTGGCAAAGGGTGATTACCACGCTTTCTAAAATCTATATTCCAGCCAATTTTTTTGATAAGAGGAATTTTATGAGTTTCAACAAATTCAATTAATGTCCCTTCTGGTGCCTGAATGTAAGCGAAATTTCCTCCAGCATCACCCATGTCAAATGTATCCATAGCTTTTGCACTATCTACTGTAAAAGGGAAACCATTGTCTTTTGCTTTTTCTCTTAAAGCATCCATATTATTAATATCAAAACATAAATGGATAAATCCAGGATCTCCCCAAATACGTCCTTTATAAATATCTTTTTGCTCCCTATTTAAAACCTGTACCAATTCTATTTCAGATTTTCCAAAAAGGGTGCTAAATGCTCCATCTTTAATATCTGTATGTCTTAATAAAACCCTTCTAAACTCTTTATCACCACCAGGGATGCTATCATAATCCCTAAAAGATCCTGTTTTATCATAAACAACTTCATTATATCCTAAGATATCTCGATATACCTTTAAACTTTCATCAATGTTATTAACCCCTATTATGGTTCCAAAAACACCTCCATTTACCGCTTTTTCTTTTTTAAAGACTTCTGAGTGCTCTTTAATTTCCCAAATATTATTATAAATATCTTTTAAAAAAAAGTGCTTATTACCATTGGGATCTTCAGAGATTTTTCCAAGTAAATTTAATCCAGCAGCTTTATACTTTTCGTAAGCAACAGTGACATTTTGAGATTTTAAAACTCCAATATTTATTCCTAAATCTCCAAGCTGAATTTCAAAAGAAATGGGACTTGGTTTTTTACCAGTATGCTTCCAAATTTCAAAACCCCCACCACCTTCAAGGTTCAATGCTAAAATAGCATGTCTTTTTCTGGGTTTTCCTTCAGTATGAGCCAACATTAGTTCTGCAACAGCTTCTTCATCAAACATTAATATATCCATAGAGAAATACTTCCGATACCAATCCCAAGCTTCATGAATATCTTCTACTCCTACCCCTAATTGCTGAATTCCATTAATTTTCATACCTCTTTTAATTTCATATATGCTATAGAGCTTTAACTCTAGATGACAAATAATAGTATAATCTAGGAAAAAACCTACGGATGTGCACCATAATTAATTCACTTCCTCCAACTAATATTTCTTTTTTTTCTCTTTGTAATTTTTTTACAATTATTTTTGCAGTTTTCGCTACAGATTTTCCTTTATTTTGACCTTCGTCCATTTCATTATAAGCATTCCCTTCTTTATCCAATGCATTAACAGATATGTTTGTTTTTACGCGCCCTGGAATAATCATTGATATTTTTATGCCATGACTTACATTTTCTGATCTTAAACTTTCAAAAAAACCATGTAAAGCTTGTTTAGTTGCGGAATATGAAGAACGATAAGGAAAACCGAATTTCCCAACTATACTCGTGGTTACCCCTATTTGAGCCCCTCCATTTTTTATCATTAATGGCAATACTTTTTTGGTAAGTGCTATGGTCCCGAAAAAATTAACTTCAAATATTTTTCTATCTACAGATAATGGGGTTTCATTTGCAAAAGATCGCTGACTAATACCGCCAAAATGATATAAACCATCAATTTTAGTTTCTTTTTCTAATACTAATGTTGCAGCTTGATTAATAGAATTTTCATCAGCTAAATCGAATGGTACTACCCAAGTAGTACTTCCATTTTTTTTACAACTAGCAGCTACTTCCTTTAATGCTTGTTCTTTTCTTCCTGAAAGAATTAAGTGGCAATTTTTATTGGACAACTCTAAAGCAACAGCTTTACCAATTCCTGAAGAAGCACCTGTAATCCATAAAGTTTTATCGGTAAAATTCATTATATCATAGATTCATAAACACAAGAATAGAATAGTAAATATAAAGTAAAAAAATCAATTTAATATGATAGATCTAACATTACCGTTAATGAAGATATCTGAAAACAAATAGTATTAAATCAATTCTATTCCATCTTCTTTAATGGTTATCTGCTTATCTTTATAAAGACTACCAATTGCTTTTTTAAAGCTTTTTTTACTCAATCCCAAAATCTCTTTAATAGTTTCTGGTGAGGACTTGTCGTGTAATGGTATAAATCCTCCAGATGCTTTTAATTCATCTAGTATAAACTGTGCATTAGGCTCTATACTTCTATAACCTTGTTTTTGTAGAACAATATCAATTTTATGATCGTCTCGTATATTCTTTACAAATGCTTTTAATCGATCTCCTGTACGAATATCTTCAAATATATCTTCTAAATATATCAGTCCTTTATGAAGTCCATTAATAATTACATTGGCACCTTTTTCAGTTAAATGTGTTATTAAAACATTCACCTCATCATAGGCTTTTATAGTTAAATTATCATTTTGTAAAAACTGATTAGTTTTACTAGAACCTGCTAATCTATTGGTTTGTTCGTCTAAATATAAATATACTATATACCAGTTATCAATCTTCATTGGACGCGCTTGCTCTTTAAAAGAAACAAATAAATGTTTTTCTAAACCCCACTCCATAAATGCTCCATGTTTTGTAACATCTGCGCAACGCAAGTATCCAAATCCATTTAAATTTAAAAAAGGCTCTAAAGTTGTTGCAATAGGGCGTTCATCATAATCTAAATAAATAAAAACACGAATTTCATCACCAATCTCAAACGTTTCTGGTTTGTATTTATGCGGCAGCAAGACTACTTCTTCAGATTCAGCATCTTTTCCCAAATACAATCCAGGATCCGTTTCTCGTAAAATTGTTAATGTAATATATTTTCCTATTTCAAACATAGTGCAAAGATAAATCTTAATAATTTAAAGTTAGATATTAGAATATATATTTGCTTATTAATTTAAAAAAAAAGATACCGCAGATTAGCATCTAAATTTAGTGAAAAACCATTCTCAGTATTTACTGATACTGATAGTGCTTTTAATGGAGAAATAAGATTATTTTAAAAAATTAAAATATTCCAATAACACTTGGTCATTAATTTCTGAAGGAGTGAAAATCTCTAATAATTTCGGTGTACTTGAAGGGCTAAAAAATGACTTCAAGCTTTTTTTTAATTGACTATCTCGATGGATCATTGTATATTCTAAACCATACATTTTACATAAATGTACAGCGGTAACTTGGTGTTTTGTTTCAAAGAAAGTATCAAAGTTATTCGTGTTTTTCTCACCTGGTAATATTCTAAATATTCCCCCACCTCCATTATTAATAACTATTATTTTAAAATTAGATGGTATGTAATTATTCCATAGCGCATTACTATCATATAAAAAACTTAAATCTCCTGTTACACATACAGTTTCTTTGTTTGAGACAACTGCGGCTCCTATTGCTGTTGAAGTACAACCATCTATACCGCTTGTTCCTCTATTACAAAAAACATCAATACCCTTATCAAAATCGAAAAATTGAGTATACCGTATCGTTGTGCTATTACTTAATTGCAATTGAATGTTTTTAGGCATCAATTTTACAATAGCTGAAAATATTTTCAAATCTGAATATGCAATAATACTTATATATTCTTGGTGTCTTTTTACTCTATATTCTTTTATAGATAAGTAATTAGACTGATAATTGCTTTTTACTGATTCAATCTTTGGAAGTAATTCTTTAAAGAATAAATTAGCTGTTGTTTTAAAATGATGTGTTAAACAAAAAAAGGTGTCATAAGCTTTTTTAGAACCTATATGCCAATGTTCTTTTAGGGAATAATCTCTTAAAAGTGCTTTTATTTTTTTGGAAACAATCATACCTCCAAGAGTTAAAAGTATTTCTGGTTCAAAATCAATCAATTCATTTTCATCAAATGAAGCTATTAGTTGGTCTATTGCAGGGAAAAAAAAATTGTTATGAAGGTTTGAAGTAGTTTCAGTTAGCACAATTACACTTTCATCTTTAGCAAGAATATCTATATATTCTTTTTCAATACTATTCGGTTTTAATACACCTACTAAAATTAATTTCTTTTTAGAGGCGTTCCATTTTTTTACAAATGGATTTAAATCCTCATTAATGTTTAGCGCAGAAACTTGTACCGGATTATTTTTAACTTCAATAGTTAAATTTGCTGTAGTTTCATACAAAGGTTCAGAGAAGGGTATGTTTATATGAACAGGACCTTTCTTGCTAATAGCAGTATTTAAAGCTGAATTAATTATTGCTTCATTAAATAAATCATATGCAGCTCCCTCAATACAATTGGCACTTTCTAAAATGTGATTTTCAAATACATTTTCTTGTATAATCGTTTGCCCATCTCCTATATTAATTAATTCTGAAGGACGGTCAGCCGACAAAATAACTAATGGAATATCACTATAAAAGGATTCTGAAATAGCGGGATAATAATTTAACAATGCAGATCCTGAAGAACAAACCAATGCAACAGGTTCTTCAAGTTGCTGAGCCATTCCTAAAGCAAAAAATGCAGCACATCGTTCATCTACAATACTGTAATTTATAAAATTTTTATTTTCTGTAAAACCAATAGTTAATGGCGCATTACGCGATCCAGGAGAAATAACAATATTTCGTATTCCTTTGGCATCACATAATTGAGTAATCGTTTGAGATAATTTTTTATTGGAAAACTTCATTGCTGTAAAAGTACAAATTTAATAGAAATTTAGATTATAACATTGGGTAGATTACTTGCAACATTGTTTGCAATTTATGTTGAGTCTCCTCCCATTCGCTTTCTGGTTCAGAATCAATAGTAATTCCTCCACCAACAAATAAAGTAGCACTATTTGCATCAATTTTCATACAACGTAAATTCACAAACAATGTTGAACAAGAGTCTTTTTCGCAAATTGGACCTAAAAAACCGGTATAATATTCTCTATTATAATCTTCATTGCCCAAAATATAAGATTTTGCATAATTTTGAGGAGTACCACAAACAGCAGGTGTTGGATGTAAAACAGAAGTAATCATTGATAAATTCCTTTTTCCTTTTTTAAGAATTCCAGTAATATCAGTTCGTAAATGAACTAAAGATGCAGCTTGATAATTATATGTTTTTGAAATTCTAACAACTGAAGTTACTTTTTCTAAGCTAGTAGCTATTGCATCTACTACTATTTTTTGTTCATTTAATTCTTTAAAATTCCAATGTGGAACGGTATCTTTTTTAATTCTTTGTGTTCCTGCCAATGCCATGGTGGTAAAAGAAACTCCTTCCGTTTGTAATAGAACCTCTGGAGAAGCTCCACACCAAAGACCTGTTTCTGGCTGATACCATACATATCGGAACGCAGTAGGATATAAATTCAGTAATCTTTTTATCAGTATTGAAATATCGAATTGTTTTAAATCAATCTCCTTTTTTCTAGAAAGAACAATTTTTGAAGCATTTCTTGATTTTATAACGCTTATAGCCCCTTTTACTTGTTCACAATACCTTTCTTTTGTTTGGAGGTGCTCATTTATTATTATTTCATTTTCATCAATTATATTCCAGGGAAATTCAGTTTCAAAAAGCTTACTTTTATCTAAAGGAATACAAAATGCTTTTTCATGAGAATCAAATGGAGCAAATACAAAACATGCTTCTGCATAACATGCTGTATCGTACAAAACATCATTGTTTTGCAAAATAACAGTTACACCTGTGCTATTAGGTAAAGAGTAAAGCACAAAAGGCAACCCTTCTGTATACTGTTGTCTAATTTTATTTAGAATATCTGTAAATTCCAGGATAGATTTATTTATAAAAAGTAATGGTTGTTAGTTTTACTAATGAAATTAATTCTGCTGCTTCATTTTCAATTCTAATCTGCCAAAGTTGTGTTGTTCTACCTTTATGTAAAGCTGTTGCCTTTGCGTAAACAAAACCATCTTTTATACTTTTAATATGATTTGCTGAGATTTCCAAACCTCGAATCATGATGTTATCTTTGCCTAAAAACACAAGTGCTGCTGCACTTCCCAAACTTTCTGCCAATGCTACAGAAGCTCCTCCGTGCAAGACCCCGTCAGGTTGATGAACTTTGGGTGTAACAGGCATCCTAGCAATTAATACATCCTCTGTAAGATCAATAAACTCAATCTCTAATGTTTCCATTAAGGTGTTTTTACATATTGCATTACAGGCAGCTAAAATTTGTTCTTTGCTTTTGTTCATATAATTAATTTACTTTTGTAAAAATACAAAATGAATCACAAAAATGACGATTGAAAAAAAAGTAATCTATACAGCTTCTAATACGTATTCTGTTTTAAATAATTTAACTAAAAAAACAAAAAATGTCTGGATCGTTTTTCATGGGCTGGGCTATTTAAGCAAGTATTTTATTAATTATTTTTCGAAAATTAATCCGGAAGAAAATTATATAATCGCTCCTCAAGCTCCCTCTAAATATTATCAAGGAAGAAGCTTTAAACATGTTGGTGCGTCATGGCTAACAAGAGAAAACACCATTGATGAAACCAAAAATGTGTTGGCCTATATTGATGAAATTTTTAAATCTGAAATAGACAGCCCAGCCCATAATTTAATTATTCTAGGATATTCGCAAGGAGTATCTATTGCTACTAGATGGGTTGCGAGTAGAAAGATAAATTGCAACTATTTAATATTACATTCAGGAGGTATTCCAACTGAATTGAAACCTGAAGACTTTTCATTTTTAGACCCACAAACAGAAGTTACTTACTTATATGGAGATAAAGATCAATATATAACCGAGGCAAGGAAAACAGAAGAAACTATAAAAGGCACTAATCTATTCGGAAAACACTTAGATATTCATGTGTTTGATGGTATTCATGAAGTAAATACTGACTTTATAATAAAACTTTCTGAAAAATAAATCATATTTCACCTAGAGATAAAGGCATTATTGCAATAGAAACCAAAGATGAGAATTAAAATATAAACTAATAAAAAAAGCAGCTTTTAAAAGCTGCTTTTTTATGATACTATTTATTCTAAACCGTGATGCTATTATTTACTTTCTTTATTTTTCTTCTTTTCAACATCACCTTTTAATTTTTCGAATTCCTTTTTAACATCACCATCTGCTTTTTTAAAACCCTTTTTAACATCACGTCCTGCTTCTTTCAAGTCATTTTCAACCTTACCTTCATCGTCTTTTAAGTGCTTTTTCTTAGCATCCGATTTTGTTTCTTTTAAATCCATTTTACAAACTGGACATTTTCCTGGCGCATCATAAGTTTTACCTTCTTCACATTTCATAGGACAATGGTATGTTGTTGTTTCTATTTCCTCAACTTCAATAGACCCAGGATTGCTTTGATCCTCTTTAAGAACTTCTGTTTTGTTTTCTTCTGTTTCTTTTTTTGCTTCAGATTTACAAGATATAACTGAAAAACCTAAGGCAGCCACTACCGTTACTGCAAATAATACTTTTTTCATTGTTGTTTGTTTTTAATGTTAATTATATATGAACAATATAGATGATATTTTTATTTATACCATAAAAAAGCGACATAATTATGTCGCTTTTAAACCTAATATTTATAACAGAATTATTTTACTTCTTCAAAGTCTACATCTTCTACATCACTATTTTCTTCTGTAGCTTCTCCTTGTGCTTCAGCATCTCCTGTTGGTGTCCCTCCCTCTTGTTGAGCTTCAGCTTGTGCTTTATACATCTCTTCAGACGCAGCTTTCCATGCTTCGTTGATTTTATCTAAAGCTGGTTGAATGGTTTCAATTTCTTTAGTTTCATACGCTTTTTTCAATTCTTCTAACGCTTCTTCAACTGGTTTTTTATTGTCTTCAGAGATTTTATCTCCAAATTCACTCAGTTGCTTTTCAGTTTGAAAAATCATTGCATCTGCTTCATTTAACTTATCTGCCTTCTCTTTCACTAACTTATCAGATTCTGCATTTGCTTCTGCATCCTGTTTCATTTTTTGCACTTCCTCATCTGTTAATCCTGAAGATGATTCAATTCGAATATCTTGAGATTTTCCAGTTGCTTTATCGGTAGCACTTACTTTAATAATTCCGTTGGCATCAATATCAAAAGTTACTTCAATTTGTGGAGCACCTCTTTGTGCTGGCGGAATACCATCTAAATGAAAACGACCAATCGTTTTATTATCTGCAGCCATAGGACGTTCTCCTTGCATCGCATGAATCTCAACACTTGGTTGATTATCTGCAGCTGTCGAAAATACTTGTGATTTCTTCGTTGGAATGGTTGTGTTAGATTCAATTAAATGAGTCATTACACCACCCATTGTTTCAATTCCTAAAGAAAGCGGAGTTACATCTAATAACAATACATCTTTTACATCTCCAGTTAACACACCTCCTTGAATAGCAGCTCCTAAAGCAACTACCTCATCTGGATTTACTCCTTTATTTGGTTTTTTACCAAAGAATTTTTCTACCGCTTCTTGCACTGCAGGAATACGAGTAGATCCTCCTACTAAGATAATTTCGTCAATATCGCTTTTTGAAAGTCCAGCATCTTTTAATGCTTTTTTACAAGGTGCGATAGTGCGTTTTACCAAATCATCAATTAATTGCTCAAATTTAGATTTTGACAATGTTCTTACCAAGTGCTTTGGTCCACTAGCAGTAGCTGTAACATACGGTAAATTAATTTCTGTTTGCGCAGCAGCAGATAATTCAATTTTTGCTTTTTCTGCAGCTTCTTTTAAACGTTGCAATGCCATTGGATCGTCACGTAAATCTATACCTTCATCATTCTTAAACTCTTCAGCTAACCAGTTAATAATTTTTTGATCAACATCATCTCCTCCTAAGTGTGTGTCACCATCGGTAGATAATACCTCAAATACACCATCTCCTAATTCTAGGATAGAAACATCATGAGTACCACCACCAAAATCAAATACTACTATTTTTTGGTCTGTGCCTTTTTTATCCATCCCATAAGCTAAAGCAGCTGCCGTTGGCTCGTTGATGATTCTTCTAACTTTCAATCCAGCAATTTCACCTGCTTCTTTAGTTGCGTGACGCTGACTATCGTTAAAATATGCTGGCACTGTAATTACAGCTTCCGTTACACTATGTCCTAAATAATCTTCAGCAGTTTTCTTCATTTTTTGAAGAATCATTGCAGAAAGTTCTTGCGGAGTGTACATTCTACCATCGATATCTACACGAGCAGTATCGTTGTCCCCTTTTACTACTTTATAAGCAGCGCGTTTTGCTTCTTTACTAGATTCAGTGAACGTATTTCCCATAAATCTTTTTATAGAAGAAATAGTTTTTGTTGGGTTAGTAACTGCTTGTCTTTTTGCAGGATCTCCAACTTTAATTTCATCATCTTCTACAAATGCAATAACTGAAGGTGTTGTTCTTTTTCCTTCAGCATTAGGAATTACGGTTGGCTCACTACCTTCCATTACAGCCACACAAGAGTTGGTTGTTCCTAAATCGATTCCTATTATTTTACTCATAATTATATTTTTATTTATCAAAAATTTAAAATCTCAAAAATTAATGAGACAATTTGTATATGGCAATCTTTATGCCAGTAGATTTAATATGACAGGGTGGCAGATTTATTTCCAAATACTTTTCAAGAAATGATATTTTTTGAAGTACTATAAAGATAATTCAAGAAAAACTGAAGCCGTATATAAAAACTCTGGAAACCCCTAGAGAAGAAATATAATAAACAATTTGCTTTGTTATAATTTTGTTCAATAGCTAATGTTATTCAAAAAAATCAATGCCTCACATCTAATTTGTTCTATTTGTTTTTTGAAAGAAATGAATTTTTAGAATCCATCTTAAAATTACGTTGCAAAATCAGTACATTTACCGTCCAATTTGTTACACTATGAGTACAGCTAAAAAAGAGTACAAACGCATTACTATCAAAACATTGGTAGATATGAAAAGTAAGGGCGAAAAAATTTCGATGCTAACTGCATACGATTATACCATGGCAAAGATTGTGGATAATGCTGGTGTTGATATCATACTAGTAGGTGATTCTGCTTCTAATGTTATGGCAGGTCATGAAACTACACTTCCTATTACTTTAAATGAAATGATTTACCATGCTTCCTCGGTAGTGAGAGCTATTGATCGATGTTTGGTGGTGGTTGATTTACCTTTTGGAACGTATCAAAGTGACCCTAAAGAAGCGTTGCGATCTGCTATTAGAATCATGAAAGAAAGTGGTGGTCACGCTGTTAAACTTGAAGGTGGAAAAGAAGTTAAAGATTCTATTAAAAGAATATTAAATGCCGGAATACCTGTTATGGGGCATTTAGGTCTTACACCACAGTCTATATATAAATTTGGAACTTATACCGTTAGAGCTAAAGAAGAAGAAGAAGCAGAACAACTTAAAAAAGATGCTTTAATGCTTGAAAAAGCTGGATGTTTTGCTATTGTTTTAGAAAAGGTACCTGCTAAACTTGCTGAAGAAGTTTCCAAAAGTCTTCAAATTCCTATTATCGGAATTGGTGCTGGAGGTGGCGTTGACGGACAAGTTTTAGTAACGCACGATATGTTAGGAATGACCCACGAGTTTAACCCTCGTTTTTTAAGACGTTATTTAGACATGTATCATGAAATGACTAATGCTTTTCAAAACTACATTAAAGATGTAAAGAGTGGTGATTTTCCTAATGAGAAAGAACAATATTAATATGGTGAGTAGTGAGTAAAACAAAAATAATTTGTCTTCAAAAATAATTTCAAATAAAGATAATCTTCAAGTTATATATGAAGACAATCACATTATTGCTATCAATAAACGAGTGGGTGATATTGTGCAGGGAGATAAAACTGGTGATACTCCCCTATCTGAAGTAGTTAAACAATACATTGCAGAAAAACATAACAAACCAGGAGCTGTATTTTTAGGAGTTGTTCATCGTTTGGATAGACCTACCAGTGGTATTGTTATTTTTGCGCGTACCAGTAAAGCATTGTCAAGGTTAAACAAACTCTTTGCAGAACGAAATACAAAAAAAACATATTGGGCGATTGTAAAAGACGAACCTGCTATTTCTTCTGGTACTTTAATTCATTTTTTAAAAAGAAATCCTAAGCAAAATAAATCGCATGCCCATAAAAATGAAGTTCCAGATAGTAAAAAAGCAATTTTAGATTACCAAGTTATTAAAAAACTAGATCGATACTCCTTATTAGAAATTGATTTAAAAACAGGAAGGCATCACCAAATTAGATCACAATTGTCATCTATAGGGTCTCCAATTAAAGGAGATTTAAAATATGGTTTTGACAGAAGTAATAAAAATGGAGGAATCCACTTGCATTCAAGAAAATTATCTTTCACACACCCTGTAAAAAAAGAAGAAATTAATTTAGCAGCACCAGTACCTGACGATCCTGTTTGGAAAGCTTGTATTCGATAATTATATACTTATTAATTTATTTTTTAAAGCAAAAATTACCAAACCAACTCTGTTTTTAACTTGGAATCGTTTAAATAACTTACTTCGGTAATTATCTATTGTTTTGGGGCTCAAAAACATGAGCGCTGCTATTTCAGTATAGGTCAATTCACTACATGATAATTGCAGAAATTTCAAATCACGTTCTTTTAATCTAATAGCTGGTATTTCTTTTTTTGGTTTTAAGGATTTTAATAAGATATTTGCAACATTTCCTGAATGATAATATCCTTTTTCAATTACTTCGTTTAAAGCTATTTTTAAAGCATCAGGATGTATGTTCTTCAGTAAATAACCATTTGCTCCCCTACTTAACATTCCTAAAACCATTTGCTCATCATCATCTATAGATAAGGCTAATACATTAATATCTGGATGCTCTTTAGACAGCCATTCCATCGTTTTATAACCATTCATTACTGGCATATTAACATCTAGTAAAATAATATCAGGAATAGATTTGTTAGTAATTATCTTTTGTTGTAAGTCCATCCCATTTTTAGCATGATATAATACTTGATAACCAGAAAATGTTCCAATTAACACTTTTAGGGAATCTGCAACTAATAAGTGATCGTCGACAATTACTAAGTTATAATCAGTTTTTTGTGTCATTTGGAAAGGTATATAGTAGTACTAATTTGGTCCCATTATTAATTACTGAGGTTAATGAATGTTTTGCACTCAAGAGTGCGGCTCTTCCTTTAATTGTTTGCAAACCAGAACTTTCTGTTTTTTGGGAAGTATCAAAACCAAGCCCATTATCTTCTGCAATTATTTCTAAATCATTAACATTAAAATTTAAGATTACAGATAAGTTTTTTGCTTTAGAGTGCTTCATCACATTAGATAAGAATTCTTGATATATTCTAAAAATTAATATTTCATGTTCAGTAGAAATGTATCTTACCTTTCCGTTAACCTGAATAGAGGCTTCCAAATATTTAAGTCTATTAAACCGTTCGATTTCAATTTCTAAAGAACGAATTAAGCCGTTTTTATTAATCACTTCATTGTTTAAAGTTTTAGATAGATTACGAACTTCTTGTATTGTATTACTAAGAATATCGCTAGTATCTTTTAATTGTTTTTGTATGGTTTCTGGTGCTTTTACAAGAATCATATTTAATTGCAGACTTACTACTGATAGTAATTGACCTACATTATCGTGTAATTCCCAACCAATATTTTTAAACGTTTGTTCCTGAATTTCTAACTGGGAAGTTGTCAATTCATGTTCATATTTTTTTTCTGCTTCAATTTGTTCTACTAATAATTTGTTTTTACGCTTCTGAAAAGCAATAAAAATCCATATTACAAATAATAGCAAACCAAAAATAATAGCAATGGCATAAACAATTAATACAATTGTTTCTTGGGTAATCATTTTTTCCTGTTCTTGAATCATAATTAATACTAAGTTAGTATCTATTATTCATTTAGTTCATTATTCGTATTTTTTGAACAGACCAAAAAACCTAAAGAAAAAATCAGGTATTTAAACAAGTTCGCAAATAATAATCCGTTTGAAAATACTTTCATAAATAATTTATTCGCTATTTTATAATAATTTGAATAAATACTTAAAGGTGAAAAACATAAATAAAATATTAAAATTCCAATGGATATATATAAAGGTAAATATCTTTTAATATTTAATACGTCATCACTATTTAATAATTCAAAATAAAATCTAAAAACAGTAATTAAAAGCAACAATGTGCCGAAAATTATAGTTGTTTGAGAATAACTTCTAAAAAAAATATTTGTCAGTAATAAATTTAAAATTGATGTCACTATAAAAATAATGACAGCAATTTTGATATTATTTTTCCAATAACGTGACTTTATATAATATCTAAAATATAATATAAAAAAGATAAATTCAAGGAGCATAAAACAATTGTAAACCCAAGTGTTATTTTCAAATAAAGTGTTCTCCACAAATGAAAAACAGTGATAATCTGAGAAAAACCCAATAACAGCATATGAAGCTATTAACTCTATAAAAACAATAAACATTAAAAAATAAACTAGCCCCTTATTCCATTTATTTGTTTTTCTTTTAAACAGAAAATAAAAACCAGTTAGAATTGCTAATAACTCTAAAAAATATATTGGCAATACATTTAAATAATGATTTAACATAGGTTCCAATATTAATAATTATAAGGTGGCCAAAGTCCATCGCCAAAATTCAAAGGATCAATCCCATAATTATTGGCAGCGTTACCATCATCACTTTCGGTTGCATTTAAGAACACCGTTGCTTTATCTGATACCGCATTATTGTAGGCAGCAAAATAAACTCTAATTCCTGGATTAGCGATACGCTGTTTTGCAGATTCGCTCTTTACATAATCTATAAACTCTTGTAATTGGTCAATATTAAAAGTTACTGCATTAACATCTTTAACTCCCATCACTCTTTCAATACTTATAGCTCTGGTATCCTGCCAATTTTTTTGTAGTACTTTTGCTTCAGTTACAGAAATGCATTTTTTTGGTCTTCTCATTTAAATATTTGACTTTAGTTAATATTAGTTTTTTGTTTAAGATTCATTAAAACGATAAGATCATTTTATCTTGATAAAAAAACGAGATCAAGTCCGTTTCTAATTGGTGCTTTTTCAAATTCTACAGAAAATTTAGTTTTGGTTTTTGCTGATGATTTTTCTGTGCTAGAATAATGAAAAAACAACTACGACTACCATCGTTAATTTTAGTGTTATTTATAAAGATACGATAGCCCTGTTTTTGTTCACCTTAATTTATTGTTAAATCAAAGAAATAAAATTAATAATTATTTAATTTAGTAGCATCATTACCTGACGATCCTATTTGGAAAGCTTGTGTAAATTAATTATCAATATGAAACTTTTTGATTTAGAATTTAATTCCAATACCAATTTACTCCCTAAAGAAGGTACTGTTAATTATTTTGGAAAAATTTTAAATCAAAATGAGGCAGACCAATATTTTCAAGTATTACTTCATAACATAGCATGGAAAAACGATGAAGCGATGATGTTTGGTAAAAAAATAATTACCAAACGTAAAGTAGCTTGGTATGCAGAAGAAGAGTTTACTTATACCTACTCTAAAGTCACCAAAAAAGCAATCCCTTGGACTAAAGAATTATTCTTTTTAAAAGAACTAATTCAACATAAAACAGGAGAACAATTTAATTCCTGTTTACTAAACCTTTACCATAGTGGTAATGAAGGAATGTCTTGGCATAGTGATGGTGAAAAAGATCTGAAAAAAAATGGAGCTATAGGATCACTAAGCTTTGGAGCTGAACGAAAATTTGCTTTTAAACACAAGGAATCTAAAGAAAAAATAGAGTTATACTTAGAACATGGCAGCTTATTAATTATGAAAGGTAAAACTCAAACTCATTGGTTGCATAGACTCCCTCCTACTAAAAAAATTAATACTCCTCGAATCAATCTTACCTTTAGGTCTATTGTTAAATAATAATTAACCCAACCAATCATCCCGATCTAAACTCACTTATTAGTAAACTCTTTTAAATTAATATCAAATAACATAGAAAATGGAAAAATAAAAATTACTGATTAAACTAGGTAAACAGAATAGTTAATTTCTATAACCCTATATTTAATAGTATATAGCCTTAAACGAAAAAAGCCTTTATCTCTGATAAAGGCTTTTTTAATAATTATATACTATTAATTAGTTTTTCAGAAACTGCAATACTTTAGTATTGTTTTCAGAAGTCACTTTAATAAAATAATTTCCAATTGATAGTGCTGAGACATCAATATTTGAAATTGTTGAGTTAGAACTTTTAGAAACTAGAACTTGTCCTAAAACATTTACAATTTCTACATTAGAAATTGGTGTAGCAGCATCTAAATTTAAAATATTGGCAGTTGGGTTTGGATAAATTACTAAACCTTCTATTGACTGATCCTTTAAACCAAGAACACCTTCTACAACAAAGCTATAAACCTCAGAATATTCACCATTAGCACAGGCTGTATTAGGTCTTACTCTCCAATAATAAGTAGCGCCTTCTGTTACCCCTAAAGCTAAGTATTGTAGAAAAAAAGTAGTTTCTGAAAATTCAACCACAGAAAAATCAGAGTATCTACTTAATTCAAAATCATAGCTAGTTACATTATCATCACCAGGTTCCCACCTAAATTGTATAACTACAGGTTGATCTACAGCTCCATCTGGAGGAAAAATTAAACCAATATCAGAGACATCAGTACTTAATATTCTTAAAATTAAATATAAGTTAATGGTTTCATTAGAACCTGTACCGGTTACCATAAAAGAATAATCTCCAGCACTTAAATCTCCTAATCCATCGAGAGTTAATACTGTGGTCCCATCATCACTTAAAGACGAAGGAGAAAAGCTTCCAGAACTACCTGATGGTAAATCAGAAACTGTAAAATCTACCGTATCAGAATAATAAATAGGAAAATTTAAATCAATATTAAAATCAGCACTATCATCACCAATACAGTGCTCTTCGATCCCTTCATGAGAAGTCAGTGTAAATTCATAATTTACACTAATTCCTGTAACGATTAATGAAAATGCTTGAACATTATTAAGTAATGCCGCTGCTTTATGAGATACTTGAATAATATATTCACCTGAAGCATCAATAACCTCAATCTTTTCAATATTATCCACTAAATTATCTCCATTAATTGCTCCTCCAGAAAAGTTTTCTGGATCCAACTTCCAAGGCATAAAAGTAGCTCCTCCATCTTGAGAAACTCTTAAGTCTAAATCGTTAATTATAGATGGAATTGGGTCATCTTCATTACCTGAATTATTTACAATTCCGGGAGGGTCCGTCCAAGTAAGTGAAACCTCTAGATCATCCACATTATTAGATTGTACCGAAAAAGTATATACTTCTCTATTTTGAAGTTCTTCTTCTTTAAAAATAGTTGTTGTACCAATATTACTGATTACCTCTGCTGCTCTTTCAATATTTAATAAGCCCCAACCAAATCTGGGATCTGGACCAGGATAATTACCAGCCTCATCTGCGGTATGTAAAGCTAAACCTCTTAACGTTGAGCTTTTCATATATGTGAAATTTAAATTATTATAATGTTGTTGCAATAATAAAATACTTCCAGCAACGCTCGGAGAAGCCATTGAAGTTCCAGAATAATTAGCATAATTTGATGCATTTACAGAAGAGTACATATTAACTCCTTTAGCAGAAATATCTGGTTTAATACGACCATCATCCGTTGGCCCCCAATTACTAAAACCAGACATATTAACACTATTTGGTCCTGTATAATCTAATACCTCGTAGACTGCCGCAACTACTAAAGTATTTTTAGCAGTTCCCCATCCATGAAGATAATCGTATCCTCCATCCTCTGAATTTATACCAGACTGTCTGTCATTTCCTGCTGCCCATACCGATAAATAATAGGGTGCATTATAAAGTATATTGTCAACACCTCTAGCATTAGAACTATAAGCTCCTAAATACGCCGGGTTTATTCCATCAATATTCTGTCCATAAGAGTGATTTGAAACTAATAAACCATCAGCAGCAGCAGCAATCATTTCACTTGAATCAGAATACCAATCGTAAGCATGTAATTCTGCCTCGGGAGCCATACCGATTGCTGCTCCATTTACTTCTTCTCCATTACCAATCATGGTACCTGCTACATGAGTAGCATGGTTATCATACTGAGGCGGATTATCCATTTGTATTACCCTACCATTGAAAAGTGGATGATTTTCACGAGTAGCTCCAGCATCCCATTCTCCAACTATCATATACTGACCGTTTAAGTCTAAATTTGCTCCACCGCCAGTATGTACTCTATCTGCGCGCGAAGTAATTCCTCCTTCCCTGTTAGATGTTGTATAATATTTTGGCTTTCCATTTTTATAAACACCAACTAATTCAGCTCTTCCACCGTTTGGCATTTCTTTAAATTCTTCCCAGCCATAAATAACTGCCAGCTCTAAAGCTTTTTGCTTTTCTTGAATGAATGCTAACCGATATTCTGATTCTAAATCACTTAATGTTTGTAAATCGTAATTAGCAATAATGCTTTGTCTTTCAGCATAAGTCTGGCTAAACAAAGGATGCACTAAAAATAAGAAGAAAACTAAAAATAGTAGGGATATTTTTTTCATGATAAATTTTTTATAAAAATATTACAATAAAACTAAATAAAGATATTTATAGCTTAA
>Ga0307995_1000299_pt1 | contig 34944 bp, 32 predicted proteins | sample EllFjometagen262_FD_203132 | JGI IMG/M metagenome (GOLD analysis project Ga0307995, IMG submission 203132) | Marine microbial communities from Ellis Fjord, Antarctic Ocean - #262 | ecosystem: Environmental > Aquatic > Marine > Unclassified | place: Southern Ocean | collected 2014-11-02 | reverse complement strand
TATTTCGATGCTGATTCCAGTATCCGGAAGATCCGCGTCTTCCGCTTGAGACCTGTCTCTCATCATCGCCAGGAGCGCATCGGTAGTCAGTTCCTCTGGTTGCTGCATCAATGCCTGCAGACGTGTTTTACCGTTATCTACTTTGGGCCAGGAGGAGTTCAACAAGCCGTTCGACAATCCATGCACTCCAGGCTCAACCTGCGAAACCTTTTCTTCGTGGTTGTTGACATAAAATAGTGAGTTGCTATCGCCTACGAGCAGGTTATAGCCAGCGAATTGGTCGTAACGCGCTGTTAATCGTTTACAGTATTGCTGTGGGGAATCGTTGCCTGCTAGATACTCCCGCGTCAGATCGCCACGAGATCGAGCTCGTCGTTCGGTTTGAGACGGATCTCTTATGTTCGTCACTGCGGCGAATCGCCCACTCTGAGTTATACCCAGCCAAGTACCTCCAGCCTGCTTGTCTCTTCCACAGAGTATCTGTTGGCCAGATTCTCCATCTGTCCAAAGGGCAGCTTTAGCGGTTGGCCGGGCGAAAATCTCGTCTCTGTTGGCGGCTACAACCAGCGGGAAACGTGGGTTGCTCTGGTACGCAAAAATAATTAGGCACATCGTTACTATGTTAACGTCTCAAAGAAAGAATGGATAGAATCTCCCCAAGCAAATTTGCCAAACTTTCTTGCCACGGGTTGAGTATAATAAATGCTAACTGGCCTGCGGGCATCTCAATCGACATAAGCGACACTGACCCATGCTGACATTTCCCCAGTTTGACCCAGTAGCACTGGCCATCGGCCCAATAAGCATTCATTGGTATGGCATTATGTATATGATCGCCTTCGGAGGTGCTTGGGGACTGGCGTCAATCCGCGCAAAGCAACAACCCGGCGAATGGACAGCAGAGCAGATATCCGACTTGGTGTTCTACGGCGCATTGGGTGCGGTTCTCGGCGGCCGCATGGGCTCTGTGTTGTTTTATAATTTCGAGCGCTTCCTCTCCGATCCAATATGGTTACTGAGGGTCTGGGAAGGAGGCATGTCTTTCCATGGCGGGTTGCTCGGTGTGCTGCTGGCATTCTTCCTGTATTCGCGCAGCATTAAGAAAGAATTCTTTGAGGTTATGGACTTCATAGCACCGCTCGTGCCATTCGGCCTCGGCGCTGGCCGTTTCGGCAATTTCATCGGGGGCGAGCTTTGGGGAAGGCCCACTGATGTGGCATGGGGCATGGTCTTTCCCCATGTTGATCAATTAGTGCGCCACCCTTCTCAGCTCTACGAAGTGGCATTAGAGGGAGTCGTATTATTTACTCTCCTTTGGTGGTTCTCGTCTAAGCCTAAGCCAAGAATGGCGGTTACCGGGCTATTCGCGATTGGATATGGAAGCTTCAGGTTCTTCATTGAATTCTTCCGCGAGCCTGATTTGCATCTCGGTTTCGTCGCGTTAGATTGGATGACTATGGGACAAGTGTTATCTGCGCCATTGATAGTCGCCGGTGTGATTCTATTAATACTTGCTTATATGAAGCCTCAGCCACAGCTTAACTCTTTGTAGCCGCCCTTTTAACTTAATCGATAGAAGAAAAGTGTCATGCAGCAATATTTAACTCTCTGTCAGCGAATCGTCGATGAAGGTGTTTGGATTGAGAACGAGCGTACTGGAAAAAAGTGCCTCACCGTTATCAATGCGGACCTGACCTATGATGCCGGTAGAAACGCATTTCCCATTATTACCACTCGTAAGAGTTTCTGGAAGGCAGCTATTGGCGAACTTCTTGGCTATCTGAAGGGCTTGGACAATGCCGCAGACTTTCGCGCACTGGGTACTAAATCATGGGATGCCAATGCCAACGAAAACGCGGCATGGTTGACTAATCCTGCGCGCAAGGGCGTTGATGACATGGGCCGGGTCTATGGCGTTCAAGGGAGAAGTTGGCAGAAGCCGGATGGAACAAGCATCGATCAATTGAAGAAGATAGTCGATAATCTCAAGCGAGGCGTGGACGACCGTGGGGAGATATTGACGTTCTATAACCCTGGCGAGTTCGATCTAGGCTGTCTTCGTCCGTGTATGCACACTCATACGTTTTCTCTACTCGACGATGTGCTTCACCTTACGAGCTATCAGCGCTCCTGTGATGTACCACTTGGACTTAACTTCAATCAGATTCAAGTTTTTACTCTGTTGGCACTAGTGGCACAGATTACTGGCAACTCGGCGGGGCTTGCCTATCACAAGATCGTCAATGCCCATATCTACGAAGATCAGCTTGAATTAATGCGCGATGTTCAGTTACAGCGCGAGCCGTTCGATCCTCCACAGCTACATATCAATCCGGATATAAAATCACTTGAAGATATTGAGACTTGGGTAACTGTGAAGGATTTCGAAGTTGATGGTTATGAGCACCATGATCCCATCGCCTATCCATTTTCAGTTTAATCCTCTCGAATCTATTTATCTTTAAAGAGCACATACTATGAAACTCGCATTGATATGCGCCATGTCTGAGAATCGAGTGATCGGACGTGACAACGGTTTACCTTGGCACCTTTCTGAAGACCTGAAATATTTCAGACGTACCACCATGGGGAACTGCATGATAATGGGGCGTAATACCTGGGAGTCTATAGGGCGCGCGTTACCTGGAAGAACCAGTATCGTCATTACCAGCAATGCAGAGTATCAGGCCGAGGGTGCCGAAGTGGTCGGGTCCTTGCAGCAGGCGATTGAGCGCGCCGAAGCAGTGTCTAAGGAGACGGATAGCATTCAAGCCTTCGTAATCGGTGGTGCGGTGTTATATCAAGCGGCGCTGCCACTTGCAGATACGCTGCATCTCACGCGTGTGCATGCGCAAGTCGAAGGGGATACTATTCTTCACGAATTCGACGAGTCGAATTGGAAAGAAACTTCACGTGAGCAATATAAGCACGATGAATCTAATCAATATGATTACAGTATCTGCGTAATGCAACGTATAAGCTAAGCTTCGTCTACCCTAGCTACAATATCTTTAACAATGCCTTCGACTTACGCTGGTAGTTGTAGAGTTCTTGCCTTTGTTCAGGCAAATCGCTAAGTTCCACCTCTAAAAATCCCTTTCCCAAAAACCAGTGTGATGCAACAGTAGTTAATACGAAGATTTTCTTGATACCTGCCGCCTTGGCTTGACTCTCAAGGCTGCTCAGGAGGCGATCGCCATAGCCATTCTTCTGGAAGCTATTGTCGATAGCGATGCAGGCAATCTCTGCGAAGCCTTCTCCGAGCGGATAGAGTGCGGCACAGGCAATGACGGAGTTTTCTAACTCAACGATCTTGAAATTATCGATTTCTGTCTCTAGCAATTCGCGAGAACGCTCTACCAGCGAACCGTTCTCTTCTAAAGGCCTAATGAGTTTGAGTATGCCGGCGACGTCTTCAATTGTTGCGACGCGTAAATCCTCAAAGCTATCACTGCTAATTAGCGTGCCGTTTCCTTGTCGTGTAAACAGCTCGCGTATTAGAGCGCCATTCTCCTTGAAGCTAATCAGGTGCGAGCGATGAACTTTATTAGAATAGGCGCGCAGGCAGGTATCGAGTGCACGACTTATGCACTGCGACTCCTCATCTAACTTGGCAAGTTTGTCCGCATAGAATCTAGCATCATCTCCGCTTAATGAAGCAACCAAGCTACCGTCATCATCGAGTACGCCAGCACGTGGAATCATTAGAATCAGTTTTTCTGCTTGCAGTGCTACGGCAGCCTCTGTCGCTACTTCTTCTGCAGATAGGTTAAAGATTTCGCCCGTTAGCGAATAACCCAAATTCGAAAGCAGCACGATATTATTCTGTTCCAGCTGTTGGTGGATTGCAGAAGCGCGTATTTTTCTCACGTTTCCCGTGTATTGATAGTCAATGCCATCGTGAATGCCAGCGGGTTTGGCTGTTACGAAATTTCCTCGACAAAGACGTACATCACAGTCCTGCATTGGGGAGTTACTTATGCCCATGGAGAAGAGAGCTTCGAGTTTTGCGCTTTCTCCACCGACAACGCGTGTCACGGTCTCGATGCAGTCTGCTTCTGTGATGCGAATATTGCGATGATAGGATGAGACCTTGGCATTATTTTCTAGCGCGGCAGAAATCTGTGGCCTAGCACCATGAACGAGTACTAGCTTTACGCCAAGGCTGTGTAGCAGTTTTAGGTCATAAACAACGTTAGGTAGGTTCTTGTTCGCCAACGCTTCGCCGCTCAATAGCACGACGAATACTTTTCCTCTATGTGTATTGATATAACTTGTTGAGGCACGAAACCATTCGATCATGCCAATGCTATCTTGTTCGTTGTCCATCATTCGAATCTCTCTAATTTTCTGTTACAGGCAATGATGGCTAATCATCTTCTGCAGCACATTGATGCAGGGCTCGATCATATCTATCGACATATACTCATCAGGCTGATGAGCCTGATCGATATTACCGGGGCCCATTATTATAGTATCCATTCCTAATTCTTGCAGGAAAGGGCCTTCAGTTCCAAAGGCTACGCTGATGCCCGAGTGACCAGTGAGTTTCTCAGCGGTTTTTAATAGGGCGCTGTTCTCGTCAGCAAAGAAAGCAGGCACGCCGGTAAACAAGGCAGTTAACTCAAATTGTATACCTAGTGGATCCATCAAAGTTGCGATTCTATTTCTTATCTGGGCACGCACAGTTTCAATGTGCATGCCCGGCATCAGCCGAATATCGAATTCCAATTCACAATGACCACAGATTCGATTGGGATTGTCACCACCATGTATAACGCCGAGATTTAGTGTTGGGTGAGGAATACTGAATAGATCACTGTTGTACCTGCATTTCAATTCTTCGCGGTAGGTCATTAGATCCGAAATTACCGCATGCATGGCATCGAGTGCATTGTTACCTAAAGAAGGATCGGAGGAATGGCCACTGCGTCCCAGTAATCGAATGGAATCCATCATGATACCCTTGTGTGCCTTTACCGGCCGTAGGCCGGTCGGTTCACCGATGATAGCGGCACGTGCTTTAGGTCGGCCCAACTCAGCGATACTGCGTGCGCCCTGCATAGATGTCTCCTCGTCCGCCGTCGCGAGAACGATGAGAGGTTCTTTGAAGCTTTTGTCCAAAAGTGGTTTTACCGCTTCCATGATGATTGGAAAGAAGCCCTTCATGTCAGTAACACCGAGCCCGAATAGCTTGCCATCGCGCTGAGTAACTTTGAAGGGATCTACCGACCACAATTCTTCATCCAGCGGCACGGTGTCGGTGTGACCTGCTAGCACCAGTCCGCCGGGGCCAGATCCGAGAGTCGCGATTAGATTGAACTTAGTTGTCTCACTACCAGGGATTGGAATTAGCTCGCATTTAAAACCGAGGGATTCGAATTGTTCTGCTAGATGGTCTATCACTGCCTTATTACTGGTGTCGATGCTCGGATTAGCAGAGCTGACGCTGGGTAGGCTTACAACATTATTGAGTTGTTCAAACAGAGATTTGGAATTAACCGACACGGAAAGTCTCCAGTCAAAGACGTGCGAATGTTAAGAGGGGGCGGAGATTTTTGCGATCATATCGGTCTTCGCGGCCATGATGAAATCGTTAATATGTAAACCATTAATCTTGTGGGTCCACCAGAACACAGTCACTTTGCCCCATTCGGTTAAGATGGAAGGGTGATGATTCTCGCGCTCGGACAAAGTAGCTATCTTGTAGGTAAACGCAAATGAATCTTTGAACTGTACGAAATGAAATTCGCGGGTTAGTTTTTCGACACCTTCATGGAAACCTCGCTTCCAGCCAGGAACCTTAAGTAATAGGTCATTCGCCTCTTTATCGCTAACCACCGGGGCGCCCAATTGACAGGCTTCGCAGCGCTTCTCGTACAAATTTTCCATAGACACCCCTTAAAGAAATTCTTGTAACAAGCTATTTAGAAGTCGATATCCTTTGTCTGAGGCAGCTATACGGCCATCTTGCCTATGCAACAGCCCGCCGGCAATCAAGTATTCTACCTTTTTTCCTATAGCGCTAAAAGGGAGCCCGGTTCTGGATTGAAACATGGACTGGGAAAATCCATGTCTACTGCGAAGTGCGTTCAGTAGAAATTCAATGGCGCGCTCATCCGGTAGGATTTCTGTTCGTTTGATCTTAGAGTGAATACTTTTGTTGAGGTAGTGATTCGGCTGCCTATGTTTGTGTGTTCTAACAATGGTATCCGACTGGGCAAGTGTAATTTTGCCGTGGGCGCCTGCGCCTATGCCGAGGTAGTCGCCAAATTCCCAGTAATTTAAGTTGTGCCTTGAATGGCAGCCATTCTTTGAGAACGCCGATACTTCATAACGGTGATAGCCAGAATTTGCGAGCAGTGCAAGCCCGGCATCCTCCAGAGAGTTTAGAATTGGCTCCTCGGGGAGAGTCGGCGGGCGCGCATGGAAGACAGTATTGGGTTCGATGGTGAGCTGGTACCAGGAGATGTGGAGCGGATCGAAATCAATTGCGGTCTGCAAGTCCCTAAGCGCATCGCTAATGCTTTGCCCGGGAAGGCCATGCATTAAATCCAAATTGAAATTATCAAAGCCAGCTCTTCTGGCAAAATCGATAGCACGCTTGGACTCATCCGCCGAATGGATGCGGCCAAGGTTTTTTAACTGGCGATCATCGAAGCTTTGAACGCCGATAGATAGGCGGTTTATCCCAGCTGCAAAATAACCGGAAAATTTGTCCGCCTCTGCAGTGCCTGGGTTTGCCTCAAGGGTAATTTCACACTCACCGCTTAAAGATGCCTTCGAGCGTATATGTGTCAGAATTTTCTCGAATGACTTCGCTCCAAATAGACTCGGTGTACCCCCGCCAATAAAAATGGATTGTAGCGGACGAGCATCGCAATGCTCATAGTCACGATCGAAATCCTGACAAAGAATATCTATGTAGTCGCTCTCGGGAATGTCTGATTGCGCTTCATGAGAATTGAAGTCGCAGTAGGGGCATTTCTTCACACACCAAGGTATGTGGATGTAGAGACTTAGTGGTGGGAGTTCCAACATTTTAGTAGCTGCGTTAGCGCTTGGCCTCGATGGCTGATGGCGTTCTTTGTTACGGCATCCAGCTTTGCAGATGCGCAGCGCTGGCTGGGTACATAAAATAGAGGATCATAGCCGAAACCGTTCTCGCCTTCCTCACTAAAAAGTATGCGTCCTTCCCAAGTGCCCTGACAAATCAGCGGCATGGGGTCCTTGGCGTGTCGCATATAGGTGATAACGCACTGAAACCTTGCGGTGCGATCTGCTTCAGCTATGTCTTCGAGTTCACGTAGTAATTTCACATTGTTATCGACGTCTGCCTCTGGGCCATGGGAGCCAGCATAGCGCGCGGAATAGATACCCGGTTCGCCCTTGAGCGCATCCACTTCTATCCCACTATCATCCGCGATAGCAGGGAGGCCGGTCGCGAGGCAGGCATGGCGAGCTTTTATTAGTGCGTTTTCAACAAAGCTAAGCCCAGTCTCGTCTGCATCGCTCACTGAGAAATCCGATTGTGGCAATAATTGAACATCCCTGCGTTTGAGAATCGCCTGCAGTTCAACAAGCTTTCCTTTGTTACTGCTAGCCAATACCACTTTATGCATTCTTTTAGAAACCTTTAGTCCGTGTCTTTGCTGATGTGGTAGATAGCAATTTCGCCCAAGAGGTTCGGCCAGGCTTTCATATACCAACTACCCTGATGTTCAAGATCCACGACTGTTCTAGCCAACACTTTAATGTTCCTTTGTGTGCATAACGCATCGAAGTCCTTCACCGTACAGAAATGTATATTCGGTGTGTTATACCAAGAGTGGGGAATAAATTTCGAAACAGGCATGCGACCTCGGCTAGCGAGATACAAGCGGCTTTTCCAATTGCCAAAATTCGGGAATGTCACGATGCCGTTCTTGCCGATGCGTAGCATCTCATCGATTAAGTGATCTGGCTTGCTGAGCGCCTGCAGCGTTTGCGCTAATAGAACAGTATCGAAACTGCCTGACTGGAAATTGGAGAGCCCTTCATCCAAGTTCTGCTCGATGACATTCGTTCCTCTATCGAGGCAGTGCTGAATATTCGTTTCATCGATCTCTAATCCAATACCGTGCACATTCTTAGTCGTCTGCAGGTAATGCAGTAGACTACCATCGCCACAACCAAGATCGAGCACCTTACTGTTAGGCGCTATCCACTGTTGAATGATTTCTAGATCAGGGCGCATCGCTTTTATTCTCCTGATGCACTCGCTGCAGATAGCCCGAAAGAGCTTCTATATAACGGGGAATAGGAAGCAAGAAAGCATCGTGCCCCTGATCCGCTTCGATCTCGAGATAGCTCACTTCTCTGCCCACCTTAAGAAGGTCAGATACTATCTCTCGCGAACGCTCCGGCGGGAATCGCCAGTCCGTGCTGAACGACATGAGTAGAAATTTACAGTCGCTATTGGCAAATGCTTTCGACAAGTCGCCTTCGAAATCTACTGTAGGATCGAAGTAGTCAAGCGCCTTCGTCATCAGTAAATAGGTATTTGCATCGAAGTTTTCGGAGAATCGTTCTCCTTGATAGTGCAGATAGCTCTCTACTTGAAAATCCACATCGAATCCGAAGCTTAGTTTTCCTGAGCGTAGGTCCCTGCCGAAATTTTCCGCCGTATCTTTCTCGAAATTCGAAACTGACTTGCCAAACTTCGCGCGCATTGCACTGTCCGACAAATAGGTGATGTGCCCGACCATACGGGCAAGCATTAAGCCTTGCTTGGGATAGGTGCCTTTCTCTAGATAGTGCCCTTCGTGAAAATCTCGGTCGCTCGTGATCGAATGCCTAGCAACTTCATTGAAGGCAATATTTTGCGCCGACAGTTTAGGCGCTGCAGCTATGCAGACTGCATGACGAACTTTGTCGGGATAGCTAATCGTCCAACGCAATACTTGCATGCCTCCCAGGCTGCCCCCTACAACAGCTGCCCATTCGGGAATCTCCATTCGATCCATCAGCCGCAGCTGGCTACTCACCCAGTCGCGCACGGTGACGACAGGAAAATCGGGGCCGTAGTACTTATTGGTTTCAGGGTTGATCGAGGCGGGGCCGGTGCTGCCGGCGCATCCGCCAAGATTATTCAGACTGACTACGTAGAAGAGATTGGTATCTATCGCCTTTCCTGGCCCGATACAGCTATCCCACCAGCCGGGTTTGCTATCATTTTTGCTGTGGTAGCCAGCCGCATGATGATCGCCGCTAAGCGCATGACAGATAAGAACGGCATTCGTCTTTTCTCTATTGAGTTTGCCGTAAGTCTCAATGACTAGCTCATACTTGGGCAATACCTTGCCGCTTCGAAGAGTTAGAGGCTCATCGAATTTATAGACCTGGGGAGTAACGAGGCCAACTGAATCTGTGGGTATTGAGTCTGGCATTACAAATGGTTTTAAGGCTCTTTCTAATCCTTTTGTCTGAATTTTTCCTAACTAGTGTTAACCAACTCTGTACAAAGCTCTCTCAGGAAAGCATGCTCTTGGGTAATTTTAGCCCAGAGGGAATAGACAGGGGTTACTTGATGCACACCCTTTTATGTCGTCCCGTCAGCCCGCTTACTATAGTAATAGCTGTCTGTTTGGTGTGAAATAGTTTTGCTAAAAATCGTATTAGTTGTTTGTTTTCTTTTTCACCAAGTGGTGCGACGAAGAACTGAATTTTTTGGATATTCGCCCACCGGCCCAACAATTCGATCTTCTATATCCCGATTATAACCGCCGCGTACGGGCCGACGCCGAAGGTAGTGAGAATAAAATTTTGAATAATTTGGATGGCAATGAAAATAAAGATAGGTGAAAAATCCAAGCCGCCCATTGAAGGAATTATTTTTCGCACTGGCCCCATGATCGGTTCAGTCAACTGCCAAACTAATAGCAATAGTGGATGAGGATTCGTGCTACCTGAAAACATCATAACAAACGACATTATGATGGATGCCAATATGGCGTAGTAATAGATTTGTATTATAAACAGTAATACGCCTGCGAATGCCCAAGTAACTATATTCGTGTAGCCAATGTTCGAGATGCTCTCTCCATAGAGAATAATTAGCGTACAGATTGCAACGGCCTCTATGGCGAAAGCCAATACGAGCGAAGAAAAATCTATGCCCTTGTAGCCAGGAATAACCGTCCGAAGAACTCGAACCATTGGATCAGTAATTTTTATTACAGCCTGCGAAACCGGATTGTAGAAATCGGCTTTAGCGACTTGCAGTAAGAATCGAAGCAACACGGCTAACAGATAGATTCCAGCAACCGTACTAAAAATTAATGCTGCAGAGCTTCCCATAATTTCGCTATCCAAATAGTGTAAAATTTATTTTATATTGGTTCAGGTGTATCCATTTCATTTAAATTTAGCGACTAAAAATAGTTACGTTCTATCGGTTTCTTCGGCCAGTTCTACAGAGCGAATTCTGGCCGCTTTCAGGGCTTTGGCAACTAAGCCGCGAAGGTCGCCACCCTCAAATTGTAAAATCGCTTGTTCAGTCGTGCCGCCGGGTGAGGTGACGTTGCGTCGCAACGTGGCAATGTCATCCTCGCTGTATTGCGCCAGTGCAGCCGCACCAGCCGCTGTATGATAGGTGAGTGCTCGTGCCAAATCCTCGCTCAGACCCATCTCCATCGCTGTTGCCTGCATCGCTTCCATAAACAGAAAAAAGTAGGCTGGCCCACTTCCAGAAATTGCCGTAACTATATCGATGTCTGAATCGGTATCAACCCAAGTGGCGAAGCCCACAGTACTAATAACTTCTTGGGCAAGCTGTTTTTGTTTTTCGGTAACTTTGGCGTTCGCAAATAGTCCGCTTGCACCCATGCCGACGAGAGCAGGTGTATTAGGCATGCAGCGTACGATAGCTGCAGATTCACCAAACCAGCTTTCTAAGTGAGAAGTGGTAATGCCTGCGGCGATCGATACCAGTAGCACCTTGCGCTCGCCTATATCCGCCGCCAATGCCTTACAGGCATCTCTCATCACCTGTGGCTTGACGGCCAGTATGATCACACTGGCGTTCCTCGCTATGTCTGTATTACTACCTGTGTGTATCGCGCAGTCTTGGGCAAGTAGCTGAAGCTTACTCTCGTCCGGGTCACTGGCCCAGATATTCTCAGGCCCAGTGTTTTTGGCGATAAGGCCGCGAATGAGGCCATTAGCCATATTTCCGGCGCCAATAAAACCAATTGTAGTACTTCTCAAAATTTCTCCCTGGCCTGTTTCAAATGTTAGTGCTGCTGAGAAAGTGGCCGTACAACAGCCTCGTATTCTAACGTATTTACTGGAGGCTAGATAACTAGTTTGCTTGGTTGGTAATTTTATGGGGTGCGCTGAACTAGCTGCGAGGACCGAATATGGTAGTTCCCACGCGAATGAGCGTAGAGCCCTCGGCAATGGCGGCCTCTAAATCATTGCTCATACCCATCGAGAGCGTGTCGAATTGTGCATAGCGTGGTTTGAGTCGATCATACTCTTGCGCCAATACTCTAAACGTTCGGCGCTGTGACTCTAGATCTGGCACAGCTGCCGGAATAGCCATCAGGCCGCGTAATTTGAGATTTGGCAATGCGTCCACGCTGTCGCAGAGTGCCTCGGCCTTGCTCAATTCTACGCCGGATTTGTTCGTCTCATCGCAGAGCTTAATTTGCACGCAAACATTGAGCTTCGCTGTGGAGGGTTCTCGTTGATCGCTGAGCCGCTGCGCGATTTTAAAGCGATCTATGCTGTGCACCCATTGGAAGTTTTCGGCTATCGCTTTAGTTTTATTCGACTGGATAGGGCCTATGAAGTGCCAGTTTAGATGCATTGAGGAAAAATGTTGGATTTTATCTAGGGCCTCTTGCAGATAATTTTCGCCGAAGTCCACAATACCCGCCTTATTGGCCGCAATAATGCTCTGGACCGGGTGCCGCTTGCTGACGGCCAGCAATTGCACGCTTGCTGCGCTACGCTCATATTGTCGTTCAAGCCGCCGTAATCGGTCGCTTAGCCGCTCGATATTTTTTGCTATATTGGTCACGTTTTGATTTGAATTATGCGCTAGCTGGGTATGGGATATTCACTTCAGGACAGGTACTATAGGCGAGCTTGAGACTATTGGCTAGTGGAATCAGCGCTCTTAGTCAGTTACCAAAAAATTGATGCAACAGGCTAGACTTAGACGTTAACAGTTGGGTGCCTAAGAAATTATCAATAGGAAAACTATAAAAAGCGCTAAGGAAGATAAATGGATATTACAGAACTACTTGGATTCAGTGTAAAACAAGGCGCTTCGGATTTACACATCACGGCCGGGATGCCACCACTCATTCGTGTTGATGGTGATATCCGTCGAATCAATGTGCCTGAAATGGATCAGAAAGAAGTTCACTCGCTCATTTATGAAATCATGAATGACAAGCAGCGAAAAGATTACGAAGAATTTCTGGAAACTGATTTTTCGTTTGAAATCCCTAACCTTGCCCGTTTTCGTGTAAATGCCTTTATGCAGAACCGTGGTTCTGCTGCAGTATTTCGTACTATTCCCTCTCGGGTTTTGGCCATGGACCAGTTAGGTATGGGCGATATTTTCAGAAAAATTTCCAATGTGCCTCGGGGATTAGTGGTGGTAACCGGGCCAACAGGTTCAGGAAAAAGCACAACGCTCGCAGCAATGGTTGATTATATCAATGAGACTAGGTACGAGCATATTCTCACTATTGAAGACCCGATCGAATTTGTCCATCAGAGTAAAAAATGCTTGGTGAACCAACGCGAAGTGCACAGAGATACACATGGCTTTAATGAAGCGCTACGCTCCGCGCTTCGTGAAGACCCTGACATCATTCTGGTTGGTGAACTACGAGACTTGGAAACGATTCGGCTTGCATTGACTGCCGCTGAAACGGGTCACTTAGTTTTTGGTACCTTGCACACGACCTCTGCAGCGAAAACGATCGACAGGATTATCGACGTATTCCCAGCAGCAGAAAAAGACATGGTTAGATCTATGTTGTCCGAATCGCTACAGTCCGTTATTTCACAAACTTTGTTAAAGAAGAAGGGCGGCGGCCGAGTTGCCGCGCATGAAATCATGATGGGGACATCGGCGATCCGTAATCTGATTCGCGAAGGCAAGGTTGCGCAGATGTACTCATCGATACAAACCGGTTCCAGCTCAGGAATGCAGACTCTTGATCAATGCTTAAAAAATCTGGTGGCGAAAAATATAGTAAGTTTAGAAGAAGCGAAAATGAAAGCGAAGACGCCTGATTCCTTTTAGAATCACTGTGTATTAGGCTAAAGCGCTGCTTAAGTTTTTTTACTGGCAGCTAATTCCGAAAACCAATTCTCTAGAATAATCTGAGCTGCTATATCATCTATAGCAACTCTTTTTTTTGCTCCCCTGTTTTCTTCGAGTACCTGTTCAGCGGCTTCAACTGAAGATAGGCGTTCGTCCATTCCATAGCTTGGTTTGTGGAAGCGACCGTTCAGGCGGTTTGCAAACTTGATGGCTCGAACCATGAGTTCGCTCTCACTACCATCGAGGTTATAGGGGATGCCCACTACAAATAGGCTCGGCCGCCACTCCTGTATTAGCGCTTCTATTTGAGCCCAATCAGGAATGCCATCTCTCGCCTTGAGCACACAAACGCGTCGAGCAGTGCCGGTAAGGCTCTGACCAAATGCTACGCCAATGCGTTGCGTGCCGTAGTCAAATCCTAGGGCGGAAATTGGCTCTTCATTATTGGGGAAACTGTCGAGTATCACGAGTAAACCAGTTTAAGAGTGGCCAGCGGCCGGAGCAAGCTGCTGCAAATCAACGCCTAGAATAGAAGCTGCGCGCTGTGTCTTGTTTTTATAGTCGCTAGAGAAGATCAGTGCGGGGTCAGCAGGTACAGTGAGCCAGGCATTTGTAATGATCTCGCGTTCAAGTTGGCCGGCCTCCCAGCCCGCACAGCCCAGAGCGATAAGATAATTTTCGGGCCCGTTGCCGTTCGCTATGTCTTCGAGGATAGACTTCGACGTGCAGATACTGATCTCTTCAGTTATCGATATTGATGACTCCCAGCTCTTTCGGGCATCATGGATGATGAAGCCCTTGTCGCGTTCCACAGGGCCACCAGCTAGCACCGCCTCTTCCCTAAAGGGCCCGTCCTCTATGCTGCATTCGATCTCTAATTCGGCGAATATATCGGCTACACTGGCCTCCAATGGTTTGTTGATGACGATGCCTAGCGCACCCTCATCGTTGTGCCTCCAAAGATAGGTAACGGTGTTGGCGAAATAAGAATCTTCCATCCGCGGCATCGCTATCAGGAACTGGTTCTCTAGGTAACATGGGCTATTAGTTTCGTTCATTGCTTGGAATGATAGTGAGTGATAGTTCTATGAATCGAGACATTAGAGAGTGCCATGGAATTATTTAGAGGGTTCCTAGAAACTGGTTAGTGCATTTCCTTCGTGGAAGCGCCAGGTACGTATGATTTCCAGTATATCAGCTTCGGCACGCATTGCTTCCGGGAAAGGATCGAAGGGCGCAGCCATGTTGACGATGTCCATCGCAGCTTGATCTAGGAGGTTATACCCCGAGGACTGCAATATTTGAATCTCTGAGACCTCACCATTTGGAAATAGCGAGACCAACATTCTGAGGCTTCCGTAGAGTTGTTGCTGTCTTGCTGCAAGCGGGTAATTGACATTGCCAACGGCTTCGATTCTTCTGCGCCAACTGTCCAAATAGAGTGCGTCATGGCTCTTTTTTGTCGAGGCGGAAGAGATGGTGTATCTCCTAGGTCGCTTCGCATAGGCCTGACGTTGTAGATCGAGCTGTGCTTGTAGGCTAGTAATAGCGAGACTTAAATCATCGGGCGTAGATTTTTCAGACAGAGGTTTCTGGTCTTTGGGCTCGATCTCATCAAGTTGTTGCTGCACCTGTTGCTCGCTGTGAATCGAAGAGATTATGGCAGCGTCTCTTACCTTTGTCTCGTTTACGATCTTTGGTGCCTGCGGAATCGGTACAATTTCCTGAATCACTTCATCGTTGAAGTCGGACTTAAAGGGCGTGCTGGGTGCTGCAGGGCTATCGAGTGTACCGCTGCCGACTTGATTTTCCTGTGCTAAAAAATCAGCCTCCTGGGGAGCAAATTCGCTCCGGTACTGTGCCAGGGTAATCTCGAGAGCAGGCTCGCTATTTAGTTCTTCAAGGTAGGTAAAACCAACACCCAGAATTATAATTGCATGAACACAAGCCGAAAGAAACACAGTAAAGCCGAAGCGCTCTCGGAGAAGGTCCTCATCGCTTGTTACCATGTACTCGCCTCATTGGGGTCTTGCTGTGATCAGGCGGCGTTTAGTTTCGTCTGAATACAGTCCATAAGGTCGCCAGCTACGTCGAGATTAAAAGCCTTGTCGATCTCGCGTATGCAAGTTGGGCTGGTGACATTGATCTCGGTTAGATAGTCGCCTATCACATCAAGTCCTACGAAGATTAGGCCCTTTTCTCTGAGAACGGGACCGATCTGTTCGCAAATCCAACGATCTTTCTCGGTCAATTCCTGTGCCACGCCGCTGCCACCGGCGGCTAAATTTCCCCTGGTCTCCCCAGAAGCGGGAATTCTAGCCAGGGCATAGTCCACCGGGTCGCCATCGATCATTAGGATGCGCTTGTCACCGTTCACGATATCAGGAATGAACTTCTGCGCCATTATCTGTTGCCGGCCATTATCGGTTAGCGTCTCTATTACTACGCTTAGGTTGGGGTCATCTGCCTTTACTCGAAATATTGACGCGCCACCCATTCCATCCAATGGCTTATATATTACGTCTTCGTGCTGGGTGTGAAATGCCTTTAGCTTTTCTTGTGAAGAGGCAACGATCAATGGTGGGCAGCATTGGGGAAATTGAGTGGCAAATAACTTCTCGTTGCAGTCACGCAGGCTTTGCGGATCGTTTACGATTAACGTTCCCTCGTGTTGTGCCTGTTCTAACAGATAAGTGGAATAGATATAGTCCATGTCGAACGGGGGGTCTTTACGCATTAGCACGACATCCAGTTCTGATAATGCGATATCGGTCTTACTGCCAAGGCTGAACCAATCCTTCTCGTCATCTTTAACCGAAAGGGTTTGAATGGTCGCCCGGCATTGGCCCTGATCGAGATACATGTCGGACTGCAGCATATAGTGGATAACCCAACCACGCTTCTGCGCTGCCAATAACATGGCTAGAGTTGTGTCTTTCTTAACAGTGATGGATTCGATGGGATCCATCACTACACCAAGTTTTACACCCATTCGATCAATCCTGTAGTGAGTTGCAGCGCAGGGGGCGGGTAGATGATTCCAGTGGATTAAGGCCGCCGATAACAGGGCGAAATAATATCTCACTTTATCGACAGAAGCGATGTCCCAAACCCTGAAGTGAGCCCTAGGCTGCCTCGGAGATGCTCTTGAATGATTTTTCAGGTTCTGCAGCAAAGCCGCTATAATGTCGCATCGTATCGAGGTAGTGAATCAAATTGAAAGTAATTGGAATGGCATGGGGTATTGGCGGGGTCTTATTTCTGTTGATATTCGCGATATTTAGGCTAGCGCCCACGGCTTTGGAGCTAGAAAATTCGGATATGAGCGAAGTCCACTGGTTAGCCTTGGTTTTCAGCGTGATCTACATGGCCTATGCGGAAGGTTATAAAGGATTTCATCTGGGATTCGCACCTAGAGTGGTAGTTCGAGCTCGTTACCTTGCTACTAATCCGCGACCACTGCATGTGCTGCTGGCGCCATTTTTCTGCATGGGCTACATCTATGCGACCCGCAGGCGACAAATTCTCTCCATTGCGCTGACGACTATGATCATCTGTTTTGTCCTTATCGCTCGTAGCATACCGCAGCCCTGGCGTGGGATCGTGGATGCGGGAGTAGTTGTAGGCCTAGGCCTTGGCGTACTGTCGATTGCTTATTTCCTGATCATCTCGAGCCGTGACCCTGCTCGGCTGCCTGTCTCAGCGGAAGTGCCAGGTGACAGCTAGAGACGGTAATAAGGTGACTAATCCTGCCGAAGCGGGTAGCTGCGCAGTCGTGGTCACCTACAACCCCGATATAACTGCATTACTGAAACTCGTTAGTCAGCTTAATAAGGAAACCGACTTCCTGGTCATCGACAATGGATCCGTAGCAATCGATGAGCTGGCAGCGTCGATTATGGCCTATAAGCGCTGCATCGAATTAGTCCGTCTGAGTGAGAATGAAGGTCTAGCAAAGGCTCTCAATCGCGGTATCAATTGGGCGCGCTGCAGAAAATATGAGTACGTGTTTCTCTTCGATCAGGACAGCAGTCTCTGCGACCTATTCATAACGCGTATGGTAGACGCGCACATCGAGGCGAGTAGCTTCAGCGAAAAGGGTATAGCGGCAATAGGTCCTCGAATTATCAATCCTCAGACTATGCGCCAGACACCCTTTAAATTGTTCAGCAAGATTTTCTGGCGTTCAGACCGATCCTTCGCGTGTCAGGAGAAGTACTTCCTCGCCGATTTTCTGATTACTTCCGGTTCCCTGCTCACTCTCAAATGTATCGATGAGGTGGGAGACATGAAGGAAAGTTACTTCATTGATAATATCGATCTGGAGTGGTGCTTTCGTGCTAAGTCGCTCGGTTTCGACCTGGTGGGTACCGATGCTGCTGTGCTCTATCACGCTATTGGCGAGCGTAGTTCCAATCCGCTGGTGAAGGCAGGGCTACTCGCACAGCACAATCCGTCGCGCACCTACTACTCCAGCAGAAATAGAATACACCTTTACGGCGCAGCCTACTCGCCCTTGGGGTGGAAGCTGCGCGATATGATTCGCTTCACCCTAAAGGCGAGCTGGCTCTTGATAACCTCTGAGCAGCGCCGTCAATATTTTCACAATATACGCTGTGGCATACGTGATGCGAAGACACTGGTTTAGAAGCAGATGAACGCACACGTAAAAATTGCTGTACTGCTATCGACCTACAACGGGGAGAAATTCCTCGCCGAGCAGCTCGACTCGTTACTGGCTCAGTCCCATACAAATTTCATTCTGGTAGTGAGAGACGACGGCTCGAAGGACAGAACAGTTTCCATTGTGGAGAGCTATGCTAGCGCTCATTCGGAACGAATTCGTCTGTTGCCTCGCGATTGCGAAAATTTGGGAGCAAGTGCTGGCTTCGCCTTCCTTGTCGATTACGTGCTTAAGAACAAGGGCCCATTAGGCTTGCAGTCGGCCTATATGATGTTCTGCGATCAGGACGACACATGGTATCCGCAGAAAATAGAGAAACTGTTGGAGGCAATGCTGGCGACGCAAGCGGGCAATGACTCTGCATTACCCGTACTTGTTCATAGCGATCTCGAAGTAGTTTCCGAGCAAAATACGGTAATAGCGAAATCCTTGATTAACTATCAAGGTCTAGAGATACACAGGAATAGCTTTCCCAATCTTATCATCAGCAATTTAGTGACAGGATGCACCGCGCTGATTAACGAGTCTCTAGCAGAGAAGGCACTGCCGATTCCTGAGAACGCGATCATGCACGACTGGTGGCTGGCCTTAGTTGCTACTGCCTTCGGTAAATTAGTCTACCTAGATGCTCCCTTGGTGCATTACCGGCAACATGGCAATAACACTATCGGGGCGAAAGAGTTTACCAAGATATCCGTTGTCAGCATGTCACTGTGGCGCAGAATACTGGCGCGTAAACCTAATGAGCATTTGATCGAAGTTGCTATTCAAGCGGCTGAGTTTAATCGCCGCTATGGGTCACAGCTGTCTGGCCGACAGAGGCTATGCCTGCGACTCTGCATAGGGATGGGGATTAACATTGGTATTGTGCAGCGTCTAATGTATCGCTTGGCTAGACGCTTCTAGTTGCTACGAAGAGTATAGGGATGCACTAGTATCCTAGGCAAAAAGCCCAGCCAAGTTCTTTCGGAAGGTCTCTTGCGAGCAGTCTTTGGCTATTGCTGTTAAGCCCGCATCTCGAACATCCAGCCAGAGTTTCTCGTCCTGATACAGCTTAATACACTGTGCTGCATACGCTTCAGGGGTATCGGCTACTAGTAGCTGCTTTGTGTCCTGCCACCCTAGCTGCTGCGCGAGCAATGCGGTGGTCACCGAGGGCAACCCTTTTGCTGCAGCCTCGTGAATCTTGTGCGGGATGCCTGCGGCGAAACGCGTAGGCGCGATGAACACGCGAGAGGCGTCATACATCTCCTCTACTGAGTCGAGACGACCGGTGAAGTTAATGTTCTCTTTGTTGATTGTCGCCAGCGAAGGTGCCGAATTGTCGCCCACGACATTTAGTTGAATGCCCGGAATGGCCTGCTCGAGTATTGGGAAGACATTGATCAGGAACCAGAGCAATGAATCGACGTTCGGCGAGCCTTCGTCTCGAAGCGCGCCCACGAATAGTAAGCCGCTACGCTGGATGAACCCGTTACTCCCAGGCTTGCTGGCAATGGTGTGGCCGAGCACGACGGGTTTACTATAGCCGTGCCGCTTGAAAATATCGGCCTCGTTGTTTGATACGGCGACGATCTTTTCCGCCAGCTTCGATTGCTGCAACTCTTTGTCGATTAGCTCTGCTTGATCTTCGCTCGACATTGTTTCGCCAAGGAACTCCTTGCGCAGTATCTCACGGGGAGCGGATACTGCTTCAGCATCGTAGATTATCTTAGCGTCGCCCAACAGGTCAGGTTCCAGGCTCAGGCAATGGTTGAAGAATTCCATATTGTGCACGCGACTGACTACGACGAACTGATAAAAATCTTTTCGCTGTGTTAGAAACGATTGCAGCTCGTCATGGCCACTTTCTAAAATGACTTCAATCGTGTTGGGTAGAGTCTTGTAGACGTCGTCCCATTGCTCCTCAGGAAACAGAAGAGGATAGAAGCTAATATTGAGATCCATCCTACTCAGCTCGACAAGTATGTTTGCGCATCGAGGATAGCCAGCTCCGAGGCTAGGGTAAGGAACCCGATCATCAATTACGAGTATGTTTGGAAAATTATTGCGGGTACGAGCACGGAGAACGTTACTGCCATCGTTCGTGAATTGTTCCGCTAAATAGTCCGCGTGTTTAGCGCAGAGTACTTCGCGATGCTCAGCTTGCAGTTTTTTTGCACCCTGCATGCCGCCGGAGCTGGCGAATTCATAGTGAGTGATTTGAGAGCTGGGCACATAAACGGTGCGTAGACCCTGTTTCTGCAAACGAATACAGAAATCAGACTCTTCATAGTAGGCGGGCGCATAGTCGAGGTCGAATCCACCGAGCGCTTTAAAACTGCTGTTTCTGAAGAGCAGAAAAGCGCCGGAGCAGTAGTCAACATCTCGCTGAAACATAAATTCATAATTGTCTGTTGCTTTGCCGCGACCATAGCCGAGGCAGGCTCCATCGCTGAAAATAATACTTCCGGCCTCTTGTGTGCTGCCATCGAGTAACTTGATCTTGGCACCTACAGCGCCAACGGATTTGTCTGACTCGATTACTTGCAGAGCATTAGACAAAGTATTCTTTTCTATAAGGGCATCATTATTCAAAAGAAGAATGTACTCGCCTGCCGTTACTTCTGCTGCTTGGTTCACCGCCTTCACGAAACCAAAATTTTCTGCGTTACGAATAATTGTGGCGTTGCTAATCTTGTTTAGAAGCTTGGCCGTTTCATCAGTGGAGTTGTTATCTACTATGATTAGTTCGTAACAAACATCCGCGAATTCGAGAAGCGCCTGCAGGCAGAGATAACTCAGGTGCGCCTGGTGGTAGAACACCAGTACAATAGAAAGTTGCGGAGTCTCAGCTTCTGGAAACTGTAGCTGCTTCGCAGATGTTAAAAACTTATCTAACGCGCCTTTGGCTGAGCTATCGAGCTTTTGTTTTTCTAGTTGCTGTCCTTCGTTCTGTCGCGTCGTCTGCTCGGCATTCTCGATGGCCAGTGGCGCGTTCACTGCAGCTTGCTTCTTGCTACCTGGTGCGATCGCATTCTTTAACAAGCGCAAAGGATAGGTCATCCGCCAGAAGATGGAGTTCTCGATGAGTCCATGTGCGCGTTGTAACCGCTCTGCATGAGATTCAAGATTTTTATAATCGCTCTGCAAGTTGCGGAAATAGTCCTGTGTTTCTGACAGCGCTGCTGCGGCCGAATAGATATTCCGCATCTCTTTCGAGCTTGATTGGGATGCGCCGTCCTGCAGGTAGAGCCTGTCTGCTGCCTTCCTAGCTATTTCGGCTATGGAATTCGACGCCTTCTCATTGACCAGTGCAGCATTTTGGATGAGCTCGGGAATGCCAGACGAGAAGCTATGATTGATGAGCCGTATGCGCCAACGGTATTGCATAAAGGCATGTTCTTTTAGGGCGCGCTTGCGATTGGCAGGTAGTTCGTCACTCTGTCTGGAAACGGACTCGTGATGAATCAATACAACCCCAGGGTGGCTGAGTACAGCCAGCCCCTTGTCGCCAAGACGCAGGCAGAGGTCGACATCATTAAACGCGACCGCTAGTTGGTCTTCATTGAATCCACCCATCCGCAAGAATTGAGACTTACGCATAACCAGGCAGGCAGCGGTTACCGCATCCACGGCATAGGGTAGGGTAATCCCTTGTTCTGTCAGGAAGTCGTTGTTCTTACCTACAGCAATATGCTGGGCGATGGTTTTTTCATCTAAGGCAATGCCGGCATGCTGAATGGATGAGTCGGGATATAACAAGGTACAGCCAACTGCCCCAACATCATCTAGCTCAGCTACGGCTAGAAGCTTTCTGAGCCATTGCGGATCTTTGATTTCTATATCGTTGTTGAGAAAGCAGACATAGTCACTTTGGCATTGTTCCACCGCAAAGTTGTTTATAGCCGAAAAATTGAAGGTGTCGTTCCAGTTTAGCACCCGTATATTGGGCGTAAGGCTTAAAGATTGCAGATACTGTATTGTCTCAGCTTCAACACTTTCGTTATCGATAATTATGACTTCGATCGAATCAATGTTGTCGCTCGTTAGCACGCTCTCCACACAAGGCTTCAGGAAATTGAGCTTGTCCTTGGTTGGTATAATGAGAGAGCAAATTGGGAGGGCGGACTGCTGACCGCTCTGCACTGTAGGTTCCATGTCTATTTGTCCGAATCCGAATCATCGCTTTTGGAATTTTTTCCCGCCCCGAGTATTCGGCCGATCCGTCGAATTGGGCCCATTAACTTCCAGCTTCTAGAGTCGTAGATTGTATTTAATCCTCGTTCCAGATCGCTGAGGTGCTGAGCCTGTTGCTTACTATGCAAGTGCAGTTGCTCCAGTTGCGAGACATTGTTGAGTATCTGCAGCTTGAGTTCATTGATCCGCAGATCGAGCTCATTAGTATGTAGATCGAGTTCGATTATATTTGTGTCGCGTTTTTCGATTTCATGCTGCAGTTCCGCATTTTTTTTCAGCTCACTGTGAATTCGGGCGTCCTGCTCACAGAGCAATACAGATTGATCGAGTTGACCGATGAGGGCATTCACCCGCTTACCCGTCCACTTTGGCAGCCACTTTTCAAAAATGGCGGCGCGGGCTTTACCGAGAATATTTTCTGACTGATAACGTAGACGAACATCTGAGACAGCCGTATCGGAGTCACCGCCCTCTCTGTAGTAGGCTGTAATCGAGTCGATATGCTGAAAGTTGGTATGCTGGTTGAGTTGTAACCAGAAATCCCAATCTTCATAAATGTCGAAGGCCTCGTCGAAACTACAGCCATTCTCGAGTAGCGAACTATCGAACAGTATAGAGTGAATCGGAATATAGTTGTCTCGCATCAACAGAATTGGATCGAAATCTTCTTTGAATACATAGTCCAGAGAGTCGCCTGCGGCGTTAGTCTTCTGCGTACTACTATAGGCCGCCGCTGTTTCGTCGTTACTTTCTAGAGTACTCACTAACTGACTGACATGATTTGAATCAATCCAGTCGTCGTCATCCAAAAATTGTATATATTTTCCGTGGGCTGCTTCTAAGCCAGCATTCGCTGCTTGTGAACGACTCAGGGCTACACCGGTAGTTACTAACACAAGTGGACGATCGCCGGCCGCTGTCGAGTCCAGGGTATTATCACCAGCGGCATCTACCAAAACAATTTCGATATTGGCGTAGTCTTGAGAGGCGATGGACTGAAGCGCCTGCTGTAATTCAGGGCGACCCAGTGTGCGGCAGATAATTGAAACCTGATTTTTATTTTCAGTTGGGGTTTCAGTAGACATCTAGGCAACCTTTGCTCAAGCCCTGCGACATGTCTTAGCGTTCTACTGTGCGCTGTCGGGCTGTTGATTAGCGATTACGGCGCCGACTACGTGGCCAATAAAATCTAGAAACAGAGTATCCAGGTTTACATTGAAGTAGCTGTCCGACTGATTTCCAAACGCAATCAATGCCAATACGTCGCCGTTGCTTATTACGGGACAAATAGCAGTCGACTTGATGTTGTCATCCTGCGCAGGGAAGAGGTACTGAGTTTGTTCTTTGCTGATAGCGCCACAATGAGTTCGCTTAAGGCGGAACACATCGACGAATTGTTTTTTGAGAATGCTTTCCGATTCGGTTCTTACCGAGCCTGCAACCTTCAGGCCTTTCTTATCAATAAGGATGACTTCGCAGGAATCGATATTGCTATGGTGCGATAACTGGTCCTGGGCCACGTCGGCAATTTCTGTTACATCCTTGGCGCGCAGTAGGGCCAGGACTAGGCTGCGTGTCGTATCAAAAAGTTGATCGTTGTTGCGGGCATTCTCAAGGAGGTTATTGAGTTTTTCTCGCGCGTCGCCCCCTCTGTCTCGCAGAATAGTAACTTGTCGTTCTAATAAGGAGATCGCCTTGCCGCTCTTGTGGGGCAGAGAAAGGTCTGCAAGCAAGTCTTCTTGCTTGATGAAAAATTCGGGGTTGGCCTTCAGGTAGCTGGCAACTTCTTGTGCAGAGAGTTCGTTGCTGCTGGGGGCGTCTATTTTTTCAGCCGCTGAATTATCATTGTTCATATCTGAATTTTCCCCTCAAAAACTGTTGTGGCTGGCCCTGTCATTAAGACGGGAGAGTTGATTCCCAGCCAGGTAATACTAAGTTCTCCGCCATGTAATTTTACTGTGACGGTATCATCTAACAGACCTTGTAAGCAACCGGCGACTACTGCCGCACAGGCCCCAGTTCCGCAGGCTAGCGTCTCGCCAGCACCGCGTTCATAGACACGTAAGTCTATGGTATTTCTGTCACACAGCTGCATGAAACCCACATTGCAGCCTTCGGGAAAATCCGGATGTGCGCCTAGTGCTTCCCCTATCTCTTTTACGGCTGTTTTGCTTAGCTCTTCAACTCTAATTACCGCATGGGGGTTGCCCATGGACAGTGCACAAAACTCGACCTCGAGCGGGCTTCCCGAAACAGTAAGTTGACGGGTATGTATTTTTAAATTGCTGTCGCCGATGAATGGAATTTTTGATGCGTCAAACTCTGGTGCTTCCATGTCCACCGTGACGCTATCGCCGTCGATTTTAAGCGTAAGTACACGATTGGCTGTTTTGACGACGAGTGACTTTTCGTCGAACAAGCCCTTGTCGCTTACATATTTGGCAAAGCAACGCGCGCCATTACCGCAGTGCTCTACTTCCCGACCGTCAACATTGAAGATGCGGTAGCTGAAATCGATGCCAGGCTCTGTGGCAGCTTCAACTAAGAGCAACTGATCAAAGCCCACTCCAAACTGGCGATGACCAAGTGCAGCAATCTGCTTGGCGCTCAATTGATACGCATTGTGCAGATTGTCGAGCACAATAAAGTCGTTGCCCAGGCCATGCATCTTTGTGAAGTGAATATCCATTTTGCGTATCAGCTAGGTAAACAAGATTCCAGATCGAGCAGGTCTGCTAGGACTTCGCGCCGTCTAACGACATGCGCGAGGTTTCCATCGACCATTATTTCGGCAACGCGTGGACGCGTATTGTAGTTCGAACTCATTACGAAGCCATAAGCACCTGCGGAGCGTACGGCCAGCAAGTCATCTGCTGCGACTACCAACTCTCTATCCTTGCCAAGAAAATCGGCCGACTCGCAAATTGGGCCAACAACATCGAAGTTAAGCACATCGCCGCTTCGCTTTTTCACGGGAATGATCTCCTGCCAAGCGCTATACAGTGCCGGTCTCAATAGATCGTTCATTGCGCCATCGACGATAGCGAAATTCTTATGTTCAGTGTTCTTTATGTACTCGACACGGGTCACGAAGATGCCGGCGTTTGCGGCGATTGAGCGTCCAGGTTCGACCATCAGGGTCAGGCCGCGATCGCTGAAACGACCCTTTACCGCTTCGATAAGTTCAGAGGGTAGTGGTGGGCTCTCGGTGCCGTAGCTAACACCCAGCCCACCGCCCATATCGAAGTGACTCAAATTAATGCCTTCCTCGCTCAAGCGGTCCACCATGGCGAGCAGTCTATCGATCGCATCGAGGAAAGGCTCTATCGATGTAAGCTGCGAACCTATGTGGCAGTCGATGCCAGATATTTTGATCCCTTCCATCTGCGCGGCAGCTCTATAGACCTCTATCGCACGATCGCTGGAGATTCCAAACTTGTTCTCTTTCAGGCCAGTCGATATATAGGGATGGGTGCCGGCGTCTACATCGGGATTTACGCGTACAGATATTGAGGCCGGCAGAGCCAGCTGCAAAGCTACTTCATTCAGACGAGCTAATTCCGCCTCAGACTCCACGTTGAAACAGTGAATGCCGGCCTGTAGCGCCTGTTGAATCTCGGCTACGGTCTTGCCGAGGCCAGAAAATATAACTTTTGCGGGGTCTCCGCCTGCTTGAAGGACGCGACTCAGTTCGCCACCGGACACGATATCGAACCCAGCCCCCATTCGGGCCAGGATATTCAATACCGCCAGGTTGGAATTCGCTTTTACCGCATAGCAGATCATATTGGGCAGTCCAGATAGTGCCGTTTCGTAGGCTCTATAGTGGCGCTCTAGAGTGGCGCGGGAATAGATGAAGCAAGGCGTGCCATGCTGCTCAGCAATCTCACAGACGGCCAATTCCTCTGCATACAGTGCATCGCCTTTGTAATTAAAATAGTTCATTCGTGGTTGGAGTCCGGTAGGTGTGGGCCAAGGCGTCCTATAATCTATTTACCTGAAATGAAATTCGAGGTTGTCAGTGCAGGCGACTCAGGGCGAGTTAGACCGCCTTTCTGTCCGCAATAGCTAAGGCTCAGCGTAAGGCTTGCCAGCGCTAGAAGGGTGAAAAGTCTGTTGGTCGATGATTTCATTTGGCTTAGTTTTGTGCCTGAATAGTCGGAACGTCGCGATTATAACGCCAGCGCAAATAGAAACACAGGTTAAATTCTCTTAGGCGCTAGGGTTTCCCCGCACTGTCATCCTAGCTTGCGGGATGGCCCGTTTGGACTGTTAGCCTTGAATTATAGGGGCTAAGTGCCTATATTTGCCCATCGTATTTTGCCATTTATAAGTTCGGTCCGATCGGAGGGCTTGGATCAGTGGCAGAGCGCTGCAGTTACTGCTGCATTACCAAGTAAATAAACAACAGTCTCAGGGTCTGAAAGTAAATGATTGAAATCAATAATTTAACAAAAATCTTCGACCAATTTACCGCCATTGATGACCTCTGCTTTACTGTGAAGGAAGGGGAGGTGCTCGGATTTCTCGGTCCCAATGGTGCGGGTAAATCCACGACCATGAAACTAATCACCGGATTTCTATCCGCTAGTCATGGCACGGTAAGCATCGACGGCTTTGATATAAGCAAAAGGCCAATCGAGGCGAAGTCTCTTATGGGCTACCTGCCGGAGGGAGCGCCTTCTTACGGAGATATGACAACCTTGGAGTTTCTCAATTTTGTGGCGCAGGTTCGTGGCTATCGAGGAGAAGAGATTACTAGGCGTGTAAAGCATGTACTGGATGAAGTAGAGCTAAATTCAGTGAGCCAACAAACTATAGAAACCTTGTCCAAGGGTTTTAAGCGTCGCGTCGGTCTAGCGCAAGCGATCATGCACGATCCCAAAGTGCTGATCTTGGATGAACCTACTGATGGCCTTGACCCAAATCAGAAACACCATGTCCGTGAACTGATCAAGAATCTAGCCCGCGACAAGATCGTCATAATCTCTACCCATATATTGGAAGAGGTGACAGCGGTATGCAGTCGCGCGATCATCATCGCACAAGGAAAAATTGTCGCAGATGGTACGCCTGCCGAACTCGAAACGCGTTCAAAATACCATCAGGCGGTGAGTGTTCGCCTGAGCGAAAACTACGATTTGGCAGCCGACCTGGTTGACCTTGCACAAGTGGGTGAGGTAGAGAAGGACAGTGAAGACGACATGGTTTTTCGTATCCTAGCGAATGAAGGCAATTCAATATTTTCTCAGGTATCGGAGATCGCGCAGTCCAAGCACTGGCCGGTTACCGAGTTTCATGTCAGTCGCGGACAACTTGAAGATGTGTTCAGGACGGTGACGCTGCCAGCACAAGGAGCTGAGTAATGGGGAATTTACTAATTATCTTTAAGCGCGAACTACTTAGCTATTTTGCAACACCATTGGCATACATTTTTATTGTTATTTTTTTAGTGGTGAATGGCTTCCTAACTTTCGACTTCGGCGGTTTCTATGCTAGAGGTCAAGCCGACCTAGCACCATTTTTTGCCTTTCATCCTTTTCTTTATTTGTTTATGGTCCCGGCGATTGCAATGACTATGTGGGCGGATGAAAGAAAAGCTGGAACTATTGAGTTACTTCTAACGCTACCGATAAATCTCAGAGATGCAATTCTTGGAAAATATTTAGCAGCTTGGGCCCTAATAGGGATCGCGCTTTCGTTGACATTTCCGATTTGGGTAACAGCGAATTACTTAGGCGATCCCGATAATGGAGTGATATTTGCCGCCTATGTTGGCAGTTGGTTTATGGCGGGAGCTTATCTGGCGATAGGCGCTTGTTTATCAGCGTGCACTAAGAATCCTGTAATCGCATTCATACTTACAGTTACCATTTGCGTAATTTTTGTTCTGCTTGGTTATCCTTTCTTATTGGGCATGCTAACCGGCTGGGTTCCTCAGATTATTATTGACGCAATATCATCAATGGGTTTTTTAACTCACTTTGATTCTATTTCAAAAGGAGTTTTCGATGTTCGTGACTTTTTGTTCTTCGGTGTGTTTATCGCGGCTTGGCTCTTGGCTAGTGCCGTAGTAATCGAACTTAAGAAAGCCAGTTAAGGAAGAGCAGACTTATGAATACCAATTTTCTATTTTCTCGAATCGGATTGTTAGCCATTTCTGTTGGGCTAGTAATTAGTGTATTAGTTATTAGTTCCTTGCCCAGTGTAAGGATCGATCTTACCGAAGATGATCTGTATTCACTCTCGCCGGGCACAAAAAATATTGTTTCCAATTTGCAGGGTCCTTTAGAAATAATGTTCTTCTATTCGGAAAGCGCTACTGAAGATACTCCTCAAATTCGAACTTATGCAAATAGAGTTCAGGAACTGCTGAGAGAAATCGTAATCGCTAGCAACAATCGACTTAGCTTAAGTGTTATCGACCCTCAGCCATTTTCCGAGGAGGAAGATTTGGCAACCCAGTTTGGCATACAGGCAGTCCCGATCTCTCAGGGAGCGCCGGGTATATATTTTGGTCTGGTCGTAGCCCAGCCGGAGGATCGAGAGAACAATCCACAGGGTAGAGCGGCCGAAACTTTACCCCTTATCCGACCTGAGCTGGAGCAGTTTCTTGAATATGAATTCATGAAATTGATTACTAAGGTTAATGAGCCAGATTTACAAGTAGTGGGTCTGTTAACGGAATTGGACATCGATGGTGGTTTCGATCCGGTCGCAGGTCAAGCAACCCAGCAGTGGATGATCATGGACATTATTCGCCAACTCTATGCTGTGCAGCGCGTTGACAAGTCAGCGAGCAAGATCGATGAAGAGATCGACATTCTGATGATTGTGCATCCGCAGGGCCTGTCAGAACAAATGCTCTATGCGATCGATCAGTTTGTGCTCACTGGTGGCAAGGCTATAGTTTTCTTAGACCCGAATGCCGATTCTATGGTCAGTCGCACGCAGCAGGGTAATCTGATTCCTGCTGGTATGAGTTCAGAATTACCCGGCCTGCTTGAGGCTTGGGGGATAGAATTTCCTGGCGGCAAAGTGCTCACCGACAATGAGCTTGCACTACGTGTATCTATGGGGCAGGGTCAGCGGCCTATCGCCCACCTCGGTATGTTAGGCGTGCAGCGAAATTTTTTAACGCAAAGCGACATTGTCACCAGCCGGCTCGAGACCATTAATATGTCTTCCCCTGGCGTGATTCGTCAGGCGGAAGGGGCAAGCACTCGCTTCGAGCCGTTGATGGTTTCATCGAACGATTCGATGTTAATGGATGCTGGATTACTCGAGGATGTTACCGATCCATCTATTTTATTCGACGAGTTTATCTCTGAAGGCATAAGCCATACTATCGCCGCGAGAATTAGCGGCGTTATCGAGACGGCGTTTCCCGATGGCAGGCCTGTCACGGAAGTAGAAGCTCCAGATGAAGAAATCACAGCAACTGAAGAAGAAAGTACTGATGTGGTAGTAGTCGAGGAAGAGCCGGCCTCAGAACACCGTAGCAGCTCAAACAGCGAAGTGAATATTTTAGTCTTCGCAGATACAGACATGCTCGGTGATAGGATGTGGGTCCAGGTCGGTCAATTTATGGGCCAGCGTATACCGCGACCATTTTCTAACAATGGCGACATGGTGATCAACGCGCTAGATAACCTCAGCGGCGGGGCAGACCTTTCCAGTATCCGTGGCCGTGGAACTTACTCGCGACCATTTACTAAAGTAATCCAATTACAGCGTCAGGCAGATGATCGCTTAAGGGTTGAAGAAGCTGAATTGCTTGATCGCCTTGCCGAAGCTGAAGAGGCACTTGCCGAGTTAAACCAAGATGAGAATGGCGAACTAATCGGCCAGGTAACACCTCAGATTCAAGCAGAAGTCGATCGGTTCAACGAACAGATGCTAGAAACCCGCCGCAGTCTTCGTGATGTGCAGTATCAGCTGACAGAAGACATCGAGCAACTCGGCGCGAACCTGAAGTTGATCAACACGGCTTTGATCCCCGTGCTGTTGAGTCTGTTAGCTTTGCTGCTGAGTTATTTTCGAGCGCAGCGTCGCAAGGCGGCGCGAGCATAGTATGAGTTGAGCGGTTGGTGGGGAACCTGACAGACGTATTGGAAAATATGGGGTAGCATTACACTATGCTACTACTCAACCGGAATCTGGCGTGGAGGGTGCGGCGGCAGTTTCACCTTGATGTATGTTCCTTTGCCAAGCTGACTTTGGATAATTAACTCGCCACCGTGAGCCTGCGCGATGAGGCGACATAGGTAGAGGCCTAGGCCGAAGCCGCCAGTATTTCGCTGTCTCGAGCTGTCCGCGCGGTAGAAGGGCTCACTGATCTGTGACAAGTGTTCTGCTGCGATGCCTTCGCCGCTATCTTCAACCCCTAGATGGACAAAATCACTGCTAAAGTTAACCCGCACGGTAATCGGATTGCCTTCGCCATGTCGTATGGCGTTGTTGAGCAGGTTAGTAATAAGTAAGCGAACACGTAGATTATCTATAACAACCTCGCGATCCTCACTGGGTAGCTCTAGCTCTACCCCGCCTGGATAACTCTCGAACTGTTCACAGACACCCTCAACGAAGGCGGCAATCGGGGTAGGCTCTGCAGAGAGTACGGCATGCTCTTCGTTGAGCCTCTCAGCTTCAATAAGATCGGTGATTAGTAGTTCAATCTCCTGAATGTCTTCCTTTAGCTGATCTTTCTCGTTGCTGTGCGGCATGAACTCAAGTCGTAGTTTTGCTTTAGTGATGGGAGTGCGCAGCTCGTGACTAATAGCCAGGAGCAGCTGACGTTTAGCTTCTAACATCGATTGTAGCGAATCCGCCATGTGGTTGATGCTATCGGTTAACTCGCCAAGTTCATCTTGTCGGTTGCTCTTTACGCGAAAATTTAGGTCACCAAGACGAATTCGTTCAGCACCTTTTCTGAGTAGACGTACAGGGTCGAGCAGTTTATTGACCATGAAGTAGTTTAGGAATAAGACGATACTAGCCAGTGCGACACCGGTATACAGCACGACATAGTTTGCATTATTGTTGTTTAGAGATCGTTGGTACAAATAGAAGTCATAGCCGCCACGCTGCACCATAATAATGTCTTCATTGTTAATCGAGCGCACCTCGGCGTTAGGCGTTAGGGTTCGGTTGAAAACAGATTGTTCGACTGGGAGTCGGTATTCATTGTCGGAACTCCATCGCATGATCGGGTTGTTGATCGCGATGCTCCAGTCCAATTCCCCAGCAAGACGAATCGCATTATTCAGGTTTGGAGGCGTGCCTATGTCTTCGATGATCGATTCGATGTTGCGCGTAAAAAAGTCGGGGATCGCATCGATCGTGTTGTTGTTCTGACTAAAGGTACGCAAGGAGATTGAGAAGATGGCGAAGAACAAGGTTATGGTGATGCCAAATATAAAGAGCAGGCGAACAAAAAGCGAGCGCCTGACTACTTGAATCAATGTGGTCATATTTGCTCGCCGACAAAAGTATAGCCGCGTCCCCAAACGGTCTTAATAAACCGAGGAATTTTCGAGGTGTCATTCAACTTGTGTCGCAAGCGGCTTACCAAAGTGTCTACGGCTCGAGAAAAAAGTTCGGCATCTATACCGCGCAAGCGATTCATAAGTTCGTCGCGCGTAAAAGTTTTGTTGGGGAACTGCATAAAAAGTATGAGCAGTTCGTATTCCATAGTGGTGAGATCGAGCACTTCAGAATCAAGTTTAACTTCCCGACGCGAAGAATCGACCTCGAGGCCATTGATATTTTTTATGTCGCGCAAGCTGTTGTCATCGCTACTGCGGCGAAGAATATTGTGAATCCTAGCGACGAGCTCTCGCGGCTCAAAGGGTTTGGGTAGATAGTCATCCGCGCCTAGTTCAAGCCCAACAATTCGGTCTGTTACGCCGGCGTGTGCGGTTAACATCATAATCGGCAACTGGCCAAAAATGGAAGACTTGGCTCGAATCTCCCGACAGATCTCAAACCCGTCTTTCTCGGGTAGCATCACATCGAGTATGAGCAGATCGGGCTTTATCTTCTTTAATAATTCAAAACCCTTACTCGGTGTCATTGCGACGTGAGCCTGCATGTCATATCTGTGTAGATATTGAGTGAGCAGCTCGCCCAATTTCTCATCGTCATCAATGATTAGTATTTGTTTCATTACTGCTTCCAACTTGATTTGCCCTCTGGAGTAGAGAGGCAGGCTTCAATAGTACGAATATGAGAACCTTCGATCAAGTCTACAACTGAATCGCATTCACTCAAAGCCCCCAAATTCGAGCAATACGGCTATTTAGGCGATGCTAGGGGTGCCCACAGGCACAAGAATAAAGCGAAACTAGTGTATTATGTGCCGCTTCGCTTTTTCGTGGGACTTAAGCGCAATGATTTCTCTAAACAACATAATGCTGATGCGTGGTAATCAAATTCTGCTGCGCCATGTCTCTTTGGTTATCCACAAGGGGCAACGAACGGGGATCATTGGCCGTAATGGCTGCGGCAAGACTAGCCTGTTTCGAGCTCTGAGTGGCGATATCGCCCTGGAAGAGGGTGAGATTGAGATGCCAAACGGCCTGCGCCACTCGTCAATGGCTCAGGAGACGCCTGGCAGCAGCCGCAGCGCGCTCGATTTCGTGCTAGATGCACATATCGATTTTCGCCGATTGGAAGAATCTATCAAGCAGGCCGAAGAGAGTTGCAACGATTTGGCGCTGGCCGAGTTATTTGGGAAATTGGAGGAGATCGATGGCTACGACATTACCCATCGGGCAGGTAGACTCCTTTCCGGCCTTGGATTTGCCGTAGATGAATTCTCGAAGCCGGTCAGTAATTTTTCTGGAGGTTGGCGTGTACGTTTAAACCTGGCGGCCGCGCTAATGTGTCCATCGGATTTATTGATGCTAGACGAACCAACCAACCACTTAGATTTAGAGGCGACCGTCTGGTTGGAGCAATGGCTGCAGAACTATCAGGGTACGATCTTGCTGATCTCTCACGATCGAACGTTCTTGGATTCGGTGATCAATAATGTCATCAGCTTTGACAACGGTGGACTGAATTCGTACAAGGGCAACTATAGTTCATACGAGAAACAACGCGCCGAAAGAATGGCGTTGCAGCAAGCCTTATACGCAAAGCAGCAAAGAAGAAAGTCAGAAATTCAAGACTTCGTGCGCCGCTTTAGCGCAAAGGCCACAAAAGCGAAACAAGCTCAGAGCCGATTGAAAGAATTGCATCGAATGGAAGATATTGCGCCGGCACACGTTGACTCACCATTTCGTTTTCAGTTTCCCGAACTGGACGAGCCATCCAGCTATCTTATGCAGATGAATTCATTGCGCATTGGCTTCGACACGCCGCTCGTCGATAAAATTGAGCTTAGTATCCGCTCAGAGTCACGCTTTGGGTTGCTGGGATTTAATGGTAGCGGTAAGTCGACGCTGCTAAAAATTCTTTCCGGTGAGATGCAGCCACTCAATGGAGATATTATCCGATCAAAAAATCTGAAGATTGGCTACTTCGCGCAGCATCAGGTTGATGAGCTAGATCAGCAGGCGACGCCGATAGAGCTTATACAAAAGGAAGAGGGCTATGCCACCGAGCAGCAGATAAGAGACTATCTTGGCGGGTTCGATTTTCGTGGAACGCGAGTCAACGAAACTATTAAAAATTTCTCCGGTGGTGAGAAGGCACGTCTCGCGCTGGCAAAAGTTGCTTGGCAGAAGCCTAATTTACTATTGCTAGACGAACCGACTAACCACTTGGATCTGGAAATGTGTCATGCGCTCACTGTGGCGCTACAGAGTTATCAGGGGGCGATGGTTGTCGTTTCACACGATCGTCACCTCCTGGTGAATACGGTAGACGAGTTCTTTTCAATACACAAAGGCGTCTTCGCAGAATTCAAAGGCGATCTCAAGGACTATGAGAAGTGGCTGAGTACGCAAACGTTCTCGGACTTTGAGGAGCATGCGCAAACGGCGGCCACAACAGCGCATCCGAAGCAGAAACTGGATAAGAAAGAGAAGCGCCAGCAGGCAGCAGATCGTCGCGAGCAGTTGGCGCCACTGAATAAGCAGGAGAGGCGTCTAGAGGCGGAGATCGAAAAGCTTCAATTTAAATTGACGAAGATTGAAACCTCGCTTGCCGATGAGAATATCTATCTCGAAGAAAACAAGAATGACTTGAACGCACTAATTCAGGAGCAGGGGGCACTTAAGTCGAGACTCGTAAGTAACGAGGAAGAGTGGTTGGAAGTTCAGGAAGAGATCGCTAACTACGGCTAATGCCGTCGCCCAGCAGTCGCTAGCGCTTCGAGATATCTGTCTTTGCAGTCGCCACGGCTGCCAATACCTGAATTGGTGCAGTGCCACCGATATGATCACGCGCAGCAACCGACCCTTCCAGCGTTAAGACTTCGAAAACATCCTGTGTAATGAGATCGGAGAAATTCTGTAGCTCAGCCAGCTTAAGTTCTGCCAGATCCTTCTTTTTTTCGATACCGAACGCCACAGACTTACCCACGACTTCGTGGGCATCGCGAAAGGGCATACCCTTCTTTACTAGATAATCTGCCAAATCGGTTGCGGTTGCATAGCCTTGCTTCGCTGCGGCATACATGTCGTCTTTGTTGCAACTTACCGCAGGCATCATCTGGCTATAGGCAAACAGGCAGTCTTTTACCGTATCGATCAGATCGAACAACGGCTCCTTGTCTTCCTGATTGTCTTTGTTATAAGCAAGTGGC
>Ga0307995_1000296_pt1 | contig 35192 bp, 36 predicted proteins | sample EllFjometagen262_FD_203132 | JGI IMG/M metagenome (GOLD analysis project Ga0307995, IMG submission 203132) | Marine microbial communities from Ellis Fjord, Antarctic Ocean - #262 | ecosystem: Environmental > Aquatic > Marine > Unclassified | place: Southern Ocean | collected 2014-11-02 | reverse complement strand
AGCTCTTGCCTGTATTTTGCTAGAAAATGAATAGTATCATCAACTGATATACCAAAAGCAATACTGAAAACCAAAATAGTAGAGGGTTTTAAGGGTATGCCTGAAAAGCCCATTACTCCAGCTGTTATTATTAATGGAAGAAGATTTGGAATTAACGAAATTAAAATCATTTTAAAAGACCTAAATAAATAAGCCATAAAAAAAGCAATTAATAATATTGCTAATGAAAGTGAGAGAATCAGATTGTTAATTAAATATTTAGTTCCCTTTAGAAACAAGAGAGCCTTACCTGTTATTTCAACTTGGTAACGTTCTTTAGGGAATATTTTTTTAATCGCTTTTCGAAGTTCACTTTCTATACTTTCCATGCGTTCAGTTTTAATATCCTTCATAAAGGTAGTGATTCGGCCATATTGTCCTGTTTTATCTACATAGCCATTTAGTAACTGACTATTTCCATTGGCTTTTTTTAAGTAGGGATAGATGAAGCTATTTTCTTGAGTTGTTGGAAGGCTATAATAATTTGGATTTCCATTATAGTAAGCCTGTTTTGCAAACTTAATGACATTAACAACAGATATAGGTGGGGCTAATTCAGGATATTCTCCAATGATTGTTTGTAATTGATTCATTCGCTTTAAAGTAGCAGGTTTTACAATCCCATTTTCACGCTTACTATCAATCCAAATTTCAATGGGCACTGTGCCTTTAAAGCTTTCATCAAAAAAACTAATATCCTTGAAGAAAGGTGCTTTTTTTGGCATATCTTCAATGATACTCCCCGAAATATTTATTTGGTATATTCCTATAATTCCAATAATAAGACCTAAAAGCGAAATAATATAAACATTAAGTCTTTTTTTACGGACTTTATGCTCCATCCATTTAACGAAATAATCTATCGATTTATTTTTAAGATGCTTTAAATGTTTCTTTTTTGGAAGCGACATGAAGCTATAAAAAATAGGAATAATTAATAAAGATAAAAAGAAGATGCAAATAATATTAATAGATGCTACTACCCCAAACTCTTTTAATATTTTACTGTTAGTTAGAATAAAGGTTGCAAACCCTGAAGCAGTTGTAAGATTGGTCATTAAAGTTGCATTTCCGATTTTAACAATTACTCTCTGAAGAGATTTTGCTTGATTATTATGTTTTGCAACTTCTTGTTGATATTTATTTATTAAAAAAATACAGTTTGGAATTCCAATTACAATAATTAAAGGGGGAATTAAAGCTGTAAGAACTGTGATTTCATAACCGAGCCATCCTAAAATACCAAAAGCCCACATTACTCCAACTGCAACTACTACTAAAGAAATAAATGTGGCTCTAAATGATCTGAAAAATAGAAAGAAAATAAAAGAAGTAATTAATGCTGCACCTAGTATAAACAAGCCTATTTCGTCAACAATATTTTGCGCATTTAAAGTTCTGATATATGGCATCCCTGAAATCCGAACATCCATTTTAGATTTTTTTTCAAAAGCTTCAGTAAGAGGAATGAATTTATTAAAAATAAAATCTTTCCGTTCAGAAGTGTTTACAATTTTCGAATCCATATAAATCAGGGTTCGTATGGAATTATTCTCGGCGTTAAAAATTAAATTATTATAAAAAGGTAGTTCTAAAAATAGTTTTTCTTTAAATGCTAAAAGGGGTAAAGAATCTTTTGCTTCACTAAGTTTTAAGAATTTAAGGTCAAAGTTTTGATTCGTAGGATTTTTAACTAATTCCTGAATGTTATCAACAGAAAGAACAAAGCTAATTTCCTTAAAATCATTTATTTTAGTATTTAAATCACGCCATACATTTCTTTTTTCAGGTGTAAAAAACAAAGAATCTTCAACGGCAATTACAATAAGATTTCCTTCATCTCCAAAAGTTTTTATAAACTCTTGATATTGTATGTTTTCTATATGGTCATCAGGAAGTAAGTTTGCCTCTGTAAATGTGAACTGCATGTACTTCCATTGAGTTGCCCAAAACCCAGTTAGGATAATTAAACCAGCAATAATTAGGAGACGATTCCTAAGTATAAGACCTGCGACTAGGTCCCAAAAACTTGATTTTTTTTTCTTCTTCATTAAAATCAATCAGCTGATTAAAAAAGCAAATACTTTTATACAGTCAAAATTTCTTTTTCTTTACTATTGAAAATTTCATCTATTTTAGAAATATATGTGTCTGTTAATTCTTGCACATCAATTTCACAATTTTTTTGTATGTCAACCGAGGCTTCAGATTTCTTAATATCCCCATTAGCTTCTTTTCGAGCAGCACGAATTCCAATTTTAGCATTTTCAGTTTCAACTTTTGCTAACTTTGCCAAATCACGGCGACGTTCTTCTGTAAGGGGTGGAATATTAATAATTATAGACTCGCCATTGTTCATTGGGTTAAACCCAAGATTAGCAACTAAAATGGCTTTCTCGATTTCTTGAAGCATTCCTTTTTCCCATGGTTGGACGGTTAGTGTTCTTCCATCTGGAGAATTAACATTGGCAACCTGGCTAATAAGTGTCGGTGTTCCATAATAATCAACTTTTACACTTGAGAGCATAATTGGATTTGCTTTTCCTGCTCTAATATTGAGCATTTCTTTTTCAAGGTGAATCACAGCTTGTTCCATACTTTCCCTTGCTGTGGCCATTATAAACTCCATTTCTTCCATATCTATATTTTACAAGTCTACTCTAGTTCCAATATTTTTTCCTCTAACCACATTGATTAAGTTATGTGGTGTATTCATATCGAAAACAATAATAGGTAGTTTGTTTTCTTGACTTAATGTAAAAGCAGTAGTGTCCATTACTTTCAAACCTTTTTTGAGAACATCATCAAAAGATAAGGTGTCAAATTTTATTGCTTCTTTATTTTTTTCGGGGTCTTCATTATAGATACCATCTACCCTTGTTCCTTTTAAAATCACATCGGCATTTATCTCTATCGCACGTAATACTGCTGCTGAATCTGTGGTGAAATAGGGATTTCCTGTGCCAGAACCAAAAATCACGACCCTTCCTTTTTCAAGATGTCGGGTTGCCTTTCTTTTAATAAATGGTTCGGCAATGGCTTCAATTTTTATAGCAGTCTGAAGTCGCGTTGGGATATCATTATTTTCAAGGGCACTTTGCAAAGCAAGACCATTAATAACTGTTGCTAACATTCCCATATAGTCTGCTTGAACTCGGTCCATTCCTTTGCTCGCTCCAGAGACACCTCTGAAAATATTACCTCCACCAATTACAATAGCAATTTCAACACCTTCATCAAAGACTTTTTTTATTTCTTTAGCATAACTGTCTATTTTAATAGGATCAATTCCGTGAGTTTGACTTCCCATGAGAGCTTCTCCGCTTAATTTAAGTAGTATTCTTTTATATTTCATTCAGAAAAATGTATTAACAAATATAAAAATTTAAGCAGAATTTATCCTGCTTAAATCCTAACAATATAAAAGACTTATTTCAAATGATGTTTTTATCGGATTTTAGCATCTTATAAGATTAAATTATTTTCGTGTTATATTTTTTTCTGAATCAGGATTAATTACACTTTCCATTGAAAAGGCATTTTCTATTTTATAATTTCCTACTCTAGTCCTTTTTAGAGAATTAAGATGTGCACCATTAGATAAAGATTTCCCAAAATCATGAACTAAACTTCGTATATAGGTTCCTTTACTACAGCGAACTAAAAAGTCAACCTTTGGAAGGTTTATTTTTGTTATTTTAAATTCGTGGACCACAACAGTTCTTGGAGTTATTTCTGGATTTTCTCCAGCTCGTGCATATTTATATAATCTTTTTCCATTTTTTTTTAGGGCAGAAAAAACGGGTGGGTATTGTAATATTTCTCCTGTAAATTGAGCGGTAGCGTTAAGAATTATTTCTTCAGTAAGTAATCTTGTGTCAAATGTTTGATCTACAGAAGTTTCTAAGTCGTACGAGGGAGTTGTTGCACCAATAAAAAAAGTTCCTGTATATTCTTTTTCAGTTTCTTGAAGGGTACTAATTGATTTTGTTTTTTTACCTGTACATACTAATAAGAGCCCCGTAGCCAGTGGATCAAGTGTTCCTGCATGACCTACTTTAATTTTTTTGAGACCACTTAGGTTTTTAATATGCCATCTTAATTTATTAACCACCTGAAACGAAGTCCATCCAATAGGTTTATTAATTAGCAATAGTTTTCCTTCTACTAACTCTTCAGAATTAAAATGTTGTTTAAAAAAGTCCATAAATCAAAGCTGTTCCTCCTAATAACAAACAGTAAAAACTAAAATATTTAAGTTTGCTTTTTTTAACTAAAATAATCATCCATTTACAGGCGAGAAGACCGCTGATAAAAGCAAAAATAAAACCAAGAATAAGTGTTAGTAGATCAACATCTTGACTTAATTGTCTTGAATTTATAAGTGTTGTTCCCATGCTTCCAAAAATAAGAGGTAAAACCATTAAAAAAGAAAAACGAGCAGCTTTCTCTCTATCTATTCCTAATAAAATTGCAGCAGCAATAGTTGAGCCACTTCTTGAAATTCCAGGAAGAATTGCAATAGCTTGAACTAAACCAAGAATAAATGAATTTTTAATAGATACATCTTTATTTGATTTTTTTGCTTTGTCTGCCCAAAATAAAATAACTGAGGTAATACATAACATAGTTCCAACTAGAACCATATTCTGCAAAAACAATACTTCAATAGAATTCTGTAAAAAAAGACCTACAAATACTGCAGGAATCATAGATAATATTATTTTTAAGCTGAATTGAGTACTTTCATTCCATTTAAATTTTATAATTCCTTGTAATAAATGTAAAATATCTTTTCTAAAAAAGACAATGGTACTGAGTGCTGTGGCCACATGTAAAGTGAGGGTTAAAAAGAGGCTCTCTTTTGCACTAGATTGGTTTCCGAAAATAGTTTTTACTATTTCTAAATGCCCACTAGATGAGATCGGCAAAAATTCAGTGATTCCTTGGATGATCCCTAAGATTACGGCTTCTAAATAGTTCATTTTTTAGCAGCTTCTTCTGTAAAAATAGAATACATAGCAACACTAAATCCAATGAGAACAAGGGACGGAGCTAAACGAATACGTGTGAAATTAAATATAGCCTTGTTGAAATAAAGGGGATCGTCACTCCCGCCACCTACCATCAATAAAAATCCTAAAGTAATAATTGCAAAGGCTAGAAATAAAAATCTGTAGTTACGTTTCTCGAATATTTTTTTTTTTGTAGTATTTGATTGTTTCATGTGTTAAAATATATTAATAAATGGCATCTGTTTTAAGGTTTAAGTACCTTTGTGTTGCGAAAAAAGTACTGATTCCTGTAATGCCTATTCCTAAGAGTAAAACACTTCCAAAAACAACAGAAAGTTCTAAGGGTTGTTGCATCATATTCAATTCTGGAAACCGTTTGTTAATTTCAAAAAATAAAATAGTTAGTCCACTTAGAGCAATAAATGAACTAAGAATACCTAGGCGAAGATGTATCCATATAAATGGTCTTCGAATAAAAGATTTTGTAGCGCCTACTAATTGCATTGTTTTAATAATGAACCTTTTAGAATAAATTGATAAACGTATAGAGCTGTTAATTAGTAATAAAGCAATTAAGATAAATAAGGAAGCGGTTATTAATAGTACGTATGTAATTTTTCGAATATTTTCATCTAAAAGAGTTACAAGTGGTTGGTCATAAACTACTTCATTAACAAAACCAGTTGTCTCAAATTTTCTTTTAATTTTTGTTAATGAAAGCGTATTTACAAAGGCCGCATTGAAATAAACGTCTATAGAATTCAATAATGGATTATATCCTAAAAACTCAATAAAGTCTTCTCCAATATCTCTAGCGTATAATTTTGCTGCTTCCTCTTTTGGGGTGAAACGGACTTTTTTTGTGGCTGAATTAATCTGAATTTTTTTTTGTAATTGATTAATTTCAATATCTTTAGCATTATTTTCAAGATAAATAGTCATTACAATTTGTTCTTTAAAATGCGAAGCAATATTTTTTGTGTTAAGCAAGAATAATCCAAATACACCAACAAAAAATAGCACAAAAGAAATGCTTATAATCACTGAAAAATATCCTGTAAGTAGTCTTCTTTTTTGATATGTTTCCTGAAAGCTTTTAGCCACGCCTTTTGTTTTTGTAAAAATATAAAAGAAATCTAAGACCACAGAGGAATAAAAAAATCTTTTGGTTTTTAACATTCCACCAATAAACGTATTTTTGTGCCTTTCATAGCAACAAATAAATCAAACAGTGGAATACAATTTTAAAAATATTGAAAATAAGTGGCAGATATACTGGGCAGAACAGGAAACCTTTAAAGTTTCTAACGTATCTGAAAAACCTAAATTTTATATTTTAGACATGTTTCCTTATCCTTCCGGTGCTGGACTTCATGTTGGGCATCCACTTGGGTATATTGCTAGCGATATTTATGCACGTTTTAAAAGACATAAGGGTTATAATGTTTTACATCCACAAGGTTATGATTCTTTTGGATTACCAGCTGAACAATATGCTATTCAAACTGGTCAACATCCTGCAAAAACAACAAACGAAAATATTTTACGCTACAGAACACAGCTTGATCAAATGGGGTTTTCTTTTGACTGGAGTAGAGAGGTTAGAACATCAAGCCCTGATTTTTACAAGTGGACTCAATGGATATTTTTAAAGCTATTTGACCATTATTATTGTAATAAAGCAAATAAAGCACTCCCTATTTCTAATCTAATCGAGTGTTTTGAAAAAGAAGGAAATATTATCATAAATGCAATTTCTGATTCAAAAGTTGATTCTTTTTCTGCCATTGAATGGAAAACCTTTAATAGTGTAAAACAACAGCAAGTTCTTTTGGCGTATCGATTAACATACCTAGCTGAAGCGGAAGTAAATTGGTGTGCCGGACTAGGAACTGTTCTTGCAAATGATGAAATTATAAATGGTGTTTCAGAACGTGGCGGATTTCCAGTAAATAAAAAGAAAATGAAACAATGGAGTATGCGAATTGGAGCTTATTCTGAGCGTTTACTCTTAGGTCTTGATAAAATCGATTGGCCAGATTCATTAAAAGAAATGCAAAGGAATTGGATTGGGAAATCTATTGGCGCAAAAGTATTTTTTAAAATTGAAGGTCATGATGCTCAAATTGAAGTTTTCACCACACGTCCTGATACAGTTTTCGGAGTTACTTTTATGACCCTAGCACCTGAGTTAGATTTGGTTGGTGAAATAACAAAATTAGAACAAAAAGAAGCGGTTAATAAATATATTTTGAAAACTCAGCAGCGCTCTCATCGGGAACGAATAGCTGATATTAAAAACATTAGTGGAGAGTTTACTGGGGCATACGCACTGCATCCTCTAACAGGAGAGAAAATCCCCATTTGGATAGGTGATTATGTACTAGCTGATTATGGCACAGGTGCTGTAATGGCTGTCCCCTGCGGAGATCAACGCGATTATGATTTTGCTAAACATTTTAATATTACAATTAAAAACATCTTTAAAGACATTTCTGTTGAGAATGAAGCATACACAGACAAAGTAAATACTGTTATTGATCATTCAGATTTTTTAACAGGACTTCAATATAAGGATGCAATTAAAAAGGCTATTAAAGTTTTAGAAGAAAAAGGATGCGGTGAAGGTACCATTAATTATAGGCTTCGTGATGCTGTTTTTAGCAGACAACGTTATTGGGGAGAGCCAATTCCTATATATTATAAAGATGGAATGCCACAGCCATTAATTTCAGAGGATTTACCTTTAAGTTTACCTGAGGTTAAAAATTATTTACCCACCCCAGAAGGAGCTCCACCTCTTGGAAATGCTGGTATATGGGCCTGGAATGAAAAGGAGCGATCTGTAGTTTCCAATGATTTAATAGATTACAAAAAAGTATTTCCATTAGAATTGAATACGATGCCCGGTTGGGCAGGGAGTTCTTGGTATTTTTATCGCTATATGGACGCTCAAAATAGAGAAGCATTTGTAGGTAAAGAAGCAATGGAATATTGGCAAGATATAGACCTTTATTTAGGCGGAAGTGAACATGCAACAGGACATTTATTGTATTCCCGTTTTTGGCAAAAATTTTTATTCGATATAGGCTATGTAAATGTCGATGAATACGCTAAAAAATTAATAAATCAAGGTATGATTTTAGGTACTTCTGCCTATATGTATCGTAAGCCTGGAACACAAATATATGTATCCAAAGATCTTCTTAAGTCCTCGGATGTTTTAGAACCAATAAGAGTAGATATTAATTTTGTTAATGCCTCAGATGAATTAGATGTAGCCGAAGTGATTCAATGGCAACCACAATTTGCACAAGCTCAATTTGAGCTTAGTAACGGGGTATATAAAGTAGGGCGTGAGGTTGAAAAAATGTCTAAGTCAAAGTATAATGTTGTAAATCCTGACGAGATATGTGAGCAGTATGGAGCAGATACCCTACGAATGTATGAAATGTTTTTAGGACCTCTTGAGCAAGCAAAACCATGGAATACTGCTGGAATTTCAGGTGTGTATAACTTTTTGAATAAATATTGGCGACTTTTTTATAAGAATGAAGCTTATATTGTCAATGAAATTAAGCCTGATAAAAAAGCCTTAAAAGTTCTCCACGAAACCATTAAGAAAGTAACCATAGATATTGAATCTTTTTCTTTCAATACTTGTGTAAGTAGTTTTATGATTTGCGTAAATGAACTTAATAGCTTAGAGTGTCATAGTAAAGAAATTTTGAGTCCACTTACTATTTTACTTTCTCCTTTTGCTCCTCACATTAGTGAAGAGCTATGGTATAGATTAGGAAATACAGGTAGTATTATTAACGTCCCTTTTCCTATATTCAATGAAGCTTTCTTAATAGAGGACAGTAAAAATTATCCTATATCTTTTAATGGTAAAATGCGATTTACTTTATCACTTTCTTTGTCTTTAAATAAAGACTTAATAAAGAAAGCGGTTATAAAAGACTCTAGAACTGAAGAATATCTTAAAGGGAAGACTCCAAAAAAATGGATTATTGTACCGAATAAAATCATCAATATAGTATTCTAATGACTGAAATACAGATAGAAATCATTGGCCTAATAGCTGCTGTTTTAACCACCTCTTCTTTTATGCCTCAGGTATATAAAATATGGAAGTTAAAAAGTTCTGATGGCGTTTCGCTAAGTATGTATTTATTTATGTTTACTGGAGTGATGATGTGGTTTCTTTACGGTATTTTGATAGATAGTATAGCGGTAATTTCCGCGAATTTAGTTGCAGGAATTTTACAACTTATTATTATTTATTTCAAATTAAAATTGAAATAAAGTAACTTGTCATGAAGAAGTATTTTTTTGTTAAAAAAAAAATAACGAGGGGGTTATCATAAAATTATTATTCCAACTTCACTTGCTGATATTTGGGTTAGTAATTGATTGATAAGCAAATTCAAAAAGTATTATCATTTTAACCTTCAAAATGGAATATCGGGCGTGAAGAGATTGCTGAAAAGATACTTTAAAATGAGTCACTAGAAATTATTTAATAGCTCCTTTAGGTTCTTTAGCTGCAACAACTTATTTCATATTCCAGGTTTTTATTGGAATGAGAAAATAATCACAAAGTTATTTGTCTATTAAGTTGTTGTTGAAGCGATATAAAGGTTTCTGTTCTTGAAACACCTTCTACAGATTGTATTTTTTTATTAAGTAGTTCCATTAGGTGCTCATTATCTTTACATAATAATTTTACGAAAATACTCCAGTTTCCTGTGGTGTAATGGCATTCAATTACTTCAGGAATATTTTTAAGCTGATTCACTGCTTCTGGGTTTCGCATGGCTTTATCTAAAAATACACCAATAAAGGCAACTGTTTTAAAGCCTAATATTTTTGGATTAATAATAATTTGCGAGCCTGAAATAACCTCTCCTTTCTCTAATTTCTTTAGTCGCTGGTGAACTGCAGCTCCAGATATACCCGTTATTTTTGCAATTGTTAAAATTGGTGTACGGGCATCTTGCATGAGTGTTTTCAAAATGACCTTGTCAATACCGTCAATAATGACTGTTTGTTCTGTAATCTTCATAATATTAGTTATAGACTACGATTAATAATATAGTTATAATAAAGATATTTTTTTTAATTAAGCCTCAAATCACTTTTTTAAATTAAAATTACACCATGTTGTTCTTTAAATAGTGAATTTTATTTTCTTAGAGTCATAGATTTAATATATAGCATATTTAAAATAGAATGAGATTATGTAGAAGTATAATTATTTTTTACATTTATTTTCAAATTTTTTAAAGTAATTATAATAAAAGTATTCCGATACAAATCTATTTAAATAGTCATAAAGTTGGAGTTCGTCATTTTGAGTATCATGGTATCTATTTGTTGATTGTTTAGTTTATTAACTAAAAAGGCAAATTTTTTTATTATGATTTTATTTATCGGAATAATTTTGTTTTCTCGAAGTGTTTTTATATCGAGTTTTAAGACCTCTATTTTTTCATTGTGTGTACCAGGTTTCTTAATGCAATTTTGTGGAGAATTCTACATTTCAAGCCAAATATTACTTATTTTTATTTTTTAAAAAAACACACAACTAACTAATTAATTTTATTCATTTTTTCAATATATTTCTCAATTGCCATAGTCATCGAAGGCGTTTCTGGGGTGGGTGCTTTAATATCAATTCTTAAGCCAGCTGCTTTTGAAGCCTCAACTGTCGAATTCCCATAAACAGCAATCCGTGTTTTTTTTTGCTCAAAATCAGGAAAATTTTTAAAAAGTGACTCAATTCCTGAGGGGCTAAAAAAGACAAGAATATCATAGTATACATCTCGCAAGTCTGAAAGATCACTTACAACTGTTTTGTATAAAATTGCACGTTGCCAAATAAGAGTTGATTTGTTTAAAAAGTCAGGTACATCTGGTTTTAACATATCAGAAGTTGGAAATAAAAAGGCTTCTTTATTAAATTTCTTAAAGACAGCTTCTAAGTCTTCAATCTTTTTTTCACCTACATAAATCTTACGTTTTCTATAAACCACATATTTTTGAAGATAGAAGGCTACAGCCTCAGATTGACAAAAATATTTTGTTGAATCAGGTACTGTGAACCGCATTTCTTTACAAAGACGGAAGAAATGATCTATAGCATTTCTACTAGTTAGTATAATATTTTGAAAATTACTAAAATCAATCTTTTGTTGGCGAACTTCTTTAGCGTTCATTCCTTCTACGTGGATAAAAGGGCGAAAATTTATATTTAACTTATGTTTTTCTTGAAGTCTAATGTAAGGAGATTTCTCATTTGAAGGCTCTGGTTGTGAAACCAAAATAGTTTTGACTTTCATAATATGAATAAATTACAATCTTGTTTCTAGGAATAATATATAAAGCCACATCCAAGGGGCAATTTTAATGTTGCAAAGATAAAAAATTAAATAAAAAAGATTAGCTGGTTGAGACTTAATAAAAGAAAATATAATTTTCAATTGATTAAATAACCATAGCACTAAAATAATAATTAATGGTACTAAGAGTTGCAAGAAGTAAGTATTTTTGGTGTAGTGATCAATAAATAAAAGGATTAGTAAAGAAAAAGCAGTTCGTGTATTGTTTGTAAAGGATTTAAACAGGAAAATATTTATGATGTTAATTAACTTCAAATACCTCAAAATAAATTGATTAATAAAAAAGCGAAAAGTAATTATGCTAAAAAAAACTGCTAAATAATAATAAAACTCAATCCCATTAATAATTGGGTTAAAAATATAATTATTGATACTTAACAAAAACAAAACCACTGTGTTAGCTATTAATAAAAAACTAACAAAATTAAAACGCTCTAAATAATTATAATTAAGATCATTTGCATATTTTCCCATATATAAATTAGAAGAAAAAAATCGGAGAATATCCACAAATCTTTCATGATTAATATAATTCAGTATTACAAAAAGAATCAGATTAAAAAAAAAAATTAAACTGATCCAATCTTGGTGAATATTTGTATTGTAAATCAATTCTCCCATGTAACAAATTTACAAGTTTTTTTTAAAAAATTATTATACGTTTCTTGGTGATGTGTTGTTAATACATTTGCTATTTTTAACCTTTAATATGGAACAAACACTTATTATAATTCCAACATTTAATGAAGCTGAAAATATTGAGGCTATTATTTCAGCTATTTTCACTACAAATTTAGACATTAATGTTTTAGTTGTTGACGATGAATCACCGGATGGAACAGGTCCTTTAGTTTTGGATTTGATGACTATCTATAGACAAAAGTTATTTTTAGAATCTCGTTCAGAGAAAAGTGGGCTGGGTGCCGCATATGTTCATGGTTTTAAATGGGCGTTAAGACGTAAGTATGACTATATTTTTGAAATGGATGCAGATTTCTCTCATAATCCAAGTGAACTTAAGCCGATGTTGGCGCTTTTGAAAGCAAATTTTGATATGGTGATAGGATCCAGATATGTTAATGGAATTAATGTAGTGAATTGGCCTCTCAATAGAATTCTTCTATCTTATTTTGCATCAATGTATGTCCAATTAATAACAGCGATGCCTTTAAAAGATCCTACAGCTGGTTATATAGGATACAAAAGGACAGTTTTGGAGTCAATTGCCTTAGATGACATTAAATTTGTAGGTTATGCGTTTCAAATTGAATTAAAATATAAGGCTTGGATAAAAAAATTTAAACTATTTGAGCATCCTATTATTTTTAAAAACAGAGCTTTAGGTAAGTCTAAAATGAGTAGTAATATTATTTGGGAAGCATTTTATGGAGTATTATTTTTGCGGTTGAACAAACAAAGATTTAAATAATGCAAAAATTAAAAATAATTAATGCTAAAATAGTTAATGAAGGTGAAATTCAAAAAACTGAAATTTTAATTATTGGTGCAAGAATTGCTGTTATTGGCTCCAAGATCAAGGTTGAAGGTGAGGTAGAAATATATGATGCTGAAGGTCACTACGTTCTTCCTGGAATAATTGATGACCAAGTACATTTTAGAGAGCCAGGACTTACTCATAAAGGAACAATAGCAACGGAATCTAAAGCAGCTATTGCTGGCGGAATCACCTCTTTTATTGAAATGCCTAACACCTTACCACAAACTACTACAATTGAAGAGTGGGAAAGAAAAACTAAACTTGCAGAAAACACATCTTTTGCTAATTATGCATTTATGTTTGGAGGTACTAATGATAATTTAGATGAAGTCCTGGCCTTGGATATTAAGCGTGTTCCCGCATTAAAAATATTTTTAGGTTCTTCAACTGGTAATATGTTGGTAGATAATCCTAAAATACTGCGAGAAATTTTCAGTAATACAGATCTAATTATTGCTGTTCATTGTGAAGATGAAACAACTATTAGAGAAAACATGAGTAAGGCTGAAGTGATTTTTGGTGAAGATATTCCAATAGAGCAACATCCCATCATTCGAAGTGAGCAAGCTTGTTATTTATCGTCTTCTCAGGCCATAACTCTTGCAAAAGAAACAGGAGCTCGGTTACATGTTTTTCATATTTCTACTGCTAAAGAGTTGTCTTTATTTAGGAATGACATCCCATTGAAGGATAAGAAAATAACAGCTGAAGTTTGTATCCATCATTTGTGGTTTACTTCAGATGATTATGCTTTAAAGGGAACTAATATTAAATGGAATCCTGCAATTAAAACAAAACAAGATTGCAATGCCCTGTGGGCAGGGCTTAATTCAAATTTACTAGATGTAATTGCTTCAGATCATGCACCACACTCTATGGAAGAGAAATCTAATAAATATAAAGACGCACCCTCAGGAGGGCCTCTTGTCCAGCATTCACTTCCTGCTTTACTGACAGCTCACCATCAAGGTAAAATTACATTGGAAAAAATTGTAGAGAAAGCATGTCATAATCCTGCAATTTTATTTGACATTAAAGAAAGGGGGTATATAAGAGAAGGATATTTTGCCGATTTAACTTTTATAATTTTAGATAAAGAACATTTAGTAGAAAAATCCAGTCTTTTATATAAATGTGGATGGTCACCTTTTGAGGGTACTACTTTTAAAGGATCTGTTGAACGAACCCTTTTGAATGGCCAATGGGCATATAAAGATGGAGAAGTACAGCCAGTATCTGCAGCAAAGGCCTTAATATTCGATCGATAAAATGAAATTTAGAAAACTGTTTTTTTTAGAATTGATCGTTATCATTACTCTTTTTCGTTGTGTAGATTCAGGAAAAGTTTTGAAACCAGCTAATTTAATTAGTGAAAATCAAATGGAACAAATTTTATACGATGCAACTCTTATGGAGGTGATGAGCACTTTTTCTAAAAAAAGCTCAGCTTTTGAAGCTATTCTAGGAAAGTCATATTTATATAAAAAATACAGTATTGATAGTCTTCAATTAATTGAAAGCGAAAATTATTACGCAAAAAATCCACGAATTTTTTACCGCATTCATTCTGCTGTTTTAAAAAAAATGGATGCTGTGAAAGACAGTTTAGACTTATTGGCAAAAAATAAAAAGTAGATTATCTTCTAAAGGAAGTTCCAATCCTTTTTATTGTTTCATCAATATCACCATAATTAAAATTAATTGCCGCGCAAACTTTAGACCCATCATACTTTTGATCGCTTGTTAAAGTTTCAATTAAGGCTAAGCTTAAAAAGTTTTTTCGAATACCCATAATTTTCAATATTTTTTCAACCACAAAAGCACTGAAAAGAAACCATTTTTTCAAAGGAATATTTGGTGGTTTTATCCCTATTGAAGTTGCAATTTTGGAAAGCAATTTTTTTTGAGAAATATTTTTTGCTACAAGTATAAAACGTTCGTTTAAAATATCTGACTTCATTAACTTAATGAGAACATTCACTACATCTTCAACATCAACTACTGCAGTGCTTCCAGTGGGATAGAATCGCAAGCCATTTGCAACATCTCTGAATAGTGTCGCAGTACTTCTTCCCCATAATTCGCCTGCTAAAATAACCCCAGGATTTACAATTACAACATTTAATCCTTCCTGTGAACCTCTCCATACCTCAAGTTCGGCACCATACTTAGAATATGCATAAGCGGTGTGATTTTGATCTGAATTCCAGCTAGCATCTTCATCAACTGTTACGATGTTTTTTTCTGCACCAATAGCAGCAATAGAGCTAACATAAACTAATTTTTTAATTTTATGTTTAATTGATGCATTCACAATATTGGCGGTTCCTTCAACATTACTTTTCATCAATTTTTCTATCCTATAATCAGCAAGTGTTACTTTTGCAGCACAATGATATACATAGTCAATGTTTTTGAAAGCATTATTTAGCAAAGTCAGATCATTTATGGGTGCTTTAATCCATTGAATAGTATTAAAGTCTTTACGGTGGTTTGGCGATAGATTTTCAAAAAGTGTTTTTATTTTTTTCAAACTCTCTTCTCTTCGGTAAGTAGCTACTACTTTAGTGTTTTGTTTAACACATTTAAGTAGTAAATGTGCTCCCACTATACCGGTTCCCCCTGTGACTAATATCATGCCAACGAAAGTACAGTTTTTAAATTTTGATTTTTGGTTTCCATTCTAGAAATCTATCTTTGTCTTAAAAATTTATGCCAACTAATTTTGTACAAGAGATCAAATGGCGTGGTTTACTCCATGATATTATGCCAGAAACAGAAACTTTTTTACTTGAAAAAGCCACCAAAGGCTACATAGGTTTTGATCCTACAGCAGATTCGCTTCATATTGGGAGTTTAGTACAGATTATTATATTAATGCATTTTCAAAAACATGGCCATGCACCCATCATACTCCTAGGGGGAGCTACTGGAATGATTGGTGATCCTTCTGGAAAATCTGATGAACGAAATTTATTGAATCAAGAGACTTTAGAAAAAAATTGTGCTGGAATAGAAAAGCAGCTACAAAATTTTTTAAATTTTAACACTTCCTTACCTAATACTGCCCAACTCGTTAATAATTATGACTGGATGAAATCATATAGTCTAATTGATTTTTCTAGGGAAGTAGGAAAACACATAACAGTAAATTATATGATGGCCAAAGAATCGGTAAAAAAACGATTGGGTTCTGAAGCTAAAGTAGGAATGTCTTTCACTGAGTTTACTTATCAATTATTACAGGCTTATGATTTTTTACACTTATACAAAACAAATGAATGTAGACTTCAATTGGGGGGAAGTGATCAATGGGGTAATATTACAACTGGCACTGAATTAATTCGAAGAAAAGAAGGTGGAAAAGCATATGCAATTACATGTCCTCTTATAAAAAAGGCAGACGGAACAAAATTCGGAAAAACTGAAGATGGTAATATTTGGTTAGATAAAAACAGAACGTCTCCTTATAAGTTTTATCAATTTTGGTTAAATACTTCAGACGAGGATGCCTTGATTTATATTAAAATATTCACTTTTTTATCAGAAGAAGAAGTCGATCAAAAAATTAAAGAGCATGAAGAAGCCCCTCACTTAAGACTCCTTCAAAAAACGATTGCCCACGAAGTAACAACGCTTGTACACGGAAGTGAGGAGCTTGTTAAGGCTCAGGAAGCTTCTCAAATTTTGTTTGGAAATACTACTAGTGAAGCACTTCAAAATCTAACACCTGTCACTTTTTTGGAATTGTTTGAAGGTGTACCTCAAGCAGAAATTGAACGAAGTTTAATCAAAGATGGAATTGATATAATATTAGCACTTTCGAGCTTATCGGGATTTTTAAGTTCAAACGGTGAGGCAAGACGTGCTTTAAAAGAAAATTCGATTTCTGTTAATAAGCAAAAAGTGACACAAGATTTTATCATTATTGAAAAAGAATTAATTGCTGATCAATATGTTTTATTACAGCGTGGTAGAAAAAACTATTTTATTTTAAAGATTATCACCTAAACTGCTATCAGGTTACAGCCTCTTATTTCTGAAGTATCAAAGCGACCTAAAACTTCAAAGCTCCCATCATTATGAGTTTTACCTAAATCTTGGGTGGCAATAAAAGCACATGACTCAACATTAGCTAAATCGATTATGTTTATTGCTCCTGTTTTTTCTTCTTGAATTATTTCAAATGGATCATCAGTAGAGCGAATTAAAACTTTCATCCAGGGGGGGCAATTATAAAGACCATTTTTTTTAGAATAGGCTTGGCTCATTAACTCTGTCATTCCGTATTCAGAATGTATGTTTTTAACACCAAAACCTTTTTTAAATAAAGAGTGTAATGCTTCGCGCACCAATTCTTTTCGCATTCCCTTCATGCCTCCTGTTTCCATAATTATTGTATTATTTAGATTTAATTTCTTTTTTTCAATAAGTGTTAAAAGTGCAAAAGTAACACCGAGTAAAATTGTTTTTTGCCCTTTTTTTTCTAATGTTTGAAGAGTATTAATTAATTGATCCAACTCATCTAAATAAAAACCACTTAACGGATGTTTTGATTGCTCAATTAGTTGATTGGCCATATAAACTAAAGAAGAGTTTTCTCTTTCTAAATAAGAAGGTAGTAGAGCAAGTATCGTATAGTTTTTAATAGATCCGTAAAACTCATTAAATCCTTTCTCAAAACTTTTATGATAGATTTTCAAATCATTTACGAAATGTTTAGAGGCTATTTGTCCTGTAGTTTTACTAGATAAAAATATTTTATCGGGAGCTTTAGAAACACAACTTACAGTATGTGATTTAAAAAACTGAATGGGTAAAAATGGAATTTCATGAACCTCATTAACTTCCGAGTAAGCACTATTAATCAAGTCACAATATGATCTATACACAGTATTATTCTCATATTGATATTTGAATAATTCTAGTGCATGTTGCTTAAATTGAATAGGAGATATGATTTCGTCAAAAGCATTTAAAACCGTATTCATATGTATGAAAAATTAGACAAAAAAGGTAGTAGTTTAATCTATTAATACAAGTTTAAGCAAATATTTTATTGACAGATTTCTTAACAATATTTTTTAAAAAAAAATAAAGGATTAAAAACTTCATCACTCAATACATTACAAATATTAATGTATTTTAATAAAAGAATCATTTTAAATAAAATTACTTTATTTTCAGGTAGTTTTTTTAATATCATAAGATAATTTATTCTGTATAATTAAGCATTAGGTTTTTAATTAAAATTATTTGTGTTAAAACATAAAAAGTTAATGTTTTGTTATTACTGCGGATATGCTATTAATTTTATACTTTAAGAAATAATGAATAAAAAGGATATTAAAATTTTATTGGTTGATGATGAGCCAGACATCATCGAAATTGTCAGATTCAACCTTGAGAAGGTTGGATATCAAATTTTTACTGCTCCTGATGGTTTAAAAGCACTTAAAGTTGCAGAAAAAGAATTACCCCACCTTATTATACTTGATGTGATGATGCCTAATTTAGATGGGATTGAAACATGCGAAAGACTTCGTCAAGACAACCGTTTTAATGATACTGTCATTATGTTTTTAACAGCTAGAGGAGAAGATTATTCTTATGTAGCTGCTTTTGAAGTTGGTGCAGATGATTATGTAACCAAACCTATTAAGCCAAAAGTCTTAGTTTCTAAAGTAAAAGGATTATTGAGAAGATTTAAAGAAATTTCCCTTAATGACAAAACTTTAGATTTTTTGAATTTATCAATTGATAAAGATAAATATAAGGTTGTTTTTAAAAAGCAAGAGCTTTTCTTGCCCAGAAAAGAATTCGAACTATTATACCTTTTGGCCTCAAAACCAGGAAAGGTTTTTAAGCGAGATGATATAATGGAAAATGTTTGGGGTAACGAAGTTATTGTAGGAGACAGAACGATTGATGTTCATATCCGAAAGCTTAGAGAAAAATTAGGCGACCATTTTTTAAAAACCATTAAAGGAGTTGGCTATAAATTTATTGAACCTGAAAATTAATTTTGTGTCACCCTTAAACAATAAGTATTACAATATATTAACTTTAGCATTAGCTTCTTTTTTTGCTATTTCACTTTTTTTGTTCAGCACTATTTTTTTTGAGATTTCAATGAAAAATATAATTTTTCCACTTTTTATATTTTTTGTGTTTCTATCTATCATTTCTTTTTTTCTTATATCCCTTATCGTTAAACAAATAATCATTAAAAAAGTAGTCGAAATATATAAGGATATTTTTCCAATTCTGGTTTCTCCCAACCCTATTGGGAAGTTAAAAAAAATAGATTCATTAGTCTATTATTTAAAAAAAATCTCCTCTGAGCAAGATTTGAAAATGGAACTATTGAAGAAACAAGAGAATTACAGAAAAGATTTTATAGGTAATATCTCGCATGAATTAAAAACTCCACTATTTACTATTCAGGGGTATGTCTTAACATTATTGGAAGGGGATATTAAAGATGATGAAATTCGTGAAAAGTATTTAAAACAAACGGCTAAAGGGGTAGATCGCTTAATGTTTGTAATAAATGACTTGGATATGATCACCAAATTTGAGTCAGGAATTGAATCCCTAAATAAAGTAGATTTTGATTTAAGAGAAACAATAAAAAATGTATTTGATTTATTGGAAATCGATGGGATTCGAAATGAAATAACACTAAGGTTGGATCGAAATTATGAAACACCTATTAATGTATTTGCTGATGAAGAACGTATTCAACAAGTGCTCACAAATTTAATTATTAATTCACTAAAATATGGGATTGAAAAGGGCGTAACTGAGGTAAGCATCGAACACACGAATGATTCTAAAATATGGGTTCGAATTAATGACAATGGGGATGGTATAGCGAAAGAACACCTGCCACGTTTATTTGAACGCTTTTATAGAGTAGATAAAGGACGCGACAGAGGCACAGGTGGCTCTGGACTTGGACTGGCTATTGTTAAGCACATTATTGAGGCTCACAATCAAGAAATATTTGTTGAAAGTAAAGTGGGTATCGGGTCTGAATTTTCTTTTTCACTTTCAATCATACCTTCAAAGGAGAATTAAAATCCTTATTTTCGCATAAAACATAAAGAGGGTGGGGAGTAAAAATAAATTAAAACGTTTTAGGGAAAACGAAACTTTTCCCAACGTTATTCAGCCAGAGAGAGATGATGTTTTAAAAGGAAAATTTCCCTATAAGGGATCTTGGAGAAAGGATTTTTTTAAAAATAAAAACCCAATTGTTTTAGAATTGGGTTGTGGAAAAGGTGAATATACGGTTCATTTAGCTCAGCGAAGTCCACATATAAACCACATAGGAATTGATATCAAGGGAGCGCGATTCTGGCGTGGTGCAAAAACAGCAATTGAAGAAGGATATACTAATGTTTGTTTCATTAGAATGCAAGTTGAATTAATTGTTCAGTGTTTTGCCGAGAGAGAGGTAGACGAAATATGGATTACGTTTCCAGATCCTCAAATTAAATATAAAAGAACTAAACATAGGCTTACTCAACCTGATCTGTTAAGAATTTATAAAACTGTCTTGAAATCTGGAGGATTGATTCATCTTAAAACTGATAGTGAGTTTTTATTTGGATATACTCTAGGTGTTGTATCTCAAATGGGAGTAATTAAGTATGCCCATCATGATATTTATAATAATAGTGATGCACCAGATATTGCAACTGAAATTCAAACTTTTTATGAAAATCAATTTTTAGAAAAGAAGAAAGCCATTAGCTACATGAATTTTACACTTTAAAATGCCAAAAGAATTTTCTTTTTTTTATAATGTTTATAAAGTGGTTAAATGTATTCCTGAAGGAAAAGTAACTACTTATGGTGCAATCGCAAAATATTTAGGATCTCCTCAGAGTTCGAGGATGGTAGGCTGGGCAATGAATGCTTCACATGTTCATTCTGACGTTCCTGCACATAGGGTGGTAAATCGTTTGGGATTGTTAACAGGAAAACATCACTTTGGAGCAGAAAATATTATGGAGCAATTATTAGAAAACGAGGGAGTTAAAATTAAAAAAAGTCAGATTCAACAATTAAATAAATATTTTTGGGATCCATCCAAAGCACTTCCTCCTTTTTAAAATATTTTACCTTTTGATATTAAAACCTTCGATGTATATTTGTAGCTTAAGTTAATACATTTATGAAAATCACTAAAGAATCTGTATTTGAAGCACTTAAGAAAATTTCTCTTCCAGGAGAAGGCGGTAATATAATTGATAAAGGTGCGATATCTAATATTATGATTTTTGGTGATCAAATTGATATTGATATTCAGCTTGAGAATCCTAGTTTACAGGCACGTAAAAAACTGGAGGTAACTATTCTGAAAACAATTCATGAATACGTTTATGAAAAAGCCAAAATTAAAATAAACATTAAAGTTGTTACTCCTGAAGTAGCCTCTAATCCAAACTTAATTAAAGGGAAAAGAATATCAGGTATAGAGAATATTATTGCTATCTCCTCTGGAAAAGGTGGTGTAGGTAAATCTACTGTCACAGCAAATTTAGCAGTAACATTAGCCCAAATGGGATGTAAAGTAGGTGTTTTAGATGCAGATATATATGGACCTTCTATTCCAACAATGTTTGATATGGAGGGATCTAGGCCTCTTTCGGTTCAAGTAGATGGTAAATCTAAAATGGAGCCTGTTAAAAATTATGGTGTTAAAGTTTTATCTATTGGATTTTTCACAAAACCTGAGCAGGCCGTTATTTGGCGTGGTCCTATGGCCACAAAAGCATTGAATCAAATGATTTTTGATGCTGCTTGGGGAGCACTAGATTTTCTTTTGATTGATTTACCCCCGGGAACAGGTGATATTCATTTAAGCATAGTTCAGTCACTTCCAATTAATGGAGCTGTAGTGGTTAGCACTCCTCAAAATGTAGCCTTAGCTGATGCGAAAAAAGGAATTGCAATGTTCCAACAAGAAAATATAAAAGTACCTGTACTGGGAATCATTGAAAATATGAGTTATTTTACTCCTGCAGAACTTCCAAATAATAAATATTATATTTTTGGAAAAAAAGGTGCAGAATACTTAGCGAAAGATAAACAAGTTCCTTTTTTGGGAGCTTTGCCACTAGAACAGAGTGTTCGAGAGGCAGCAGATTTTGGAAGACCTGCAGCCCTTCAAGAAGGGACTGCTTTAACTATAGCTTTTGCTGAAATAACTAAAAAATTAGTATCGCAAGTTCTATTAAGAAATAAAAATTTACCCCCAACTAAAGCAGTTGAAATAACTAATTTAGTAGGATGTGAAGCTATTAAAAATTAAACTATGGAAGCAGAAGTAGTAAAAGCAAAAATATTAGAAGCTTTAGAAGAGATTCGACCTTTTTTAAAATCTGACGGAGGCGATATTTCATTGGTCTCTGTTGAAGATAATAAGCACGTAAAAGTTCAATTGCATGGAGCTTGTGTGGGATGTAGTGTTAATCAAATGACACTAAAGTCTGGGGTTGAATTAACCATCAAAAAGTATTTACCGCAAATTGAAACAGTGACAAGTATAGAGTCAAATTTAAATGATTAAAACGGACATACTAATTATTGGGGCAGGACCTACAGGTTTATTTGCTGTTTTTGAAGCCGGGCTCTTAAAACTTAAATGTCATTTAATAGATTCTCTTCCAATGCCAGGTGGTCAATGTTCCGAGATTTACCCTAAGAAGCCAATTTATGACATTCCTTCACACCCAGAAATCCTCGCAGGCGATTTAGTTAAGAATTTAGAAAAGCAAATTGCACCTTTTCAACCTACTTATACATTGGGTGAAAGTGCTTTAAGTCTAGTAAAAACAGATAATGATAATTTTTTAGTAACCACTAATAAAGGAACCCAACATCTAGCACCTGTAGTTGTAATAGCCGGAGGTTTAGGTACTTTTGAGCCTAGGAAACCACCAGTAAAAGGATTAGAAAATTTTGAAGGAAAGGGAGTAAATTATATTATTAAAGATCCTGAGGTTTATCTTAATAAAAAAGTAGTAATAGCAGGAGGAGGAGATTCCGCTTTAGATTGGACTATTTTTCTTGAAAATATTGCTGCTTCTGTTACTTTGATTCACCGTCGAAATGAATTTAGAGGTGCTTTAGATTCAGTTGAAAAAGTACAACAACTCAAAAATAAAGGACGCATTCAATTATTAACACCAGCTGAGGTAATCGCACTAGAAGGAAATGATTTTTTAGACTCAGTTATAGTTAATCATTTAGGCGATGCAAAATCTATTAAGTGTGACAGCTTTATTCCGCTTTTTGGTTTAACACCTAAGTTAGGTCCTATTGCAAATTGGGGTTTAGAAATTAAAAAAAATGCTATTGTAGTTGATAATTCATTAGATTATCAAACAAATATTCCTGGTGTTTATGCTATTGGAGACGTGAATACTTACCCTGGTAAGTTAAAATTAATATTATGTGGTTTTCACGAAGCTACTTTGATGTGTCAGAGTGCATTTAAAAGAATATATCCAGATAGAAAAAATATTTTGAAATATACCACAGTAAGCGGTGTGGCTGGTTTTGACGGTTCTTTAAAAGAAGCTTCAAAATCTTTCATAAAAGTGATAAAATAATATGCTAAAAGATATTACCATTCATCTGATAGATCGAGAAGGAATATCTCATACTCTAATTGCTCCTTTAGACATTCAGTTAAATCTAATGGAAATTTGTAAAGCATATGAGCTTCCTGTAGAAGGCACCTGTGGAGGAATGGCAATGTGTGCATCATGTCAATGTTATATTGAAAGTAGCCACTCCATCTTAGAACGTTCTGCTGATGAAGAAGCAATGCTTTCTGAAGCTTTTCATGTCCAAGATAATAGTAGGTTAGGATGTCAAATTCAAATGTCAAATGCTATTGACGGATTGATAGTTCGTTTGGCTCCTTCTGAATAATGGATTAGTTATATTTCATTATTCATTAAAACTATTTATTAGAGATCAACAAAATGAATAAAAAAAAACATTTATGCGCTTTATTTGATTTGGATGGGGTTATCGTTGATACAGCAAAATATCATTTTTTAGCTTGGAAGAAAATAGCAAAAAATATTGGTTATGACTTAACTCGTGAAGACAATGAGCAGTTAAAAGGAGTAAGTCGTCAGGATTCTTTAAATATTATTTTGGATTTGGCAAATGTTACAATAACTTTAGAAGTTTTTAATCATTTTCTAATTCAGAAAAATGACGATTATTTACTTCTTATTCAATCTATATCTCCTAATGATATTCTTCCGGGAATATTTGAAGCATTAACTTTTTTGAAAGATCGTGAGATTAAAATTGGTTTGGGTTCAGCAAGTAAAAACGCAAAAATTATACTTCAAAAATTACAATTAATGGATTATTTTGAGGTAATTATAGATGGAAATATAGTTATAAAGAGTAAGCCAGATCCAGAAGTCTTTTTGAAAGGTTGTAACGCATTAAATGTTCCCAACGATAGATGTATTGTTTTTGAAGACGCATTTGCAGGCATAATAGCCGCTAAGAAAGCGGGAATGACTGCCATTGCATTAGGAGATAAAAAGTTTTTTTCAAATGCAGATTTTTGTTATTCAGATTTTACGCAATTAAACGTAAAAGTACTTTCAAATCTTTTTTAATTTTAAACTAAAATAATTTCATTACTTAATTAATGTAAAGTCTTGTGAAAAACCCATATTTAGATGTTCACCCATGGAAGATTATTGAAAAAGGATTTACTCCTAACAGGGTAAAGTCTTCCGAAAGTATTTTTAGCTTAGGTAATGGAGCCATGGGACAACGCGCAAATTTTGAAGAATATTACTCAGGAAATAGTTTTCAGGGAAGTTATATTGGAGGTGTTTATTATCCAGATAAAACACGTGTAGGTTGGTGGAAAAATGGATATCCAGACTATTTTGCTAAAGTTTTGAATGCACCAAGTTGGATAGGAATCCATCTAGAAATTAATAAGGTTCCTTTAGACTTATATACGTGTAAACAAGTAGATGGATTTTTCAGAGAACTAGACATGAAAACGGGAATTTACACTCGTTTTTTTGAAGCTCAAGTTACGGATGACTGTAGAATTGAAGTAATGGCTAAGCGTTTTCTTTCAATGGATGAAGGTGTACTTGGGGTCATTCATTATTCAGTAAAAGCACTTACGGGAGCTTGTGAAATTTCTATTGATTCTTTTATAGATGGACATATTACCAATCAAGATTCTAACTGGGACGATCCTTTTTGGGAACATCAACAAAAGACAGTTTCTAATGAGTTTATTGCTCTATATTCAAAAACATTAAAAACCGAATTTGATGTTTGTACTTTTGCCCAAACTAATCTATTGAATAGAAATGATATCATTTCTTCGAACTTTAAAACCAAAGAAACAGCATGGAGATTAAGTCAATGTGCTAATATTTCTTTAGCTGAAGGAGAAAAATTCACTCTTTTAAAATTTGGTGGACATATCAATGGAATGAATCATTCCGCTTCTCAATTTAATACCAAAGCACTTGCAGTAATTAACCTCGCAAAAGAAAAAGGTTTTGACAAACTAATTGCTGATCAAAAAGCTTCATGGGAAAAAATTTGGAAGCAATCCGATATTGTGATAAAAGGAGATGATAAGGCTCAGCAAGCAATACGGTTTAATATTTTCCAACTCAATCAAACCTACAACGGAAAAGATGCACGTTTAAATATAGGTCCAAAAGGATTTACTGGTGAAAAGTATGGTGGGAGCACTTATTGGGATACCGAGGCTTATTGTTTACCTTTTTACATGGCTACAAAAAACCAAGATATAGCACGAAATTTATTAATATACCGATATAAACATTTAGATAAGGCCATTGAAAATGCTAAAAAACTAGGTTTTTATAATGGTGCTGCCTTATATCCAATGGTAACAATGAACGGAGAAGAATGTCATAATGAATGGGAAATTACATTTGAAGAAATTCATAGAAATGGAGCCATTGCTTTTGCAATCTTCAATTATGAGCGTTTTACAGGTGATACCACTTATATTCCGGAGATGGGACTTGAAGTGCTTATAGCAATTGCACGTTTTTGGTCACAAAGGGTTCATTATTCTGATTATAGAAAAGCTTACGTGATCTTGGGCGTTACCGGTCCAAATGAATATGAGAATAACGTAAATAATAATTGGTATACAAATTATCTTGCAAAGTGGTGTTTGAATTATGCTAAAGAGCAAGTATTACAAGTTGCTTTAACAAATCCAAAACGCTTTGAGGAACTAAAAAGTAAAATTAATTGGAAGGAAGATGAAGCTAATCAATGGGAGACTATTGCATTGGCAATGTATTTTCCAAAACATCCTACAGAAGATCTTTTTTTGCAGCAGGATGGATTTTTAGATAAAGAATTATTTCCTACCACTAAAATATCTAAACAAGAACGTCCTATTAATCAGCACTGGTCTTGGGATCGAATTTTGCGTTCTCCTTATATAAAGCAAGCTGATGTATTGCAGGGATTTTATTTTTTTGAAGATCAATTTGATATTAAAAGTTTAGAACGACATTTTGATTTTTACGAACCATTTACTGTACATGAATCTTCTCTGTCAACATGCGTTCATTCTATATTGGCCGCAAAATTAAATAAAATGGAACTGGCATATTCTTTTTATTTACAAACATCACGTTTAGATTTAGATGATTACAACAATGAAGTGGAAGAAGGCTTACATATTACCAGTATGGCAGGAACTTGGATGAGTATTGTTGAAGGTTTTGGTGGTGTTCGTGTAAAAAATAATGAACTTCATATCAATCCAAAATTACCTGTACAATGGAAAGAATATTCTTTTAAAATCAATTTCAGAGGTACTTTAATTAAAGTTCAAAAAACAAAAAACGGCACTAAAATTAAGCATGACAATATTAAATTAAATGTATTTTGCGAAGACAAAATAATTTAAACAATGTCTTACCTAAAAAGATATGTTAGCTTTAGCTAAATAACAACAATAAATAATTGAATTAAAACAATGAGAAATATCACCATACTTTTAATTACTATTCTTATTGTTGCTTGTCAGTCAACTAAAGAAGAAGCAAGATCTCCTCAGCCACGTCCTGAGGTTAATGATATTCTAGCTCCAATTTCAAAGCAAAACATTGCACACTCAGTGCTATACGAAGCAAACATTAGACAATATTCTAGTGAAGGAACTTTTAATGCTTTTACAAAAGATTTACCTGTTTTAAAAAAAATGGGAGTGAAAGTTATTTGGTTAATGCCTATCAATCCAATTTCTTCAACTAAAAGTAAGGGCCCTTTGGGAAGTTATTATGCTGTTTCAGATTATACCAAAGTAAATCCAGAGTTTGGGACTTTAGAAGATTTTAAATTTTTAGTAAAAAAAGCACATAGCCTAGGTATGTACATTATTTTAGATTGGGTTCCTGGACATACTGGTTGGGATCATGTTTGGATGGAATATAATAGCGATTTTTATCTTAAAAATAAAAAAGGAGAAATAATTGATCCCATAGACTTTAGAACTGGGAAATCTTTTGGTTGGACGGATGTAGCAGATTTAAATTATGATAACTTAGAAATGCAAGAAGCTTTACGTCAAGCAATGCTTTATTGGGTTAAAGAAATTAATATTGATGGTTATAGAATTGATCAAGCTTATGCCGTTCCGCAAGCCTTTTATGACAAAACATTTGAGGTGTTACGTAAAATAAAACCTATTTTTCTTTTGGCAGAAACAGACATTTATCACCCTGGAGGTTTAGATCTTATAAGTAAGTTTGATGCTTCGTATGATTGGCCCGGACATTCTTTATCTAAAGATGTGGCAAAGGGTGTTAAGTCAGCAAATGATTTCGCAAGGCATATAGACCTTACTTTAAAAAAATATGGTAAACAAAATATACTTGTAAATTTTGTTTCTAATCATGATGAAAATTCTTGGAATGGAACAATTAAAGAAAGTTATGGACCTGCACACCATGTCTTTATGGCACTAAACTATACTACCCCTGGAATGCCTTTGATATATTCTGGTCAAGAATATGATTTAAACAAAAGACTTCGCTTTTTCGAAAAAGACAGTTTTCCTAAAAATACAGGAAAAACAATGGAGTTATTGTTGCAGTTGGGAGCATTAAAAAATAATCATAAAGCACTTGCTTCTGGCAAAAATGGTGGTTCATATAAGCGATTATTGAACACTAAAAAAAATCAAGTCTTTGCTTTTGAACGTGGAAAAGAAGCTGATACTCTTGTGGTTATTGCAAATTTGAGTAAAGACTATGCCCAATTTACTATGCCATTGGAGGGAATGTATAGACGCTACGAAGATTATAAACCAAAGCGTCTTTCTGCATCCTATCAGTATGACATGAAACCTTGGGAGTTTTGGATATTAATAAAATAAATATGATAAATAATCAATCTCTGCACAGATTCTTTAATTTTAATAAAATTAATAAGAAACTCCATTTTTTAGCCATTTTCATTGGTGTGATCATGATAGCATGTTCTACTTCTCAAAACCCCTTAGTTATTGGACATCGAGGAGCTCGAGGTCATATTGCTGAAAATACACTTCCTTCGATTTCTAAAGCTATTAGCCTTGGAGTTGATGGTGTAGAAATTGATGTTTTTCGTTGTGCGAGTGGACAGCTTGTGGTTTTTCACGATCAAACCCTTGAGAAGTTAACTAACGCTTCGGGATATATTGAGCAGTTAGATTTAGATTCTATAAGGAATATTAAAGTATTAGATCATTATGCTATCCCTACCCTAGATGAAGTTTTGGATTTGATTGATGGTCGTATTTTGTTAAACATTGAATTAAAGGGCACTCAAACGGCACTTCTTACAAACCAACTTTTACAACGTTATTTTGAAGGGACTAAATGGTCTCCTGATAAAATAATTATCTCAAGCTTTAATTGGGAGGAACTTGAAATATTTTATCAAGCTAATTCAAATGTTCCGATTGCTGTTTTAACTGAAGATGATCCTTTAGATGCTATAGTTATTGGCAAAAAATTAAATGCCGTAGCCATTAATCCTAATTATAATTCATTGGATAAAAACAATATTGAAAAAATTAAAAAGGCAGGTTTTAAGCTTTACCCTTGGACAGTAAACACTCATGAAAATATCTTAAATTTAATTGATTTAGGCGTTGATGGTATTATTACTGACTATCCTGAACGAGTACTTAATCTATGGAAACCCTCACTTTAGATGTTATTTTGACAGTATTAATTTAAATATAAGATTGCACCATTTAAAAGAGTTGCAAATAAAACCCAGATTAAGTAGGGGTATAGCATATAGGAAGATAATTTATCTACTACCCGAAACCATTTAATGGTTCGTTCTATAAGAATCAAAAGCACTATTATCACTAGAAGTCCGAGCAAAGGATTCTTTAATCCAAAGAAAACTAGGGACCAAAGCCCATTAAAAATAAGTTGTGCAACAAAATGATAGAGTGCAGTTTTGCCCCAGAGATGCCTTCTTCCAAAATACCAAACACGTCCAGATGCCCAGCCCATTAAAACATACAATAGTGTCCATACTGGGCCAAATAACCAGTTTGGTGGAGAGAAAAAAGGTTTTGTTAAGCCAGCATACCATGAAGCAATTACCGGTTGGGTAACTTTACTCGATAGAAACCCTACTGCAACCGATAGTACAATTCCTAAAATAATGGCGAGTATAAGTTGTGACTTTTGACGTTTCATGACATCGTAAAGCTAAACAAAAAAACCATTTCCAATAATTCTAATTAACCATTAGGATTAAGACTGTATCTTTGTAGTATATGGATATAACATCATTTATTTCTAAAAAAGCTTCTCCTATTTCATTTTCAACATCTTGGGAGGCACCAAGTAATATTGCACTGGTTAAGTATTGGGGTAAGTACGGTGAACAATTACCTAAAAACCCTTCTTTAAGTTTTACACTATCAAATAGTTCTACAAATACTAATATTGTTTTTACACCTCATTCAAAATCAATACCTGATTTTGACTTTTATTTTCATAACGTTCAAAAAGAAGATTTTAAACCAAAAATCGCTATTTTTTTAGAAAGAATACATTCTTATATTCCATGGATTGGGAACTATCATTTATCAATTAAAAGTAAAAATTCTTTTCCTCACAGTAGTGGAATAGCGTCTTCAGCTTCATCAATGGCTGCTTTATCTTTATGCTTGATGGACTTGGAGCAACAACTTTTCCCAGAGATGACAAGCCTTTATTTTCATCAAAAGGCTTCTTTTTTAGCTCGTTTGGGTTCAGGGAGTGCCTCTAGAAGTATTCAAGGACCCGTAACACTTTGGGGAATAAATGAGATACAAAACACAAGTTCTGATTTATATGCCACACCTTTTGGTGACTCATTACATCCGGTATTTAAAACTTATCAGGATACTATATTATTGATAGATAAAGGTACTAAACAAGTTTCAAGTACTACAGGTCATAATTTAATGCAAGCACATCCATTTGCAGAAAATCGATTTCTACAAGCAACAAATCATTTGTCTTCTCTAGTTTCTGTTATGAAGTCAGGAGAATTAGATGATTTTATTCGTATTGTAGAATTAGAAGCACTGTCCTTACATGCTATGATGATGACTTCATCACCTTATTTTATTTTGATGCAACCCAATACGTTGGCAGTTACAAAAAAAGTATGGACATACAGAGAAAGTACTTCTATTCCATTGTGTTTTACTTTAGATGCTGGAGCCAATATACATTTACTATACCCAAAAGAATATAAAGATGTAATTCTTGAGTTCATAAATAAGGAGCTTGCTTTTTTTTGTGAAAAAGGACAATACCTTACAGATGAAGTTGGGTTAGGGGCTAAAAAAATGTAACTTTGAAATTCATGAAAGGTCCATTATTTTTTGCTAAAATTCTACTTTTTGGAGAATATGGAATTATCAAAGATTCTAAAGGTCTTTCGATACCATATAATTTTTACAGAGGTGCCTTGAAAATTCCTACTAAAAGTACGTTGGCAAATAAATCTTCTCATAGTAAATTATTGGCTTTCTCGGAATATTTAAAAACTTTAGATGATACTTTAGTTTCCTTTAATTGGGTCGAATTAAATCGTGATTTAGCTAAAAAAATGTATTTCGACAGCAGTATTCCTCAGGGATATGGTGTAGGCAGTAGTGGTGCTCTTGTGGCGGCTATTTATGATCAATATGGCATAAATAAAATAACAGTATTAGAGAATCTGACCAAAGATAAATTACAACATCTAAAAACTATTTTTGCTGAAATGGAATCCTTTTTTCATGGTCAATCTTCTGGTTTGGATCCTTTAAATAGTTATTTGAGTTTGCCTATTTTGATTAAATCAAAAGAACATGTTGAGACTACTGGAATTCCTTCGCAACATAGAGCCGGAAGAGGTGCTGTTTTTTTATTAGATAGTGGAATGACTGGAGAAACAGCCCCCATGGTCTCTATTTTTAAAGAAAACATGAAGCAAGAGGCATTCAGTACTATGATGCGTGAAAAGTTTATTATATATTCTGATGAATGTGTAGAAGATTTTCTAAAAGGAAATATGGCATCCTTATTTAAAAACATAAAGTCATTATCGACTTTGGTTTTACAAAATTTCCAACCTATGATTCCTGATTCTTTTCATGATATATGGTTACAAGGTATAGAATCTAACGACTACTATCTCAAGCTTTGTGGTTCAGGGGGGGGTGGTTTTATGTTAGGCTTTACACGTGACTTTGAAAAAGCTAAAAAAGCGTTAAAGGCATATCCTCTTGAAGAGGTATATCACTTTTAAGAAATGGGCTTGCTATTTACACATAAACAGCAACGTTCCCTTTTAAAATTAATAAGCTTGTTTAGTCTTGTGCGGGGATACAATATTATTGTATTAATTATTGCACAATACTTAACAGCTCGCTATATTTTATCACCACAACTTTCTTGGTGGACCTTACTTTTTGATATAAAATTCTTCAGTATTGTTTTAGCATCTTCACTCACAACAGCAGCAGGGTACATCATTAATAATTTTTATGATGCCCCCAAGGATAAAATTAATCGTCCAAAAAAATATATTCTAGAGCATTTAGTATCACAACAAATTCAATTGGCACTATTTTTAATACTAAATATGACGGCTTTTATATTTGCTAGTATAGTCTCTTTTCGTGCCGTATTATTTTTTCTGTTATATATGTTTGCTATTTGGATATATAGTTTTCGCGTTAAACGTCTTTTTTGGCTAAGTAATTTATATGCTGCTTTATTGATGATTTTACCATTTTGGGCAATTACATTGTATTTTAAAAACTTTGATACTTTAGTTTTTTATCATGCAGGCTATTTGTTTTTTTTAATTCTTGCTCGAGACATTATTAAAGATTTAGAAAATTTTAAAGGCGATTGGGTTCATCGCTATAAAACACTCCCTATAGTTTTTGACAATAAATCAACAAAATGGATTACTACTTTGTGTTTATTGGGTTGTTTATTTCCAAATTTTCATATAATTAATCATCCATTGGGTTTAATGTTTTTCTACTATGTAATTAGCCCTCTATATTTGATTTTGGTATTAGTATTCTTATGGCGTGCTAATGATCAAAAGACGTACCTTTGGCTTCATAATTTAATCAAGGCATGGATTTTAATTGGTGTATTAAGCATTAGCTTAATCCTTCAAGATTTATAAATTCGATACTAACTGCAAACGATATGAAATCCCACTATAATTCTTCAAATCCTAAAACTTCTACTCCCTCAGTAAAAAAAAATGATACTGTGCGTTTAAATAAGTTTCTTTCCAACGCAGGGCTATGCTCACGAAGAGAAGCTGACGAAAATATAGCTATGGGTTTAGTTCATGTTAATGGTAAGATTATGACTGAAATGGGATATCAGGTAAAGCCTAATGATGAGGTTAAGTTTGATGGATCAAGAATTCAAAAAACTCCTCCTGTATATTTATTGCTTAACAAACCAAAAGGATTTGTGGCTACATCGCAGTCTGGAGTTACAAGTAAATCAGTGCAGGAACTAATTAGTTCTGCTGTTAAAACAAAAATTCCGCCAATTGGTGAGATGGGACGTCCGATGACTGGCTTACTTTTCTTTACTAATGATGAGGAGTTGCGTAAAAAATTAAATAAATCAATCTCCATTCCAATGGTTTATAAAGTTGTTTTAGATAAAAATGTAACCTCTGAAATGATGAAGCAATTAAAGCAAGGACAGCTTGTTTTTGAAAAGACATATAAAATCACTGCCATTAGTCATGTTGATGGTAAAACTAAAAAAGAAGTAGGTATTGAAGTTCATTCAATAAGTCCCTCTATTATTGTTAAGCTTTTTGCAGCAGTTGGACTTACTGTGACTTTAATAGACAGAGTTGTCTTTGGGGGATTAACTAAAAAAGAATTACCCAGAGGAAACTATAGAAGATTAAACTCTAAAGAAGTTGGTTTTTTGAAGATGCTCCCCTAGTGCTCCTTTGAATATTTCGTAAAAGAAACAAGTGTATACAAAAAGATAGGCTGGTAAGGTCCAAATCAATTCTTCTTTAAATTCTTCTGTTCCATACGCACTATAACTCCAAAAAACAGTTAAACTCCAAAGTATCGGATAGACATACCCTGTTAAAACACTCAAAATAACTAGATTGATAATATACCAAGGGTGAACAGTGGTTGCAATAAAAAAGTAAGAGCTTAGTAAGAAAAGGATACTTTTTAAAACAGACTTCAGATCTCTATTTGATCGTAAAAAGGTAAAGATAAATACTAATCCTATAGTTATAAATGGAGTTACTTTTCCTACTTTTTGAATAATATTATAGCCCTTAACTTCGTAGCCAATTGAGCGAACTACATTATAAATACTACCATTGAATTCGAAAGAAGTAAACCAAAGGTTAATAGTTTCCCTATAATTAGAAATCATTTGTTCTTCCCAGAAAGGATACCACAGAATGATTGAAAAGATAAAAATAGACAGGCTGAAAAAAATAAATTTTCTCAAATTTAGGAATCTAAAAAATAAAGGGACAATTAATAGCGGTAGTAGCTTTGTCGCTATCGCAAGTGCCATAAATAAGCCTCCAAGAACAGTTTTTTTATGAAAAAGACATATAATGCTGGCAAGTGTAAAGCAAATCATAAAAGCCTCACCATGAAGGTTTCCAATTCCTTCAATGATAACAAGTGGATTCAGGAAATACCAAAGAATATGTTCGGGATTTTGATTTATTTTTTTAAGTAAAGTAGTTCCTAAAAGAAACACAATGATTTCTCCTGTAAAATAAATAATTCGCAAACTCAAAACAGGGTAGAGTAAATCTCCTTTATTAAAATAGCCCATTATTTTAAACAGGTACTGACTTAATGGAGGGTAGTTTGAAAAGTTCCCTGCACTTAAATAGCCCATTGACTCATATAAAAGCTGTGCATTGGGGAAATAAATATGGGATATTAAAACTTCTGGGGTATAGATGTATGGGTTAACTCCTAATAGTTGAATGGATCCATCCCAAATAAAACGATAAAAGTCTTGAGAAAGTTCTGGAATATGAAATACGAAAATAGCCCTACTTAAAACTCCTAACAAAAAAATATTTGTTAGAGAATTAAAATGTTGTGCCCAATACCAAAGTAGGATAAAAAGTAGTGAAAAGATGCTTAGAAGCGGAAGTGTATTTTCTCTTTTAATTTCATGTTCTAAATAATAAAATCCATATAAAATAAGTGTGAGTAGAACTGCTTGGGTTAAGAGTTTTTTTATTTTCATAATAAGATTAAGTTCGTTTTAAACCATAGTATGTTATGCTGCCAAACCCAATAAATAATAATAAATGAAAAGGGAATAGTCCAAAATCACCTTTTTGAGAAACTGTAAATGCACTGACCATTCCAAAGAGGAAGTACAAGGAAAAAAGAAGTTCAATAAAAGTATAAATTGATATATTTCTTTGGGAATACTTATTATTCTTTGTCCCCTTTTTTTGTTCGCTGATATTAAATTTAGGGGTCCGTATGAAGACACTTTTTTTACCTAAATGTCCTTCGATAACGGCTATGGTGTTGTGGAAAGTAAAACCTAAAGCCAAGCAATAAAAAAGAAAAAATCTTTTTATGTAAGTTGTAAACGAATTCACTCCTCCACCAAA